>VFQQ010004907.1_pt1 | contig 11451 bp, 12 predicted proteins | sample 3512341 | NCBI WGS metagenome assembly VFQQ01 (sample SAMN10412373, study PRJNA504923) | tailings metagenome | isolation source: Relicate 2 Philex TSF1 revegetated site | place: Philippines: Tuba, Benguet | collected 2017-08-29 | reverse complement strand
ACCTCTTCGTCGCCTTCGGCGAACTCCAGCAGCACCTCGTGATTGTCGATTTGCTCAAGGGGAACCATGCTCGCCTTGGCCAGGGTGAGGGCCTGGCGCAGCGCTCCAACCTTCAATTCGTCCACGTCGACGGCGTTCTCATCACCACCAGCCAGGGCTCGACGAGCGAGCGCGGCGGCCTTCCAGTCCTCAGCGACCAGTTGGCGCGCCGGGAGAAGGCCCTCCTCCTCGGCGACCTGCAGCACTTCTTTGCAGAAGGAATGGATCGTCCGGAACTTCAGCTTGTTTGCCCCAGGAACCGGGAGGGCCGCCAGGCGCGCGTTCACTTCGCGAGCTGCATCGACGTTGAAGGCGAGACCCAGAACCTCGTCCGCCTTCACGCCTCGCGACAGCAGGACACCACAGTAGCCGATGACCATCTTGGTTTTACCAGAGCCTGGCGCAGCCGATACCAGGGCATGCCCTTGGCTATGCGTGGCGGCCTGAACTTGCTCGTCAGAAAAACCTGCCAGCCAAGGATGCTCTTGCCGAGGTTCACTCATGACGGTCTCTCCCTGTTGATGTATTCTTTTGTATATGCCATAGTAAAATTATAGCACGAATGGCTTTTGACGGATAGATCATGCCACACATTGACGTAGCGGTTTTCTGTCCGCTCGACCAGACCTTCACGTATGAGTGGCCCGAGGCGCTTGGGGAAATGCCATCAGCCGGCTGCCGGGTGAAGGTTCCATTTGGCAGGCGAACGGTAACCGGCCTGGTCGTAAGGCCAACTCTCACAGCCCCTGGTGAAGAGGCCGCCAAGAAGATTCGCGCTGTAGAAGAGCTCATCGATCGCGAGCCATTCTGGGATTCGCAGAGTTGGGCGACCTGGCTGTGGATGGCAGACTATTACCAGCACCCTATTGGAGATGCTCTCGCCACAACTCTCCCTGCGGGTCTGGCGAAGGGTGATCAACCTGAGCCGGCGAAAGGGCGCCTGCTTGATATGTCTGGCGATACCCGCTACGCCGCCGGCGATATGGCCGCCGCGACCACCTCCAGCCAGAAAGCCGTTATGCGCGCGGCCGCAGCGCACGAGGGCGGTGTGACTCGCCTGGCCCTGATCGAGGAGACCGAAGCTCCTCGCGTTGTGGATCTGCTCATCCGCACCGGTGCCCTTCACCCGGTGAGAGGCGGCCATAAAAGGCACGCCCTGAACGCCGCCCAGAGCGAAGCCGCCGTCCAGATCAAGGACACCCTCAACGGATTCTCCGTGACCCTCCTGGATGGCGTAACCGGATCCGGAAAGACCGAGGTCTACATGGAGGCCATTGAGGAGGTGATCGCCCAAGGTAAGCAGGTTCTCTACCTGGTGCCCGAGATCGGCCTGACACCACAAACCTGCGGGCGCCTCGAACAACGATTCGAGGTATGCGTACTGCACTCAAAATTGTCCGAGAAAGATCGGCTCCTGGCGTGGGAGTTGGCCAGGACCGGGGCGGTATCGGTCATTGTCGGAACACGGTCTGCCCTGTTCACCCCGATGCCGAACCTTGGCCTCATCGTAATCGATGAAGAACACGACTCCTCTTTCAAACAGGACACGCACCTGCGCTATCACGCCCGGGATGTCGCGATCTACCTGGCCAACAAGAGGGGCGTGCCCGTTGTACTGGGTTCGGCCACCCCATCAGCGGAAAGCTATCGAAACGCCACGGCAGGTCGCTACCGACACCTGCAGCTTACAGAGCGCGCGACTGGCGCTCAGATGCCGAAGATGGAAGTTATCGATGCCAAGAGCCTCCCCCACCCAGACGGGATCTCCCAGCCCGCATTGCATGCAATTCGCCGCACCTTGGCCGCCGGCGGCCAGGCCCTGGTCTATTTGCCGCGCCGCGGCTTTTCCCACGCTCTGTTCTGCACCACCTGCGGATGGGCCTCTGAATGCCCGAACTGCAGTGCTCGGATGGTCTTCCATCGCGGGAGAGGAAAGCTGATCTGCCATCACTGCACCGAGATCAGCCACCAGCCTGGCGCATGCCCCAAGTGCCTCGCCGAAGTGATCCCCCTCGGTGCCGGCACCGAGCGTGCAGAGGCGGCACTGGCTGAGGCGCTGGGCGAAGACTATGTGCTGCGCCTGGACACCGACGTACTCTCCTCGACCACTGCGATGCACGAAGCCTTCACTCGCATTCGCAAGGGGGATCCTCTCTGCATTATCGGAACGCAACTCCTGGCCAAAGGGCACGACTTCCCGAACGTCACCCTTGTGGTGGTTACCGGAACCGACTCAGCGCTGTTCTCAGCGGACGCCAGAGCGTCGGAGCGAGTCATTCAGCAGATCACCCAGGTAGCGGGCCGGAGCGGCCGGTCCAAGCCTGGGCGGGTGTTGATCCAGACCTCACAGGCAGAGAACCCTGTCATCCAGCAGCTGATCAATGAGGGCTACCACGCAACGCTAGCGGGCCTGGTGAAGGCGTACGAAGAGACCATGCTGCCGCCTGTCTGCGCGCATGCGCTGCTGACGGTGGAAACAACGGACAGGGATGAAGGCAGGCTGCTGCTGGAACAGGTGATCGACCGAATCGACGATCCTGCACTGGTCGGCCCGTTCCCGGCGATCATGGAACGCCGCGCCGGATCACACCGGTATCAAGCAGTAGTTCTGGCCGAGTCTCGCAAGGAAAGGCACACGCTGCTGAAGCGCATGCGGCACGAGTGGAAGACGCTGGGGACGAGATACCCGCTCATGATTGATGTGGATCCCGCGCAACTCAGCTGAGCTGCGCATCCCCTTCGGGTGTGCGATTGTAGCCGTTGGTGGCTTCAGCATATCCTGTTCAGAAGCGACGGCAGGTCTGCGATGTAGCAGCCTGGTTCAGATTCGTGCATCCCAAGCCGAATTGCGAAAGCCTTCGATTCATCGTTGACCGATTCGATTTCAATGTATCCATGCCCGAGACTCGAAGCACTGCGCGCAAGATGCGCGATCAGAGCAGAACCGTGACCAGCCCGGCGCTCGCTGAATGAGATTCTCGCAATCACCAACTTCATACTTCCGGTCGGCATGGATTGCATGCGGATGTACAAATCCGTCCAGTGTGACCAGGCCGCGACGGTCATGTGATTTTGTCTGATGTGCAGATTCTGGGCTGCTTCGAGGAATCGCTGGGAATAGAAGCTCTTAACTTCTTCCGCCAAGAGCGATGCGGCATTGTTATCCATTGATCGATTTCCTTTAACTCTTGGCTTTACGACTAGTGTGCCTAGTATTCGCGGATGGCCGAATGTGTGACTGAACGATTCTACCCCTGTGCGCCTGCCGCCCTTGGTGCAGTACCGGCGAAACACTCCGGACGGTGGATGTAGTACCCCTGAAAGGCATCCACACCGCACCCGATCAGGTACTCCATGTGCCCCTTGGTCTCAATGCATTCGGCAATGACCTTCATGCCACGGCTCTTTGCGAGCTTCACGACCGCGACCAGGACATCTCGGGGAGCTTGTTCACCGCAAACACTCCGACTGAGCTTCACCGCCTGCCAGGGCAGGTCGATCATGCCGAGCGATGCGGCTCCTTCGCCGAAGTCATCCAGGTAGACAGCCACGCCGGCGCCGGCCAGCATCTCTACAGTTCGGCGCACCTGCGCAAGATTTTGCACCTCGGCCGTTTCAGTGATCTCGATGGCAATGTTGTGGCGCCCCCGGAGTATGGAGACAGCTTCCAGCATCGCACCGGAATCACAAGCAGTCAGGCTGGAGAAATTCACGGTGTGCACAGGGGCATCTTCTGGCACGGCCTTGACTGCCATCCTGAGCAGCATCAGGTCGTAGTCGCGGACCAGGCCGAGCTGCTCAATCATCATCATCGCGGCCCCCACCGATTCGCCGCCGATGCGAGAGAGAATCTCGTAGTGGCTTCTGCCGTCGAGATAACGGATCCGCTGGCGGTACAACTCGACCAAGTGCTCAAGCGTGCCGCCGGTGATGAACTGGTCGATCAGATCGGTAGCCTCCCAATCATCCTTCACTGAATCCACAACCTGCAGGCGCCGGCCGGCCAGCTTTGCCTGCCTGCAGGCACCTTCCGCCCGGTCGATTGCATGCGAGAGCTCCTGGCAGGACGCCAGGCCGAACACCGCGTCTATCCGGATCGGCTTCGAGAGTGCCGCACCCACATTTTCTCGAAGCTTCAGGCGGAGCTCATTGAACTGGCGCTCCATCAGGCGCGGTTCGCGACGCTCGCATACCCCTATCCAAACATCGCCTGAGATGTGGAACCAGTGATGCCGGCCATCGTCCCTGAGTGTGGCACCAACCACCTGAAGTATCAGGTCTCCTCCCTCAGGCCCGAGCAGCTTGTTGAGTAAGCGGAAATTCGACAGATCAATACAGGCCACACTCCAACCACGAAGGCTTTCCGGGGCGCGGCGCCGGAAGTCGACAAGCGCAGCACGGCCGCCACTGCCAGGCATCGAGAACGCCGGTAGCCATAGATTTGCCATGCTGTTCATGTCTAGCCTCCTACTCCCTTCCGCGGAGAAGCTTCTTGGTGATTGAGCTGAGATCGTCCATCGACAAGTAGCGGATCTTCAGATACCCGCCCTTCTGGCCCTTCTTCGCTTTTTCGAGCAGCGCCTCATGGCCCAGCTTTTCACTGACCGCCTGCAGCCACCGGCGCTCATCGGGATCCTCACGCTCGGGAGCGGCTGCCGCGCGACCTGGGCGTTTGGCAGCCTTGGCCAGCGCCTCGATCTGGCGATAACCAAGCCCTTCTTCCGCGGCTTGGCGCGCAATGCGCACTGCGTCGGCCGCAGGGAGCCCATAGAGACAGCGCACCTTGGACTCGGTTAAACGCCCGTAACCAAGGAGCTCCTGCACAGCGAGGGGCAAGGTAAACAGGCGCAGGTGGTTGGTGATGACCTCGCGACTTGCACCGAGCATCTGTCCGAGGGCTTCATGGGTGAGTTCAAACTCTTCAATGGCCATCTGATAGGCCTTGGCGCGCTCTACGCTGTTCAAATCCTTGCGCTGGTCGTTCTCCACCAGCGCGGCTTGCAATGCCTGGAGATCCGTGAAGTTACGAACCATGCAAGGTATTCGAGCTTGCGACACTAGCTGCGCTGCGCGCCACCGGCGCTCGCCGGCAACAATCTCGTACAGATTTCCGGCGCCGGGCTTCGGGCGCACGACGATCGGCTCGATGATCCCTATTCCGTTTTCCAGAAAACTCTGGCCGAGCTCAAGAAGGCTCTTCTGATCAAAATGGGATCGAGGCTGATAGCGCCCTGGCACCAACTGCTCAGGGCTCAGAATTTTCAAGCCAAACGCCGATTCCTCGGTGGCCTTGGATGCCTCTTCTGCTTGACTTGAAGTCATCCTTCAACCTCAATTAGAACTTGGATCGACTTTACCATTATAATCTCGGTAACAAAACACACGCTAACTGGAGATACCATGAAGAAGCTCCTTCTGATCATCGCCGTAACGGCACTGGCACAGCCGGCGCTGGCGAGCAGCTGGAACGTTTCTGGCCTGTTCGATGCAGTGGCTCCGACAGCCAATACGACGGTAGCAACCACGAACAGCAATGCGCTGCCGCCGATGAACACCACCTACAGCACGCCGGGCTTCAACCCCGACGCTCAGGTAACGCGCGCCTACAAGACCCAGCCGACCGTCAGCGGCGGCATGCCTGTATGCCCAAACCGCAATGCTGCTTCGCAGCAAAGCGCTAGCGGTTACCAGATGCAACGAGTTTCGAGGGCCTACTGATATGCCACTCCCCCTCATCCCGCTCCTGGCAGGACAAGCTATTCGTGTCCTGGGCCCACAGGCCATACGGCATATAGCCGCAAAAGAAGCTTTTGGTCTGGCTGAAAGCGCACTGGCCAAGCGCGCTATGCCGCTGCTTGGAGAGGCGCTCACCAAAGGCGAGAACTTCATCCCTGGAACCGGCACCATCGGCAAGGTTTTGGGAAGCACCCCCGGCGCGTTCGGCCAGCTGCTGGGCAAGGCCGACATCATCAGTGATGTCGCTGGCAAAGCCCTTAGCGAAATCGGACCGAAGATTGCTGGCCTGGCGAGCCCCGGCCTGGGTGCCGCTCTGCAAGCGGTCGAGATGACCAAGAAAGCAGCAGATGCGTTCGGTAGCAACCAAAATGCAGGGCAGTTCCTCTCGACGATGAGCAAGCTCGATCTGCCAAGCATGCTCAGCGCTGGCGAAGCGCTCGGGTCCAGGCTGCTGCCCCAGTTGGTGCAGGCGATCAGCGAACTGCTGAAAAGCGCCGCGACCTATCTCGACCGGGCCCAGGAGAGCCTGGCACCCAATGATATGGCCCCCCGCTGATGTCCGCGCGGGCGTCCTACTCTCCTCATTGGAGCCCGAACTATCTAGTCGTGCCCCATGCGCGGTTTGACGACCGCGCAAGGGCAGCGTTGCCGCACCTCCCGATGATGGGTCGTTACTTCTCCGACGAACAGTGGGCAGCCTGCCCACTGAGCCCCGCCACACACGATATACGCACCTGGACCATGATCAGCGAACCGGCCTGGGTGGCCCGTAACGCTCTGCGCATGCTCGGCCAGAAAGCACGAGAGGTTGCTGAGCGGGAGTTCATCTCTGACCTGTCCCGCGATCAAGACGCCACCCTTCTCAGCCAGAAGATGCTTTCCCGTAGCGGGCCCGAGGCACTATGGGCCCTTGCCCTCACTGTCATTTCACGAGGAGTGTCCTCAAAGGGATACACCATCCTTGACCAGGCACTCGAACACGCCCCGAAGGACGCACCAGAGCTTGGCAGTTGGAGCAACTACGCCGCCCTGTTCGGCGAGATGTCGACCCTGGCCGCTGCCTCGAACGGTAACGTCCCCGGCCTGTTTCAACGCCTGAAGAAAGCCGCGATGCCTCAGCAGGCACTCGCCAGGCTGCTGATCGACATCCAGACGAAGCTGGATAGTTCGCATCAAACCCAGGAGATCATTCGATCGGCCGGCCTCGCCTCCTTTCGATGGGTGTGGACGGCTCCAGGATCGGCACCCATTGAAGTTCTGTTCCACGACGCCCACTCGGCTGTCGAATGGCTATGCGAAAGCTTCCTCCCCCCAGGGCTCGAAATGGCGACCCTGCGCGCCAAGCTATCCCCCCTCCGTGACTCGCTGCGCAAGACAGAGATCGTGCTGACAGATCTCGACCGCGACGACATCGCCGAGCCTCTTGAGCTCATCAAGATGGTCGACCAGCTGGCGATCCACGGCGCCATTCGCTGATCGGCCCGGCTTCGCCTCGCCACATTGATCCTTGACGCGATAGGCACTTGTGCCTATCGTGCACGACACAACCTTCACGCAATAGGCGCAGGAATGATCGCCATGACCACTTCCGCAGACATGCTGTCCCTGCCCATCCCAGATGGGCGATCGGATCGCTACGCAGCAGGCTGGGCCTTTGCAGATGTGCACATCCGCAAACGAGGCAGCCTCACTAGCGAAGCTCCAACAGATTGGCACGAGGAGAAGGTTGCCGGCTTTAGCGATCGCCTGGCCACTGAGCGCGCCGCATTGGCACGCCGCCTACGCACCCACTGCACCTGCGGCGAAGAGCTGGAGCCTCCCACCAACGACTTAGGCAACTGGGGCAGTTGGCGATGCCGGAAATGCTGGGCTGGTTACTGCCAGGACTGCGGCTCTCCACTGGATTACAACGACCAATGCATCGCCTATCGCGAGGCGCAAGAAGAAGACGCCAATGAATAAGTCCACACCCGCGAGCCAGGCACAAGCCGCCTACCGTGATGCAAGCTGGCTCAGCCATCCTGATACCCGCACGCCAAAGCGAGGCCATATTCTACGAGATGACGGGCAAGCGGCATGCGGCCTTGTCGCAATGATGTGCGATGCCGAACCTGCAGAGGCCATCCCGGAGTCCCTGCGTTGTCGGCGACCAGGTTGCCGCGAACGCTGGCCAGAAGCTGCAACCGAAGACCTACTCGCCAGCGGGCCTCACCAGAAAGCGCAAACGCAGGAGTTGTAGATGAGCGGGATTCACCAATTCCATCAACGACTCGGCCTTTCAGCCCCTTTCGCTACTACATTACTCCCCGGCCTGATCATCGGGCCGGCGGTGTACTACCTCTATCGCTGCCTGGTTGGGGTGATGAAAGGCTCCGTCTCGCCCGCCACCTTCCTGGCCTACGATGTCCCCGTCGCATACCTGGTGCCAGCAGTTTTCCTGATCGGCATGCTACTCCTTCACAAGGCTCTTGTACCAAGTGTCGGTCTGCTCGGGCGGTTCACCCGCACACAAGCGTGCGGCGGCTTGGCAGCGGTTCTTACAGCCTATCTGGCCAGCGTCGGTATGGCAGAGCTCACAGGCCTTGGACGCGAGATGGGGATGGTCCTTCTCGGATTTGGAAAGACCGAATTTCAGTTCCAGGTTTTCATTGTCACGGTACTGATCCTTCCGCCAATCGTAGAGGAGATCGCTTTTCGGCACTTCGTTCTTGCAACCCTCCCCTACAATCGAAATCGCATTGTCGCGGTGATAGCCGTTGTTACCTCGGCAGGATTTTTCATGCATGCCCACCTCGCCGTTTACAACTACTGGACGACGCATGCCCTCATGTTCGCCCTGGGGGCGATCTTCGCAGTAGCCCGCCTGGTAAGCGGGGGTCTACTACTCCCTGTCATGCTCCACTGCTTCGCTGTGGCCACTGGACTGTCACTGAACTATGTCTGGGCAGCCCTAGGCGGATAGCCGTGGTCGACCAAGTAGCTAAGGCGCCGTACAATAGGCACATGTGCATATACGCAAAGGTAGGCCATGAACAACCAAGCCAGTTTCCGATCGCTGATTGAGAAGACGGATATCACTCAGGCGGAAGCCGCCAAGATGATCGCCGAGGAGACCAAGCGCCCGTGTAGCGAACGCAGCGTTCGCGCCTGGCTCGCCGATGCTGAGTTGCGAAGCGCCAGGCCCTGCCCAGAATGGGCTGTGCAGGCGCTGGAGAGTCGATTGCGGACTCTCGGCAAGGTTGAATAGCCAGACCGGCCGGCAAACAAAAAGCCCAGGCATTGCCTGGGCTTTTTCGTTGTTGATCGTCAGCCGTCAGACCTGCGGGCCATGGTAGACAACCTCCAACTCCGGATTGAGGGGCGTCACATCGATCTGCAGATCCTGGAGCAGAACAGGTTCTTCGCCACGCCCCTGCTCAACGACTGCATCAGTCAGGCCACGATCAGCCATGTAGGCGTACATCGGCGAACCGCTGAGGTTACGCAGGGTCTCCTGGCGCAGCTGAGAGACCTCCCAGATGCGCTGCAGCATGAAGTCGCGGTCTTCAGTCCCCGTGGCCTTTGCCAGGGGAACCAGTGCGCCAGAAGCCGATCGCCCCAGGAGCACGTAATGCTCCTGCTCGTCATTGCGTGCAACGCGCTGCATGCCGAAGCGGACCACCGCGGGATGCTGGGTCAGGCGCATCATCGGATCCGGATCGAGGTTGACGTTCACCACGTCGGATGCAACGTTGTGCACCAGGGACGACTCGCCTGTGCGAAGGGACTCCAGGACCGTGAAACCACGATCAGAGGCGCGCACGGCGTAGTAGTCTGGGCGGAGCGGGCCATGGTTGCTTTCGATCTCCTTCGCAAGCATGACTACATCGCCCGGGCGCAACACGCTCAGGGCCACATGGCGATCGACCATGCCGGCCCAGCAGCGCTGACGCCAGGTAGCATCGCCGTCGGCGACAGCCGGCGACAGCCGTTCTACGAACGACTGCGGCGCCGCCGCCTGGCGCGGGTTGTCGCGCTCGCTCTGGATCCCGAAGCGCACGGCCCGCGGCGCGGGCTGGAGGAAGTCCACCGAATACGGGACGACGAAAGCCTCGACCCGCCCTTCGGGCGTTTTGACTGCAGCGTAGCCTGCAGACGGGGTGAGTTGGAAGTCGACGACTTCACCCTTGTGTTTTAGCGCCTCAGCCAGCGCATCTTGAAGCCGCTGGCCGGACTCCATCCAGATCTGCTTGACCATCGAGACCTGATCCAGGTTGGCACCTGGTTTGATAGTGGCTCTCATTGATTCGATCCTTTGGCCTTACATCTTGAAGTCATAGAGTTCTTGAGCGATCGCCACCGGCTCCTGGTACTCCGGCTCATCGTGATCGAGATCATCGTCCCCATCATAATCGAGCTCGTGGTCGTCACGGGCGTTCAGGTACTCCAACGCATTCTGCTGCAGCCAGTCGTTGCCGATCTCCTGAAACACCTGGTTCACCACTTGGCCGTTGAACTGGTGCAGATAGGCCAGCGTGCGCTCGGTGATCGCATTCAGGCCGGCCGCATCGATCTCCGGATACAGGTCTTGGATCACCTGATAGATGGGCGTCAGGCCTACATTAAACTCGCAGGCGCCCTGGGCGATCATCATAAGCCCCCGCGGCAGAGGGATTTGAGCGCCGTCCGTGACCTCCTGCAAAGCATTCACCGCGATCAGCATCTCGTCGACGCCTACCTCCTCACGCGCAACCGCGGGCGCCTGGAAGGCCTGGATGAGTTCACCTTCGACCTCGGCAGCACGCAAGACTGCAGTGCGCAGCAATTGCTCATGCAGGGGGCTTTCCTCGCCTTCCGGCCGGAAGAAGCGGCTCGCCAGATGCATTGCAATGCCCGCGCGCAACGTCTCGGCATCCGCAGAACCATACTGTTCGTCCAGCGCCGGGAACAGATCACGCAGCGCCTCCTGGTTGTGGAGGTTACCGCGCACATGGCCTGCGCGAATCAGGTTCGCCTGGGAAACGAAGGACGTGACCAGGCCAGCTTCGCGGTCCTTACGGATAGCGATGTTCACGACCGCGACTGCGCCGGCGACCACCTGGTGGAAGATTCCGAGCATGCGCATATCATTACCGGCCTGCGCCTGCAGCGTATGCAGCGCCTCCGGAAACAGATCGTTCTCCCGCAGGCGGTCAACGGTTTCCGGCGTAAACACCGCCCGCACCTGATTCAACGCCTGATCCAGTTCCTCTCGCGTCACGCGCATGGCGATACTCCTATATCCTTTTGAATACTCGATGGCATAAAACGCCTATTTCTGGCTCAAAGTATCCATTCGGCGGGCCGTGCCGTCAAACTTCCTCGACGCTTTGATCGTAGCGCCGCGCTACGCTATATTGGCGCAATCACTCTATTAAAGCGGTCGCATCGATGCCTATCCCTGAACTACGCCCAGAGGACACCGCCGTCGAGATCAAACTCGGCTCCCTTGGGTTCACCTTCACGGCTGTCCGCCCCTCCGATTTGGACATGTGGGGAGACTTTCTCAAGCTGCCTGCCGGCACCCTTCTTCTGGGAACGGGGACAGGCGGATGGGGTTGGGGCGAACGCTTCCTGATCCACGAGACCACCGACACTGGCTACGCTACCGTGGATCTTCGCCGGGGCCTGGTTGTCGAGATGCCCGCCTGGGAAGTC
>VFQQ010004906.1_pt1 | contig 11452 bp, 7 predicted proteins | sample 3512341 | NCBI WGS metagenome assembly VFQQ01 (sample SAMN10412373, study PRJNA504923) | tailings metagenome | isolation source: Relicate 2 Philex TSF1 revegetated site | place: Philippines: Tuba, Benguet | collected 2017-08-29 | reverse complement strand
TGCCTCACTGCGACGACGTTGTGATTGACGGTGCCGCGACTGCTGCCAGGTGTTCGTGAAAGGACGTCCCATGCTGATTGGCAGCTTGAAGCCCGTGTTGTTCTGTAGTAACCGTGGCTCGCACAGTGTTCGGGGGCCGGCCCATGGCGGGGAGCGGGTATAGAGAGAAACAGCACGGCGTACTACTGGCGGTCACTGCCTGCTTGTAGCGGTCTGCTGAAGGAACACGTGTGGTCTGCTAAAGGAACATGTGTGTGTGTGTGTGTGGCTCTGTAAGCTGCGTTTTTACTGTTGTCCAAGGGCCTCTGTAGGCTGTATGCTTCCCTGGACACAGCGAGCGGTAAAGCCAGCCTGGCCGCTGAAGAATGCACGGAGACATGGGCTTGGTGGCAAGCCAACATGGATATGGTGGCAAGCCAGCACACGAGATACTTGTCGTATCCTTACATTTTACACAGCACTGATAGCCATCCTAGCACACACAGCAGCCAATACATGCACCTGCAATCCACCTGTCCTTCGTCATCCCCATCCTGTGTCCGCAATGCATGGTAAGTACAGACAATAAGGTAACACATTAGCAATACACAAGCAACACAAAATCAGATCAGCCGATAGTCTTTCTTGCGTAAGGTCTTGTGGGATTTTCATGCAGTCAGCTGGCAGATACGGCACCCAGCACGTCTGCGGTTTTGTTATTCTATCTGGCACGTGTCATTCGTCGCTTGTGCAGAGTCGTAAAGCAGCCAGTCAAAAGCGCAAGTCACAATGCAAGCCGCAGACACACGCACACACACATACACATATGCAGGACTGCACCCAGGCACACGAAGTCCATGGTACACACGCTGCCACATGTCGACACAATCAGCACCTCTCTTGCACACATACACGAGCACACGCGTCACAGCAAATGTCAAATCAGCCATAGTACAAGCAACACATCGTCAAAAAGAGATACCTCCACCCCTGCACTTGCTCACCGGCCCGATTGAAAACGCATTGCACTGCAAAAACAACTGCATGTCTTTTGACAGCTCGGCTCCCACCCACCAAAACAAAGCCTTGTGTGTTGCCCCCTTGCGCGGCCCCTTAGCTACAAAACGCTGCAAAATGCAGTGGACTGCTCCCACACTTCAAGCACACTGACGAGAAGTGCTTGGAGATTCCGGTATCTGCCCTTACTCCGCAGCTCAGCACAGAAGTGGGGTTCCGACAAACACGCAAGCGACTGCCACAGCGGCTCACTTGCCCACGTGCGCCATTCCAATGTACAAGCAGCCTCACAGGGTAAAGAGCAGCGGATCCACAAACGTGACAATCCTGGAAGAAAAAGAAATGCTGCGCAACGACCACGATCACGCGTGCATGCGTGTGTGTGTGAGGTAGAATGCGACGCAAGACAGAGTGCGTGCGCTTGAGTTCTGCACAGGTCTGTGACGGGGGAGAACAACAGGCTTAGTTAGGAAGGCATGGGCAGGTAACAGCGTACAGCAGCTGCGTGTCTACTAAAACCCTGCCCACGATGAACGCCCTTTCTACCACATGCACATGTTGCTGCATAAAGAGCTTGCAATCGTCGTAGCTATACACTGTTGTGCGATAGCAACGCACAACCACATGGATTTGCCCTGCTGTGATTCATGACCCCACAAGCAACTTCTCTCAGCATCGTTGTGCTGAGCTAGCGAACCCGTGTCATCATGACTTGACTGCGGCAGGCGACGGGCTCTTGCTCTTCGCCTTGCTGGCTGGCTGCGCAGCCGCCGCAGGCGCCGGGCTCGGCGTGGACCGCGCCGCCGCCGGCTGCTTGCTGTCCTCGCCACCACCTGGTGCTTTTGCATCAGACTCAAGCTTGACTTCAGGTGTGGCTCGCTGCGCAGACTCCGCAACCGTCGCATCCGCGACGGCCCCGGGCGCCGGCGTCGGCGCGGACGACGGCGGCTGGGTTGCGGACGGCGCCGGCGCCGACATGGCTGATTGCGATGGCGTCTTCGCCTTCTGCGCTGCAGCTGCGGCTGCGGCTGCAGCCGCAGCCAGCAGCGGGTTCTTGTTGGCTGCTGGCGAGGACACAGCGCCAGCGAGGTTGCTGATTATGTGGTTTGGCATGCGCGCGACTGCCGCAGCCGCCGCGGTCGCCGCGGCCTGCGCCGCGGCGGAGCCGGGTGGTGCGCCGGATGCGGCGACGGCTGCGGCGAGGATGGCAGCTATCTGCGGGTTGAGCGTGACTGACTGCGCCTTGTTGGTGGTGGCATTTGCGTTGGCTGCAGCTGCGGCGGCCGCAGCTGCCTTGGCTGCGGCTGCAGCTTGTGTGGCCTTGAGGACGGCCGCGGCTGCTGCTTGCGCGGCTGCTGCGGCTGTGGTGGGCGACACACCTGGTGGTGGTGGGGCTTTGATTGGCTTGTCTCCATCTGCAAACACAGTGCATGCAGTCGCACAACACATGTACCCATTGCCACATATGCACATGCACGACACGTCCTTGTAACCCTACTGCATACTGCCCATGCGTGTGTACCTCTTGTGTATGGCATGTGAATCTCACCTTTCGGCGCGTTCAGGCCTGGCATGCCTGCAGCGTGCAGCGCAGCTGCAACAGCTGGGTTCTCAGCTGCAGCAGTCTGCAGCGCGTACGCCACAGCCAGCGGCGTCTGCGCACCGCTCTGCTGCAGCACACTCGCAGCCGCAGCAGCCGCCACCATCATGATATTCGGCTGCCCAGCCGCAGCCGCCGCCGCTGCCGAGCCCGCTGCTCCAGCGGCACCAGCCTGCGGCGCAGCCGCTGCTGCCGCCCCGACAGCCGGCACGGCGCCGCTGCCTGCACCCATACCGCCAGCCACTACACCAGCGCCGCCGAGCGGCGCAGCACCTGGCAGCTGCGGCTGGCCTCCAGCCGCACCAGCGGCGCCGGCAGCTGCGTTAGCAGCTGCATTTTGATGATCAATACCGAACTGCCCTTCCACCCCATCCATGACACACCCTTCTTCTGCTTTCCATAGAATCTTGGGCCGTGGTGCGTCATTCTTACTATAGTAGAGACCGCATGCGTTACAAAGCGGTCTGCCATCGTGCTTGTCTTTACGCCAGAAGGGTGTGGTGCGGGTGCCGCAGTTTTTGCAGATCTGGAAGGCACACACAGACACACACACACACACACACACACATGTGTACACAGCTCTCGTAGCGCATACCATGTACTTACATGAGTGTGCGCAAACCTGTTCTCTGGGTCCGTAATTGCAGGGTGGATACGACACACGCACGCGCACACAAACACACACACACACCTTGTTTTCGTTGCCTGGCTTAGGAGGCTCCTTTGTAGGCCGTCTGTTACGTTTGTTCGCACTCGAATCCATAACCGCCGCAGACGTCGCATCGCGCTTGACGCCGGACGCCGCGACCGGCACAACCGGCACCACCAGACCCGCGCTCACCGCCGCGCGCGTCCCGTGCGCCGACTGCTGCGCCTGGCTACCGCCACCCGTCGCAACCGACTCCTTATCCGCCGCAGCGCTCAACAGCGTGGCCGCCGCCGTCGCCATCTCCCGCGCCGCCGCCGACCCGCCGCGCGGGCTCCCCGACGCCGCCGCGGCGGCAGCCGCCGCCTCCCGCCGCGCCGCCGCGCGCGAGGACGCCTTCGCTGTCGAGTGCGGCGGTGGCGGCGCGGGCGCCGGCAGCGGCGGCTCCGGGACGGACTCAGGGAGCTCATAGTACCCAGTTGCCTGTTGGTACATGTCCCCATTGTCTTCTGGGATCACGTACATGTGATGCTGGTTTTGTTCGTCGTCGATTTCATGCGCGTCCGAGACTGGGTTGCTGTCCCCATCCGGCATTGGCATGTTCATCATAGGAAGCATGCCTAGCCCCATCAGCCCCATTTGCTGCATGCCGTTGAAATCAGCCATGCCAGGCATGCTGTTAGGGTCCCCTTGCATGGGGTTGGGCAGGCCAGGCATCATGGGCATGCCGTTAGGTCCAGGCATGCCGGGCATGCCGGGCATGCCGCCGAATGGGTTTGCAGCCCCGCCCATGCCGGCACCGGGCATACCCGGCATGCCAGGCATGCCGGCGCCGGGCATGCCGGGCATACCGGGCATTCCGCCGAAGGGCGCGCCGCCCGCCATTTGCGCGAGACCCATCATGTTCATCTGATCCTATGGTTACAACGCACACACACACGCACACACACATGTTATGATCAACCCCCTGGAGACACACACACACCAACACAGGACTGCGTGACAATCCATGCAGCTGCATGCAAGGGAAAAAGCAGTGGCAGAGACACACACACACACACACACACACACACATACAGACACACATACACACGCAGTACTTCGCACCTGAGTTGGTGGCATCATGCCAGACATCATGCCCCACGCGCCCTGCATGCACTGCGCCATCCAACTCTGCCACCACCACATCATGGCTGCCTGCTGCTGCACCATAACCTGCCAGTGAGCTGCAAACTCAGCCAATGGCGTGCCTGTCACAACTGAATTGGGGTCAATCGCAGCTGCAGCCGGCTGCGCCGGCGGCTGCGGCTGCGGTACAGGTGGCTGCGCAGGCTGCGGTGTGGGTGCCATAGCTGGCTGCGCTGGCTGCGCGGGGGCGGCTGCGGCTGCGTCGGGCGGCGGCTGGTCTGGTGCTGGCTGCGACGGCTGCTGTATGTCCATGGGCGCGGGGCCCGATGGCTGTGCAGCACCGGCTGCAGCCTGGTTGTCGGCTGCAGGCGCGGCTGCGGGAGCTGGTTGCTGCTGAGGCGCTGGCTGCGGCTGTGCTGCCTGCTGGGGCTGCGGCATTGCGGGGGGGACCGGCGGCACGCCTGCTCCTACAAACGCGCAGTGTAACACACAACACATGCTGGTTTCCAGCCCTGCGCACTTTGTCTCCGCCTATGTGTGTATGTGTGTGTGTGTAATACTCATACAGCCTGTACGCCTGCCCTCTGGTTAGCGTCAACTCACCTGCTTGCTGAGGCTGCTGTTGGTTTCCTGCAGGCTGGCTGGGGCCAGCTGGTGCTGCCCCGTTGGGTTGCGCCGCTGCAGCTGCCGCGGCCGGGTCCATCCCCCAAAACGGCGGGAAGTACCCAGGCATGCCTGGGAACGCGCCTGGCATCCCTGGCATGCCTGCTGAGCCCGGCATCCCTGGAAAGCCTCCCATTGGCGGGAACCCGCCCATAAACCCCGGCATCCCCATACCCATCCCCACGCCTGGGGGCATGTAGTGCCAACCCCCTGGGATCGTGAAGGGCTGGCCGTCAACTACTGATCCGTCTGCGGTCATCCCCGGCCCCGAGTTTACTTCCTCAGGCTGCTGGGGCGGGGCCCGCTGCTGCAGGGGCGGGTGGGGCAGGTTGGTGGTGATAGGGTCTTCTTGCGAGCTGGCGGGCTGCGAGGGCTGGTTCTGGTCTTCTTGCAGGCCGTTGGCCTGCGCTGCTGGGGCGCCGGAGCCTGGGTGCGGGCCGTCGTCTGTGTGGTGGTCTGTGGGCTGGGCGGCCTCGTCGAGCTCTGCGCTGACGGCCTCCATAGCCGCGAGCTCCTTGGCGGCTTCAAGGATGTCGCGCACTGCCAACCCATTGCACTGCAACCCGTCCATTGTGGGGGTGCGGCCGGGGGCTTGTCACAGCGCACACGTCAGGGTCCAGATACGTTCCTCTGCCAACCCAGCTCCTCGCTGTTTACTGAAGCACCAGTGGGGGCGCCGAAACTCCTCTGCGTTGGTGAGAAGAGACTGCGAGTGGGCTTTGAGGCTAGCGAGCGGCTCCACCGCTGCGTTCACATGCTGCGCGCTCGAGCTGCCTACTGTCAGTGTGCTACAAGGACGCTGAAGCGATAGGTTTACGGCTGCGCTTCGCGCCTCACTTTCGCGACAAAAGCTGAGAAAGCTGCAAGTGCGTCGGTAAGGTTCTGTAGTATCTGCACAAGCGATTCCAATGGGCGCTGAGGGCAAAGTTGGGGGAACTGGACGGTGGAAAGACCAAACCGAACTCAACAGATTATTGTCTGGTCACGCCACGCTAGCACGATGTCAACAGTGACAGCAGCACCAATAGAGAAGTTTTAAGCGAGAAACAGGCTACTTGGTGCACAGAACCCCTCTTTTGCAGCCTGCTGGGCCCTCCAGCTGCACTGTGAGCTACAGCATTTGATGGAGTACCCACTGAGCGTGGACAGGGCCTGAGCCTCTGCAGGTACGTGTGGTACGTGATGCCGCGCCTGATGTGCCTACCCAGTAGCTCCAGACCCAGCGCCCCGCCGCTGCCCACACCCAGTTCGCCCTTGCCTAGCTCAGGAATGCATAAGATCAGTAAGAAACTCACAGTCTATCAGGATGGCAGACGAAGAGGCGCCGGCTGCAACGATAGATGGCCTGCGCGCCTAGATGATCCCGCTGCCCAGATGATGAGGCTTATCAGCGCCAGACGCTACTCCCGCCCAGTTCACAAGCCTAGAACCTGCGCAGCGTGCTTGGCGAGTTGTGTGAGGCGCGTGCGCGCTTGTCTCCTATCCTTTGGCCGCAGACAGTCAGGCAACTATAGATGGAGTCCATGGACTTCAACCCGGGCATCCGGGTGGCATTCGTTAACTACTGCAGACTGCCGCAAGGGCAGAGCGCGCAGGCCTTTGACCCTCACGCGCCAAAGGTAGAGACAGACACCACAACACCAGTTTTGTTCGCCACCTGCAGCCTCCCTTCGTTCATCCGTACTTGGCAGTCGTGTTGGATCCTTTGTCTGTCCGCTGTATATGCGCTCGCAGCTGTCACACAGCCAGTTTGTCAAGCTGCTTCAGGATGTGGGCATCGCAGAGCCGACAGGTGCGGCCTAAGCAGACACCACACCCTCGCACACACAGGTCATACATGACAGTGTCATGTCACACTATAATGCCGAGGTATCTACCACGGGCCCATGCATGGTGCTAGCTTACATGCATGCAAGGGTCATGCGTGGGCCGTGCCGCCACCATGCAGGGAGTTTGCGGCTCAGTTCTGTGTCAGTTATCTTTAACAGCTTGCGGCCAGTGGGCCACTCACGAATGCTATTTCCTCATTTCTTTAAGGCGCTAGGGGCAGTGGGAACAGAGGTGCGTGCATGCTAGCGGTGCTGTATTTATGCACACCAGCTTGTAAAACGCAGGGCACGCAGCATGCAGGCACCTGACCTTTGCGTGCTTGTCCGCCTTGCTGTGCGATCGTCACTAACAGAGCAATGCATACGCACAGACAGAGGTGTGTAGCAACGCATGCGAGGGTGGCTGCGCGCGCATATGGCAGGCATGTGGCTCCAGAGGGTCATGCATGCATGGTTGTGTGAATGACCCTGCAGGCCAATGTCGACGCGTACCAGATCGTTGCAGACTACGGGTCTCGAACCATGGACCTACAGTTCCTCACAGCGCTCAATGTGTTCCCCGATAAGGGCTATCCTGCTGTGCTGACTGCAGCTGGGACAGAGGGTGTTGCAGAGGTAGGGCCTGTTCTGTCATCTGCCATATTGCTGATACAGATACAGAGTATTACATAGGACGAGGCTGCCGTAAGCCTTATGGTTCCTAAACAGCGACGGCCAGATGAACAGCAGCATGCAGCTACCAGCAGGCTGCCTACCAGTAAAGCACGCCCGCTGAGCAGGGGTCCAGAGGGTGCCAGCATCTGTGTGTGCAGTTGAGGCGGGGGATAGCTCCTATACATGAAGCTTGTTAGCTCACATACAGAACCCTGCTGGACAAAGCACCGTGCTGATGCGAGTGTACGTGTGTCCCATGCATGCACAGGTCGACCTCACAGAGCCAGCCCCGGCAGCCAAGATATTCAACACCAGTAGTCCTGGCAGGGTCTCAGCGTCACCCCGCGGCATCCCCGTGCCGCGTCCGCGTACCGCGGCCGCCGCGGCCGTCGCCGGCGCGAGCGCGGGCGCCGCGGACCGCGTGGGCGCGATCCAGGCCGCGCACATCGCGCGCCATGCCTCACAGCCCTTTGCTGGCCAGGGCACTGTGCGCAACCCCTCTCCCATCTTTCAGATATCACCGGTGGGTAATGCTTGTGCACAGCGTCAGCCACACCAGCCACACCAGCCCACACACCAGCCCACACTGCAACACACTGCTTGACATACCTACAGTGTACATGCATGTGAAGCAGTGTGTCGTGGTGTTGGCTGGTGTGCGCTGGTGTGCGCCCTGAGCCTTCACGCTCACGGTGCATGCAGCGTTAGCCCTGTCATGGGCTGTTCCCAGTCTTACGCATGCATGCAAGTACAGCCACTGGTGCCCATGGGGGGTGGGACATTCTTACCCAGCAACAGTGATCACGTATGTGTCTTTGTGTGATGCTATGTTGTGTGCTTGCAGCGTGCCACACACGATCGGCCTTCCACATCCCGACGCGGCACATCTGAGTCCCCGCCCGCCACCGCCCACCACTACACCACCCTCTCGCTCCGCCACACCTCCCAGCCCCACCCTTTCCACGCATGGAGCGCCCACCAAGACCAGACCGCGACCACAACACACAACAGCAGCCCCTACATCACCAGCATGCGGTCGAAAAACAGCTCGCACGGCGGCAACACCGTTAACGGCCGTTTCAGCGGTTTGTTAGGTACAGACATGCAGAGGCAGTTATTACATGGGTTTGATGAGACTGCGGCGATGAATCAAAAGCATTTGGAACAGTGGGGGCTGCTGGCGCCGGGGAAGGGGGAAAGCGGTGATGGTGGTGGTGGGCTGCCTGCATGGCTGAGCGCACTGCTGAAGCGCTTGGATAGATTGGAGTCCCAGGTATGGATAGACACACACACACACACACACACATGCCAATCCACATTGAAGTCATACGTATGACAAGGCACTCTGTTAGTACAGTAGTTATGCAGCCGCATGAAACGCTTGGATAGATAAGAGTCCCAGGTATGGATAGACACACACACACACACACAGACACACACACAGACACAGATACACACGCACGCGCGCTTGGACAGATTAGAGCCCCAGGTTAGTACACACACAGACGCCCTGCACTCACTCGTGCTTGGTAACCACCAGCACATTTCTCGTCTCGTGTGGGTGTTCTCCTGCAGGTGGGGCAGCAGAAGGCTCCCACACAGCCACAACCGTCCCTGAACTCCCAGCCTGCCGGTGACTACGTTAGCAAGCAAGACCTGGACGCACAGCTAAGGGAACTCAAGGTGTGTGTATGTGTGTGTGTGTGTGTGTCAGTCCTCGTGCATCAACCCCTTGAGCGTTGTACCTGAGCTGACATCGCAGCGTAGCCAAGTAGTGTGTATATGTGTGTGTGTGTGTGTGTGTGTGACACAGGACCAGCTATCAAGCATCTACGCATCTCAGGACTCCCTCACAAACCTACAACATCAACTCAACTCACACACAACAAAACACACCACAAAATGCCAACCTAACCAACAAACAAACAACACGAACGACACCAGTTCTCTGGCTGCCGTAGAAGAGCGGCTGGACACTAACATGGAGAAGGTGGTTAGTACGTTGGCAGAAACGGGCGCACGGTTGGCGGCGGTTACTGATGAAACCATACCCGCCATGGAGGGCGCGATGACTGAGCTGACATCACAGCTTGTGGAGCTACAGGTTCGTGTGTGTGCGCGCGCGCGCGTGTGTGTGTGTGTGTGTGTGTGTGTGTGTGTGTGTGCGCGCATGCTTGCATTAGACGATCCGCTACCCCACATGGGAACCTGATTCCTGCGTTATTCTTTGTCTTTGATTGATTCTTATGCTTTGACTCTGGGGACACATGTCGTGTGCGCATCTGAAAACATAGTATGTGTGTGTGTTGTGTCCTTGCAGAAGAAGGTGTCAGAGAACACAGCAAGCTATGAGTCACTCAAGGTCACACTAGCGCGTGTGGAGCAGGACGTGTCAGTTGACCGGACACAACTGCACACAACCACCTCCCTGGTCGACCAATATAGCACCCAGGTACGACCACAATCACAGGGGCGCAGCACGCGTCGGACACCATGCGACCCTCCATGCTCAGCTGCCATGCAGACTGCCAGGCATGGTTGCATTGCGTATGTGCATGGTTGCACTGCGTATGTGCATGGTTGCACTGCGTATGTGCATGGTTGCATTGCGTATGTGCATGGTTGCACTGCGTATGTGCATGGTTGCATTGTCGCCATGCCTACACGCATCAGTGGCTGTGAGTGCATCTGTGCCTAAGAGCTGGTATGCTCGCAGAAGCCCTCATGCAAGCCCTTTGCACTCCGCGTACGCAAAAAAGCACCAAGGTTCTCAGCACTGGTGCACATGTGGCCTCCAGCAACGTGCATGCAGTTCGACAGCGTGTCACGCATGCATGCACCTCTTTATCTGTGTCTGATCTGTGTATGTGTTGTCATATCCGCATGCAGGCTGAGCAGCTCAAAAACAATCTCGCCTCTCTTGAGAAGCAGCTTCAAGCCATGAACACTGGTCTCAAGACAAGTACAAGCATCAAAACCGCCCTTGCAACTGAAGCCCCCTCAAGCCCACCACCAGTACCACAAACCGACACACAACAGAAAACAATAACCCATGACTCTGAACAGCTTAGCAAGAGGGTCACCGAGCTGGAATCTCGTCTTGCGGAGATCGACTCAGCTTTGGCAGCAGCAAAGAGTGAGAGCGACGGGCGAGTGAGTGACCTTGACGCCCGTGTGGCGGCACTGAAAGTGGCCTTGGATGCCGTAGAGACGGCCAAGAGTGAGAGCGCGGGGGGAATGAGTGACCTCGACGCGCGAGTCACGGCCATGGAAACGGCCAAGAGTGAGAGCGAAGGGCAAGTGAGTGACCTGTGTGCCCGTATCGCGGCCGTAGAAACGGCTAAGGGCGAGAGCGAAGGGCGTGTGAGTGAGCTCGAAGCCAGCATGGGCGAGCTTGTTGGTATCATCCGTGCTGCGGCCGAGCAGGCTGAAGCCACCGAGACTCGAACCACCGACCTGGACACCCGTCTCAAAGCCGTTACAGCCACTGTCGACGCGCTGTCTAACAGCAAGGTCGCTGCACGGGTCGGTGACTTGGAGACCAAACTGGGCGAGATGGTTACAACGGTTAGGGACATTGCTGCAGCAGTCCCTGAGTACACACAGCGGATTGACGAGCTGGCAAAGCAGTTGAAACAGCTGGACGCAACCATGCTGGCTGCAACTGGCCAGGATGGCAAGTCAGAAGATGCGAGAATCGGCGAGCTGGGAGCGAAGGTCGCGGAGCACGGCGCGGCGATCGCGGAGATCGCAGCGGCCGCGCCGGCGTATGAAAAGCGCATAGACGAGCTGGATGCGCAGCTGGCGCAACTGGCTGCAGCTGTGGCTGCAGCCGCAGCAGCCAACAAAGACAACCAGCCCGATACCAGTAGCAAGGTTGCTGCCCCTACAGACAACACCAGCACAGCAACAATGATAGAGCTGGAATCGCGTCTT
>VFQQ010004905.1_pt1 | contig 11452 bp, 10 predicted proteins | sample 3512341 | NCBI WGS metagenome assembly VFQQ01 (sample SAMN10412373, study PRJNA504923) | tailings metagenome | isolation source: Relicate 2 Philex TSF1 revegetated site | place: Philippines: Tuba, Benguet | collected 2017-08-29 | reverse complement strand
GCCGCATTCAGCGTGGCGGCATCGAGCCGCCGCAGCGCGCCGACGCCGGCCGCCGCGCCGACGGCGGCGAGCGAGGCGTGCGGATGCAGCACCAGCGCCTTCGGGGGGAACGCGCGCGCGAACCGCGCCGCGACTTCGTAACCGAGCACGAGCGCTCGCAGCGTGTCTTCGGTGGAGGCGCCGGTCGCCTCCGCTTCGGCGATCAGTGCCGGGATCACATAAAGGCCTGCATGACAGGTGGCGCGGCGATAGCCTTCGTCGAGCTCGCACCAGTCTGCGGCGGCGCCGTTCGCGACCGCCGCGGAGAAGCGATCGGCCTTGCCGCCGCGTCCGTTGAAGACGGTCGATTCCTTGCTGCTGGCGCGCGCAATCATGCGGTCCTGGAGCTTGATCACCTCCGGCTCGTCACGCGCGGCAACGATGGCGGCGATGTCGTCGCTCAGCACGGTGGCGGCGCGGCGCATGATGGCTTCGGGAATATCGCGCGCCGCGACGGTCGGCACCCAATCGCACAGCGTCTTGAGTTGCTCGGCGACTTCGCGTGCCTCGTTGCTGATCGTCGCGTCGCTTCCCATACGCAGTACTCTCTTCTGTTGTTGTCAGGCCGCGGACTCGGTCCGGTTCGCCGCCACCGATTTCGCGAGATTGTCCCGCGCGGACGCGATGTGCTGCATCATCAGCCGCTCCGCCTCGGCGGCGTCGCGCTTGCGCATCGCGGCGAGGATCGTCTTGTGCTCGTTCAGCGCGGCCTTCGCGCGGCCGACGGTCTCGCTCGACTTGAAGCGATAGATGCGCAGCAGGTGGTAGAGGTCGTTGCAGAGCAGTTCCTTCAGCCGGTTGCTGCCGCTGCCCTGCACGATGAGATAGTGGAAGTCGTCGTCGCCGGCGTTCTGCAGGTAGCCGTCGCCACGCTGGAGCGACGTCTTCTTCGCATGCTTGGCGAGCCGATCCTCGAGCTGGTCGAGCGCGCTTTCGCTCATGCGCTCGGTGGCGAGGCGCACCGCCAGGCCCTCGAGCCGTTCGCGAATGTAGAAGATCTCGATCAGGTCCTCGGGCGTCAGCGAGACGACGCGCGGGCCGACGTTCGGCGTGCGCTCGACCAGCTTGCGGCCTTCGAGGCGGCGGATCGCTTCGCGCAATGGGCCGCGCGATACGCCGAGCTGCTTGGCGATCAGCGTTTCGGAGAGCCGGTCGCCCGGCTTCAGGGTGCCTTCGACGATCGCGTTGAGCAGACGCTCGAACACGTGATCCGCCAAGGACTTAACCGATATGGTGCCGGCTTCGATCATTGCCCAAATCCCGTTGTCGACAGTTGACGATAGTACCCATGGATGTCAAGCTGACGACCCATCCATCAGCCCCTGGCCACCCGTGAAACTCCCGCATCACAATCGCTACCCGTATAGCGCGATTCCCTCACGCAAGACGTACGAATGGCCCGGCGGAAAGCGCCTTGCCGTCAATATCAGCAACAATATCGAGGTGTTCGCGTTTCGCGCCGGTCTCGGGTCGGACAGCGCAACCGGCACGGCGCCGCAAAACCAGCGCAACTACGCCTGGCGCGACTACGGCAACCGGGTGGGCCTGTGGAATTACCTCGACGTGCTGGACGAGTACGGCGTGCCGGGCTCGCACAACGTGAATTCGCTGATCCTTGAACAGTGCCCCGAGATGGTCGAGCGCATCAATGCGCGCGGCGACGAGTGGGTGGGGCACGGCCGCTCGAATGCCGAGCGGCAGGACGTGCTGTGGGAAGATGACGAAGCGGCGCTGATCAAGGAGTGCACGGACTCGCTGAAGCGCACGACCGGCAAGAAGCCGGAAGGCTGGTTGGGGCCGTATCTCGCGCAATCGGCGACGACGCTCGATCTGTTGAAGGAGGCCGGATACTCGTACGTGATGGACTGGCCGGCGGACGATCAGCCGTTCTGGATGTCGACGCGCTCGGGTCCGATCATGGCGGTGCCGTATCCGCTGGAGATCAACGACTCGCCCGCGCAGATTTTCCGGCAGCACTCCGGGCGCGAGTTCGAGGAGATGATCATCGATCAGTTCGACGAGATGCTGCATCTGTCGAAAAAGCGCCCGCTGGTGTTCGGCATCTCGCTGCACCCGTTCATCGTGGGGCAGCCGTTCCGCCTGCGCTCGTTCCGCCGCGCGATGGATCACATCATGAAGCATCGCGACGATCTCTGGATCACGACGCCGGGCGAAGTCGCGAAGTACTGCATGACGCTGCCCGACGACGTGCTGCCGAAGCCGAAGAGCTAAATTCCGAGATAAGCCTTCTGCACACGCGGGTCCTGCGCGATCTCTTTCGCGGGGCCCGTCATGGTGATCTTTCCGAGTTCGACGATCACCGCCTCGTCCGCGATCGAGAGCGCCCATGAGGCGTTCTGTTCGGACAGCAGCACCGAGAGCTGCTCGGCCTTCTGAATTTCCTTCAGCACATCGCCGATGCGCTCGACGATCACCGGCGCGAGGCCGAGCGAGGGCTCGTCCAGCAGGAAGATCGACGGCCGCGACATCAGCGCGCGGCCGATCGCCAGCATCTGCTGCTCGCCGCCCGAAAGGCTGCCGGCGCGCTGCGAGGCGCGCTCCTTCAGGCGCGGGAAGTAGCCGTAGATGCGCTCGACGTCGGCCTTGAACTCGCTGCTGGGGCGGCTGAACGCGCCGACCTTCAGATTTTCCAGCACCGTCATGCCGGTGAATACGCGGCGTCCTTCCGGCGAGTAGCCGATGCCAGCGCGCACGATGTCGTTCGGGCGCGTGTCCTTGATGCTCTTGCCGTCGAGCAGGATGTCGCCCGTGGGATACGACGCGAGGCCCATGATGGCCTTGAGCGTGCTGCTCTTGCCCGCGCCGTTCGAGCCGACGAGCGCAACCGTCTTGCCCGGCTCCAGGTCAAGCGAGATGTCGTCGGTGCCGACGATGGCGCCGTAGCGCACGCCGACATTGCGCAACTCAAGCCTTGGCATAGTTGCGTCCCAGATAAGCTTCGATGACCTTCGGGTCGCGCAGCACCTCCTGCGGCGAGCCGTGAGCCAGTTCCTGGCCGTGATGCATCACGAGGATGCGGTCGCAGAGACCCGCCATGAAGCGCATGTTGTGATCGATGACCACGACCGAGATGCCGCGGTCGCGTACTTTCTTGATGGTGTCGCGCACCATGTCGGCTTCGGCGGCGGAAAGGCCTGCCACCGGCTCGTCGAGCATCAGCAGCTTCGGCGCGGTCATCAGCGAGATCGCCATGCCGAGGGTCTTCTGCGCGCCGTAGGGCAGGTCGCCGGCGACGATGTCGCGCACGCGCGAGAGGTCGAGCCAGTCGAGCACCTCGCTGATGCGCTTCTCGGAGTCCTTCGTCATCTCGGCGGTCTTGCCGACCCCGAAGAATGCGCTGAAGAAGCCCGGATAGCGCGTGAGGTAGCTGCCACGGCGGCAATTTTCCTCGACGGTGCGCGTGCCGAACACCGTGGTGGCCTGGAAGGTGCGCGCGAGGCCGAGCGCCGTGAGCTCATGCGGGGTCTTCGCGGTCACCTCCTTGCCGTCGAAGCGCACCGTGCCGGACGTCGGCTTGATGACGCCGCTGACGAGATTGACCGCCGTGGTCTTGCCGGCGCCGTTCGGCCCGATGATGCCGAAGATGTCACCCGCCGTGACGTTGAAGTTGAGCCCGCTGACGGCCTTGAGGCCGTCGAACGTGCGCGACAGATCCCTGACTTCGAGGAGTGACGTCATGACTTGCGGCCACGCGTCATCATGGAGATCGTCTCGCGCAGGCCCGCGATGCCGCCCGGCATGAACGCCATCACGACGATCAGCACGATGCCGAAGATGACGTGCTGGAGCTGGACGTAGCCGCGCAGCAGTTCCGGCACCAGCACGAGGAACAGTCCGCCGATGAGCGGCCCGACCAGCGTGTTCATGCCGCCGATCACGTTCATGATCACGAGGTTCAGCGACTCGATGGGTCCGAAGTTCGGCGGGCTGATGTAGCGCGCATAGTGCGCCAGCAGGCTGCCGGTAAAGCCCGCGAAGCCGCAGGCGATGACGAACATCATGATCTTGGTGCGGATCACCGGGACGCCGACGCACTCGGCGAGTTGCTCGGACTCGCGGATGGCGTTCACGAACCGCCCGATCTCCGATGAGAGAATGCGCCCGCACACCGCGACGCAGAACACCGCGGCGCATAGCGCCAGGATGTAGAAGGTCTTCGGCTCCGCGAACGAGGGCGAGGGGGCCGGAATGCTTCCAAGGCCGTTCGCGCCGCCCGTGATGGCGATCCAGTCGACGAACACCATGCGCAGGATTTCGCCGAGCAGGAACGTGATCAGCACGAAGTATTTGCCGGTGAGGCGCAGGATGATCGGGCCGAGAACGAGCGCAAGCGCCGCCGACGCCAGCGTGCCCGCGATGAGCCCGCCGACGAACGGCAGATTGAGCTTCATCACCACATTGGCTGATGCGTAGGCGCCGACGCCGATGAAGGCGGAGTGGCAGAGCGACACGTGGCCGGTGCGGATGATGAGATGAAGGCTGCTCGCGCCGATGGCGGCGAAGCACACCATGATGGCGATGTGATACGCGAAGCGCTCGTTGATGAAGTAGGGAAGGGCTGCGAGGACAGCCGCAACCGCGATGAGTGCGGCGAGGGTGCCGCGTGACATGCCCGCCGAGCCCGAGGCGGGCACGGCTTCGGCACTTGCCGCCATGCTGGGACCTGCCATGGGCTTACTCGGGCTTTCCGAGCAGGCCCCACGGCCGGAACACCAGCAGCAGGACAACCACGCCGAAGGATGCGTAGGCGGCAATCGCGCCGCCGTAGAGCGTGCCGAGCAGGCTTTCGGTGAAGCCGAGCAGGACGCCGCCGAGCGCGGCGCCCGGAATGCTGCCCATGCCGCCGAGGATCACGACGACGAAGGCCACGAACAGCGGCCGCTCGCCCATGAACGGCGAGACCGAATAGATCTGCCCGTACAGCGCGCCCGCGAGCGCAGCGAGGCCGATGGCGACGACGAACGCGAGCTTGTAGATGCGGCGCGTATCGATGCCCTGCGTCGCCGCGATGTCCACGTCCTGCGCGGCCGCGCGCATCGCGAGGCCCCAGCGCGTGTGAACCATGAGGAAATAGAAACCCGCGAGCGTCACCATCGAGATGCCGATCGTCACCAGGCGGTCGATCGGCGCGATGATGCCGCCGAAGCGCACGATGCCGTCGAACGCCGCCGGGATGTTGCGCTCGAACGCGTCCCACGCGATCAGGCAGGTGTAGATCATCGCCATGTTGAGGCCGAGCAGGCCGATCATGCTCTGGAACATCTTCTGGTAAAACCAGCGGAAGACCAGCCATTCGAGCAGCAGTGCCGGGATCGCCACCATGAACGGCACGATCGCGATGGAGAGCAGCCACGGCAGCTTGTACACGGCGTAGAGATAATAGAGCGAGAAGCCGCCCAGCATGGCGAATTCGCCGTGCGCGAAGTTGACGACGCGCATGATGCCGAACAGCAGCGTGAAGCCGAGTGCGACGAGAATGTAGATCGAGGCAAGGCTGAGACCGTTGATGACGATCTGGCCCAGCACGATCGGATTGGAGAGCATGGAGAGCACGCGGCGATCCTTATGAACGAAACCGGCGCGGCCGAGGTGGCCGCGCCGTATCGGCGAGTTGAGACTACTCGACCTGAAGCGTCGCGCGGTGCACCGGCTTACCGTTCTTCACTTCGACGACATAGAACGGCAGCGCGAGCTGGTGGTCGACGCCGTAGTTCTTCATGCCGGTCCAGCGGACCGGGCCGTAGATGCCGGCGTCGTAGCCCGCGATCTTCTCCACGGCGTCGCGCACCTTGGTGGTGTCGTCCACGGTGCCGGCGCGGCGGATCGCCTCGAACAGGATCTTCGTGGCGTTGTAGAAGGCGGGCGTCTGCGAGTTCATGATGCCCTTGCCGTACTTGGTCTCGTAGGACTTCACGAAGGCGACCACGGCCGGCTGGTCGAAGTCGACCATCTCGTACGAGATGAAGCCTTCGGCCTGCTTGCCGGCGACCTCGATGATCTCCGGAACGGACGGGCCGCCCATCTGGAGGATCGTCTTGTCGAAGCCGATCTGACGGGCCTGCCGCACCATCAAGCCGGCCTCGCCCGGCGCGTTGAAGTTGATGTCGAAGCCGTCGATGCCGGCCGCGATCAGGCGCGTGATGAGCGGCGAGAATTCCTTCGAGCCGCGCTCGTAGTAGTCGACGACGGTGTCGATGCCGTTGTCCTTGTAGAGCTTGACGAGCGGCGGCGCGACCGACTGGCCGATCGCGTCGTTCGGCACCAGGATGCCGACCTTCTTGAGCTTCAGGTTGTCCTTCACCCACTTCATCATGCTGGGCGCGAACTCGACGTTCGTCAGCGTGAAGCGGAAGTTGTAGGACGCCTTGTGGTCGTTGCGCAGGATCGTCGGCGTGTAGCCGTTGGACATCAACACCACTTTCTGCGGCGTCGTGACTTCCATCGTGCTGAGCACCGGGTTCGAGCCGATCGGCCCGACGATGAACTTCACCTTGTCCTGGAACACGAGGCGCTCGGCCGCGGTCTTGCCGCCCTGGCCGGTGTACTGGTCGTCGCGCATCAGCAGTTCGACCTTGTAGGTCTTGTCGCCGACCTTCAGTCCGCCCGCCTTGTTGACTTCATCGACAGCGAGTTCTGCGCCGCGCTGGATGGCGAGGCCCCACGCAGTGCCGCCGCCGGACAAGCTTCCGATGGCGCCGATCTTGAGCGTTTCCTGAGAAGCGCCGGGCATCACGGACGCCGCGAGCATGGCTGCCGCGAGCGCCGTCTTGATCTTGAAACTCGTCATCTGTCTCCCTCTTGGATGCTTGCAGTCGCGAGATTTGATCTTTGCTCTCGGGCCCTCGGCCGTCCCAAGTTGGGCCAAACTATGAGAGCGAAAAAGGCTCCCGTCAACTGTCGACAATCTGTCGCAGAGGGCCTAAGACACGGGACCGGGCCAGACAATGAACGCACCGATCCAGCCTCCCATCCCCGCTTCCTGCGCCGCTCCGGACGTCGACGCCATCCTGCGGCGCCTCGCCGACCGCTACTCCTGCCGCGAGTTCGACTCCTCGGAGATCGACCTCAAGGAAATCGGGGCGATCATCGAGGACGGGCTGCAGGCGCCGTCGTCCTGCAATCATCAGAACTGGCACTTCATCGCGGTCACGGATCCGGCGCTGAAAAAGCGCGCGCGCGAGATTTCCGGCGGCAATCATCACTTCGAGTTCTGCTCGGTGCTGATTTACCTGTGCTTCCAGAAGGGCTGGACGCACGACAAGTTCTCCATCGTGCAGAGCGTGGCGGCCGGCTGCTACCACATGATGCTGAGCGCGCACCTGCGCGGCTATGGCACGATCTGGAACGCCGGCATCGGCAATGCCCGCGACGTCGCCGAAATGCTCGGTATTCCGGCCACTTTCGAGATTCAGGGCGCGCTGGCGATCGGGCGTCCGCTGCCGACCGCGCCCGCCATGAAGGCGCCGCGCCGCCCGCACGGTGAGGTGTGGTCGGTCAACAAGTTCGAGCGGCCCGCTCGCGCCGTCTATCCCGCGAAAGCCGCGGCCGCGTATCCGTTCTTCCAGATCAGCAACGCGCGCAACCCGTTCGCCGAATGGCGCCCGCAGGTGTGGGGCTGGGATCGCATCGCGGATTTCCGCGGTTACGCCGTGTGGGCGAAGTCGCCGATCGCGGGCGTGTACCGGTCGCGCCGCCAGGGCGAGACGACCGTCGCCGAACTCACGATGCTGCCGCGCGTCGCGGCCGGTCAGCGCGTGATCGACGTGATGCCGTGGGGCGGCACGCACACGACCGAACTCGCGAAGGCGCTTCCGGCCGATGTGCGGCTGGGCGTTGCGGATTTGGCTGAGGGCAATCTCGTTTTCACGGCGGAGCGGCTGCGCCACGAGGCGGTGCCGCAGCCCGTCGATACGCTGCTCATGCAGGGTCCTAAGCTGCCGCTGGCGGATGCGAGCGTCGATCTCGTCACGCTGTTTCAGGTGCTGGAGCACACGCCCGAGCAGGAGAAATTGCTGGACGAGGTGAAGCGCGTCCTCAAGCCGGGCGGTACGGCCGTGATCACTGTCCGCAACAAGCACTCGCTGTTCGGCTGGCACTACGCCCGCGAACTGACGCGCGAGCAGGTGCCGAACCAGGGTCCGTTCGCCCCGCTGGCGGCGCGCGATGTGCGCGACATGGCGGCGGCGCGCTTCAGCATCGAGCGCGAGGCGGGCATTTCGCTCGGCAAGGACGGCGATGGAAACATCCGGTCCGGCGCGCTGCGGTTCTATTCGCGCGTTTACGCGATGCGGGTCACCAAGAGCGGATGATGACGACAGGTCCGGCCGCACCGCGCGGTGAAGACCGCGTCCCCTATTCGCCGATCGTGACGCGGCCGACATTCGCGTGGCCGGACGGCAAGCGCCTCGCCGTGTGGGTCGTGCCGAACGTCGAGCACTACGAATATCTCCCCGATGCCGGCCCGCGCGACCCGTGGCCGCGTACGCCGCATCCGGATGTGCTCGGCTATGGCGTGCGCGATTACGGCAATCGCGTCGGCCTGTGGCGCATGTTCGACGTGATGGATCACTTCGGCATTCGCGGCACGTCCTCGCTCAATCTCGCGGTGTTCGATCACTACCCGCAGATCCTCGAAGCGCACGTGAAGCGCGGCTGGGACGTGATGGCGCACGGCCTCTACAACACGATCTATCACTGGAATATGGCCGAGGACGCCGAGCGCGCCGCGATCGCGGCGTGCGTCGAGTCATACCGCAAGCACACCGGCCGAAAGCTTGCGGGATGGTTCTCGCCGGCCGCGACGTTCACGCTGAACACGCCCGACCTCGTGGCCGAGGCGGGCATCAAGTATTACTGCGACTGGTATCACGACGATCAGCCGTTCCCGATCCGCACGCGCAGCGGCAAGCTGATCACGATCCCGTACCAGATGGATATCAACGACGCGATGACCTACCGCCACGCCATCGAGGCGGCGGAATTCGCGCAGATGACCATCGATCATTTCGATTGCGTCTACGCGGAGGCCGCGCAGCGCCCGATGGTGATGTGCATCGCGCTGCATCCCTACATCATGGGCCACCCGCATCGCATCCGGCATCTCGAACGCGCGCTCGGGCATGTCGCCTCGCATTCGGGCGTGTGGATGGCGACCGGCGAGGAAATCGCCGACTGGTACATCGCGCATGGCCTCGCACCGATGGAAGCGCAACTCTCGCAGGGGAGCGCGCCGTGACGATCCCGCGCGAGGGCATGGATCACGCGCTCTATCGCTTCTCGGCGCTGCCGGATCGCGCGCCGCTCAAGTGGCCGGGTGGAGTGCTGGCCGGCACGGTGTTTCTCTATCTGGAGCACTGGGAGCTGCTGCCCGCCGACGGCACGCTGCGCGATCCGCGCTTTCGCGATCCGTTCGGTGATTTCCGCCCCGACTACCGCACCTACACCTGGCGCGAATACGGAAACCGCGTCGGTATCTTCCGCCTGCTCGAGGTGCTGGACCGCGTCGGACTGAAAGTGACGGTCGCGGCGAACACCGGCGCCTGCGACCGCTATCCGTACCTGGTCGATGAGTTGCTCAAGCGCGGCTACGAGTTCGCCGCGCACGGCGCGCATGCGACGCGCATGCTGACGAGCCGCATGTCCGAGGCCGAGGAGCGCGAGTTCATCGCGTCCTCTGTTGCGCGCGTGTCGCGTGCCGCTGGCAAGCCGTGCGCCGGATGGATCGGGCAGGATTACGCCGAATCGCAGCGCACGCCGGTGATGCTCGCCGAACAGGGCATCGCCTACGTGGCGGACTGGCCGAACGACGACCTGCCGTACCTGATGGCGGACGGCCGCATCGTCTCGCTGCCGAACCAGAACGAGCTCGATGACGTGCAGCTCATGTGGCATCGGCGCGTCCTCGCGCCGCGCTATGCGGAGATCGTCGCCGAGGCCGCCCGCGAACTCGCAGCCGAAGCAAAGCGCACCAGCGCGGGCCGTTTCATGGGGCTGCATCTGCATCCGTGGCTCGCCGGGATGCCGCATCGTTTCCCCCACGTCGTGCGCGCCATCGAAGCGTTCGCCGCGACGGGCGGGCTTTGGTCGGCGACCGCCGCGGAGGTGGCGCAGGCCGCCGCGCCGCAGCTTCGCCAGAACAGTTAGTTTGTGCCGGAGACACGTGTGAACGAATTTCGGATGATCTCGACCAGTGGCCTGCTCGGCTACGGCTTTCCGGAGGCGTCGCTGAAGGCGGGCCTCGCGCGCGACCCGCACCTCATCGGTGTCGATGGCGGCAGCACCGATCCGGGCCCTTATTATCTCGGTTCCGGCAAGCCGGTGAATTCGCGCATCGCGATGAAGCGTGACATCGGCCTGATGCTGAGCGCGGCCATGTCGGCGCGCATCCCGATGGTGATCAGCAGCTGCGGCGGCGCAGGCGGCGAGCCGCATCTGCAAATGGTCGTCGACATCGTGCGTGAACTGGCGCGCGAGCAGGGTCAACATTTCAAGATGGCGGTGATCCACGCCGAGCAGAGCGCCGACAAGGTCGCGGGTCTGCTGAAGGACGGCGCGGTGCGTCCCTTACGCAATTCGCCGGACATCGATGAAGGCGTCGTGCGCCGCGCCAGCCGCATCGTCGGCATGATGGGTGCGGAGCCCTACATGCGCGCGCTCGACGAGGGCGCGCAGGTGATCCTCGGCGGCCGCACGTCCGATCCGGCGCCGTGGGCCGCCGCCGCGATCCGCGCCGGCATGCCGCCCGCGCCGTCGTGGTACGCCGGCAAGATGCTGGAATGCGGCGCGACGCCGTCGATCCCGAAGGGACACGACTGTCTCATCGTCGGCGTCCGCCCGGACGGCATCGTGGCCGAGCCGCTCAACCCGATCCGCCGTTGCACGCCGCTCTCGATCGCGAACCACAGCCTGCATGAGAATTCGAGCCCGTGCATTCACGTCGAGCCGGGCGGCATTCTCGACACGACCGACTGCACGTTCGAAGCCTTGAACGATCGCAGCGTGTTCGTCTCCGGCATGCGCTGGGAGAAGCAGCCCTACACGGTGAAGCTGGAAGGCACTGAGCTGGTCGGCCATCGCGCGATGACGATCTGCGGCACGCGCGACCCGATGCTGATCGGCCGATTTGACAGTTTTGTCGAGCAGGTGCGCGCGGCCGTGGCCGAGAAGGTCGGCGGGTTCGGTCTGCGCGCGGATCAATACAAGATCGCGTTTCGCATTTACGGCAAGGACGGCGTGATGGGCGCCGCCGAGCCCGTGAAGCAGACGCAATCGCACGAGCTCGGCATTCTGGTGGAGGCGATGGCGGACACGCAGGAGATCGCGAATGCGGTGCTGGCTTTCGCGCGCGTCTCGCTGCTGCACACGGATTTCCCCGGCCGCCTCTGCCGCGAGG
>VFQQ010004904.1_pt1 | contig 11455 bp, 7 predicted proteins | sample 3512341 | NCBI WGS metagenome assembly VFQQ01 (sample SAMN10412373, study PRJNA504923) | tailings metagenome | isolation source: Relicate 2 Philex TSF1 revegetated site | place: Philippines: Tuba, Benguet | collected 2017-08-29 | reverse complement strand
AAGGCCCGAGCACGATGCCGAGCTTCGGACTGACAAGCCCATCGGTCTCGCTCCCGGAGTTGGCAGCCTTGTCGCTTTCGACATCGGTCGTGTAAAGGTCGGCACGCAAACCGGCCGTGGTGCGGAGCCAGTCCGTCCAGCGCACGGCGCTTTCTGCAAAGACGCCGACGCTTCCTTCCCGCACCTTGTCCTCGCGCACCGTCGATAGATAGGCGCGGTTCTTGGTGTTGGTAAGCCCGACTTCGATGTCGTCATAGCGGCTCTGGAATCCCACCGTCGTTTCGGTCCTGATGCCGGGCGCGAGCATTCCGAAGAAAGTCTTGCTCGCGTTCAGGCCCGCCATAAGCCGATCGTCGGTTTGGCGGAACTGATCGCCATTGATCGGGTCGTTGAGGAAATAGGTGAAGTTATTGAAGAGCGAGAGGTCGCTTTTCACGACGTAGCCATTGATCCGCGTTGCGCTATCCGCATCCGTCTCGTGCCACCGCCCGGAAAGGCTATAGCGATGCGAGGCCCCGCCGTCGGTCGGATCGAGGGTTCCGAAACGGTCGATCATCCCGGATTCGACGGCCCGCTCGGGGATTTGATCGGTTGCCGACCAATGCCCGGTGTAGGCCATGGCCGTGACCGCAAACCCGTTGTCGTAGGTCCCGTTGGAGTACCGCATGACGCCATTCAGCTTGCGCACGTCATCGGGCCGCTCCCACGGTCCGTCGAACGTCACCGCCTCACCCGCCACCATGACGGTCCCGTTCAACCCGACGGGAGCCGACATGCCGGCGACGGCGCGGCGATGTCCGAAGCTTCCAATCTCGACCTGGCCGAAGTTTTTCTCGAGCTTGTCCGCCACATCGAGATGGATTGCGCCCGCAGATGAGAAATCTCCTTCCGACGCATAGTAGGGACCTTTGCGGAACGACAAGCCGCGCATGATCTCCGGGATCATGAAATTGGTGTCGGCATAGCCCTGCCCATGGCCGTGCGTGCGCATGTTGACGGGTATGCCATCGATGGTGATGGCGAGGTCGGTCCCGTGATCGATGTTGAAGCCCCGAATGAAATATTGGTTGGCTTTACCTTCACCGCTGTGCTGGGTGACGACGAGACCGGGCACGGCCTCCAGCATCTCTCCCGTACGGTATGCCGGTAGGGTTGCCAGTTCGTCCGCACTGACGAAGCCCTGACTTGCCGACTGAGCAACGCCCAAATCACCGGCGCGTGGATCGAGGGATTCGACCGCCGCGAAATCCGGTTCTGTGGCCGGCGAGAGGGGGATGTCGAGACCCGCCGCCTGACTTTTCGGCGTGACAGCCGAAGGTGCCTTTCCTGCACCCTGCGGACTTGTCGTTACGACGACAGGGGGGAGTTCGGCCGTCTCCTGAGCGTATGTGGAGCTGACCCAAACAGCGTCCGACAAAACAGACAGAGCAGACAACGCGGACAAGTGCACGGGGCTACGCATGGCGCAAACAATCCTTAGGGCCGTCCACGAGGTGTTACGTCGTGGACGGCTCGCAAGATGAAATCGAGGGTGAAATAAGCCGGCCGGGCCGGCCACCGGCTCACACGGCCAGGAACAGCCCAGCAAGGGCGATTGCGCCGCCTGCAAGGCGCGACGCTGCGCCGTGCATCGAGACCAACCGGCTGAGCCCCATGCCAGCGGCGATGCCGGCGAGGTGCAGCAGCCCTGTGGCAGCCAAGAAACCGGCGGCATAACTAGCCCCCGACGCGTCGATCGGCATCTCGGCTCCATGCGCATAGCCATGGAAGACGGCGAAGAACCCGGCAATACCCATGGCGGCGATCATCGGCAACGGCAGTCTCAGCGCGACCGCCAAGCCGAGCGCGACGACCGACAGCGAGATGCCGAGTTCGACGAAGGGAAGATGGACTCCTGCCATCGCCACTGCCGCGCCGACTGCCATCATGGCCATGAAGGATGCCGGCACCATCCAAAGCGCGCGGCCACCTAGAACGGCAGCCAGCATGCCGACGGCGATCATCGCCAGCATGTGATCGGCGCCGCCAATCGGATGCATGAATCCATGCATCAGGCCGTGGGTTTCTCCATGACCGACGTGCGCCGATGCAGGAATTGCAGAGGAAAGGATCAAAAGCCCGGCGATTGCTGGCTTGAGAAACGGACGGTTTGCCATTGCTATCTCACTTCATAACCTTGTTGCGATGACCGAGATGTCCCTCGGCGACGAGAGTACCGAGAACGTCGAGCACAACGCGACATGCAAGCTGTGCCGTGTTGTCGTTGACGTCATAGGGCGGAGAAACTTCGACGACCTCCATACCGCACAAGCCCTCGCGCGCGATCGTGTGGATCATCTCGAAGGCCTCCCGCGGGAGAAGTCCGCCAGGCTCCGGTGAGCCGGTTCCAGGTGCAAATCCAGGATCGATGGAATCGATGTCGAAGGAGAGGTACACGGCCTTGCAGCCCTCCCACGCCATCTCCAATGCGATTTCCGCCACCTTCTGCGGGCCATGCTTCTGCACGTCGTGCATGGTGAGCACGCTGGTGCCGCGACGCTTGGCGACGGCGGTGCCGGGACGATTGCCGTACCAGCCGCCGATGCCGATCTGAACGAGATTCTTCGGATGGCAGTTCGGCAGGCCCACATCGTGCATGTGGCTGTGGTCGCGGTGAGAGTGTGTGCCGCCTTCGTGTGTCGTCCAGAACCACGGCGTCGTGTGCATGCGCTCATCCATATCCTTCTCCTGGATATCGATGTGCCGATCGATGTGGATGATGCCGACGTTGCCATCGATATGCGGAGCAATGCCGCGCACGTTCGGGAAGCCGAGGCTGTGGTCGCCGCCGCAAATGATGGGAAACACCCCGGACGTATAGATGTGTGAGACCGCTTTCGTCACCTGATCGAAAGTCTTCTCAATGTTGCCGGGAATGACGAAAATATCGCCAGCGTCGCAGAGGTCGAGTTCCTCGTAGATGTCTACGCCGCCGTCGAACCAATACCCGTCGTAGAGCGCGGAAATTCTGCGCACAGCCTGCGGTCCAAAACGCGTTCCGGGCCGATATGTCGTCGCGGAATCGAAGGGCGCACCGACGAATGCCGCTTCATAATTGCCGATTTTGCGAATGTCCTCGCAATAGGGCGCCTTCATGAAGGTATTGATGCCGGCAAAGGCCGGTTGATGGCCGCGGCTGAAAAGAGAGATGTTGCGGTCGATGACAGAGTCGGCAGCTTCGAGCCCGAACTCGAGGGATTGTCTGACCTCCTCATCCTGCTTCCGTTGCGAGATGCGCGAAAGCTTCTCCATCGTCTTTGCGCCGTGAGTGTCCTCCCGCCTCACGCCGTGAAGATGATGATGGTGCGTGTGTCCGTGGTCGTGCTTATGGCCGTGATCGTCGTTATTGCCTGCCATCGAAGTAACCCTGATCGCTGCTGAACCCGAGCCACGATGATAGAGGCGCCTCCTCCGCTTAAAACTCCCAAAGGTTTTATGGTGAGCATTGGCGCCATCAATGTTCCGAACGGCAGCTCGCCGATGTTGCAACGCACTCATGCTTGCGGGACGGCGATGGATCTGTAGAGTTCTGCGACGTCATAGAGAGCGATGGGCCCACGGCCCGGCCCTTATGCCCCTGAGGAGCATGCATGAGAGCGCGTCAGAAGTTTTGCCTCGACCTGGACTGGAATCTCCTGAAGATCTTCCACGGCATCGTCGAGGCAAATGGCGTGACGTCCGCGGCCAACGCCCTCTGGCGCAAGCAATCCACGATCAGCCTCGCGCTTCAGAGGCTTGAGAAACATCTCGGTAAGAAGCTGTGCCGCCGTGGACCCGCGGGGTTCGAACTCACCGACGAAGGCCGCATTCTCTACGAGTGCGTGAGTGAGGTTTACGCCAAGCTCGACAGGATTCCCGATAGCCTGGACAATGTCTCGCAGGAGCTGCGCGGTCGGCTGCGCCTGCGCACCATCAGCAATTTCGTGAGCGCGAAGTTCGACAAGCTGCTCGTCGCTTACAGCGCGCGTTGTCCCTACGTCGAGCTGCAGATCGAGGTCGCCACCTGGGAGACGATCTCACTCGCCGTGCTCCGCAACGAGGTTGATGTCGGCATCGCACCTGTACACGCGAAGTATCCGGAACTTCACTACGAATTCCTCACCCGTGAGGTGCACCTCGTCTACTGCGGAAAGCGCCACCATCTGTTCGGAGTGTCGTTGGACACGGTGGAATCCCTGTCCGACGAGCCACTCATTCTTACAGGCGCCGACGAGCCGGACAGCCTGACGTACTACCGCCTGCGGCACGGCCTTGGAAAGCGCGTCGCAGCAACGACTCCCAATCTCGAAGAAGCAAGGCGGCTCGCCGTCTTGGGGCTCGGAATTTGCTTGCTGCCCGAACGGATGGCAGCCGCCGATGTGAGGAAGGGTACGCTTTGGCCACTCACCTCGAAAACGCTCGGCACCGGATGCGATATCTATGCGATCTCGAACCGCCATGCGCCGAAGCGGCTCGTCACTGAAATCTTCATGGAAGAGGTGAGCCGAAAGGCCAACCGCGCTGTCGCGGAAAAGGCAGCCGCATGTGAAGATCTTCTATTTGCCGGCGATACTGAGATGCGCGATGCCGTTGCAAAAACGAATTGAGCGCAACCCTTCGTGTGTAACGTTCGGCGATGCATTCCCCCAAGCATCAAACTGCTCAATGCAATAAATAGCCGCCCGGGGAGTTTTTCAATCTCAACCCTGTGATCTCCTAGAAGCTGGGATTTGGCCTCTCGAAAATCGAGGCGCCGAGCCTGGAAAAAAGAAACTCGATATTGGGAGGTGGGGATGTCGGAGGCGGTTTTATCATCCGCACGAGACGTGCCGGAAGAGACAGGCACGATGCGCCGCACGTTGAACTGGACGCACGCGTTCTGGATCGCGTCCGGCACACCGGTGCTCGTGCTGTTCTCGATCGGAGCTGTGGCGTCGGCTGCCGGGAACATTTCGGCGGGAGTATGGATCCTGTCGATGTTAATCGGTTTTATTCAGTGCTTCACGTACGCGGAGATTTCGGGCCTTTTTCCGAAAAAATCCGGCGGAGCGTCCGTTTACGGCGCAATCGCTTGGGTGCCATACGGCAAGATGTTGGGACCGATCTCCGTCTGGGCGAATTGGTTCTCGTGGTCGCCGGTGCTCGCCATCGGCTCGGGCCTCGCGGCCGGCTACGTCTTGAACCTTCTGTTTCCGGCCGATTCTCTGATCAGAACATGGCAGCTCACCTTGTTCGATCTGAGTTTCATCAAGGAAGGTGTCGTCGTTCGGCTCAACGCGACGTTCTTCCTCGGCTTGGCGCTGATGCTTGCGGTGTTCGCCATCCAGCATCGCGGCATTCTGAAAGCCGCCCGCGTTCAAATGATCATCGCCATCTCCGTCCTGCTGCCGCTTCTCTTGATCGGCATCGTGCCGTTGCTGACAGGCGATATTCAGACGCAGAATTTCACGCCGTTTGTGCCTCTCGTCCTCGATTCCGCAGGCAAGCCCATGCATGGGGCCTGGGACATGGTGGGAATGACGACGCTGATGGCTTGTCTTCTGCTGGCGGCGTGGTCCACCTATCCGTTTGAAACGGCGGTCTGCTACGTCAGCGAGTTCAAGAACCCGGGTTACGACACCGTTCGGGCGCTGGTCTATTCCGGTCTGCTCTGCATCGCTTTCTTCACGCTCGTTCCTGTCGCCTTCCAGGGCTATCTGGGTCTCGACGGCCTCCTCGATCCTGGAATCTATGACGGTACGGGCGTCGGCCAGGTCATGACGCAGATGGTGGGCGCCGGCCCGATGTTGGGCAATGTCATCATCGCAACGCTCACGCTTTCGATCTGTCTCGTGGTCATGACAGCGATGGCCGGCTCCTCGCGCACCCTTTACCAGGGCTCCTATGACGGTTGGCTGCCGAAGTACCTGTCGCGCGTCAACAGCCACGGTGCGCCGGTGGCCGCGATGTGGACGGACCTCGCAGTCAACACCGTGCTGCTATCGATCTCGGACTATGTGTTCCTCATCGTTCTTGCGAACACGACGTACATGATCTTCGTGTTCCTCAACCTGCAGGCAGGATGGCTGCACAGGATTGATCGTCCCAACCAGGAGCGGCCTTATCGCGCTTCGACTTGGTTGCTGGCAGTGGGCGCGATTTGCGGCTTCCTCAATCTGCTCATCATGGGTTGGGGCGCGGACTTTTGGGGCCAGCGCGTGCTGCTGACCAGCTTGCTCATCGTGGCGGGTATCATTCCGATCTTTGCCTACCGCCACTACGTCACCGACGGCGGCAAGTTCCCGCGGTGGATGCAGGTCGATCTGGAAGAGAACGGTCAGCCCATTGCGCGGCGCGCCGGCATTCTTCCGTACCTGACGCTTCTAGCGGGCGGATTGACGATCTACGCCGGTCACCTGTTGGCCACCTACCACGTTCCGTAAGGTGGGTCGGGGCGGCAGCCAGCCGCCCCGTCCGCGAGGCCAAGAGCCTAAAATAGAGACAATCGAAGCGGAGTTCCCCCTTCACAGGAATGTGCCCTGTGAAGAGACTGGACACCTCGGCCTCTGGTCGGGGTGTCCCCTTTAATAATTGTGCCCCCTCTCAACAGAGAGCATAGGGCCGCGCAAGAGGGGCTAAGCGGCGAAGCACTTCAAAATATGCGGCTCGTTGCGCGCGACGGTGCCGTCGCCCTTATCCGGCCGCCCCGCTTTTGTAGCCGTCCGCGGAACCCTCTTTCGTCAGGCCAAACACACTGCCGAAGTTGAAAAGCCCTCGAGGCGGCGCGGCCGGCGGCGGCAGGGGCAACATTTGCGGCTTGTATACGGTCTTGCGATTTGCGAGCGCAGATTTTGAAGGCTCAGCTGCTTTGACGGCCGGGGCGCTTGTTTTGCGCTGAGCCGACTTGCGTGCCTGCCGTTCCGGCGCCGCCTGAGTCTTGTCGCCCAACACGACAGAGAGCTTGGAGATATAAGCCAGGCGCCCGTCGGCCGTGACCACGTGCAAGACTGCATCAACCTTCTTGGCACCGGCCGGGATGCTCAGAATTGCGGCCTCGGCGTCCGCCGCCTTGTCTCCGAGGCTGTTCGAAATGCGGTCGACAACAACTTTACCCGACCCGGGCGATGTATCGATGACGCCGGAGGCATCCGACAAGACGGCCCCGGCGGTCGGTGAATTCGATGCCTCGAACACTCCGGCCACCTGGTAGGAGTCGAAGGACGTTGTCTGGGCGGCTGGCTCTTTCTCAGGCGGGATGTCCAGCGCCGGGGTGTGAAGGTCGGAAAGAATGGGGGAGGCACTCGCAACGAACGTCCCCTCGACTGAGGCCTCGCCGGATCCGAAAGGCGCGCCGAGGTTGACGGACGAGAAATCGGTCCGGTCGTCTTTGCCTTCGATGGCGCTCTCGCTTGCCTCTTCGAGGTCGCCGCTCGTGAGGGAGAAGTTCACCGGCCGCGTGGAAACCACTCCGGGGATCTCGGCGCCAACCGGTTCGCGGACAATGGCAGCCTCGGCGAATTTGATTTCAGGAGATGGCGGTTCGGCTGTACGTGGCTCGATCACCTCTGCATAGGCCTGGATGTCAACCGCGCGCTCCCACCGTCCGTGAGAAATGCCGAATGTCAGAACCGCTGCGAGCGCGGTCGCGGCGCCGGCGAGGGCCGACACAAAAATTGCTCCAGGCCCAAATCCACGCGCGCCAATCGAAGCGGCAGCGGGTGGCTCTTCCGGCTCACCGTCGGCGTTTTCTTCCGAAATGAGAGCGTCCGGCGGCACCGGGTTGTCATTGTCGGATCGCGTCGCGACGGGTTCGGCCGGAAGCTCCGCTTCTGCGACGGTCTCGACCTCTTCGGCAGTCTCGACGGGCGCTGGCAAATCCTCGGCCGGTACGGGCTGAAAGAGCGGTATGGCTTGCGCGCTCATTCGAGTTGATAGCCAGTGAGACCGGCCGAGCGCTGCGAGGCAGTATGTAGCGTGCACTTCAGCAGGCGCAGGCGCTACCTCTGAAACATCTTCGGATTTTGCTTCAAGCATTGTGTCACCCACCACGAGAACAAACATTGCAGCCGGCAACACGCGTAGGTCTACGCTTGGAAGCCAGCCTTAAATTGGTGAGCAGAACCCCGCTTTCTGCAGACGTACAAACGTGGTGCACGATCATGGCGTTAGGGTGACGAACTCATTTAGAAATTATTCACCCTGTTGTGCGCGCTAGGCCCGAGATCACCACGGCAGCGCCGGGAATAATCAAGGCAGCGACTGGCTTTGCGAAGTCGCCGCAAAAAAAAACGGCGCGGTCTTGCGCGTCGTGAGCGATTGAAATTCCTGCGCGCGGCTCGCGGTCTACTCGATCCTGTCAGCAGTTTGCCAAAGACATGACGTCGATGACGTGAACCTTCAGACGATAGCGGCATCGCATTGCGCCACGAGTTTGCGAAGTCGGTTCCCGTGAAGCTGCGCGTGTGCGCCGGACCGGTGCCGCTCATCGGCGCCGTAGACCGCATCCTCACGTACGCGTCGGAGTTCAATCGGAGCCGACCCCACTGGAAGGAGTGTAAGGCCTTTGGCCGCTCGGCTTCGCAAGGGTCTTGCTGCCCAAGCTTTGTACTCTTGCCTGTTTGTGCGGCGCGCCCGCGGTCCACCGGCACGTGCCCGATGCGACGCGACTTTGGTGGCCAAGCCATTGATATATTTTACTTAGGTATATATACGTATGGTATTTTCATATCTGGCACAAAGTTTGCCCCCCAGGAAACCGCTGCGATCGGCGCTGCCGGCGATCGCGACCGGATTTCGGAGGAGCGAATGACCACTGCCTCAAGCTTTGACATCCCATCGGTGGAGCCCCAGTCGCTTCATCGCTCGATTGACTGGAAGGGCGCCTTTTGGGTGGCGAGCGGCGTACCCGCCCTCGTCCTGTTTTCCATTGGCGGCATAGCGGGGACCGCGGGCAAGGTCGCCTTCCTGGTTTGGCTCGTTTCGATGCTGATGGGCTTCATCCAGTCCTTCACCTACGCGGAGATCGCGGGCCTCTTCCCGAACAAGTCGGGCGGCGCATCGGTCTATGGCGCGGCGGCGTGGGTGCGATACTCGAAACTCATCGCGCCGCTTTCGGTGTGGTGCAACTGGTTTGCCTGGTCACCGGTACTCTCGCTCGGCTGCTCGATCGCGGCCGCTTACATCCTCAACGCTCTGTTCCCCATTCCGGCCGCCGACTCGCCTCAAGTGGTGGCCTGGATCCAAGCCCATGCTTCCAGCATTACGGCAGATTCGGTGCGCGTGACGGAATGGCTCGCAGCCAATGCCGGAAAGACCGCGGCCGACGCCGTATCCGCCCTACTCGCTCAGGACGGAGTCACGGCTTTCACGCCCGCGGTCCGCAGTTGGTCCCTCTACTCGCACGCGCTCGGCCCGGTCACGTTTTCGCTGAACGCCACGTTCTGGATCGGCGCGATCCTGATGCTGCTGACTTTCGCCGTGCAGCATCGCGGTATTCTCGGCACCGCCAGCGTGCAGAAGTACATCGGGCTTCTGGTCATCGTTCCGATGCTGATCGTCGGCGTGGTTCCGATCCTGACCGGTCAGATCGATTGGTCGAATTACACTCCAATCGTTCCGCTCGCCGCCGCATATGCGCCCGAGCCGGGTTCGTGGAACATCGGCGGATGGACGCTCATCCTCGGCGGCTTGTTCATTGCCGCATGGTCGACATACGGCTTCGAAACCGCGATCTGCTACACGCGCGAGTTCCGCAATCCGAAGACGGACACGTTCAAGGCCATCTTCTATTCGGGCCTGCTCTGCCTGCTGCTCTACACGCTGGTTCCGTTCACGTTCCAGGGTGTGCTCGGCCTCGAGGGCATGCTCGCGACACCGATCGTCGACGGCTCGGGCGTGGCCCACGCCATGGCGTCGATGGTGGGCGGCTCGGGTTTCGTGACGAACATCCTCGTCATGCTCATGATCCTCGCGCTCATCCTGTCGATCATGACTGCCATGGCAGGCTCGTCGCGCACGCTCTACCAGGGCTCGATCGACGGGTGGCTGCCGCGGTATCTCCGCCACGTCAACGAGCACGGCGCCCCGACGCGTGCCATGTGGACGGACCTCATCTTCAATCTCGCCGTCCTCGCCATCGCCGCGGCCGACGCAACGAGCTTCTTCTTCATTCTCGCGGTGTCGAACGTCGGCTACATCATCTTCAACTTCCTCAACCTCAACTCCGGCTGGATCCATCGCATCGACAATGCCCATGTGGAGCGGCCCTGGCGCGCACCCACCATTCTGCTTGCTCTTGGCGGCGTGTTCGCGTTCGTCAATGCCGTCTTCATGGGCGCAGGTGCGAAGGTCTGGAATCCCATGGCCTTGTGGGCGGGCTTCATCACAGCGGCGATGATCGTGCCGGTGTTCCTGTTCCGGCACTACGTGCAGGACAAGGGCGTGTTTCCGGAGCACATGCTGACGGATCTCAATCTCAAGCCGGAGCAGCTCAAGGAGCGCAAGGCGGGCATCCTGCCCTATCTCACGCTCGTCGCCGGCCTGGCCGTTGTGTTGGTCTCCAACTGGATCTTCCAGCTGCCGCACTAAACGAGACTGCGTGAGCTGGACTTCAGCTATCCAGTTCTTGCAACGAACCCGAGGCACATCCCCTGCGCCTCGGGTTCTCTTCATTCCGCGATGCCCCACAGTTGCCGTCAGGACGGCTTGCGCCTGTCCGGCGACAGCTCAGCGCACAATCGCTTTAGCGCTTCTGACGTGTCGAACCGGTCGAGCACGATTTCGATCAACGCAGGCCCCTCATTGGTGGCATGAGCCCGCGCAAGCGCGTCCTCGAACTCGTCCTCGGTCGTGACACGGTGTCCCCAACCGCTCCCGAACACCTCCGGCAGTCGATGATAAGCCCAGGGTTGAATGTCGTTATAGGGACCTTCGTGAAGAATCCGCTCCGTTGTGTACCCGTCGTTGTTCATCAAGAGAATGATGGCGTTGGTCTTGCGTCGGCAGAGCGACGACAGCTCCTGGGCGGTCATTTGAAAAGCACCGTCGCCGATGAAAGCGACCGGTCGGCGCGAGGGCGCGGCCAGCGCGGCACCAAGGGTCGCCGGCAGCGCATATCCGATCGAAAGATAAATCGCTTGCCCGATGAAGCCGACGTCATGGTGCATGACGAGGTCGGCGGCGGCGAAGATCGAGTCGCCTGTCTCGGCAATGACGGTCGTGTCGTCACCGATGAAGGAATTGATGCGCTTCATGACGTAGCCGATCGTCAGGGCGCGCCCAGGCTCCGCAGTGACATCGGTATCGAGCCGCTCGGAGACGCTGACGAAATGCGGGTGCGCGAGCCCGCCGCCCGGCATGAGATCTGCGAGTCCCGATACGACGTCACCGATCCAGACTTGTTCGTAAACGTGATGGCTGATCTTCAGGCGACCGGAATTGGCGAGGATCATGCCCCGGC
>VFQQ010004903.1_pt1 | contig 11455 bp, 13 predicted proteins | sample 3512341 | NCBI WGS metagenome assembly VFQQ01 (sample SAMN10412373, study PRJNA504923) | tailings metagenome | isolation source: Relicate 2 Philex TSF1 revegetated site | place: Philippines: Tuba, Benguet | collected 2017-08-29 | reverse complement strand
GTGCAACGACCATTTACCCAAATGTTCCTCTTCGCACGAGTTGTTGCTGCTAACGGGTTGCGGCTTACCGCAGGTGGGGTTTTGGAACGACCAACTGTCGGCTACAACAAATGTAAAATAAATGCTGAAAGCTACAAATTACCTCGTCACCCCCACTTGCGGTAAGCCGCTGTTAGTGGTAGGTTTTCTGTCCGTCTCAAGTTAGCAACCACATTCTCCATAAAATGTCTTTGTAATCGTTTTACCTTTTTTGTCCGTCAGCGTAATCGTCCCAGTTTTTAGCCAAGTTTCGTCACCATTTTGAATACTGTCCTTGGATTCAATTAGCATTTCGTAATTGTCACTTTTGTATTCTGCTTTTACGTTTAAAGAATCGATTTCTTTAAAGTCTGTCTGAGTAAACTTTGTCAAAACGCCACTTATTTTTAAAAATGAGGTCTGAGCGTAGTCATTTATATAAATGTATTCGCTCTTTCTAAATTCTGTCGAGTCGTTAGAAAAGTAGCAAGAACAGCCGTCAATTTCTGGTGGAAAGGTTGAAAAGGTGTCAATGGTCAATACTTGGTCGTCAGTTGTTAAGTTGTCTGCCTGCGATATGTTTTTGTTTGAATTATTTTGTCCACAAGCAAACAAAAAAGTTAGTGTAATTGCTGTCAAAAATGTCGGTAGAAATTTATTTTTATATTTCATTGTCAAGCTCCTTTATTAAATATGCAATTCCGTGGTTACCTGGTCCATTCCAACCAAATTTCCAAAGACCTTTAATATTAAGTTTTTCCTTACTTGTGACGATTTTTATATCAACTTCACCTTGGTCTGCTTTGTCAAATTGTAATTGAGAAATAAATTCAATTACCCGTCCATTTTCATATACTGTTGTATAGTCCTTTATTTTGTAGTTTAATATTTTAACTTTCTTGTCATTGATAAGAATGTCAAAATGCTTAGAAAATTTCTTCTCTTTTTTTCGTCTGATATTATCTTCGTTGTTGTCTGTCATAAACTTACCACTAACGTTTCTCAGCTATACGCAGGCAGGGATTTTAACCACTGAACTACCTACGAAGAACTGAACTTCAAATTTAGCACTTTTCTTTCATACTAAGCACGAAACCCCTGCTTGCGTATAGGTGATGTTGTAAGCTGGCCTTCTGTCCACCGTCATTGTCAAGTCGTTGTTTTTCTTTGTCTTTACAATCATTTTTTGTTTTCTGTCTGTCGGGCTTTTGTGTTGGCTGTTTTAAAAATTTTAGAGGGAAGGGATTTAAAAAAATAATTTTTCTTTCGGGTGGAAAAGGTGGAAGCTCTTTTGCAATTTTTGGTCTGTGTGTTGGCTTGTGCGAATTGCAAATGTGCTTACACCTGAGGGGAGCAAATTAATCAAACCATATTAAACTGATTACATATCCGTAGCTGTCGGAATAATAGCATTGCTCATACATTTGCCTGTCTGCTCTGTTGTCATTTGAAGGTATGTAAAACCAGTCGTCTGCTGATACGGATTCAATTTCTGTGTATTTACTGTTTTCTTTTGTGAAATACTCTCCTGCAACTGTAGTTTGGGGAACAGCGTTACCTATTCTGAACTTAAAAGTCCAATTTGGAAAGTCAGTACTTTTTACAAACCATTTAGCAATATTGTCTTTTGAAATAACAGCAAATATTTCGTGTGTTCCAACCTCTCCGAAACGGATAAGGGTTGATAATACACTTGTTTGAAAGCTATTTGAAAGGCTAAGAATTGTATCTATAGAAAACTTTTTGTTTCCTGTTAGTTTCCTGTATTCTGCGGAAAAGTTTCTGAATTTGTCTTTTGGCATTAGTAGGCAACTCGCAAAATAGTCAGCTTCTAATTCAATTGCCGATTTGTGGTTGATGTTATGAAATGAAGCGTGTGGTTCAAGCATTCCGTATTTTAGACCCAAACGATGTTCGTCCAAAAAAAAATGTCCAAGTTCGTGGGCAAGTGTAAATCTTCCACGTTTAGAGTTTTGCTTGTTCCCGTTATCAATGTTTATGTGAATGTGAAAGTCTTTGCTGTCTGTATCATATAGCAACATTCCGTCAAAAGCGTTTTCGTAGTTGTCAAAATGAATCGGGACATCTTCAAACTTGGCAATCTCATCAAGTAAAGTAAGATTTTTGTCTGAAAACTCATTAGCAATATATTCTGCTAATTTACCTATTTGTGTTTTCCGACCCGTTTGAATCATCTTTTGGTTTACTTTGATTTTTCTTGATTTTGTCCATAATGTGCTTAGGCAAGTTATTGCCATTACGTGCTGCCATTCGATATGGATTGATTTCTTCCTGATTAATGTCAGAAGGCATTTTTACGATTTTTTTCTCTCTAAAAGTGCCGTTAATGATTTTATCGGGGTCAATCTCATTCCCTGTTAAGCCGAAATCAACATCACCATACAGTTTTTCAAACCTTTCAAGCTCAACTTCGTTCCTTGGGAAAAGGAAACCCGTAGAAGATAACCATTCAGTTATGTTCTCTGGTGTAATATGTTTTTTATTTTGAGCCATATATTTTTATATGTGTATTAACTGCTTCAATTGCTTGTTTCTTGTAAACACGAATACTGTTTTGCGTTAGGTCAAGTTCATCTTGTAACTTTTTCGTTAAGTGTCTTGGCAAATTATATCCTTCATTCGTTAATGATTCGTAATGCTTGTAAGTAAGATAAATAATCTTATGTTTTGGCGTAAGTCTTGATAAAGCTTCATTTAAAAGTTCGTACATTCTTTTCAACTCTGATTTTCGTTCTTTGCCGATTTCAAGCATTTCAATATCAGGCATATCACGAATTATTTCTTCATCGCCTGTAAATGGATTGGGTTCTTCCGTTTCGCTTCTTTTATAATCAGCTAAAAGTCGTTTAGCAATACCAAAAAGGTAAAATGTGATAGCTTTATGGAAATCTTTTTGCTTCGATTTTGAAAGGTCAAACTTCGGATATTTCCAAATTCTGTCAAAAGTATCATAAGCTAATTCAGTGGCAACCTGTTTATCATATCCCCAATTTATACAAATTGGAACAAGTTTCTTAAGAAGGTCTAATTGGTAACGGAAAATAAAAACCTTCAATGCTTCCTTAGCTACTTCCGTATAGTCAGGTTCATCCTTCCATTGGATATATTCCAAGAGGTTATCAGTTGGTTCGTTATTTAAGTCCTGACTTGTGCTCATTTTTTCCTGATTCATATTAACTACCAAAAACCGTTAGTAACGGTTTGAGTAGTATAGATGAACTTGCTTGCAAAGATAATATAAAGTAACGCTTTCGGTAGTTTAAATAAACGATTAAATTTTTAGCTAATGTCAGATAGTTTAGGTCAAAAAGTCAGGAATAAAACATTGGATAATGTTTTGATAATTAAATAGTAAAAATGATAATTATGGAAAAATACAATTTACGTTATTTAAAGCCAAGTGCTTTTATTTTCATCTGTGTGGTCTTGGGGGTTTCATTAATCGCTGCAAACAACTACATCAATTCACATTGGGGAATTTCTGTTTCTGTTTTCGCTGTTATTGGTGCTTTATTCGGAATAATAAATAGCTATTTATGGAATAAAAAGCCATTCTGTTGGATGTATAATGTGCCTGATTTTTCAGGACGATATGAAGGCACATTGTATTATGAATTTAGAAATGAAAAATGCGAAGTTGTTTCGGGGATGCTCGAACATATAAAAGTTGTTACACAAAATGGGTCTGATGTTGTAATAAACTCTTGGACTAAACAAAAGGATGGGGCAATGTCATCTAAATCTACAAGCATTGAAGCAAGCATTGTAAAAGAAAAAGATGGCACATACTCTCTAATCTACAACTATTTAAATGACGGTAATTTTGAATTAGGCTTTTCACCTCATTATGGAACGGAAGTGCTTAAATTAATTGAAAACGGAGAAGGTAAACACTTAGTTGGTAAATATTACACCGAGCGTTTACCATTTCAAACTAGAGGAAAACTAGACTTAAAGTTAACTAACAAAAAAATGTATCACGAAAAATAAATTTAATATTATGGCAAATTGTAATGAACACTTTGAAGAGTACAACGGAAAAATTAGACTAACCGATGCTCGTAGAAAAAGTTTAAAAGGCTCTCGTAAAGAGCTGCGCAAAAAGGTTAGAAAATGGTTTGATGAAAATAAGCCGAATGAAACAAAACCGAAATTTAGTGGTCAAGGATCAATGTCGATGGACACAATTATTAATCCTATTCCACGAAAAATAACAGAAAACGGAGAAGAAAAAACAGTACTCTACTATGACGTAGATGACGGTATATATTTTCAAGGCGATAAAGACCCGAAAGACAGAGCTACTCCAACCACTTACCATAATTGGATTTATGATGCTGTTAAAGGTCATACAGATAAAGACCCAATTGACAAAAATACTTGTATAAGAACTTTATTTGCAGATGGACATAATATTGACCAACCAATTTATTACAAAAAAGGAGAAACCCCCGAACTAGCCCATAAAAGAGATGGTTGGATTGAAAGCGACCCAAAGGAATTTACTGACTGGTTTAATGATTTGGCTGAAAAAGAGCCACAATTGAGAAGGTTAGTGCGTTACGGCAAAGGTTGGGCAGATAAACGTGAATTTGAAAACAATAGCAAGCCAATGCCGAGCGGTTTAATCTTAACAATTCTTATTGCTGAAAATGCAGTTTACCGTAAGGACCGAGATGATGTTGCGTTAAAAGAAACATTGTTGGCTATTCAACGAAAATTGAACATTTTTTTCGAGTGTAAACGTCCGACAACTCCCAAAGGGGAAAACTTGTTGGCTAATTATGGACATAAAGAATACTTTATGAACTGCCTTGCTAATTTTATAGATGATGCTACGAAAGCATTACAGGAAAGAAATATCAAGAAGTCAACTGAACTTTGGCGTAAACATTTAAGCGACAGATTTCCATTGGGCGAAGATAAAGACGAAACTTCAAATTCGTCCGTAGGACTCGGGGCAATTATTCCAGCAACAACAAAACCGTATGCAGAAAAATGAAGAATGTGAAGTTCGAAGAAGATATTTTATTTGTTCCCGATGAATTTGGCAAACTGAGTATAGTTGAAGAAAACGAAGAACGATTTTTAAAAGGGTCGTTAGATATTATTGACGGAACAGGTAAAATATGGGAAACATTTCAAGTGGAAATTAAGGGTAGCGAAAGCTATCCTTACGCTTTTCCAAAATTGTACGAAACAAATAATGCTTTTCCTAAAAATGCTGATTGGCACGTTTATGAAAATGATTTTTCTTGTTGTGTAGATGTTCCAATGAGTGAAATGATTATTTGTAAAAATGGTATGAATGTTCTCGATTATATTAAGCAATTTGCAATACCTTATTTTGCCAACCAATTATTTAGAATTAGAGAAGGTTATTATTTATATGGAGAATATTCGCACGGAATTAAGGGGCGACTTGAATTTTACCAAAGTAAGTTAAAAGCCAAAAGCCCTGCTCAGCTTATTACAATGTTCGACCTAATATTAAAAGATTACAACCCTGACAGAAGGGAAATGTGCCCATTTTGTCACAAGGAAAAGTTTAGAAGGTGTCATCGTGATTCTTTTAGGGAGATGCAGCAAATTAAAGAATACGTGGCTCAAGATGGTTTGACTTTACTGAAAATTTTAAAGGCTAAACCTGATTTTAAACTACCTTGATACATTCAACCCTTTAGTAGAGGTGGAAAAAATTGATTTTAGCTTGCGATTTTGATGATTTTAAGTATCTTTGCGGTAATGATAACCAAGGAACAAATAAAAAACACTGGGGCAACCTTTACACCAAGAGAACTTTCAGTTTTTTTGGCTCAAAGGATTGGTTATTATGTCAACTCTAAGCATATCCGAGTTTTAGACCCTGCTTGCGGGGAGGCGGAACTTCTAGTTGCTATGGGAGAGATTCTTTCAGAAAGAGGGTGTGATTTTTCATTAACGGGTTTCGACTCTAACAAAGAATATTTGAATTTTGCTGAAACTCGATTATCGAGTTTCTCAAATAAGAAAACTGATTTGATTCTCGGAGATTTTCTAATGTCAGTCGATGTGTCTAGCTCTATCAATCCTCCTTCATTGTTTGATGATATAAGTACTTCAGAAGTTAATAACTCTTTTGATGTTGTTATTGCTAATCCACCTTATGTTCGCACGCAAATACTAGGTACTGACCAAGCACAAAATCTAGCTCGGAAATTTAATTTAAAAGGTAGAGTGGATTTATATTATCCGTTTCTAATTTCAATGACAGAGAGTTTAAAAGAAGGTGGAATACTAGGTGTTATTACTTCTAATCGTTATTTATCAACTAAAGGAGGAGAAAGCATAAGAAAATATTTATCCGAAAATTATGAGATTTTGGAGTTGATTGATTTAGGCGATACAAAACTTTTTGATGCTGCTGTGTTACCTGCAATCTTTATTGGTAGAAAGAAAAAAGAAAAAAAACCTTCTGGTGCCAACTTCATTAAAGTTTATGAGGAATTGAATGGCTATAATGGAGAATTAACACCTGTTGAATCTGTTTATGATGTTTTGAAAAGCAAACATTCGGGCTATTTTGTAACAGAAAACGGAAAGCGATATAAAAAATCATCAGGTGAATTGAAATACAAGATTGGTTCGGGTTCTTGTTGGGAAATGTTGTCTAGCGGAGAATCTGAATGGGTTTATAAAATTGACAAAGCAGCAAAAAACCGTGTTGAGGATTTTTTTAAGGTCAAAGTCGGAATTAAATCAACGGCAGACAAAGTATTTATTAGCGACAAATGGGAAGAGTTAAATGGAACAAAACCCGAAGACGACCTGCTGAAAGAATTGATTTCACAAGAAAACATTGAACCTTGGAACGCTACGAATAATTTTGAATTAAAAGTTCTTTATCCTCATATTTCTGTTAATGGTGAAAAGCAAACCGTTGATATTGAAAAATACCCCAAAGCAAAAAAGTACTTCGTACAACACGAAGAAAAATTAAGAGCAAGAAAATATCTTATTGATGCTGGTAGACAGTGGTTTGAGTTATGGGTTCCTCATCGTCCAGACCAATGGAAACACCCGAAACTTGTTTTTCCCGATATAAGCTTAAAGCCTAGGTTTTACCTTGATACTAATGGAAGAATTGTCAATGGAAATTGTTATTGGATTGTAGCTACTAAAGAAGAAGATGTTGATAAGCTTTTGTTAATCCAAGGAATTGCTAATTCAAAATTAATGACGAAATATCACGACTTGGTTTTCAATAACAAACTATATTCAGGCAGAAGACGGTACTTTTCCCAATATGTCGAGAAATATCCGTTACCAGACATCGGTTCGCTAAAAGCGAAAGAAATCATCGCTATTGTGAAAGATTTAAATCAGTCCTGTAATAAAGAAGAAATTTCAAAATTGGAAAACCAATTAGAAATCAAAGTTGCTGAATCTTTTGGGGTTGAACCAATATTTAAACTGGATTAAATACTGCCTTTCCGTAGTGACTTTCAAAAAATGTCATTGGTATTGCACGTTGACATTTATAGCTTTCAGCACTAACGTAGGAAAACAACTCTCCTAATTTTTCGCCAGGAGAAAGTATTATGCCCTCAATAATTTCTGTTTTGGGATTAGTTAATGCAATTAAATACCGAACATCAAAAGTTGTTAAGCCAGAATCTTCAATAATAATTTCCTCCTTTTCAGGTGAAAATTTGCCTAAATCAACAGTTGGACTGTCTTGAACTTTTACCTCTAATAATTGATTTCTAATGTCGGGAAAAGCACCATACAATAGGTCGTTTTCATTTACTTCGTAGCCCAATAATTCTAAGACTTTTTTCTCTAATGCCTGCCCTCTGTTTTTTGTTGCCGCTGCATCTAATTTAAAACCAATAAGTTTTTCAGCGACCAATTTCTTTAATAATGCAATGGAAAATAGATGTTTGATGTCTGGTTCTTCAACCATTCCCGATTTTGGCGGTTCGTAATCGTTTAGAATATAATAGGAGAGTTTCTTTGAATCAGGAAAAGAAAGAATTTTATCTTCACGCTCATAAATTTCTTTTCTCACTTTACCTGAAATTAAGAGTTGGTGTTTAATTGTAGGTTTTCCAAACTTTCCAAATTTCTGTTCAATGTATTCGGGAGTAAGAATAAGAACGGAAGCGATTTTATTCTTTTCCGTATCAATTCTTACAAAAACAAACCTAGCATCAGTACATTTTAGACTTTCTCCTGAATCATATTTTATCAAGAGTGATTCTGCTGCTGGAATTCTATTCCAAACTTGTAAGTTGTATGATGTTCCACTTGTTACTATATATGTATCTATAAACTCTCTTGTTATTTTAGGAACACCTTTAGCCTTAGGAGGAACTATTTCAAATTGTCCAAGAATTGCTAATTCAGGCAATGATTGTTCTTCTAATGTGGAAGCAATTAATTTCCGAATGTTAGAACCGTCTGTTCTTGTTTTTCCAGTTAGAATAAAAGATTGTCCAATTAATTTAGAAAAATATTTTACGAGTGTTTCTGGTTGAGTCAGCATTTTCACTGACTTTGGTGGAATTTTAAAGTCTTTGTTCATTCTTCAACGTTTAGCAATGCGGATACCTCAATATTTAAAGCTTGAGCTATTTTCCTAAGATTTATTACTGAGATATTTCTTTCACCTCTTTCAACAGAACCTATATATGTTCTGTCTAAGTCGCAAGCGAAGGATAGTTTCTCCTGTGATAAATCAGCGTCTAAACGAAGTTCTCGTATTCGATTTCCTATTTGTTCTAAATAGGCTTTTTCACTTTTAGAATATGCTGTACCCATTTTTATAATTTGGGTACAAATTTGATGAATAGATGTAAATAAGTCTACGGATTATAAGTATCATTTGTAGCGTAGGGAAATTGGCTCTTTTGCAAAACTTGGGTCGTGTGTCGGCTTGTGCGGTTTTGCAAATGTGCCAATGTGCGGTTGGCTAAAATTATTTTTTAAAATGTGCGTAGGGAAAATTTTTAAATCATTCGGGTCGGATTGTGTCTCGCCAAAGTCAGTCCGTAAGTTTTTGTTAAGAGATCAAAGTTCGTTTTTCAGATGTCTGTATTTTGTTGAAGTCCCGCTCTAATAGGCTTGCTTACAACGTTTTGCGGCTTGGCGTAGTGGCGGATTTTTAGCACAAAAGTTCAATCGAAGAACTGCACTTGAACCTACCACAAAACTGTCATACGAAGCACTGCACCCGCCATTACGCCAAACCGCTGTTAGCACCAGTTGTTCTTGTCCACCAGTCGAAGTTGTCTGAAATTAGTATTTCGTTTTTCTCCAAATGATGTGTCGTTTTCATTGGTATTGTTCGGAATGCCAAATGGTATTTGTCAGCCAATGCTCTGATTTCTTCTGTGTCGTCATAAGTCAACATAAACTTACCTTGAATTTTAGATGTCAAGTAAAAAAGTTGTTCGTGGTCTATGTCGAAATATGTGTAAAGTCGCTTACCTGCGATAGTATAGGGAGGGTCTATGAAAAAATAAGCGTTTCTATTGTCGCTGTTTTGCTCTATTACTTTGAAAGCGTCAGTCTGAAGGAATTGAATTTTATGTTTGATGAAATTTATTGCTCTAATTCTGTCGGAAAGTGTTTTTGCATACCATCTCGAAGCAATGCCTTTTCCATTCTCTCCGTTTTTGAGCATTCCTGAGCCTTTAGCGATAATACCACCGTGAAAAACTCTGTTTTTAAGAATGGTGCAAAAAGCAATGTCTTTAATTTCTTTGTTTGGATTACTAAGTTCCTTGTTTACGTTTTCGTGTGATAGTTCAAAGTTTAATATTCTGTCAGCAAGCCATTCATTTTTGCCGTTTAAGATTATTTCCCAAACTGCTGCAACTTCTTCGTCTAACTCAACCATTGTTATATGGTCAGCAAGATTTTCAAATGCGGCTGTCAAGCTAACAATACCACCACCAGCAAACGGTTCAATTAAACTCTTTTTGTTGTTGTCTTGACGAAGCCATTCTCTAACAGTCGGTATTAACCAAGTCTTTCCACCCGGATAACGAAAAGGGCTTCTTTGTGGAACAGATGCAACATTGACAACTTGCGTTTGTTGCTTTTTAACTGTTGCTTTTTCAAATATTGTTAATTGCTCACCCATTTTAACTGCTGATTATATCGGTTAAACTTGGTGTGTCAGGCGAATTACCTTCTAATCTTTCATCAAGCCTGTCTTGAAGAATATTGATAAAATCTTCAAGTTTTCCAGGTTCAGGAGTTGTAACCCTAAACAAAGCGGCTTCAAATTCTGTGTAAACTGTTTCAACCAAAGTCAAGTTGTATTGCTTGGTTTCCTTATCAAGAACTAAGTCATATAAAAACCAAGCAATGTCTGCTTTCTCTTTACTGACTGTTGGTAGTTTTGGTAAAGTGTCAAAGAAAGATTTCTGTAAGGCAACAGTTTGTTTCTTTTTCCAAGTTTGGAAAATCCCGCCTTTGTAAAGCATTTGTGGGATTAGTCTCTTTCTTGAGGAAGAAAGATAGTCTGGCTTTGGCGAGTTGTATCCAGTTGTCCAAGAGAATTTACTTGTCGGTTTGTTTATGTAACTGTCAAATGGATTGCGAAGATTACCAGAAATATAAACGCCCTGAACTTCAAGAGAAGCAAAATCAATGAGCTGCCCTTTGTCGTTATAGGCAACTAAAACAAAGTCTATGTTGCCAGCCGATTGCCCGTTCTTGTCAAGTAGTTTAATTTCAGAAAGTGAAGTCCACTTAGTTTTTTCGTCAAAAGCAAATTTTGCAGCATTTTCGATTATCAACCATTCTTCCCGAAATCTTGTTGGGCAGGTAATTACAGGATTGTCGTTGTGAAACACACTACAAACTCCTAATGGGTCGTTAGCTTTGTCCTTAGTGCAATTTGGAACCTTGTTGTTAAATGGGCACAGCTTCTTATCACGATAACGTTTTGCTTTGGCCGTCTCATTTATAATTGGGAAGCCAAAAACTTCCGCTAAAGGATTATTATTTTTCTTGTCTGTCGCCAAAGGGCAAATTTACAAAATATTTCTATCGGCCGATAGGTTTTTGTCCACCGTTTGATGATGGTCGGCTGTCTTTTTACAATTGGTGCTAACGTTCCCACGCTTGGCGAAGTGGGGGATTTTGAAAACGTATTCGTCAAGCAGTACAAAAGTAGCAAAATCCCCGAATTTTTAAATTTAAAAATATAGCCCCCATTTTGCCAAACGTGTGTTAGCAGCTGCAACTCACATCGTCAAACGGCTTAAGCCACTACAGCTTGCGTACAAATTAAAACTGTTAAACAAAAAAAAATTAACATAAAAACCAAAATGCACAAAGCTTAAAGTAAAACTGTCATGCCGCAAACACCAACAGAAAACAAAACATTTATTAACTACAAAAGCCCTAAAAAACTAAAAAG
>VFQQ010004902.1_pt1 | contig 11456 bp, 12 predicted proteins | sample 3512341 | NCBI WGS metagenome assembly VFQQ01 (sample SAMN10412373, study PRJNA504923) | tailings metagenome | isolation source: Relicate 2 Philex TSF1 revegetated site | place: Philippines: Tuba, Benguet | collected 2017-08-29 | reverse complement strand
TCCAGACACGCGCGCTGATCCTCGAGGCGCCGTTCACGAGCTTCGGCGATGTCGTGCGCCGGCAGGCCGGCCCGCTGCCGCTCTGGCTCGTGCGGACAAAGTTCGACACGAAGTCGCGCATCGCCAAGGTGGACGCGCCGATCCTGATCCTCGCCGGGCAGGAAGACTGGGTCACGCCGCCCGACTTCGCCGAAACACTCGCGGGCCTCAGTGCGGGCGTATCCAATCTGCAGATCATTCCGGGCGCCAACCACGTCAACATCATCCGCAAGGGTGCGCGTGAGGTGGTGACGGGTTTCCTGCATGCCCTGCAGCCCGCAACAGCCTTCGCGGCGGAGCCTTGATCGCAGACGCAGTCTGGGTCAGGGGAGGGGGATGAGTTTTCCTCCGATCCTGCGACCTCTCCGACGCATCGACCATGTCGTCCTGCCTGTTGCCGATCTCAAGGTCGCGCGCGCTCGTCATGCCGCGCTCGGGTTCGTGGTCGCGCCGACAGGGGTCCATCCCTTTGGCACGGTCAATTGTTGCGTGCACTTTGCCGATGGAAGCTTTCTGGAACCTCTGGCAATTGGGGATGAGCATGCTGTCAAGGCAACCATCGTCGATGGCAATGTGTTTGTGGCTCGCGACCGCGTCTACCGCTCCCGGATCGCGAAGGAGGGCTTCTCCGCGGTCGTGTTGCAGACGGATGATGCGGAGGGCGATCACAGTCTTTTTGTCGGCGCCGGAATATCGGCCGGTACAATTCTGAACTTCAGCCGTTCGTCTGCCGATCTGGCGGGAAACGCGGCTGTCGCGAGCTTCCGCCTCGCCTTTGCGGCGCCACCGGCCGAAGACGCGAGCTATGCGTTCACCTGCCAGCGCATCGGCGTGCCGGCCATCGACCGGACGGCCCTGACGAGCCATGCGAATAGCGTGACCGGCATTGCGAGGATCGTCGCTGTGGCAATGCAGCCCGGTGAAGCGCGGCGGTGGGCGGAAGGACTTGCGGCGCCCGGCACGGTCGAGATTATCGATAGGGATGATGCCGCCGAGCGTTTCGGCTTCATCATGAGCGACCGGGCAGCGCTGCAGTTTGCGGCGATCCATCTGTCGACGTCCTCGCCTGGCAGCGTCGCCGACCTTTTGCGCCGCGTCGGTATCGGCTACAGCGAGACCAGTGAAGGCGCACTCCACGTGCTGCCGGCGCCCGGGCAGGGCGCGCATCTGATCTTCGAGGAACCATGACCAGGCCATCCGCCACCGTCACAGCCGGAACCGTTGCCTTCGACAATTCGGGCCCGCTCGCCCTGATTGCCGGTCCGTGCCAGATGGAATCGCGCGAGCATGCGTTCGAGATGGCGGGCCGGCTGAAGGAAATGGCCGAAAGCCTCGGCATCGGGCTCGTCTACAAATCCTCCTTCGACAAGGCGAACCGCACCTCGCTTACGGGCAAGCGCGGCATCGGGCTCGACGGCGCGCTACCAGTCTTCGCCGACATCAAGAAGGAGTTCGGCCTGCCGGTGCTCACCGACGTCCACACTGAGGAGCAGTGTGCGACCGTCGCCGAGGTGGTCGACATCCTGCAGATTCCTGCGTTCCTCAGCCGCCAGACCGATCTCCTGATCGCCGCGGCGGCGACGGGCCGGATCGTCAACGTAAAGAAGGGCCAGTTCCTCGCACCCTGGGACATGAAGAATGTCGTCGATAAGGTGACCCAGTCGGGAAACGCCAATGTGCTCGTCACAGAGCGCGGCGCGTCGTTCGGCTACAACACGCTCGTCTCGGACATGCGGGCGCTTCCCATCATGGCCGAATTCGGCGCGCCCGTGATCTTTGACGCCACGCACTCGGTCCAGCAGCCGGGCGGACGGGGCGGATCATCGGGAGGCGATCGCCGCTTCGTGGAAACGCTCGCCCGCGCAGCGGTGGCCGTGGGCGTGGCAGGCGTCTTCATCGAGACGCATCAGGACCCGGACAACGCTCCGTCAGACGGTCCGAACATGGTGCCGATGGCTGACATGCCAAGGCTGGTCGAAACGCTGATGCAGTTCGACCGGATCGCCAAAGGATCGCGCTGATTTCGGAACCCTCCTGCGGCTCTGTCCATTGTTGGAGAGAGCAACAATCAGAAGGGATGCGACCATGACCACTGCAGCAGGACATACCGAAGCGATCCGCGCCTCGCGCGTGATTGGTACGGCTGTCTCCAACCAGCAGGGCGAGCACATCGGCACCATCGAGGACGTCATCCTCGACAAGACGTCGAACAACATCATGTTCGCCGTTATCGGTTTCGGCGGCTTCCTCGGCATCGGCGAGAGCTATCACTCGATCCCGTGGTCGGTCCTCGACTACGAGAAGAGCCAGGGCGGATACGTCGTTCCATTCACCAAGGAGCAGCTCGAGGCGGCGCCACACGATTCGATCGACGCGCTGACCAAGGGTGATGGGACTGGCGCCCGGGACAAGTCCTATGAATATTACAACGTTCCGCCCTACTGGATGTAAGGCCGTCGTTTCTTAAAAGGCCCCGCTTCTGCGGGGCCTTTTTCGTTGGCTGTGGCCCGGTGCGATTGCCCCGGCGGAACCCGTTCTGTAAGAGGGCGCGCAACTGCCATTACAGGAGGGATCATCTCCCATGACTGCTATCGTCGACATCATCGGCCGTGAAGTGCTGGACAGCCGCGGCAACCCGACCGTCGAGGTCGACGTCGTGCTGGAAGACGGCGCGATGGGCCGCGCCATGGTGCCCTCGGGTGCCTCAACCGGCGCCCATGAGGCGGTTGAGCTTCGCGATGGCGGCCCGCGCTATCTCGGCAAAGGTGTCGAGAAGGCTGTGGCCTCGGTCAATGGCGAGATCTACGACGCGATCGGCGGCATGGAGGCCGAGAACCAGATCCATATCGACCGCACGATGATCGAGCTCGACGGCACGCCAAACAAGAGCCGCCTTGGCGCAAACGCCATCCTCGGCGTGTCGCTCGCCGTCGCGCGCGCGGCTGCCGAATCGTCCGGCCTGCCGATCTATCGTTATGTCGGCGGCGCTGCCGCGCACGTCCTCCCGGTGCCGATGATGAACATCATCAATGGCGGCGCGCATGCCGACAACCCTATCGACTTCCAGGAATTCATGATCATGCCGGTCGGCGCGGACTCGTTCCGCGAAGGCCTGCGCTGGGGTGCCGAAGTCTTCCACACGCTGAAGAAGCGCCTCAAGGATGCCGGCCATAACACGAATGTCGGCGACGAGGGCGGCTTTGCGCCAAACCTGAAAAGCGCCGAAGACGCGCTCGCCTTCGTCATGGCCTCGATCGAGGCTGCCGGCTACACGCCTGGCGACCAGATCGCGATCGCGCTCGACTGCGCCGCTACGGAGTTCTTCAAGAACGGCGCCTATGTCTACGAGGGCGAGGGCACGACGCGCGATCCGCAGGCGCAGGCCGAGTATCTGGCAAAGCTGTGCGCCGACTTCCCGATCATCTCGATCGAGGACGGCATGGCCGAAGACGACTGGGATGGCTGGAAGATCCTGACCGACCTTGCCGGCAAGAGGGTGCAGCTTGTGGGCGACGATCTCTTCGTAACCAATTCGTCGCGCCTGCGCGACGGCATCCGCATGGGCGTCGCCAACTCGATCCTCGTCAAGGTCAACCAGATCGGCTCGCTCACCGAGACGCTCGATGCCGTCGAGACGGCCCACCGCGCCGGCTACACGTCCGTCCTGTCGCACCGCTCCGGCGAGACCGAGGATGCGACGATCGCCGATCTCGCGGTCGCGACCAATTGCGGGCAGATCAAGACCGGATCGCTCGCCCGCTCCGACCGGCTTGCAAAGTACAACCAGCTGCTGCGCATCGAAGAAGAGCTGGGTAATCGCGCGGCCTATGCCGGGCGCTCGATCCTCAAGGGCTAAGGTCGCGGTAACCGGGCCTTAAGCATGATCGTGCCAGATGGGAGCAGTCGAGGATTGCTCCCATGTGGACCCGCCAGCACAAGCAGCGAAAGACCGGCGCCCTGATCGTTCCAGCGATCAGCGCGCTCGTCGTCACCTATTTCGGCTTCCATGCCTGGCATGGCGATTATGGCCTTGCCGCGAAGAACCGGTTGGAATCGCGCGTCGAGCGTCTCCACGGCGAGCTAGAGGCCAAGCGCGAGGAGCGCCGTGATCTGGAGCGCAGGCTTTCGCTTCTTGCCGACGGCACGATGGAGCGCGACACGCTGGATGAGTTCGCGCGCAATGCGCTCGACATGACCGATCCGAACGAAGTCGTCATTTATCTGCCGCAAGCTCGTTAACCGCTTTTCGGTTAACTACCCATTTCCACACCAATATCAGTGAATTAGGCGCATAGGAGATGCCCGCTTTTGCCGTGGCAGCTCTGGGTGCGTCATGCTAGCTTTCTCCCAATGGCCAACAGGCCTTGATCGCTCGTGTCCGCCCAAGAGACACATCAGGGAAGGAGATCGCTCGCATGGCAGCCGCCGCGAAGAAAAGCGCCGTCAAATCCAAATCGGATCAGTCCTCCGCTCCGAAGACGCCAGCCCCGCTGGACTTCACCAAGGAAGAAGAGCTTCGCGCTTATCGCGACATGCTGCTCATCCGTCGGTTCGAGGAAAAGGCCGGCCAGCTCTACGGCATGGGCTTCATCGGCGGCTTCTGCCACCTCTATATCGGCCAGGAAGCAGTCGTGACCGGCATGCAGATGTCGATCAAGGAGGGCGACCAGGTCATCACCGGGTATCGCGACCATGGCCACATGCTCGCGACCGGCATGAGCGCGCGCGGCGTGATGGCGGAGCTGACTGGACGAAGAGGCGGCTATTCCAAGGGGAAGGGCGGCTCCATGCACATGTTCTCCAAGGAGAAGAACTTTTATGGCGGCCATGGCATTGTCGGCGCGCAGGTGTCGCTCGGCACCGGTCTCGCCTTTGCCAACCGCTACCGCGAGAACGACAACGTTTCGCTGACCTATTTCGGTGACGGTGCCGCAAATCAGGGCCAGGTCTACGAGAGCTTCAACATGGCCTCGCTGTGGAAGCTGCCAGTCATCTACATCATCGAGAACAACCGCTACGCGATGGGCACGGCCGTTTCGCGGTCGTCCGCCGAGACGGATTTCTCGCATCGCGGCCTCTCCTTCAAGATCCCCGGCATCCAGGTCGACGGCATGGATGTTCGCGCGGTGAAGGCGGCAGGCGATCTCGCGGTCGAGTGGTGCCGCTCGGGCAAGGGTCCGATCATCCTGGAGATGCAGACCTATCGCTATCGCGGGCATTCCATGTCCGATCCGGCGAAGTACCGGTCCAAGGAAGAAGTGCAGAAGATGCGGTCGGAACAGGACCCCATCGAGCAGGTGAAGCAGCGTCTCATCGAGGCGAAGTGGGCAAGCGAGGACGACCTCAAGGCGATCGACAAGGAGGTCCGCGAGATCGTCGCCGATGCGGCCGATTTCGCGCAGACCGATCCGGAGCCGGATCCGTCCGAGCTCTACACCGACATCCTGCTTTGAGGAGCGCTGCATAATGCCAATCGAAATCCTGATGCCCGCGCTCTCCCCGACGATGGAGGAGGGCAACCTCGCCAAGTGGCTGAAGAAGGAAGGCGACGCGATCGCCCCCGGCGACGTGATCGCCGAGATCGAGACCGACAAGGCGACCATGGAAGTGGAAGCCGTCGACGAAGGCACGATCGGTAAGATCCTGGTCGACGCCGGCACCGAGGGCGTGAAGGTCAACACGCCGATCGCAGTCCTCCTGCAGGAAGGCGAAAGCGCTTCCGACATCGGCAAGACTGCCAAGGCGGATGCGCCCAAGGCGCCCGCGCCGTCTTCCGAAGAGCCTGCACAGGCCGACAAGGCCACAGGCGGCAAGGACAAGCCGGCTGCGGAAGAGCCGTCTTCCAAGAAGGACTCAACCGTTCCCGCCCAGCCAAAGGCCGAGATCGCAGCTGATCCGGACATTCCGTCCGGCACCGAGATGGTGCCGACGACCGTCCGCGAAGCGCTGCGCGACGCCATGGCCGAGGAGATGCGCCGCGACAAGGACGTCTTCGTGATGGGCGAGGAGGTCGCGGAGTACCAGGGCGCGTACAAGATCACGCAGGGGCTCTTGCAGGAGTTCGGCGCCAAGCGCGTCGTCGATACGCCTATCACCGAGCACGGCTTTGCCGGCATCGGCGTCGGTTCCGCGATGGCGGGCCTCAAGCCGATCGTCGAGTTCATGACGTTCAACTTTGCGATGCAGGCGATCGACCAGATCGTGAATTCCGCCGCTAAGACGCTGTACATGGCTGGCGGCCAGATGGGCGCGCCGATCGTATTCCGCGGACCAAACGGGGCGGCCGCGCGCGTCGCTGCCCAGCACTCGCAGTGCTATGCCGCCTGGTACAGCCACATCCCCGGCCTCAAGGTCGTGATGCCCTACACGGCGGCCGACGCGAAGGGCCTGCTCAAGGCCGCGATCCGCGATCCCAACCCGGTCATCTTCCTCGAGAACGAAATCCTCTACGGCCAGACCTTCGACGTGCCGAAGATGGACGATTTCGTCCTGCCGATCGGCAAGGCTCGCGTCCACAAGCGCGGCAAGGATGCCACGATCGTCTCGTTCGGCATCGGCATGACCTATGTCGTGAAGGCTGAAGCCGAACTGCGCGAGATGGGTCTCGACGTCGAGATCATCGACCTGCGCACGATCCGCCCGCTTGATTTCGACACCATCATCGAGAGCGTGAAAAAGACCAACCGCCTCGTCGTGGTGGAGGAAGGCTTCCCGCAGAACTCGGTCGGCGACCACATCGCCAGCCAAATCATGCAGCGCGCCTTCGATCATCTCGACGCGCCGGTGATCACGATCGCTGGCAAGGACGTGCCGATGCCCTATGCGGCCAACCTCGAAAAGCTCGCTTTGCCGAATGTCGGCGAAGTGGTCGAGGCGGTCAAAGCCGTCACCTACCGGTCGTAAGGGAGAGCGGCGATGACGAGAGCCGATTTACCAGACATGGTCGCCAGTGCGCTGAAGGATTTGGGTGGTACGGCAAATGTCGCACGGGTCGCTGAGCGTATCTGGACAAAGTACGAACAGGAACTGAGAGAGGCGGGCGATCTTTTTTTTACCTGGCAGTACGAAATGCGGTGGGCGGCACAGCGTTTGAGGGACGCTGGTCGCCTTGAACACATTCGTGAGAACGGGCGCTCGGCCTGGCGACTGATCTAAGGGATAGAAAAGATGCCCATCGAAATCACCATGCCGGCGCTTTCCCCCACGATGGAGGAGGGCAACCTCGCCAAGTGGCTGGTCAAGGAAGGCGACACGATTGCTCCCGGCGACGTGATCGCCGAAATCGAGACCGATAAGGCGACCATGGAAGTGGAAGCCGTCGACGAGGGGACGGTCGCCAAGCTGGTCGTTCCCGCTGGTACCGAGGGCGTGAAGGTCAACGCTGTCATCGCAATCCTGGCTGCGGAAGGCGAGGACGTCGCTGCTGCCGCGAAGGGCGGTAGCAAGGCCGACGCGAAGCCCGAGCCGGCGAAGGCCGAGGCGGCTCCTGCGGCTGCCGCGTCCGAAAAGTCTACGCCCGAGCCGGAGAAGAAGGCTCCGGAGGCGCCAAAGGCTGCCGCCCAACCGGCCACTGATCGCGGTGATGGCACGCGCACTTTCGCGTCGCCGCTTGCGCGACGCATCGCGAAGGATGCCGGGGTCGACATTTCGTCCATCGCAGGATCCGGTCCCAAGGGCCGCGTTGTGAAGGCGGATGTGGAGGCGGCGGTCCAGGGTGGCACCGCTGCGAGGAAGGACGATGCCGCTGCACCGGCCAAGGCAGCGCCTGCTGCCGGAAGCCAGGCACTGGCGGCTGCGCCAAAGGGCATGTCCGACGATGCGATCCTCAAGCTGTTCGAGGAAGGCTCCTACGAGCTCATCCCGCACGACAATATGCGCAAGACGATCGCGCGCCGCCTCGTTGAGGCCAAGTCGACGGTGCCGCATTTCTACCTGACGCTCGATTGCGAGATCGACGCGCTTCTGGCGCTGCGCAAGCAGCTCAACGACGCCGCACCGACGGTGAAGGGTGAGAAGGGCGAGCAGCCGGCCTATAAGCTTTCGGTCAACGACCTCGTGATCAAGGCAATGGCGATGGCGCTGAAGGCCGTGCCGGATGCCAACGTCTCGTGGTCGGAAGGCGGCATGCTCAAGCACCGCCACGCAGATGTCGGCGTTGCGGTATCGATCCCGGGCGGGTTGATCACGCCGATCGTCCGCAAGGCGGATGAAAAGACGCTGTCGGTCATCTCCAACGAGATGAAGGACCTCGCGGCCCGCGCGCGCAACCGCAAGCTCAAACCCGAGGAATACCAGGGCGGCACGACGGCTGTTTCCAACCTCGGCATGTTCGGCATCAAGGATTTCGCAGCGGTCATCAACCCGCCGCACGCGACGATCCTGGCCGTCGGCGCCGGCGAGGAGAGGGCGGTCGTCAAGAACGGCGAGATCAAGGTCGCAAACGTCATGTCCGTGACGCTGTCGACCGATCACCGGGCCGTCGATGGCGCACTCGGTGCAGAGCTCCTGCAGGCGTTCAAGAAGCTGATCGAGAACCCGTTGGGGATGCTGGTTTGACACCTAACCCTCCCCCTTGCGGGGAGGGTGGCCGCGGAGTGTCTTCTTGATGAAAACCATCCTCTGCTACGGCGATTCGCTGACATGGGGCTCGGATCCCGTGACGGGCGGACGGCATGGGCATGAAGATCTCTGGCCGGTTGTCCTGCAGAAGGCACTCGGGCCGGGGGTCCAGATTATTGCCGATGGTCTTCGGGGACGAACGACGGCCTATGACGAGCATCTGTGCGTTGCCGACCGGAACGGTGCGCGCATCCTGCCGACGTCGCTCTATACGCACGCACCGCTCGATCTGGTGATCCTGGCGCTGGGAACCAACGATCTGAAGCCGGCAATTGCGGGCAGCGCGCTTGCCGCCATGCAGGGCATGCGGCGTCTGGTCGAAATCGTGCGGACAGCCCCGCTGCGCGACGGCGCAGAAGAGGCGCCTTCCGTGCTGATCGTGGCACCGCCGCTCCTTTGCGAGACGGCGAGGACCGAATTCAGCGCCATGTTTGCCGGCGGCATCGAGCAGTCGAGTATGGTGGCAAGTTTCTACGCCGACCTCGCCGACGATCTCGGCTGCGGCTTCTACGATGCCGGCTCGACTGCAAAAGCGTCGCCGGCCGATGGCGTCCATCTGGATGCCGCCAACACGCGCGCCATCGGCAAGGGCATCGAGCCCGTCGTCCGCATGATGCTTGGACTTTGACGAAGGAGAAGATCGTGGCCGAGACCTACGACGTCATCATCATTGGTGCGGGCCCCGGCGGCTACGTCACCGCGATCCGCGCCGCGCAGCTCGGCCTGAAGACGGCGATCGTCGAGCGCGAGCATCTGGGCGGCATCTGCTCCAACTGGGGCTGCATCCCGACCAAGGCGCTGCTGCGGTCCGCCGAAGTCATGCACTATGCCGAGCACGCCAAGGATTACGGCCTCGTCCTGGAAGGCACCATGCGCGCCGACCTCAAGGCCGTCGTCGAACGCTCGCGCGGGATCGCGGCACGCATGAATGGTGGCGTCGGCATCCTGATGAAGAAGAACAAGGTCGACGTGATTTGGGGCGAGGCCAAGATCGCCAAGGCGCCGAAGGGCGACACGCCGGGCGAGATCAGCGTCGGCAAGCCGACCAAGAAGGCCGTCGAGCCGCAGGTTCCCGCGCCGAAGAATACGCTTGGGGACGGCAGTTACAGGGCCAAGCACATCATCGTCGCCACCGGCGCCCGCCCGCGCGCGTTGCCGGGGATCGAGCCAGACGGCAAGCTGATCTGGACCTACTTCGAGGCGATGAAGCCTGAAAAGATGCCGAAGTCGCTGATCGTCATGGGGTCGGGCGCGATCGGCATCGAGTTCGCGTCCTTCTATCGCACCATGGGTGTCGACGTGACCGTCGTCGAGCTCATGCCGCAGATCATGCCGGTCGAAGATGCCGAGATTTCGAAATTCGCGCAGAAGCGGTTCGAGAAGCAGGGCATGAAGTTCCTGCTCGGCGCCAAGGTGACGAAGGTCGAGAAGGGCGCCGACTCGGTTACGGCGCATGTCGAGACCAAGGACGGCAAGGTCGAGAAGCTGACGGCCGACCGTCTCATCTCGGCCGTCGGCGTGCAATGCAATACGGAAAACCTCGGGCTGGAAGCGCTCGGCGTGAAGATCGAGCGCGGCGCGGTCGCGATCGACGAATGGTGCCGCACGTCGGTGCCCGGCATCTACGCCATCGGCGATGTCGCCGGCCCGCCCATGCTGGCTCACAAGGCCGAGCACGAGGGCGTCATCTGCGTTGAGAAGATCGCAGGCGAGAAGCACGTCCATCCGCTCGACCGGTCGCTCGTGCCCGGCTGCACCTACTGCCATCCGCAGGTCGCCTCGGTCGGTCTCACCGAGGCAAAGGCCAAGGAAGCCGGCCATGAGGTGCGCGTCGGCCGCTTCCCATTCGCGGCCAACGGCAAGGCCGTGGCGCTCGGAGAAGACCAAGGCATGGTCAAGACGGTGTTCGACAAGAAGACCGGCCAGCTCCTCGGCGCTCATCTCGTCGGCGCAGAGGTCACCGAGCTGATCCAGGGCTTCGTCGTCGCCATGAATCTGGAGACCACCGAGGAAGAGCTGATGCACACGATCTTCCCGCATCCGACGCTCTCGGAGATGATGAAGGAGAGCGTGCTGGACGCCTTCGGCAAGGCGCTGAACGCTTGATGCAGGTTTTGCGGAACCCAACCGCCTTCTCTCCGTTTCGTGATCAACAGGAACCACGAATATTCGGAGAAGGTAATGGAAGGCTTGGGCTGGATTTTGACGATCGTGATTGGTGCGCTCGCGGGCTGGATTGCCGAGAAGATCATGAAGACAGATCACAATCTGCTCATGAACATCATTCTCGGTATCCTCGGCGCGGTTGTGCTGAACGCGATCCTGTTTGCCGTCATCGGCAGCACGCTCGGCGGCGTGATCGGTCAGCTGATCGTGGCCATCATCGGTGCCTGCCTGCTGATCTGGATCGTCCGGGCCATTCGCGGCCGCGGCTGAACCAACGCATAGCAGCCATTCGCAAACACCCCGGCGCGGCGACGCGTCCGGGGTGTTTTCGCGTGGGCAAGAGGCTATATCAGGTAGCAACGAGCCAGAGAGCCTAGAAGGACCAATGGTCACCGTCCTCGACAGAACGATCGCCCGCCCGCGCCATCCTGAAAAGGCGCATCGCCCGGATCAAGAAGTGCTGCGCAAGCCGGATTGGATCCGCGTGCGCGCTCCGGTCTCGCGCGGCTATCAGGAGACGCGCGGCATCGTGAAGGAGCACGGTCTCGTCACCGTGTGCGAGGAAGCCGGCTGCCCCAATATCGGCGAGTGCTGGGACAAGAAGCACGCGACCTTCATGATCATGGGCGAAA
>VFQQ010004901.1_pt1 | contig 11459 bp, 3 predicted proteins | sample 3512341 | NCBI WGS metagenome assembly VFQQ01 (sample SAMN10412373, study PRJNA504923) | tailings metagenome | isolation source: Relicate 2 Philex TSF1 revegetated site | place: Philippines: Tuba, Benguet | collected 2017-08-29 | reverse complement strand
CGCCCGCCTGACCCACCCCCTCCGCCCCCAGAATCCTCGGCCCCGATGCAACGGGGCCCTACCGACAAAAAAGCCCTGCCGTTGCCGGCAGGGCTTTCATCAGACCGTCTCGGGAAAACGGCCGCAACCGCTACTCCACCACCACCACGGTGAAGCTGTCCCCTGGATCGAGGTCAGGCGAGAGAACACTGGGCGCGATCTCGGCGTACCCGTCTCCATAGGCACCGAAGGTGAAGGTGCCAACCAGATTGGCCGGGATGGCCGCGCCGCGATAGACCTTGTAGCTCAGACCGGGCTGCACGTAGTCGATCTTGAGGTAGGTCTTGAGCACGTTGTCCAGGATGTCCTTGACCTCCACATAGCTGGCGGTGACCACATCACCATCATCGCCCGGATCGGTGCCCATCAGGGCCTCGTTGAGGTCGTCCACCGTGTCGGTGTCATCGTCATCACCCAGGGTGTCGCTGTAACCTTGCTCGCCGAAGAACACCGCCCAGTTGGCGATGATGCCATCGTAGTCATCGAGCGGCGGGGCGAAGTCATACTTGAACAGGTCGTTGAGGCGGCCGGAAGCGCCGGCCCCGTCGAAGCCGCCACCCCCGAACACGTAAAGCTCATCGCTGGCGGTGGACAGCAATTGGGCGGAGAAACGGGCGCCGGGCACGTTGGCAAGGGCGCCGATGTTTTGCGTGCCGTAAGTACCCTTCTGGTTGGCCAGATTGGAACCGGAGATCCAGGTCCAGCGCTCGGTCAGCACGTCAAACCTCCAGAGGTCGTTGAAGAACGGATTGGCGCCAATGGAGCCGCCGAAGAGATAGACGTTGCCGTCGGAGGACTTGGCCACGCCGGGAGCATAACGCGCTCCAGGGCGGTTGGCATCGGCCGGCACGCCTTTGCTGCCATGGACGGCACCGTTGCCCGGGTCCACCTGGGTCCAGTCACCCGTGCCAGGATTGTAGTACCACAGGTCGTTGGCGTAATCCGAGACCAGGGTGGCGGCGAAGGTCTTCAGACCCGCAAACAACCACAAGTAACCACGGGAATCGATCCAGGCGGCGGAGTCACGGCGGGCATCCGGCCAGTTGCTGACCGGGGTGACGATGGTGTCGGCGCCGCCGATCCAGGTCCAGCCGTCGTCAGGGTTGCTCAGGTCGAGATGCCACAGGTCGTTGAGGGTGTCGAACGAACCGTTGGTGTCGAAGCCAGCGCCGCCGAAGAGATAGACGGAGTTGGAGGTCGCGTCATACCAAGCCGAGGCGCCCTGACGGCCAAAGGGTTCGTTGCTGGCGGCGGGCACACCGAGGGCGCCGTAGTCGCCATCGGCGTCGCCGTAGTTTTTACCGCCCATCCAGGTCCAGTTGCCGGAGGTGACATTGAACATCCAAAGGTCGTTGTAGCGGCCGCCGTTGGTGTCCGGGCAGAAGCCGCCGAAGAGCCAGAGGTTGCCGGCGGCGTCCACCCAGGTGGTGCCGGTATGGCGCGGGCCGGGGGTGTTGTCCACATGAGGCACGCCCTTGCTGCCATAGACAGCGGAGCCGGGCAGGGTGCGGGTTGACTCGCCCTTGAGCCAGACCCAGCGGTTGTTGACGGTGTTGTAGCGCCACAGGTCATTGTGGCAGCGCGGGGCAGCCGTGCCAATGCCGAGACCCCCGAAGATGTAGAGGTGATCACCGGACTGCCAGGACATCGGCCCCTGGCGGGCCGCCGGGTTGGTGGTGGCGGTTTCCACGCCCTTGGTGCCGTAGCTGCCCGTGCTGTTGCGGGTCGTCGCCCCCTTCTTCCAGGTCCATTGATCCGGCAGGGTGGTGAAGGATTGGATGTTGCCATAAACCGTGCCAACCGAGTTGGAGGCGACGATTTGGAAGTAATAGAGCGTGCTGGAGCGCAGATTGCTGACCCAGAGGCTCTGCGGCACATTGGTGCCGCTGTTGATGGTGGCAGGCAGAGTGATCTGCAAACCGTCCGAGAGATCGGCGGTGGTGCCGTAGCGGAAGGACACGGTGGTGGTGCCATCCGGAGTGACGAGGCCTTTGAGGTTGGCGCGCGCCTGGCGAATGTCGGTGGCCGCCAGGGTGCTGGTGCTGGCCTCCGGCAGTCCCTGCACATTGATGGTCACGGTGACGGTGTTGCTTTCCGCGAGTCCCGGCGTTTTGGCCTTGTAAGTAAAGCTGTCCGGGCCGCTGTAGTTAAGACCGCCTTTGTATGTGAAACTGCCGTCGGCATTCAGATTGAAGGTGTCATGGTTGCTGGGTCCCGACACCAGTTCCGCCGTCAGATTGGCTTGGGACTGGTCGTCACTGTCATTGCTCAGCACGCCATCAGCGGGCACGGTGAGCAAGGTGTTTTCCACCGCGTCATAGGGGCCATCGTCCACCGCCAGAGGATTGCCGACTGTGAGGGTGCCGGCAGTGGGGGTGAACGAGTAGTTGGCCGCCGCCAGCGTGCCCACCGTCGAGTTGATCGGGTAGGGCCCTGGCTCACTAGAAAGGGTGGCGGTGGTGCTCAGCCCGGGCGCACCCGTGACCGGCGCTGTCACCGCGGTTTCCCCGTTCTCAAAGCCGGTCAAGGTGTAGGTGAAGGTCGGGTTGTTGCGGCCATAAGGACGGGACAGGTTGTCCGGCACGATCGACAACGCTTTCTTGTTGATGGTGAAGGTGCCGTTGTTGCCAGGATCACTGTCGCTGGGCAGGTAGGGGAAGGCGCCGAGGTATTCCGCGCGGACCACGTAGCTGCCAGCGGGTTTGGTGCCCGCATAGTTGTAAGTGGTGCTGGCGGCACCGGCGGTGACGGTCACCGGGGAACCCACGGGCACGTTGTCGATGTAGAACTGCAAGGTGCCTCCCACCGGACCAAGATCGACATCCGGAGTGACGGTGGCGTAAAGCGTGGTGCTGGTTTGGCCATAGGTCCTGGCGTCCGCACTGGCGACGGTCGTGGTGCCGGTGTCTGCGGTCTGCACGATGGTGAAGTCGCTCAACGTGGTGAGGCCGGAGACGGTGTAGCTGGTGCCGGCTTGAGACGGCGTCAGCGTGACGGTCGTGGGCGAGTCGTACTTCAGCACACGTTCCACCGCGCCAGTGTCCGCCGTGGCACCGGTGTCGAGGAAGGTGGCGCTGTAGGTGAAGCTGCCGGCTCCAGATTGGGTGAGGGTCCAGTAACGGCTGCCGAAGGAGGCAATCACCGCCTGAGCGGGCGTCAGGGTGCCCGGGAAGCCGGAGGCGAAGGCTTCCGCCTCCACCCAACTGGTGGCGTCCACCGCCGTGTAGTTGAAGTCAAGCGGGCGGTATTCCCCGCCTTTGCCGACCGGGAAAGCCTTGCTGCCGGTGGCGCTGTATTGGCGGGCGAGCTTGCCGTTGATGTAACGCAGGTTGCTGGCGCCGACGATGCTGCCGGCGGCGGCGACGCGGACGGAGTTGGCGCCGGTGGTGATCAGACCGCCATCCTGGAGCAGGCTGAGGGTGCCGTTGACCTGGACCGTGTTGGTGGTGGTCAGGCCGGTGGCGTTGTCCAGGGTCAGATTGTTGACCTGAGCCGGCAGGCCGGTGCCGGTGATCTGGGCGGTGCTGCCGTTGTAAATGTAGTTGGCCACGGTGCTGAAGCTGCGGGTGCCGGTCTGCACATGGCCGGTGGCGCCGGCGGAGGCGATGCCCGCTGTGGAGCGGATGCCGAGGGTGCCACCCGAAGCCACCGTGAAGCTGGCGGCCGCACCGTCCACGACGGTGGCGGCGGCGTCCATTTGGACGTAGGCGCCGCTCTGCACCGTGAAACGCACGTCATTGGAAATCGTGCCGCCCGTGCGCGCCAGGGTCTGCATGGAGGATCCATTGAAGTTGAATGCGCCGTGCGCATTGTTGCTGGTTTCCGCAATTGTGCCCCCTGACTTGGTGAAATCGCCCTTCAGATTGAACACCCCAACTGCGGCAACATTGGCGAACCTGGTGAGGTTCAGGGTGCCACCGCTGATCGTGAAGTTGCCGTCCACATTGACCGTGGCACTCCCGTTCGGGTTGCTGCCCCACACGATCAGGCTGCTGCTGGCACCGGAGAGGGACATATTTCCCTCGACGGTGAGGCTGCTGATGTTGTTGCCCTCCTTCAAGACAAAGGTGCCGCCCGTTTGGGTGTAATTGCCTTTGACCAGCATCGCATTGGCGCCTCCGCCACCATAGCGAAGTTCCTCGCCGTTGGTGGTGACCAGGCTGAAGTTGCCGTTGGTGGTGAAGCTGCTGGCACTCAGCGTCACCGTGCCCGTCATGCCCGGCGTGTTCCACTCGAAGTGCCAGAAGTTCACCCCATTCAAACCGCTGCTGGGCGCGGCATTGGTGGTGCCTGAGATGAGGCAGGTGGAGCCGCTGTTCCAGGTGGCGGTGACCACGCTGCCGTTGTTGCGGGCATGGTCATAAACCGCGCCGTTGTTGAAGGCGACCGCCCCGGTGCTGGTGATCGAGCCGGAGCCGGTGACCGCGACCGTGCCGTTGACGTTCAAGTCCACCGGATCCGTGCCATTGGCCACGGTGAGGGTGACACTGCTGACCGTGACCTGGCCTCCGGCCTGCACGGTGACCTGATCCACCGCCACGGCGGCGTTGACGGTCACGACATGCGGAGAACGCACCAGGACGGTGTCGGCGTCCTCGGCATTCGGAGTGGCACCGGCGGCCACCCAGGTGTTGCTGAGCGCGGGCACCTCGATTTCCCAGGTATTCGGGTCATTCCAGGGCCCGGTCGCCTTGCTGCGGAAGGCGGAGGGCACGATGGTGACGGTGCCGTTGTCTGGATCGGTGACGACTTGGTAGTTGCTGGCACCGGGGCCGGAGAGCGCGCCAAAGACGATGGGATGCGGGTTGCCGCTGAACGGCGCGGCGGCGGGGAAACCGGTGCTGGTGATCGCGACCGCCGTCACATCCCAGACGCTGCCAGGATTGAAGATGGTGCCGCTTTCGAGGCTGAAGTCCGCGGACGCGGGCACTCCCGAGCTAAAGCTGCCGTCATAACTGATCGTCACCCCGTAAGGTTTGTTGGTGCTGACCGCTTTGAGGGTGAGAAGCTGCGGGGTGATGTTGGCGGTGAGCAACGGCTGAGTGAGAGTGTACTTGTAGGCGTCGTCACCACCCAGTGTCACGCCGGTGACAGTCACAGGTTTGCTGTTCCCCACATGGCGTGTGTTAAATTGCGCGTCGTAGCCGGAAGAAACAATGGTGACATCGTCACCAGAAACCACACCAACCAGCGTGGCACTTGTGAAGTCAACGTCAGCATCTGTGGTGCCATCATAAGCCCGATTTTGCGCCACCGCGCCTACAATGGTCAGATTGGCCTGGGTAATGAGGACGACGGAACCCGAAGCACCGGCAAGGGTGTAATTGCCGGCATCGGCGCCTCCAAGCGTCAAGGAGCCGAAATTGTCGAAATCCTGCGAACCAGGGTCCGAATCCACCAGGACGCCCGTGCCGCCCGCTACTACGACATCGTCAAGCCCAACCTTGTTGGTGACTTCAAGGATGGAGAAATCGGCGTCTGTCGTGCCGTCGTAGGGACGCTCGCCGTAGAGTTCCACCGGGAGCGGGTTCACGGTTAGCGTACCATTGAGATAAGTGATGAAGTAGTTCAGCGTGACGTTATTCGCGCCGAGATCGAGAATCACCGCCGAGCCTGGAACGTTCGGACTGACTCCCGCTATTGTCCGTGAGCCTGTTACTACAACGGAGTTCAGTGATTCGAAAGGCGCCAAGCTGCCGCCTGTGATGGAGTAGCCTGCATTTGTCAGCGCTGAGCCATCATAGGTCTTGCTGTCGCTGGCGGCAGTGATCGTAAGGGGCCGTGCCGTGATCACACCAGTGGTGTCATCCACCAGCGTCACCGCGTAGTTGTTTCCGCTGTTGCCGTCGTTGACCGTGTAGGCCGTCACCGACAGCGTCTTGCCCGTGCCCACGTTCTTGTTGGCATACTCCTGGACCAGACCCGTCACCGTGTCCGGCGCAATGATCCCCGACACGCCCGGCGTCGCGCTCGACGCCACCGTGCCGTCATACACTTTGCTGTCAGTGTCCGCCGTGATCGTCAGCGCCGCCGCCGTGATCACACCAGTGGTGTCATCCACCAGCGTCACCGCGTAGTTGTTTCCGCTGTTGCCGTCGTTGACCGTGTAGGCCGTCACCGACAGCGTCTTGCCCGTGCCCACGTTCTTGTTGGCATACTCCTGGACCAGACCCGTCACCGTGTCCGGCGCAATGATCCCCGACACGCCCGGCGTCGCGCTCGACGCCACCGTGCCGTCATACACTTTGCTGTCAGTGTCCGCCGTGATCGTCAGCGCCGCCGCCGTGATCGTGCCCGAGGCCATACCCGTCGCGTCCACCGTGTAGTTGGCTCCGCTGTTGCCATCGTTGACCGTGTAGCTGGCAACTTCCAGCGTGCTGCCATTGAGCCCCAACACATTCTTGGATTGAAACACCTGCGTCAGCGGCGATACCGTGTCCCCAGACTGCAAGCCCGTCAACGACGGCGTCGCGCTCGACGCGGTCGTGCCGTCATATACTTTCGTGTCGGTCACCGCCGCAATGGTCAGTGCGCGCGCCGTGATCGTCACCGACCCGCTCGCGCCGCTGAGGGTGTAGTTGCCGGACTGGGCACCGCCCAGGGCAAGTGTGCCCATGCTGGCAATCGCCTGCGCGCCCACGTTTTTGCTCGCCAGCGTCGCGGTGCCGGAGGCGACGGTGACGGTGTCTCCGATCTCCGCATTGCTCACGCTCAGGATCGCCGCCGCCGCATTCGTCGTGCCGTCATAAACACGTGTGCCGGTGAGGGTCACTGGTTTGGGCGTGATATTGAAAGCATTCGAGGTGTCCTGAGTCAGGGTTGGACTGGAAGAGGCTGTCAGCGTGTAGCCGGTTCCGACCGGGCTGAGTTTCAGATCGCTGAAGGTGGCGACGCCGCTCGACACGGTCTGCGTGGTGGTGCCGGTGAGAGTGCCGCTGCTGGCGGTCAAGGTGATTTGGGTGCTGTTGTCGGTGGTGACAGTGGCGTTGCTGCCATCCACCACACGCACGGTGACCACGTTGATGGTGCTGCCATAAACCGTGTTGGCCGGCTGGGAATCGAATTTCAACGCCGCCGCTGCCACCGGCGTGAAGATGACGCGGCCATTGGCGCCCGCAGCGCCCGATCCCGTCCCGGCCGTACCGCCGGCACCCACAGAGTAATTATATTGATCGCCAGGACTTACATCCAAGGTGATGCGGGTGTAGCCACCGCCGCCGCCGCCACCCACCGAACGCCGGTTCGGACTGCCGCCGTCACCTTTGGCGCCACCAGCCGCGCCGCCTCCCGGCGGATTGCCCGCCACACCGTTAGCCGAAGTCCCGTTCACCGTGACGCCAGGTTGCGTGGCCCCACCATTGGGGCTGGCGCCGCCATCACCGCCATGAGCCTCAGACGAGGGAATGCTGCCAGTCCCCCCCGTAGATCCGCTGGTATTCACGGTGCCGCCTGACGCCGCTCCACCCGCCCCACCCACAGTCGGCGTGTTATTCGTCGCCGCAGCGGAACCGACCCCGCCGCCAGCCGAGAGGTTAACAGCAGGAGCCAGACCCACATGATTGACGGTGCTCGCACCGCCAGTGCCACCGCTTGTGCCGCCGGTGAAGCTTCCGGAACCACCACCACCGCCCCACGCCTCAATCTGCACTTTGGTGACACCCGCAGGAACCGTGTAAGTGCCACTACCCGAGTTGTATGTAGTCTGCGCCTGCGCAACGGAGGCCGAACTCAACAGCAAGGCAGAGGCGGCCCAAAACGCGTGTCGAGTAAAGCGGGGCAGGAGGTGAGAGAGTTTTGTTTTCATGGCAGTGGAGGCGAGGGGGCGAGAATGACGAAGGACGATGGGAAAATCAGGAAGGCCGCAGGGAGGCGGCGGCGCGGGGCGGGGTGGGATCTCTAAAATGCCGGAAGGTTTGATTGGGTCGGATTTGGTTTGATTTGGCCGGATTGAGTACCATCGGCGGAATAAAGACCGCATTCAGCAGACATACGAGCGGAGCTGAGAAAGAAGACCGGCGGCGGCTTTGGCCGCGACCCCACTCCGATTGCGGCCGGCCCGCCGCCGCGCCTGCCATCGCCACACCCCGCCTGGGTGCGGGACGCATGGCCCCCAATACCCACGGGAGCAGGCGGAGAAATGGCAATGGCAAGACTCGGGAGAAGCCTCATAATGAAGATTTTATGACAAAAATGGGGCGTCGCTGACCGCTTCGGCGGAGAGAAACCACTCCCGCTGAAACGTCGTTCGCTCCGATTCCTTAGCGTATTTCCGAGATGACGCGAATGATTTTTTACATTTTTTTCAAAATCCTTGCGCTCTCCCTGCCCGCCACCCGCCTGCTGAAAGCTTTGTATTTCCAAAGGATTTCGACTTTTTCGAGCGCCACGCCCGCCGTTTCCGGCCTTTTGATCTTCCCAATGCTTAAGTTGTTTTGCCTAATTTTTAAACACGAAAAAACCGCGCCTGCAACTGCCCTGAGGGCGTCGCCAGGCTTTTTACAAAGAGCTTTCATCCGGCCCGTGGCTGACGCCAAACTTACACACTTTTTTCGATTTTGGAGGCGCGCTTTAACGTGGGATTCGATCCTGCGCAAGGTCTATTTCCATTTCGTTTCTGCGTTTTCCCGAATCGCCGTCCGGTCCCACAGCCTGCCCCCCCTAAGGCGCGCCTTAGATTGAAGCCCCGTCAGGCCCGCGCGCGGACGGGTCCGCGACGCCTCCATTTATCGCCCTCGCCCGCAACATGCGGCCTGCCTTTTTGCTGAGGCGGGTCAGGCTCCCGCTTAACCGGCGCAACGATTGGGTGGGTGCCGCGGGCGGTAGGGCCCCGTTGCATCGGGGCCGATGATTCCGCGGGCGGAGGCGGTGGGGCCAAAATCATGGGACGCGACGAAGCGCGTCCCTACCGGTTGGGAAAGGGGCGGACGCCCCGGTAGGGACAGGCTTTGTCCTGTCCGACTTGATGCATGGGCGGAGGCGGTGAGGGCGAACGCGCGCACAGGGGAGGACAAATGGGACGCGACAAAGCGCGTCCCTACCGGGGTGGGCGCCGCGGGCGGTAGGGCCCCGTTGCATCGGGGCCGATGATTCCGTGAGCGGAGGCGGTGGGACGGGTAGGGCCCTGCGGTGTCGGGACCGTGGATTGGCGAACGCGCGCACAGGGGAGGACAAATGGGACGCGACAAAGCGCGTCCCTACCGGGGTGGGGCCGCGCCCTGGTACAATTCGGCGTACCGGGCGAGCATCTGCTCCATTGAAAACGTCCGCTCCACATGGGCGCGCGCGGCGGCGCCGCGGCGGGCGCGCGCGGCGGGTCCGGCGTCGGCGGCGGCGATGAGGGCGGTCGCCAGCTCGGGCGCGCCGGGCATCGGGGCAATCCAGCCATGCGTCTCCGCCGCCGCCACCTCCTCCACACCACAGGCGGTGTGCGCGATCAGCGGCAGGCCGCAGGCCATGGCTTCCAGGGCGGCGTTCGGCATGCCCTCGCTGTCGGAGGCGATGACGAGGGCGTCCAGGGCCTGATACCAGGGCACGGGATCGTTTTGCAGGCCCGCCCAGTGAATGCGGTCACGCAACGGGCTGGCGGCGACGCGCGCCAGCACGGCGTCTTTTTCGACGCCGCCATCGCCAACCAGCAGCAGACGCAGGTCGAGCCCGGGGCGGGCCGCGGCGGCCTGCTCGAAGGCCTCAATCAAGAGCCGGTGACGTTTGGCGGTGGCGAAGCGGGCGACCTTGCCGAACCAGACGGCGTCCGGCGCCAGGCCGAGGCGGGCGCGCAGGGCGGCGCGCTGCGGCGGCGGCAGCGGGGTGAAACGGGCGGTGTCCACGCCGTTGGGCAGGACAAAAAGGCGCGGGTGAGCCAGCCCCAGGCCGAGCAGTTGATCGCGCTGCTGGCGGGTGAGGGTGAAGACGCGGTCCGCGAGGCGGTAAAACAGCCGCCGCTGCCAGAGTCGCCGCCGCGCCAGTTCCCAGCCATGCAGGATGATGTGCTCGGAATGAATGAGCCGCGGCCACCGCGCCAGCCCGCGCGCCAGCCCGCGCGCCAGCGCCGCGTACATGAGGCCGCCGAGGTGATGGGTGTGCACCACGTCATAAGCCCCCGCGCGCAGCAGACGGCGCAGGGCGAGCACGTCCCGCAGGCGGAAGCCGGGACTTTTGCGCAGTTCCATCCGGCCCACGCCGTCATGCAAGCGCGCCGCGAACGCGCCCAACCGGTCGAGCGCGCAGACCGAGGGCTGGAAGCGGGCGGGATCAAGGCCGTTGCAAACCTGCACCACGATGTTCTCCATGCCGCCCGCCTGCAGGCTGTTGACGAGGTGGAGAAGTTGGACCGGTGGTGATCCCATCGGCAGGTCTTGCTTCAAGTCGCCCCTTTTTGCAAGGGCTGTTCGCGGCCGCGCCGGCTGCCAGCGGAGATTCTCCGTGACTTCTCCGCAAAAGCGTTTTGGATGGCCGGCGCATGAAGGCTGCCGCCATCGAATTCCTCCGCCACTGGCCCCGCGCCTTTGACGCCGCGCGTACTTGGTCCCGCCTGCTGGGCCGGCACGACGCGCTGTACCTCGCCCTGCGCGAGGCGCTGCCGCGGCTGGGGCGGGACTGGACGTTTCTGCAGGCGGGCGCGCACGACGGCTTGCGCAACGACCCGTTTCGGGAGTTCATCGTCGCGCACAAGGGGGTGCGCGGCGTGCTGGTGGAGCCCTGGCCCTTGTATTTCGAGCGGTTGCGCCGCAATTATCGCAGGCAGGCCGGCCGCTTGAGTTTTCTGCGCTGCGTGCTCACCTACCCGCCCCAGGAAGTGCGGTTTCACAGTTTCACTGAGGCCTTTGTGCGCCAGCACCAGTTGGATCCCATCCTGCTCAGCACCGCGGCCCTCGATCCGGCGCACCTGCGCAAACAAGTGCGCCACGAGCTGCTGGAGGAGGCCAGCATCGCCACGCTGCGGGTGCCGGGGCAGACGGTGGAGGAAATCATGCGGCTGGCCGGTTTCGACCGCCTGGACGCGCTCTTCCTGGATTTGGAGGGGCACGAACCGAATGTGCTGATGAACCTGGATGTGGAAACGACGCGCACCCGGCTCATTGTGTACGAATCCAAGCACCTGGGTGCGGAAGGCGGACGGGTGGAAGCACGGCTGCGCGACCTGGGATTCGAGTTGCGCCCCTGCCAGGATGACACCCTGGCCTTCCGCACCCGGTAGGGCCCTGCGGTGTCAGGGCCGTAGATTGGCGAACGCGCGCACGGGGGAGGACAAATGGGACGCGACGAAGCGCGTCCCTACCGGGGCACCGCGGGCGGTAGGGCCCCGTTGCATCGGGGCCGATGATTCCGCGGGCGGAGGCGGTGGGTTAGGCGGGAGCGGGTGAGCGAACGCGCGCGCGGGGGAGGACAAATGGGACGCGACGAAGCGCGTCCCTACCGGG
>VFQQ010004900.1_pt1 | contig 11461 bp, 10 predicted proteins | sample 3512341 | NCBI WGS metagenome assembly VFQQ01 (sample SAMN10412373, study PRJNA504923) | tailings metagenome | isolation source: Relicate 2 Philex TSF1 revegetated site | place: Philippines: Tuba, Benguet | collected 2017-08-29 | reverse complement strand
GATTTTGTTGGTAGTTCTTAGATTACTTGCAATTTAAATGATTAAAACAACTAAAAGTCTTTTGCTGCTGTATGTTGAAATAGCTTTTTAAGGAACAACTAATGCAGATCTGAATTTAACAGCAAGCCCTAAATACTTTTACAATAAAGTAAATGGATTAGCCCTGGCGTTTTTTTACAATAAAAAAGCTGCCTGGTATTGCTACACAGACAGCTTTTTATGGATAAATATCTCCGTTTAGAATTACTTAGCTAAAGCCAATTCTTTAGGAGCTTGTTTAACTTCTTCGGGTAAATCGGAAGTTAAGGTTTCTAAAAAGGTAATGATGCTTTTTACTTCTGCATCGGTAAGGTCTTTGTTTAACTGGGTTTTGCCCATAATTTTAATGGCTTCGCCTAAATCAGCAACGCTGCCATCATGAAAATAAGGATACGTTTTGGTAACGTTACGCAGGCCAGGTACTTTAAATACGTCTTTGTCGCTTTCGTTTTTGGTTACAGCCATTCTGCCTATATCTTCTTTAGTACTTTTGGTTAACGGACGGTAATCGTTAATTAGTCCAAATTTCATAAACTGAGTGCCACCAAAAGTTGCTCCGGCATGACAAGCGGTACAACCCGCATTCATAAACGTTTGTAAGCCTTCTTTCTCTTCTGCATTTAATGCATTAACATCGCCATTTAAATAGTTGTCGAATTTTGATGGTGTAACCAACGTGCGCTCGAACGCTGCAATGGCATGAGTTACATTTTTATAAGTAAACGGGTCTTTATCGTTTGGAAAAGCTTCCGCAAATTTGGTTTTGTATAACTCAATTTCTTTTAAACGTTTTAACAGAAACGCTTCGCTAGGAATAGCCATTTCGCCCGGGTTTAAAATCGGGCCACCAGCTTGCTCCTCTACATCGGCTGCCCTGCCATCCCAAAATTGGGTGCTATGAAACGCTGCATTTAACACTGTAGGTGAATTTCTATCGCCATTTTTACCGGCATCGCCCGGAGAAGTGGCCAAATTATCTACACCAAAAGAAGATAAGTTGTGACAGCTATTGCAGCTGTTGTTTCCGGTTTTGCTTAAACGGGTATCAAAATATAACAGCTTGCCTAATGCTACTTTTTCGCCAGTAATTGGGTTGTTTACACTTTCGGCTACGGTTGGTAATGGTTTAAATAAATTTTGTGCCTGAGCCAACAACTCCTGGTCGGCCTTGTTGTTTTCTTCTACTTGCTTGGTATTGTTACCGCCACCGCAAGCAACGGCAAATGCAGCAGCTAACAGTAATGATGAATAAACAATTTTTTTCATGTGGTTTTTTTAATGGTTATTGAAAATTTTAACAATAATAAGACATTTTGGTTTTTTATCCAAGCTTGAAGCAAGTTGTATTTTAGGCACACCAATTGCCATATTATGATATATGAGCAATACCATAAATAAGCTTTTTATTGAAAATGAGGGCGATATAAGCATTGTATATGAACCAAAAATGGAATTTTATCCAAAATCAGGAATTAACATTGCATTAATAGCGGCCAATAATCAGGTAATTACCTTTTTTAAGTATTTAATTCATAAAAAACATACCACATTAAGTAAGTTGTGGTTGGGCAGTGCAGTAGAAAATGCTTTTCATGCAAATCCGCATATAATTTTTACAACACACGAGCACAATAAGGTAAACGCCATAAGTGTAGTTGAGCAGGCAGCAAAGTTTAGTCCGGGTGTTCCGGTTTATGTATTACTTCAAAAACCCGATCCGTTTTTAAACACAACACTGGTAGAAAAAGGCGCGTACGATATTTTGTTGTGTTCAGACCAATACACCATAGAAAAAGAAATTGCCTATGCGGTGCACAGGCAATTTAGTTAGGGTTATAAATTATTTACCAGCCCAACAAATAAGCAAAAATAAGTGGGGCTACAATGGTAGCATCGCTTTCAATAACATATTTAGGTGTTTCTATACCCAGTTTACCCCAGGTAATTTTTTCGTTTGGTACAGCGCCCGAGTACGAACCATAGGAGGTTGTAGAATCGCTAATTTGGCAGAAGTAGCTCCAAAACGGAATATTTTCCATTTCCATATCCTGGTACAACATAGGAACTACGCAAATGGGGAAATCGCCGGCAATACCGCCACCAATTTGAAAAAATCCTACACCTTTGCCATGGCTGTTATTTACGTACCAATCGGCAAGCCAGGCCATGTATTCAATACCACTTTTCATGGTAGCGGCTTTAATTTCGCCTTTAATAACGTAGCTGGCAAAAATATTTCCCATGGTACTGTCTTCCCAACCCGGTACTACAATTGGCAGATTTTTTTCGGCAGCAGCCAACATCCAGCTGTTTTTGGGGTCTATTTCGTAATACTGTTGCAGCTCGCCACTTAGTAAAATTTTGTACATGTACTCATGCGGAAAAAAACGCTCACCTGCGGTGTCGGCATCTTTCCAAATTTTGTAGATATGTTTCTGTAAACGTCTAAAAGCCTCTTCTTCCGGAATACAAGTATCGGTAACACGGTTAAAGTGGTTTTCGAGCAAATCCCACTCGTCTTGAGGCGACAAATCGCGGTAGTTAGGTACACGTTTATAATGGCTATGCGCCACCAAGTTCATAATATCTTCTTCCAGGTTGGCACCGGTACAGCTAATAATGGCAATTTTATCTTGTCTAATCATTTCGGCCAAGCTAATGCCTAATTCGGCGGTACTCATGGCACCGGCAAGCGTAACCATCATTTTACCGCCTTCTAGCAAGTGGGTTTCGTATCCTTTGGCTGCATCAACCAAAGCAGCGGCATTAAAATGTTTGTAGTGTTTTAAAATAAAATCGGTAACAGGTCCTTTGTTGCTCATGTAAAAATAAATTTAAGCTACAAATGTATGTATTTTTTTTAACCCCGCTTACTCTCTTTAAATTATAAAAATGAATCCATAAGCAGAAAAGATGGCTTGTTTTTGCCCTTGTTGGTTCAAAATAAACCCATAGGTAGCCAGATTTTTAATGGTAAACTAAAAATACAGTTTTACCACAAAAATGCCGGTTATAACGCAAACCAAATCTACCAGCAACATTACCCATAGGGTGTAGCGAATTTCTTTAATATTTACCGAGCCAAAGTACAATGCAACCACATAAAACGTGGTTTCGGCAGCGCCTTGAAACAAGCAACTTAATCGGCCTGCTACGCTATCGGCACCGTAAGTACGCATGGCATCTATCATAAAGCCACGCGAGCCTCCGGCACTAAACGGACGCATTAATGCAACGGGTATGGCATCTATAATTTCCCTATCTACTTTAAACAACTCCATTACGGCAGCTATGCCACCCATAACAATATGCATTAAACCCGAGTTTCTAAAAATGCTTAGCGCCACCAACATGGCTATCATGTAAGGCATAACCCTTAGGCCTACCGTAAAACCATCTTTGGCACCATGCACAAACGAGTCGAACAAATTGGTGTTTTTTGCTTTAAACACCTTTTCGTTTATTAAGCTGTAGAGTACAATTAATACAATAATACCCAGCAAAACGGCATTGCTTAAATTGCCTGTAACATGTAGTTTTTCTATACTATTAAGTTTGTTTATGTAAAACAACAGCATGGCAATAATGGCGCTTACGCCGGCAACAGCCAAAACAATAATGGGGTTAAGTAAATTAATGCGTTGTTTTATACCCACAAATATTAAAGCGGCAATGGTTCCTACAAACGATGTAATAATGGTAGGCAGCATAATATCTGCAGGGTTTGCTGCAAATTGTGCGGCACGGTAGCCAATAATAGATGTAGGAATTAGGGTTAAACCAGCCGCGTGCAAGCATAAAAACATAATTTGGCTATTGCTGGCCTTGTCTTTTTGTGGGTTTACCTCTTGCATGCTTTCCATGGCTTTTAGGCCAAAAGGCGTTGCCGCATTATCTAGCCCCAGAAAATTGGCAGCAAAATTCATGGTCATAAAACCATAAGCCGGATGGCCTTTGGGCAAATCGGGAAAAACCCTAACAAAAAAAGGCGCTAACAGGCGGGCTAGCTTTTCAATAGCGTTTGAGTCGTTAAGTAAGTTAAGCAAACCACAAAAAAAGGTAAGGTAGCCAATAAGCGGCAGCCAAATATCCATAATGGTATTTTTACAGGTAGCAAAAATGCCGTCGGCAGCTAGTTTTCCGCTGTAAACCTCAACAATACCGGAAGGTAATAATTTGTACAATTTGCCTTCTTTTTCTACGCCCTGGTCTTTAGCCAACAACAACTGGTAGTAAAAAGCTGAGTCGGTTTGCTGCAAATCGGTTGCGTTGTTTTGTTGAACCAACAACCAATCGTTTTGCTTGCCATTTACCACCTGCGATAAGGAATAAACGCCTCCGGTTGCCAGCAAATAAAAGATAAAGCCAATGCTTAAAACCAGTATGTACGACCAAAATCTGCTTAATGCCATGCCAATAATTTTAATGGCAATTAAACACAATTTATACTAGCTGTGGTTTTTTATTTTTACACAGCAAAGGCGTTGTGGGTTCAAAAAAAAACAAACTACAGCTTAAAGTACCTTAAGTTATAGGTAAAGGTAAGCATAAAGTACTGACGTAAAATAATATTGCGTTGGTCTTCTATGTAAGTTTCGGTTACGTTACGGGCAACATTGTTGTTTTGGTTTAATAAGTCGAACACGCTTAAACGCAACTCGCCTTGGCGGTTTTTAAGAAACTTGTAGCCCACGCCTGCATTCCACAATAAAAACTGTTGGTTAAAACCATCGCCTAAACCGGTAAACATAATGTGCGATACATCTGAGCTAAACACAAATGCGCTTTTAATTACCAGATTTAACCTGCCGTTTATGGTTTGGTTAAAATAGTTGTTGTTAAGCTCCGGGCGAATATTATTAACCACAATATTGTAAGAGTTGTTATAGCTAACGGTAAAATCTATGTTTTCGTTTATGTTGCTGCCTAGCACCAAACCGCCATTAATGGCATGGGTATTGGTAATGTTTTCTATGTTGTTAATTAAACCCGGCGATCGTTGAAAAACATAACCCACACTTACGTTTAGGTTGCTTTTTAAAGGTTTAATGGGCACCCCGTAATTGATAAACGAGCGGTACATTACATTGCCATTTAAGTTAACAGGGCGACTAAGTTGCGTACCTCGTCTTAATCTTAGGGTGTCTGAACCCACATTTATAGTAGAATCTGCCACCGGAATAATGGTTTGGTTAGCAATGGCGTTTTGGGTAAAATTGGCAAAGTTTACCCAAAAAAATGTTTGTGTGCCTTGTGCGCGGGTTAAACTTAGGCGTGCAATGGCTGTATGGGTAAAGCTTTGGTCTAACTTTGCGTTACCGGTACTTAATTGCAAGGCATTGCTATTATCTATTACTTCTTGCAATTGTTGTATAGAAGGAATATTGGTTGAGGTGCGGTAAATAAAGCGCATGTTTACCACCTTATTGGGTTTTATGTTTAGGTTAAATGTTGGCAAAATATTCCTAAAATCGCGCGATACGGTAAATGCACGTGGAAATTGCTGGTTTCCGCTAAGGTTGGCAATTTGTGCATCGGCCCCTACAGTTAGGTTATAAACATCGTTGTTAAATTGGTAGCTAATACCACCACGGTGGCGCATATAAGTATTATCAAAACGGTTGGTTAACAGGGTATCAAGTGCGGTATAGTCGGTTGCGCCGGCCGGTTTATTAAACACGTTTCTTTCTGAGTAATTGTAGTTAACGGTTGGGTTATAGTTAAACTGCAACATGCCATTTTTCCCAAAAGGTTCGGTATAATTAAGGTTTATGCCGTAGGTGTTTCCGCGACTTTCGGTATTGTTAATTTGATCGAACGAGAAGGCAGAATCTTTAACTCCGGCAAAAGCTGTGCGACTAAATATTTTACCATCGCCGGTGCGGTTGTTAAAATCTGCTTGCAAAGCAGCGCTAAACGTTCGGCCACGGGTTAAAAACCGGCGTTGCCATTGTAAATTATTGTTAAAGTTTACGGCAAAATTATTGTTTGTATTGCTGTTGTCTATGGTATTAATGGGGCCATTATTATCCGTCATGCTACCACTGGCCAGGTTTAATGAATTGGTTTGTTGTATGGTAAGTCTTGGCGTATAAATAATTTTATTATTGGTATCTATATCGTATTGCAAACGCAAGTTAAAGCGGTGGTTTAAATTATCGGTTTTGCTTTGGTTTTGCTCTTTATAAACTTGTCCGTTAAGGTTTTGCACAAAAAAAGTGCGATTTACCTCTCCTTCGTTTTCGGTGCTGGTTTGGTTAAAAAAGTAACTACCTTGAATGTTTAGTTTGTTGTTAAGCAGCACATCTGTATAGTTTACGCCAATGGCATTTGTTGCACTTATACCATTTTGCTGACCCACCATAAAGTTGTTTAGGGCGTCGCCACCCGGCATAAAACGTGTATTTGCAGGATTAAACGAGCCGCTTCGCATCATTGCGCTCATGCCCCCCGACATTCTTCCACCCATACCGCTAATGCCTACAATATCCTGCATGCCAAAATTTTGTTGATTCACATTGTTGGTCATACCCAATGCGGTAATTCTTCTGTTGCCATTAAAAGCATTTACGCTAAATCCGCCATTGTAGCGGTTATCGGTGCCATATCCGCCATAAATTTTGCCAAAAAGGCCATTTGCTTTACCTTTTCTTGATGTAAGGTTTATGGTTTTTTCGGTATTGCCATCGTCAAAACGGGTAAATTGGCTTTGCTCGCTCAATCGGTCAAATACTTGCATGCGGTCTATTACCTCTGCCGGAAGCGAGCGCAATGCCATCATGGGGTCGTTGCCAAAAAACTCTTTGCCATCTACTAAAACTTTTTTAACATCTTCGCCTTGTGCCTTAACCTGCCCATTTTCTATGGTTACACCCGGCATTTTTTTAACCAAGTCTTCGGCTGTTGCATCGCGGTTTACTTTAAATGCATCGGCATTAAATTGTATGGTATCTTTTAATATTTCTGCCCTAACGGCCTGACTCTCAATTTTAGCCTCTTTTAAGGCGGTACTCGATGCCGTTAACTTAAGCGTTCCCAGGTCGGTATTTTCGCGCAAAATAACGCGTTGGTTAAATGGTTCGTAACCCACATAACGAATGCTAAGCATGTAACCGCCTTGCGGTATGTTTTTAAAAGCAATTTCGCCCCTGACACCGGTTAGTGCCGTGTACATTTTTGTAGAATCTCTAAAGCTGCGCAATAACACATTAGCACCTTGTAGGGGCTCTTTATCGGCTACCACCAAAGCATTTAACTTGAATGTTTGAGCCCACAATAAATTTAACTGAAAACAAAAGGCAAGGAATAAAAAAAGTACACGCATTGGGTTCAAAAGTAATAAAGTATTAGACCATTCTTTTACAAAAAGGTTTAAGCGGTAAATTTTAAGGATAAATTAAGTGTATATACATACAAATGGTGCAAGGCATCAATATTTATTGAGGCTTTATGGGATTTAGCAACACCAATTTTTACTTAAAACCAATTAAAAAAACCAAAATGTCGCACTACGGGTTTAATAAGCATTTACAAGCATTTACAGAGTTTATTAGTATAAAATATAGCAAAATGCATTGGTGTAAAAAATGTGGGTTCAGGCAAACCGTTTTTTACCATTAAAAAACTGGCTGCAGCAATGCGTAAAACGCAAATAAAACGTTAATTTGTCTCATTTTGGGATTAAACCGGAGTATATGTCGCACTTGCCATTTTGCCAATAATAGCAGTAGTTTTGAGCCTATATTAGAATAAATCGGCCAGATTTTTAAAGGTAAGAAATTTTACAAGCATAAAGTGGTTAACGCGGGGTGCTTGTAATGCGCAAGAAATTTCCACCAAACTGATAAACAAAGTATTGACGTAAGTTTCGGTTAGCCGGACCATCTATCCAGCCACCGTTAAGGGCAAAAAATTTGCTGTTGCAACAAGGTTGAAACCGGTTGTTTACTAATTGCGCGCAGCGCATGTATATATTTGTGCTATCTACGCTAACAATGCTGCAAACACTATCGGGTTTATACGGACAAGTTCTGTCGAAGGCAACAAACTGCTCGGGGCCGCTAAAGCCGGTATTGTAAATTACAACCCCTTTGTAGCCATAGCTGGGCTCGTAAGCATATCCGTTAGGAAATGTTAGGTTATTGTAAGCCGGCAACGCTAAATTAACGGTAAAATCTACAATTACCGGTGGAAAAAAATCTACATCTTGCTGGTTTTGGGTGTCTTTTTTCTTGCAGCTGTATGCCAAAAACAGCAACAAGCAAGCATATACAATATTAGTTTTCATAGTTATAAAAACCAAGGCCCGATTTTCTTCCGTGTAAACCGGCATCTACTTTTTGTTGTTGTATGCGACTGGGTCGGAATTTACCATCTTGGTTAAACAGGTTAAACATGGTGGTGGTAACAGACAGGTTGGTATCAACACCAATTAAATCCATAAGTTTAAACGGACCCATTTTAAACCCTGAGCTTTCCAACAGGTCGTCTATGGTTTCTATGCTTGCAGCCTGCTCTTCTAAAATTTTTAGTCCCTCTACGTAATAATGCCTGGCTACGCGGTTAACAATAAAACCCGGGGCATCGGCAGCCATTACACAGGTTTTTCCCATTCCTTCAATAAAAGTTTTACAATATTCGGCCAATAGCGGGTTGGTTTGAGCGCCATTAATAATTTCTACCAGTTTCATTAACGGAGCCGGATTAAAAAAATGCACCCCAATTACCCTGCTTGGGTTTGGCACACCCGCAGCAATTTGCGTTACCGGAATGCTGCTGGTGTTTGTAGCAAAAATGGTATTTAGCGAATTAATGGCAGCTAAATCGTTAAAAAGTTTGTGTTTAATGGCAATTTGTTCAACAACGGCTTCCAAAATAAAATCGGCTACCACATGTTGCAGGTTATTGGTAAAGGTAATATTGGCAAGTGTTTTTTCGGCCTGTTCGGCAGTAATTTTGCCTTTAGCTGCCAATTTTTCAATGGTAGCAGATAAATTGGCTTTAGCTTTATCGAGCGTTTGGGTATTAATATCGTAAAGAATGGTGGCATAACCGGCTTGTGCGCAAACTTGCGCTATGCCGCTGCCCATAGTACCTGCGCCTGCAATGGCAATGGTTTTTACATTTAATTCCATGCCATGCAAAGGTAAGGCCTGAAACAAAATAGGCACAACTATTGCTTAATAGTTATACACATTTATTACCTTTGAACCAACTTATGATAACCGTTTCAGAAAAAGCAAAAAACCATATACAGGCATTAATGGCCGAGCAGGGCAAAAGTGGGCCTGATTTCTTTTTACGCGTAGGTGTAGCCAGTGGTGGTTGCAGCGGATTAAGCTATATGCTTGATTTTGACAACCAAATTAAGCCCGGCGATGACGTATTTGAACACAACGGCGTAAAAGTAGTAACCGACAAAAAGAGCGTATTGTATTTATTTGGTACCGAGTTAGATTTTAGCGACGGACTAAATGGCAAGGGCTTTACTTTTAACAACCCCAATGCTTCGCGCACATGCAGTTGCGGCGAGAGTTTTGCGGTATAACAAAAAAAATATTTTCAATTGTTGATAATTTGGTGCAAAAACATATCTTTGCCGTCCTTTTATTCAGATAACGAACAAAATATAATTAGTAATGGCAAATCATAAATCGGCAGAAAAGCGTATTAGAAACAGTGCAACCAAGCGCTTACGCAATCGTTACCAGGCAAAAACCACCCGTAATTTAGTTAAGAAATTACGTGGTACTACTGTAAAAAGTGAAGCAGAAAGCCTGTTAAAACAAGTAACCAGTTTGTTAGATAAATTGGCAAAACGCAATATTATTCATAAAAACAAAGCTGCTAACCAAAAAAGCAAGTTAACCAAATTGGTTAATACGGTAGAAGAAAGAGCAGCAAAAATTGCAGCAGCAAAAAAACCTTCTAAAGCAAAAACTAAAAAGGCGTAAACGCATTTTTATAACCCCAAAAAGCCGGCTCATAGCCGGCTTTTTTTATGGGTTAAAGTATGTCTTTAAATTTCCATGCTTGTAAATGCTTAATGCCATTTTTTACAGGCAAAACCAAGTCGTCTAAAGATACCACAATCTTTTCGTAATGGTCGTTAATAAATTGTAGCGCACCAAATTCTCGATTTATGGTTAACTCATCGTTCAACAAATAAGCACATTGTACATACAGCAACCTATCGTCTTTTACTGCTACAAAATCAATTTCTATATTTGGCAACGCTCCCACATAAACTTGGTAACCTTTCCTACACAACTCCAAGTAAATTAATCCCTCTAGTTGATAACCAAGGCCATGCATAAAATCTTTGTACAAATGGTTTTGAAATGCATGATCGTTGCTGTAAAACTTGGCCAGGCCGGCAACAGTTTCTTTGCCTTTTATATCATACCTAACTGTTTTATGCATTACAAACGCATCGCATAAGTAACCAATATAATTCGCAACGGTATCGTAGCTTGTTTTTCTACCTTTGCTTTTAAAGTAATTAACCAGGCTAGCAACCAAAACAAAATTAGAGACATTATTAACCAAATAAACAAAAATATCTTCCAATAAAACTGCGTTGTTTATGGCATACCGTTGAACTATATCTTTTAAAATAACAGAATCTTTAACGGCAGACACATACTTTTGCTTGGTTTCATCATCGGGCAGGTTAACAAGCTCGGGCAATCCTCCATCTTGCATATAAGCTATATAAGCTGCTTTATCATCCGGCAAATGATAAATGTCAATGTATTCAGAATAGCTGTAAGGAAAAACCTCAAACAAAATATAGCGCCCAGAAAGCATGGTAGCTAACTCGCCAGAAAGCATCTTAGAGTTTGAACCACTTATAAACAACTCAAAATCATTGGTAAAATCTTGGGCATAAGCGTTAACCACTTTTTCCCAGTTGGCAATATTCTGAATTTCATCAATAAAAACATAAACCCGGCCAATTGGAGCAAACAACTCCAAATAGGATTTTATTAGTGCATCTAAATCGTTGTAATTGTTTAAAAAATCATATGCCAAATACTCCTTATTAATGTATAGGATTTGCTTTGGATTTACACCGCTATCAATTAGCTGTTGAGCTACCTGGCGCAATAAATAACTTTGGCGTTTATAACCAAGGTTGAACTTATTACCATTCCAAAAATTGTATTTTTCTATGGCGATTTAAAAAGCGTTCATGTCTAAATATTTCACACAAAAATGCCATTTTTTCGTGTACAGACGAATTTTTTTTGTGTTTTCAGCTGTTTTTTAGTCTGTATTTTAGTCAGCCCTTAAAAAGCCTCTAAAACATTCAAATGTATTATTATTCATGTTTCAGGTACATTCAAAATTTTGGTAGTTTTTTCTTTTTTCCACCTTTGCTTCTCCAAAGGTGGAGCCAAAGGAGCCAAGCAAAGCCAAA
>VFQQ010004899.1_pt1 | contig 11462 bp, 14 predicted proteins | sample 3512341 | NCBI WGS metagenome assembly VFQQ01 (sample SAMN10412373, study PRJNA504923) | tailings metagenome | isolation source: Relicate 2 Philex TSF1 revegetated site | place: Philippines: Tuba, Benguet | collected 2017-08-29 | reverse complement strand
ATCGGCCGTTACCACATGCGCCACCTGGACCTGATGGACCTGCTGGCCATGTACACGCCGAAGAACAACGCGCCCCTGGACAGCCTGGCCAAGCTCTGCGGCTTTCCCGGCAAGCTGGGCATGGACGGCTCTCAGGTCTACCCGCAGTTCCTCGCAGGGCAGACCGACGCCATCCGCCGCTACTGCGAGACGGACGTGATGAACACCTACCTCATGTACTGCCGCTTCCAGAAAATGCGCGGCGGCTTCACGCCCGACGAGTACGAACGCGAGATCGCCTACGTGAAGGAGACGCTGGGTGGCCTGGCGCCGGGCGAACCGCATTGGCAGGAATACCTGGCGGCCTGGGCTTGACGTAGTCCCCACGCTTCGCCGCTGCGCGGGTCGCTGCCCCCCGAGGGGGCCATGTCGCCTGGGGGCGGTCCGGCGACGACACGGCCGCTTTCGGCCGGCCTGAGACAATCGCGGGATGTCCGCAGAGTCTCCTCCCCACACATCCCCCGCCTATCCCGACGGTTCGCTTGCCGTCGAGTCCCTGGACATCGAGGCCCAGGGCATCGCCCACCGCGCCGACGGCAAGGTGGTGTTCATCGAGGGTGCGCTGCCTTTCGAGCAGGTCAGCGTCTCCGTTCACCGCAAGAAGAACAACTGGGAAGCCGCCACCACCACGGCGGTGCACCGCGAGTCCTCGCAGCGCGTGCGCCCCCGCTGCCCGCATTTCGGCCTGCACGCGGGCGCCTGCGGCGGCTGCAAGATGCAGCACCTGCACCCGGCCGCGCAGGTGGCCATCAAGCAGCGCGTGCTGGAGGACAACCTCTGGCACCTGGGCAAGGTGCGCGCCGAGACCATCCTGCGCCCGATCGAAGGCCCCGCCTGGGGCTACCGCCACCGCGCGCGCCTGTCGGTGCGCCACGTGCACAAGAAGGGCGTGGTGCTGATCGGCTTTCACGAGCGCAAGAGCCGCTACGTGGCCGACATGGGCGTGTGCCCGGTGCTGCACCCGCGGGTGAGCGCCCTGCTGATGCCGCTGCGCGAACTCATTTTCGGCATGGACGGGCGCGAGACCTGCCCGCAGATCGAACTGGCAGCGGGCGATGCCGTGATCGCGCTGGTGCTGCGCCACCTCGAGCCCTTGAGCGACGACGACCTCGCGCGCCTGCGCGCCTTTGCGCAGCAGCACGGTGTGCAGTGGTGGCTGCAGTCCAAAGGGCCCGACACGGTGCGTCTGCTCGACGAAGGCGGCGCGCCGCTTAGCTATGGCCTACCCGAGTTCGGCATCACCATGCCCTTCAAACCCACCGATTTCACCCAGGTGAACCCGGCCATCAACCGCGTGCTCGTCACGCGCGCGCTGCGCCTGCTCGACGCGCAGCCGAAAGAGCGCGTGATCGACTGGTTCTGCGGCCTGGGCAACTTCACCCTGCCCATTGCCACCCTGGCGGGCGAGGTGCTGGGCATCGAAGGCAGCGAGACCCTGGTGGCGCGTTCGCGCGAGAACCTCGTGCGCAACAGCGCGGGGCGTTCACGGCCCCTGGCGCCCACGCAGTTCGCTGCGCGCAATCTGTTCGAGATGACGCCCGAATTGCTGGTGGCCGATGGGACGGCACAGAAGTGGCTGGTCGACCCGCCGCGCGAGGGCGCGTTTGCACTCGCCAAGGCCCTGGCCGACCTGCATCAGCAGCCCGAGTTGCGCGGCAGCTGGGCACCGCCGCAGCGCATCGTCTACGTGAGCTGCAACCCCGCCACGCTGGCGCGCGACGCGGGCTTGCTGGTGCATCAGGCGGGTTACCGCTGCGTGGCGGCGGGGGCGGTGAACATGTTCCCGCACACCGCGCACGTGGAAAGCATGGCGGTGTTCGAGCTGGCTGACCGCGGCTGAGGCCGCTGCCTCAGGATTTGCTGCCCGAGGCCTCGGGCTTGCCGGGCTCGGCGCTGTCTTCTGATGGCATGCCGACGACGTTGTTGTCGCGCATGTATTGGTCCATTTCGCGCCAGCCCGCGAACACAGCGGCTTTGCCCGCCCGTGGGTTGGACTGAAAGCACGATTCGATGCTGCGCACCGCATGGCGGCAGGCACTGCCGACGGCGCGGCCCTCGGCGTCCTTTCGCGCGGCCACCGCGGTGGCGGTCTCGATGCCCAGCGCGTCACAGCCCGCCAGCACGGCGGTGGCGACGAGGAGCAAGGGCAGGGCGGTGCGGCGCATGGTTGAGGTCCGGGTTTGAAAGCTTTTCGGCCGATGCCCCGCGAACTTGACGCCCCGGCGCAAAAAAGCGGGCGCGCGGCCATGAAAAAAGGGCCCGAAGGCCCCTTTCTCATGAAGTGAAAAGAATCACTCGCGCTCGCCGCCGAACACGCCCAGCAGCATCAGCAGGCTCTGGAACACGTTGTACAGGCTCAGGTACACGCCCAGGGTGGCGGTGATGTAGTTGGTTTCCTCGCCGTCCTGCACGCGCTTGAGGTCGTACAGGATGAAGGCCGAGAAGATGCCGATGGCCAGCACCGACAGGGTGATCATCAGCGCGCTCGACTGGATGAACACGTTGGCCACGCCCGCCACCAGCAGCATGATCGCGCCGATGAACAGGAATTTGCCCATGCTCGACAGGTCGCGCTTGATGATGCTGGACAGCGAGGCCATGCCGAAGAAGATGGCCGCGGTGCCGCCGAAGGCCGTCATGATCAGGCTGGCGCCATTGGAGAAGCCCAGCACCATGGCCACCAGGCGCGAGAGCATCAGACCCATGAAGAAGGTGAAGGCCAGCAGGATCGGCACGCCGGCGGCCGAGTTCTTGGTCTTCTCGATCGCGAACATGAAGCCGAAGGCACCACCCAGGAAGACGATCAGCCCCAGGCCGCCGCCCAGACCGGCGGTGATGCCGGTGGCCAGGCCCACCCAGGCGCCCAGCACGGTGGGCACCATGGACAGGGCCAGCAGCCAGTAAGTGTTGCGCAGCACGCGGTTGCGTTGCTCTGCGCCGGAGGACACGGCGGTGCCGAAGCGGCCGCTGGTTTGCACGTGGTCGGTCATTGTCGGGTTCTCCTTGTGAGCCAATAGACGCGGGCATTGTAGGCGCGGGTCCTTGCGCGTCCAAAGACCCCCTGGGCGACATGCCTGCCGCTCCGGTGTGTCGACAGTTGTGACTGCCACGGTGCGAATCAAGGCGTTATCGTCGGGTTTTCGCAGTTCTTTGTTTCTGAATCACAGGAAAAGTTCATGAAAACCACGCACCAGCTCGAAGCCGCCGACGTCAGGAAGATCGCCGAAGCCGCCGAACGCGAGGCCCTGGCCCACCAATGGGCGGTCACCATCGCCATCGTCGATGCCGGCGGGCACCTGCTGTGGCTGCAGCGCCTGGACGGCGCGCCGCCGGTGTCGGCCCACATCGCCCCCGCCAAGGCGCACACGGCCGCGCTGGGCCGCCGCGAGAGCAAGGTCTATGAGGACGTCATCAACCAGGGCCGCACCTCGTTCCTGAGTGCGCCGCAGCTGCAAGGCATGCTGGAGGGCGGTGTGCCGGTGATGAAGGACGGCCAGTGCATCGGCGCCGTCGGCGTGAGCGGCGTGAAGTCGAGCGAGGACGCGCAGATCGCCCGTGCTGGCATCGCCGCGCTCGGTCTTTGAGGATCGGGTAAAAAACGCCTGGCTAACGGCGGGTGACCGCCCTGGCTGGCTAAAAACGACGCTCGGGGATGGAGAATCCCCGGGTCGCCCCACGATACGTGACGCGGTCCCGCCCCTCAGGGCGTGGGCTCCGTGATGAAACCGATCTTGCGCAGCCCGGCCTTCTGCGCCGCGGCCATGGCCAGGGCCACGCGCTCGTAGCGCACGGCCTTGTCGCCGCGGATGTGCAGCTCGGGCTGCGGGTCTTGCGCGGCGGCGGCGCTGAGCCTGCCCGCCAGTTCGCTGTCGGCCAGGCGCTGGTCGTTCCAGAAGTACTGGCCTTCGGCGTTCACCGAGAAGCGGATGTTCTCGGGCTTGTCCTGCACCTTTTCGACGCTCGCCTGCGGCAGGTCGATGTTCACCGCGTGCTGGATGACCGGCACCGTGATGATGAAGATGATGAGCAGCACCAGCATGACGTCGATGAACGGGATCATGTTGATCTCGCTCATGACTTCGTCGCTGGTGTCTTGCGTGCCAATGGCCATGTGATCAACCCCGCTGTTGCTGCTGCTTGATGGGCAGGACCTTGCCCTCGACGCCCACGCTCACGCGGGCACCGGTGACGAAGTAGGCGTGCAGGTCGTGCGCGAAGCGGTTGAGCTTGTGCAGCACGGCCTTGTTGCCCCGCACCAGCGCGTTGTAGCCCAGCACGGCGGGAATGGCCACCAGCAGGCCCAGGGCCGTCATGATCAGTGCCTCGCCGATCGGGCCGGCGACCTTGTCGATGGCCACCTGGCCCGAGCTGCCGATGCTCAGCAGCGCGTGGTAGATGCCCCAGACCGTGCCGAACAGGCCGACGAAGGGCGCGGTGGACGCCACCGAGGCCAGCACCGACAGGCCGCCCTGGGCGCGGATGGTGAAGTCGTCCACGCTCTTGCGCAGGGCGCGCTCGATCCAGTCGCTCACGTCCAGGTTGTCGTGCAGCTGCGGCCGGCTGGCGCCGTCCTGGTGGGTGATGTGGCGGGCCGCCTCGCGGCCCTCGATGGCGGCGGTGCGGAAAGGGTTGCCTTCGGCGTCGCCGAGTTTTTCCAACCCTTCGGCGAAGTCGCTGCTGTGCCAGAAGCCTTCGACGCCGCGCGCCTGGGCGCGCTGCGCGCGCAGGTCCAGGGCTTTCCACAGGATGATGATCCACGAGGCCAGCGACATGGTCAGCAGCACCAGGGCGACGCTGCGGGTGACCCAGTCACCCTGGGTCCAAACGTGGGCGAGGCCGGATGAGACGAACGGCGAATCCATGAAAAGCGGGCTCCTGAGAAAAGCGGTTGACTTCAGTTCGAAAAGTTCAATTCGAAAACGATCGGTACCTCGACCCACATGGCCACGGGCTCACCACCGCGCTTGCCGGGCACGAAGCGCCAGCGCAGCACGGTGTCGACGGCGGTCTTGTCCAGCCGCTCGAAGCCGCTGGATCGGGCCACCTCGACCCGGCTGGGCATGCCCTTGGTGTCGACGAAGGCACGCACCAGCACCCGTCCTTGTTCGCCCATGCGCTTGGACAGCGAGGGATAGGCGGGCTTGGGGTTGCTGAGGTAGTCCGCCTGGCTGGAGGGGAGGGTCACCACGGGCGCAGGCGCGGGCGGTGCCGGGGGAGCGGGCGGGGGCGGGGGCATCACGGGTGCCGGCGGCGCCGGCACCACAGGCTCGGGCGGTGCGGCCTGGATCGGCGCCGGGGCAGGCGAGGGCGTGGCCACCGGCAGCGGACGCGGTGGCGGCGGGGCCGGGCGCGGCTTGGGTGGCGGCGGCTTGGGCGCGGGCGGCGCCGGGGCCGGCGGTTCGGGCGTCACCTGGGGCTGCGGCGGCTCGATGAGCTCGGCCATCACCTCCACGGGAATCACCAGCTCCACCGCGCGGCGCAGCAAGCCGCTCTGCAAGGCCCAGACCGCCAGCACGTGAAAGCCCAGCACCGAGCCGACCACGGCGAGGCGGCGGTTCAGGCGCCGCGACGGGGTCGGTACGGAGACGGTCGTTTCAAAACTCATTCGCGTCGAAAGATCCAGTACAGCGCGATCAGGGTCAGCATGAGACTGGCAACGTGAACGACGAGGCCTGTGATCATGGAGGACATCCTTTCGCGACGGCGGCGCACACAGGGTGTGACAGGAAAGTGGAGGCATTCTAAACGAGAATGTTTCGCATTCGCATGGTCGGCGCAAAAAAATTCCGTCGGCACACCGCAGATCCCCATTGTGCGCTTCGGCGCGGGCCCCCTCGATCGATTCTGGCAGGTGAGTCCCATCTCTTTCTGAGAGTAAAAACAATTCTCATTTATGATTCGGATTCATCGACGAACCCGCCCGATACACCCATGCCCCCTTTCCTGTCCCGTCCCACTGCCTGGTGGGCCCCCGTCCTGCTCACCGGCGCGCTGGCCTGGCCCGGCCTGTCCTCCGCGCACAGCCTGCTGCTGGCCTGCCAGCCCGCCGCCGACAGCATGGTGCAGTGCAAGGGCGAGTTCTCCGACGGCAGCGACGCGGCCGGCATGGCCGTCTCGGTGAAAGCCTACGACGAGCGCGTGCTGGCCAAAGGCACGCTGGGTGGCGACTCCACCTGGCGCTTCCGCCTGCCCGAGGGCGAGTACTTCGTGCGCCTGGAAGACGGCGGCGAGCACTCGGTCGAGGTGGACCACACCGACGTGAAGCCATGAGCGCCGCTGCGCGCCGCGCGGAGCTGTCCGCATGAGCACCCAAGTGGTGAGGCCGGCGGGCGCCGGCCACGAAACCCTGTGGGTGCTGCTCGCCGCGGCGGGTGTGCTCGCCTTGGCGGCGCTGGTCGTCGGCGTGCGATCGCAGGCGCCGGCCGCCGTGGCCCTGGCCACGCACCAGGTGGACGCGCGCACGCAACTGAACGCGGCCGAGCAGGGCGTGCACGCCGACCTGCTGGTCGCCGCCGATGAGATCGCCGCGCTGCGCGACGAAGACCAGGCCATGCCCACGCTGGACCGCCTGCGCGAACTGGGCCTGCCGCCCTTCGCCCCCGGCCCCGAAGCGCGCGCCCGCGGTGCGCACGAGTGGCGGTCGAGCCCGCAGGGGCAGGACCTGGCTTTCGTCGGCCGCAGCGCCGAGCCGCAGGTGGCCGCGTCCCTGCTGCTGCGCGTACCGGCCACGGTCGGCCCCGCCGCCGATGGGCACGCGCACGAGCACGCGGTCGAGATCTGGATCCAGCGCGAAGGCCCCGTGGCCTGGCCCGAGGGCATCGACGGTCCGGCGCTGGTGCGCCAGGGCTGGCGCCAGGTGGTCACGCGCTACGACGCCGGCGTGACGCGCAAGGACACCGCGCACTGAGCCCGGCGCCGACATTCACCGAACACATCACCATGCAAGACCTTCAGACGTCCTTCGCGCGCCGCCGCCTGCTCGCGGCCCTGGCCAGCACGCCCCTGGCGCTGGCCGCCACCGGCCTGCCCGCCTTCGCCCAAGCCAGGCGCCTGCGCGTGGGCGTGACCCTGCACCCCTACTACAGCTACGTCGCCAACATCGTGGGTGAGCGCGCCGAGGTGGTGCCCGTGATTCCCGCCGGCTTCAACCCGCACGCCTACGAGCCGCGCACCGAAGACATCAAGCGCATCGGTTCGCTCGACGTGATCGTGCTCAATGGCGTGGGGCACGACGACTTCGCCGGCCGCATGATCAAGGCGAGTGAAAAGCCCGACCTGAAAGTGATCGAGGCCAACGCCCAGGTGCCGCTGCTGGCGGCCGTGGGCGCGGGGCGCGGCACCTCGGGCAAGGTGGTGAACCCGCACACCTTCCTGTCGGTCACGGCCTCCATCTCGCAGGTCAACACCATCGCACGCGCGCTCGGCCAGATCGACCCCGCCAATGCCGCCGCCTACACCGCCAATGCCCGCGCCTACGCGCAGAGGCTGCGCAAGCTGCGCGCCGACGCGCTCGGCCAACTGGTGAAAACGCCCGGTGCCGATTTCCGCATCGCCACCATCCACGGTGCCTACGACTACCTGTTGCGCGAGTTCGGCCTGGAGGTGGCGGCGGTGGTGGAGCCGGCACACGGCATCGAGCCCAGCCCGGCCCAGCTCAAGGGCACCATCGATCAGATCCGTGCGCTCGACGTGAAGGTGATCTTCTCGGAGATGGACTTCCCCTCGGCCTACGTCGACACCATCCGCCGCGAGACCGGCGTGCGCCTGTACGCGCTCACGCACATCTCGCACGGGCCCTACACGGCCGAGAAGTTCGAACAGGACATCGCGAAGAACCTCGCCACCGTGGTGCGCGCGATCCAGGAGGCGGCGTGAGCGCGGCTCTCCATGCCACGCCGCCGCGCGGGTCGCTGCCCCCCGAACTCGCCGGGCCAGCGGGTCGCGACGGGCCCGCCCTGGCGTTCGACCGGGTCTCTCTCACCCTCGGCCAGACCGCGATCCTGCAGGGCGTGGACCTGCGCGTGGCCGCCGCTGGCGTGCACGCCCTGGTGGGGCCCAACGGCGGCGGCAAGAGTTCGCTGTTCAAGGCCCTGCTGGGCCAGGTGCCGCACCGCGGCCGAATCGCCCTGGAGTGGCCGGGCGAGCGGCCCGGCGTGGTGGGCTACGTGCCGCAGGCCCTGGCCTTCGACGCCGGCCTGCCGATGACGGTGCTGGACTTCATGGGGGCCGTGTGCCAGCGCCGTCCGGTGCTGCTGGGCCTGTCGCGGCGCTGGCAGGCGCCGGTGGAGCAGGCCTTGCGGCGGGTGGGCATGTGGGACAAGGCGCGGCGCCGCATGGGGGCGCTGTCGGGCGGCGAGCGCCAGCGCGTGCTGCTGGCGCAGGCCCTGATCCCCGCGCCCGACCTGATCCTGCTCGACGAACCCATGTCCGCGCTCGACGAGGCCGGCATGCGCGTGTTCGAAGACCTGCTGGCGCACTGGCGCGAGCGGCGCACCACGGTGCTGTGGATCGAACACGACCTGGACGCCGTCGCGCGGCTGGCCGACCGGGTGACCGGCCTGAACCGCCGGGTGCTGTTCGACGGCGCGCCCGCCGAGGCGCTGACGCCGCAGCGCGTGCTGGCGCTGTTCTCGCACCGCCCGCGGCACGAGGCCGCGGTCGAGGAGGTGGCGGCATGAGCCGCGCACGGCCGCCCGAAGGGGCTCGCACCGCAGCGCGTTGCGCGGAGGCTTCCCAATGACCGGATGGATCGAGTCCCTGCGCCACGCCATCCAGCACCTGGCCGAGCAAGGCGTGCTGCCGAATTCGCTGAGCTATGGCTTCGTGGTCAACGCCGTGCTCGCGGGCCTGTGCATCGGCCCCGTGCTCGGTGGCCTGGGCACGCTGGTGGTGGTCAAGCGCCTGGCCTTTTTCTCCGAGGCCGTGGGCCACGCGGCGCTCACCGGCGTGGCCATCGGCATCCTGCTGGGCGAGCCCTACACCGGGCCCTACGGCAGCCTGTTCGCCTACTGCACGCTGTTTGGCCTGCTGCTGATGTACCTGCGCAACCGCACCGGCCTGTCGCCGGACACGCTGATCGGCGTCTTCCTCGCGGTCTCGCTCTCGCTGGGTGCCAGCCTGCTGCTGGTGCTGTCGGGCCGCGTGAACATCCACATCCTGGAGAACGTGCTGTTCGGCTCGGTGCTCACGGTGGACACCAGCGACCTGCTGGTGCTGCTGGTGGTGGCCACGCTGGTGGTGGCGCTCACGCTGCCGCTCTACAACCGCTTCATGCTGGCCAGCTTCAACCCGCAGCTGGCCAGCGTGCGCGGCGTGCGCGTGAAGCTGCTGGACTACCTGTTCGTGGTGCTGGTGACCCTGGTCACCGTGGCCTCGGTCAAGGTCATCGGCGCCATCCTGGTGGGCGCGCTGCTGATCATTCCGGCCGCGGCCGCGCGCCTGCTGAGCCTGTCGCTGCGTGGCTTCTTCTGGTTGAGCGTGCTCATCGCCACCCTCAGCACGCAGGTCGGCATCCTGGTGCCGATCGAACTCGAGCTGCCGGTGCCTTCGGGCGCGGCCATCATCCTCACCGCCGGCGCGCTGTTCGGGCTCGCCGCCATCGTTCGCGGCTTCACGCCCGCCCTCAAAGGACACGCCGGATGAACCCGCGCTCCGTTTGCCGCCGCCTGGGCGGCGCCTGTCTGGCGGCGCTGCTGGCCGCCACCGCGCCGCTGGCCGCGCACGCCCAGACCGCCACCCCCGCCGCGCCGTCTGCCGCGGCCCCTGCCGCGCCCGCGCGTCTGCTGGTCGCGCACCCCGTGGTGGCCTCGCTCACGCAAACGGTGGTGCAAGGCACCGGCATCGCGGTGCTGCGGCCTGTGCCCGAGACACTGCCGGCGAACCGCCAGCTCGCCTTCTTCGGCAGCCGCGGCGCGGCCGGCCTGGCCCAGGCCGCGCGCCAGGCCGACGCGGTGATCGCGCTGCGTTCCATCTGGCCCGACGACCCGCTGTTTCCGCTGGCGCGGCGCCAGAACATCCGCCTGATCGAGATCGACGCCGCGCGCCCGCTCGACGCCTCGCTCCCCGGCATCGCGCTGCGCGAGGGCGTGGACCCGGCGGCCGCGCTGCCCTGGCTCGACACCGTGAACCTGGGCCGCATGGCCGACGTGATCGCGGCCGACGTGTCGCGCCTGGTGCCGCACGCCAGGCCCCGCCTGCAGGACAACGTGGCCGCGCTGCGCCAGCGCTTGCTGGCCGTCACCGCGATGAGCGAGGCCCGCCTGGCGCGCGCGGCCAATCTCTCGGTGTTCAGCCTGTCCGACCGACTGGACTATCTGGTGAGCGGCTTCAACCTGGACCTGGTGGGCACCGATTCGCGCGAGGACGATGCGGCCTGGACACCCGAAGCCCTGGCGGCGCTGACGCAGCGCCTGCGCGACGGTTCGGTGGCCGCCGCCTTGCACCACCGAGAGCCGCCGCCCGCCGTGGCGCAGGCCGTGCAAGAGGCCGGCGCGCGGTTGATCGTGCTGCAGACCGAGGGCCGCGACCCGCTGGCCGACCTGCAGGTCAATGCCGAGCGCCTGGGCGCGCTGGCGCCCTGAGCCCTCAGGGCTCGTACTTGTAGCCCAGGCCGTACACCGAGTGGATCAGGTCGCGGCCTGGCGCGGCGTCCTCGATCTTGCGCCGCAGCTTCTTGATGTGGCTGTCCACCGTGCGGTCGGAGACGATGCGCTCGTCGCGGTACATCGCGTCCATGAGCTGCTCGCGCGAAAAGATGCGGCCCGGCCGCGCGCTCAGCACCTTGAGCAGCTGGAATTCCACCACGGTCAGGCCCAGGTCATGGCCGTCGAGCGTGGCGCGCCAGGCGGCTTCGTCCAGTTGCAGGCCGCCCGGCGCGCTGGCGGGCGCGTGCCTGCCCCGGCGCAGCACCGCCTTCACGCGCGCCACCACCTCGCGCGGACTGAAGGGCTTGCAGATGTAGTCGTCGGCGCCCAGCTCCAGGCCCAGCAGGCGATCGATTTCCTCCACGCGCGCCGTGACCATGACGATGGCCGGTGCCGGCCGGCCGGGCTGGCCGCTGCGCAGGGCCTTGCACACGTCCAGCCCGCTCTTGCCGGGCAGCATCAGGTCCAGCAGCACCAGGTCCACCGGGTGCTCGGCCAGCCAGCCCTCCACCTCGTCGCCGCGTGTGAGGTGGTGCGTCTCGAAGCCCGACTGCGCGAGGTAGTCGAGCAGCACGCCGGCGATCTTGTTCTCGTCCTCGACGATGAGGATGCGGCCCGCTGGTTCAGCCATGCGCGGCCTCCGTGTGCAGCGGCAGCCAGATGTCCCAGCGCAGCCCGCCCAGCGCGCTGGCCGAGGCGGTCATGCGGCCGCCATGGCCTTCGATGATGGCGCGCGCGATGGCCAGGCCCAGGCCCGAGCCGCCGCTGGCGCTGGCGCGC
>VFQQ010004898.1_pt1 | contig 11462 bp, 11 predicted proteins | sample 3512341 | NCBI WGS metagenome assembly VFQQ01 (sample SAMN10412373, study PRJNA504923) | tailings metagenome | isolation source: Relicate 2 Philex TSF1 revegetated site | place: Philippines: Tuba, Benguet | collected 2017-08-29 | reverse complement strand
GTGGCCGACCAGGTGGCCGTGAACCACCGCAAGGCCGACATCTCGCCGCGCCAGCGCGCCATGCTCGATTTCGCGATGAAGGTCTGCCTGGCCTCGCACGAAATCGAAGACGCCGACATGGACGCCCTGCACCCGCACGGCTTCGACGACGAGGACATCTGGGACATCACCGCCATCACGGCGTTCTTCGGCCTGTCGAACCGCATGGCCAACGTCACGGGCATGCTGCCCAACCCCGAGTTCTACCTGCTGGGCCGCGTGCCCAAGGTCAAGGCGGCCGCTTGAACGTGGGGTGATCAGAGCTGGGCTTCGAAGGTGCGTCTCGCCACCTCGAGCTCCGGCAAGAGCTTGTTCACCACGTCGTCTCGCGACATGCGCGAGGTTGTCACCGCCAGGCTGATGGCGGCGATCAACTCGCCACGGCCGTTGCGCACCGGCACCGCGATCGAACGCAAGCCCAGTTCGAGTTCCTGATCGTTGACCGAGAACCCGTAACGCCGCGCCCACCGGATGTCTTCCAGGATGGCTTCGGGATCGGTCTTAGTCTGTGGTGTGAGCGCGGGGCGCGCCATGCGCTTGAGCCGATAGTCGATCTCCTCGTCACTGAGCGAGGACATCAGCACCCGCCCGGTCGCCGAACAGTAGGCGGGCAACCGGGCACCGATGCCGAGCCCGAAGGACAGGCTGCGCCGCCGCGTCGAGCGCGCCACGAAGACCACGAACTGCGAATCGAGGACCGCCAACGAGGCCGACTCGCGCGTGCGTTCGCTCGTGATCTCCAGGATCGGCTGCGCCACCTTGGTCAACGGCGTGGAATGCACATAGGCATGCACCAGCCGCAGCGTGCGCGGCTCCAGCGAGAACAAGCGCCCGTCGCAACGGGCATAGCCGAGCTTCACCAGTGTCAGCAGCGAACGGCGGGTGGACGCCTTGGAATGCCCGGTGATGTCGGCCGCCTGGCTCAGCGTCATGGGCGCGTTGCTCACCCCGAACGCCTCGATGAGCAACAGACCTTTTTCCAGGCCCATCACGTATTCCTTGTCCACGCTCTCGTGCACGTCCTCGTCCATCGCAAGCTCCTCCGCATCGGGCATTTGTTCGGTATGCGAAAACTTTACCGGATTTCGTTGACCCTCGATGCAACGAAAAATACAGTTCTGTTCACTGAACGACAAATAGTTCGGTTTTCGAACTATCTGCCGCACCGGCCCGACCACCCAACGTCTGCCCTCGCAAACCATGAACCCCGATCTCCCCGCGAATGCCCCGGACCCAGCCCCGCTGCGGTTCTGGCCTTCCCGTTCACTCACACGCATTCCCTACCGGGTGTATCAAGACCAGGACCTGGCCATCGCCGAACAGCAACGCGTCTTCGAAGGCGCGACCTGGAACTACCTGTGCCTGGAGGCCGAGCTCCCGGCGCCCGGCGACTTCCGCACCACCTTTCTTGGCCGCATGCCGGTGGTGGTGGCGCGCGACGCCGATGGCGAGATTTACGCCTTCGAGAACCGCTGCTCGCACCGCGGTGCGCTCATCGTGCTCGAAGACAGTGGCAACGCCACGGACTTCCAGTGCGTGTACCACGCCTGGCGCTACGACCGCCAGGGCAACCTCAAGGGCATCGCCTTCCAGAACGGCGTCAACGGCCAGGGCGGCATGGATCCGTCCTTCTGCATGAAACGGCACAGCCCGCGCAAGCTGCGCACCACCGTGTACTGCGGCCTGGTGTTTGGCAGCGCCAGCGATGACGTGCCCGATATCGAGGACTACCTCGGCCCCGACATCGCGCGTGGCATCGCGCGCGTGCTGCACAAGCCGGTGGAGGTGCTGGGCCGCTTCAAACAAGCATTGCCCAACAACTGGAAGCTCTACGTGGAAAACGTGCGCGACACCTACCACGCCAGCCTGCTGCACGTGTTCTTCACCACCTTCCGGCTCAACCGGTTGTCACAAAAAGGGGGCGTGGTGGTCAGCGAATGCGGTGGCAACCACATCAGCTTCTCCGCCATCGACCCGGGCCACGACCAGGGCCAGGACTACGACAAGGAAGAGCTGCGCTCCGAGAAAGACGACTTCCGTCTCGCCGACACCAGCCTGCTCAAAGGCGTGGACGAGTTCGGCGATGGCGTGACGCTGCAGATCCTCTCCGTGTTCCCGGGCTTCGTGCTCGCGCAGATCCAGAACACCATCGCGGTGCGCCAGGTGCTGCCCGAAGGCGTGGACAACACGGCCCTGAACTGGACTTACCTCGGTTTCGTTGACGACACGACCGAACTGCGCACCATGCGACACAAACAGAGCAATCTGATCGGGCCGGCGGGGTTCGTGTCGATGGAAGACGGGGCGGTGGGCGGTTTCGTGCAGCGCGGCATCGCCACCGCGCAGGAAGACAGTGCCATCGTCGAAATGGGTGGCGAAAGCGTGAACTCGCAGGTCAGCCGCACCACCGAGGCATCGGTGCGCGGGTTCTGGAAGGCGTACCGCGCGCACCTGGAAGGTACCTCGGCATGAGTGCGGTCATGAACAACGCGGTGATCGACACGCAGGCAGCGATGCAACTCAACGCGCTCTATGCACGCTGCATCGACAACGATCACCTTGAAGACTGGCCTGGTTTCTTCACCGAAGACTGCCTCTACCGCGTCACCACCGAGGACAACCACCGCCGGGGCTTGTCGGGCGCGTTGATCTACGCCGACTCACGCGCCATGCTGAGCGACCGCATTCTCTCGCTGCGAAAAGCCAACGTGTATGAACGCCAGCGCTATCGGCACCTGCTCGGCATGCCCGCTCTGCTGGAAGACACCCCGCAAGGCCGCCATTGCGAAACGCCATTTCTCGTGGTGCGTGTCATGCGCACCGGCGAAACCAGCGTGTTCGCCACCGGGCGTTATCTCGATCGGCTCATCGTCGACACCGATGGCCAGCTGCGCATTGCGCAGCGCGACGTGGTGTGCGACAGCCACGCCATCGACACCCTGCTGGCGATTCCGCTGTGAGCACGCGCTTTCACATCCAGGTGATCGGGCTCGACGAGCCCGTGCAGGCTACCGCCGACCAGACGGTGCTGGAGGCTGTGCGGCAGGCGGGTTGGGAGCTGCCCTACTCGTGCAACACCGGTGTGTGCGCAAGCTGCAAGGGACGCGTGCTCTCGGGCCGCATTGCCGAAGGACGTGCCGGCGATCACACACTCAGCGAACAGGAACGCGCACAGGGCCACGTTCTTTTCTGCCAGGCCCGTCCTTTGAGCGATCTGGTCATTGAGCCGCGCGAGATCGCACGCATCGACCCGCTGGCGCGCCGCCGCATCGTCGCGCGCGTGATGCGCCTGGAACGGCTCGCCGCTGACGTGGTGCGCCTGAAGCTGCGCTTTCCGGCTGGCGAGAAAGTTCGCTTTCAAGCCGGGCAATACCTGCATGTGTTGCTGCCCGATGGTCAGCGGCGCAGTTACTCCATGGCCAACCCGCCGCAGCAAAGCGATGGCGCCGAACTGCATATCCGCGTGCTACCCGACGGGGCGTTCTCGCAATGGCTGGCCACCGGCCTCACCACGGGCGACAGCATCGAGGTGGAATTGCCACACGGCGACTTTCATTGGCGCGAGCAGCACCCGGGGCCCGTGGTGATGCTGGCCAGCGGCACCGGCTTCGCTCCGCTGAAATCCATGCTTGAAGACGCGTTCCGCCGCGGTTTGCGGCGCGATATCAGCCTCTACTGGGGTGCGCGCACACCCGGCGATCTGTACCTGCTCGATCTGGCGCGTGGCTGGGCGAGCCGTCAGGGCATCCGCTTCGAACCGGTGATCTCTGAACCCCGCGCCGGAGATGGATGGCAAGGCCGCACAGGCCTCGTGCACCAGGCGGTGCTGGCCGACCACACCAGCCTGGCGCAGCATGTGGTGTACGCCTGCGGTGCGCCGCCCATGGTGGCCGCCGCGCGCCACGACTTCACCACACAACGCGGCCTCGCGCCCGACGCCTTCTTCTGCGATGCCTTCGCCGTGGCCACACGCCCCGAAACGGCCATCGCGGCCTGAACACACTGGAGACCTCGATGCAAAGCAACCCCTATCCCGGCGTTCCTGTCAGCGACTTCGACCCCTACGACAGCGCGGTGCTCACCCATCCCTACCCGCACTACGAACGCCTGCGCGAGACCGGCCCCTGGGTGTGGCTGGAGCGCTATGGCGCACTCGCTGTGGCACGCCACGAGCAAGTGCATGCAGTGCTCTCCAAGCCCGACCTCTTCTGCTCCAGCGCCGGTGTGGGTCTAACCAACTTCCACACCGAAACACCCTGGCGCAAGCCCAGCATCATCCTGGAGGCCGATCCACCGAATCACGCCCGCATCCGCAAGGTGGTGGCGCGTGTGCTTTCACCTGCCTCCATCGGCCGCCTGCGCACCACCTTCGAAGCCGTGGCCGCTCGCATGGTCGATGAGCTGGTGGAGCGCGGCTCCTTCGACATCGCCCGCGAGCTGTGCGAGGCTTTCCCCACCAAGGCTTTCGGTGACGCCGTGGGCCTTCCCGCTGACGGGCGCGAACACCTGCTGCCCTATGGCGACATGGTCTTCAACGGCTTCGGCCCGATCAACGAACGCTTCCAGGCGCGCATGCAGGCGTCTGGCGAGGCGGTGAACTGGATCGCGCAGGTGTGCCGCCGCGAGGCGCTCACCACCGACGGCCTCGGCGCGCAACTCTTCGCGGCCGCCGACGATGGCGAGATCACCCACGAAGAAGCCGGCATGCTGGTGCGCACGCTGCTCTCGGCCGGGCTGGACACCACCGTCTTCACGCTCTGCAACGCCATGGTCTGCTTCACCGAACACCCCGACCAATGGGCCCTCCTGCACGAGAACCCGGCACTCGCACGCCAGGCATTGGAAGAAGTGCTGCGCTACGACCCCACCTTTCATTCCTTCTACCGCACCACCACGCAGTCGGTGGAGGTCGATGGCATCACGCTGCAACCGCAGCAGAAGGTGGCCGTGTTCATTGCCTCGGCCAACCGCGACCCGCGCCGCTGGCCCGATGCCGACACCTTCGACATCACGCGCCGCGCAACCGGCCACACCGGTTTCGGCACCGGCATCCACGGCTGTGCAGGCCAGATGATGGCGCGCCTGGAAGGCGAAATCCTGCTCACCGCGCTGGCGCGCCGCGTGGCGCGCATCCAGCGTGAGGGCGAACCCGTCCTGCACTTCAACAACACCGTGCGCGGCCTCAAGTCCATGCGCGTGGCCATCGAGCCCGCACTGGCCGTGCACTGAAGGAGATCTCATGCCCAACATCACCTATGTGCAGCCCGACGGCACGCGACAGTCCATCAACGCCGATGTCGGCAGCACCGTCATGGCGACCGCAGTGGCGCATGGCGTGCCCGGCATCGTGGCCGAGTGCGGTGGTTCGGCCATGTGCGCCACCTGCCACGTCTATGTCGACGAGGACTCGCTGGCCCTGCTGCCACCGCTGAGCGAGGTGGAAGACGCCATGCTTGCCAGCGCCGCCAGCGAGCGGCGCGACAGCAGCCGCCTGGGTTGCCAGCTCGTGCTCGCCGCCGGCATGGACACACTCGTCGTGAACATTCCGGAACGCCAGGTCTGATGGACGCGCGCGTCGTCATCGTCGGCACCGGCCAGGGCGGCTTCCAGTTGGCGGCCTCGCTGCGCGAAGGCGGCCACGTGGGGCCCATCACGCTCGTCGGTGACGAGCCCGGTCTGCCGTACCAGCGCCCGCCGCTGTCCAAAGCCTTCCTCAAGGGGAGCGTTGCGGCAGAAGGCCTGTTGCTGCGCCCTGAGGCCTTCTACGAGCGCCTGCAGTTGCGGTTGATGTCGCCCGTCAGGGCCACATCCATCGATCGCGCGTCGAAGCGCCTGCACTTGAGCAACGGCCAATCACTCTCCTATGACCATCTGGTTCTCGCCACCGGTGCTCGGGTGCGTTGGTCCGATCTGCCCGGTGCCTCACTGAAGGGCTTGTTCGGGTTGCGCACGCTGGCCGACGCCCGCGCGTTGCGCGAGGGCATTGAGACCGCACGGCGCATTGCCGTGGTAGGCGCGGGCTTCATTGGCCTGGAGCTGGCGGCGGTGGCGCGGGCACTCGGGCGCGAGATCGAAGTCATCGAAGCCGCCGAACGGCCGCTGCAACGCGCGCTATCGGCACCAATGGCGAACCACCTCAGCGACTGGCACCGGGCGCAGGGCGCGCGCCTGCATTGCGGCGCCGTGCTCACCGGCTTCGAGGGCATCAACGGTCATGTACAGGCCGTGCGCCTGAACAACGGCACCCACCTTGCCGCCGATCTTGTGGTGGTCGCCATCGGGGTTGCGCCCAACGATCAACTCGCACGCGATGCCGGCCTGGCCATCGACAACGGCATTGCCGTCGACGAGCAATTGCTCACCAGCGACACCGCGATCTCCGCGCTCGGCGACGGCGTGAGCTTTCCGTGGCGCGGAGATCGCGTGCGCATCGAGTCGGTGCAGAACGCTGTCGACCAGGCGCGCCACATTGCCGCACGCTTGTGCGGTGGCGCAAATGCACCCTACGACAAGCTGCCGTGGTTCTGGAGCGAGCAAGGCACCTGCCGCCTGCAGATCGCCGGCCTGTCGCGTCCTGGTGACGAGGCACGCATCGATGGCGATCCGGACAGCGGACGTTTCTCTGTGCAGCGCTGGCGCGATGGACGGCTCGTCGCCGTCGAATCCCTCAACGATCCGGGCACACACATGCGCGCGCGCAAGACGCTGTCCGAGACAGCGCTCGTCCCGGCCTGATACCCCAACCCCAACTCCTGCACTTCAAGGAAAACAACACATGAGCAACCCCTCCCGCGTCATTGCGGTCACCGGCGGCGCCAGCGGCATCGGCTTCGCCTTCTCGCAGACTTTGGCCCAGGCAGGCCACCGCGTGGTCATCGCCGATCTGCGCGGCGCCGCCGAAGCCGCGCAACGCCTCGCGGCCGAAGGCCACCAGGCTGTCGGCGTGAACACCGATGTGGTCAACCCGGTGGCCGTTCAGGCCATGGTTGACGAGGCGGTGAACACCTTCGGCCGGCTCGACGTGCTGGTCAACAACGCGGGCCTGTTCACCACCCTCGCGCTGCGACCGTTCGAACAGATCCCCAATGAGGAGTGGATGCGGGTGATGGAGGTCAACACGCTGGGCCCCTTCGTGTGCGCCAAGGCCGCGGTCCCCGCAATGCGCCGCAACGGCTTCGGCCGCATCATCAACATCGCATCGACCACACCGATCAAAGGCACGCCGAACATGCTGCACTACGTGGCGAGCAAGGGCGCGGTGATCGCTTTCACACGATCGCTGGCTCGAGAACTCGGCAAGGACGGCATCACCGTCAACGCCATCGCGCCCGGCTTCACGCTCAGTGACGGGGTGCTGCAGAACGACCTGCACAGCCAGATGGGCGACGTGGTGCGCAAGACCAGCCGTTCGCTGCAGCGCGACCAGATGCCCGATGACCTGGTGGGCGCCCTGCTCTTCCTCTGCAGCGATGGCGCAGGTTTCATCACCGGCCAGACCATCGCCGTCGATGGCGGTTCGGTCTTCATCTGAGCACACGGGCACGCCCATGACCGACACCACCTACGGGGCTTCCTACCTCTACATCGACGGCGAGTTCATCACCGGCGGTGACCGCCGCCACCAGGACATCGTCAACCCCGCCGATGGCCAGGTGATCGGCTCGCTGCCGCACGCGCGCACCGATGACCTGGATCGCGCACTGCAAGCGGCACAACGCGCCTTCAGCTCCTGGCGGCATTCGTCGCCCATGGATCGTTCGAAGATCCTGCGCCGCGTGGCCGACCTCACGCGCGAACGCGCACCGCAGATTGCCCGAGAACTCACGCTCGACCAGGGCAAGCCCCTGGCCGAAGCCTTGCTCGAGGTCAATACCTGCGCCGAGCACGCGGAATGGCACGCCGAGGAGTGCCGCCGCATCTACGGCCGCGTGATTCCACCGCGCCTGCCGCACGTGCGCCAGATGGTGCTGCGCGAGCCGGTGGGGGTGTGCGTGGCCTTCACGCCCTGGAACTTCCCGTTCAACCAGGCGATTCGCAAAATGTGCGCCGCCATCGGCACCGGTTGCACCCTGGTGCTCAAGGGGCCGGAGGATTCGCCCAGCGCCGTGGTGGCGCTGGCCCGCCTGTTCCACGATGCAGGCCTGCCACCCGGCGTGCTCAACGTGGTGTGGGGAGAGCCGGCACAGGTATCGAATCACCTGATCACTTCGCCCATCTCGCGCAAGGTCTCGTTCACCGGCTCGGTGCCAGTCGGCAAACAGCTCGCAGCGCTAGCGGGCGCACACATGAAGCGCATCACTATGGAGCTTGGCGGGCATGCGCCGGTGATCGTGTTCGACGATGCCGATGTGGACGCTGCAGCGCAACTTCTCGCGCGCTTCAAGGCGCGCAATGCCGGGCAGCTCTGCATCGCCCCGAGCCGCTTCTACATCCAGGAGGGCGTGTACGACCGTTTCCTGGAGCGCTTCACCGCCATCTACGGCGGCCTCAAGGTGGGCAACGGTCTGGCCGAGGACACCCAGATGGGACCGCTGGCACATGCGCGCCGCGTCGACGCCATGGAAGCCTTCGTGAGTGACGCCCTGCAACGCGGCGCACAGCTGGCCAGTGGCGGCAAACGCCTGCCCGGTACCGGCCACTTCTTCCCGCCCACGGTGCTCACCGAGGTGCCGGATGACGCACGGGTCATGGTTGAAGAGTCCTTCGGCCCGTTGGCGCCCTTCACCCGCTTTCGCGACACCGATGAGGTGCTGCGCCGCGCCAATGCATTGCCATTCGGCCTCACCGGCTTCGTGTTCACGGGCTCGATCAAGACATCCACCCGCGTGGTCAACGAGCTCGAGGTCGGCATGGTCAACGTCAACCATTTCGGCATCACGCTGGCCGAAACGCCGTTCGGCGGTGTCAAGGACAGCGGCATTGGCAGCGAGGGAGGCAGCGAGACCTTCGATGGTTACCTGATCACCAAGTTCGTGTCGCAGGCCAGCCCGGCCTGAGCACGGTACCCGAGCCCCCCGGCCCGACCTCATCCCCCGGACCGACAACAACATCCCGCGCACAGGGAGAGGGATGGCTTTGCCCTCAACATTTATGGAGACCCCACCATGCAACGCAGAACGCTACTGAAATCAGCCGCCATCGCAACCACCATCGGCGCGCCCGGCCTGGGGGCTTTTGCCCAACAGGCCGTCACGTTGAAGTTCCACACCTTCATGGCACCGACGTCCAACGTCTACCTCAACGCGCACCGCGCGTGGATGACCAAGGTCGAGCAGGCTTCAGGGGGGCGCATCAAGTTCGAAGGCTACCCCGCGATGCAACTGGGCGGCACGCCTTTGCAGTTGTTCGACCAGGCGCGCGATGGGGTGGTCGACATCGTCTGGACACTGGCGGGCAACACCCCTGGCCGTTTTCCACGCACCGAGGTATTCGAACTCCCCTTCATGACGCACGACGCCATCGGCGCCTCACGTGCCGCCTGGGAGTATCTGCAAACCCATGCTGCCGACGAATTCAAAGACGTGCAACCACTGGCTTTCCACACGCACGGGCCGGGGGTGCTGCATTCGCGTAGCAAACCCATCACCCGCGCGGCGGATCTACGGGGTCTCAAAGTGCGGGGGCCCACTCGCCAGGCCACCAAGCTGCTCACCGCCGCCGGCGCCACCGCCGTGGGCATGCCGCTACCGCAGATCCCGGATGCCATCTCCAAAGGCGTCATCGATGGTGCAGCACTCCCCTGGGAGGTCATCACCTCGGTGAAGATGCATGAACTGGCGCAACACCACAGCGAGTTCGCGGCAGGCAAGCCTGCCCTCTACAACACCGCTTTCGTGATGGTCATGAACAAGGCGCGCTACGCCGCACTTCCCGCAGATCTGCGCAAGGTCATCGACGACCACTCCGGCGTCGAGACCTCGGTTTGGTTCGGCAAGGTGCAGCAGGACGTGGACCCGATCAGCCGCAAGGCCGCTACCGACCGGGGCAACAAGGTACACGTGTTCACCGAAGCCGAAACACAGGAGTTCATCCGGCTCACCGGCGACATCGCCGCCGAGTGGGTGCAGGACATGAACCGGCGCGGCCTTGACGGCGACAAGCTGCTGGCGGGCGCCAAGGCGCTGATCGCCAAGTACAAGCCCGCATGAGCAAGTCGAGCCGCCTGGCCCTGGCGCTCGGCGACCCGAACGGCATCGGGCCGGAGATCGCACTCAAGGCGCTGGCCGCGCAACCCGCGGCCAGACTGCCACACTTCACGGTCTTCGGCCCCGGGGCTGTGTTGAGCGCCACCGCCGAGCGCCTGGGCATGACCGGTCTGCTGACGCATCTGCCTCATCAAGAGGCTGGTACGTTGGACCCCACCTCGGCGCGACCCGGCGAGGTGAGCGCCGCCGCGGGCGCTTCGGCCGTGGCGAGCGCCACCGCTGCCATCCAGGCTGTTCGCGCCGGTGCATGCGACGCGGTCATTGCCTGCCCGCACCATGAAACGGCCATCGCACAGGCCGGCATCGCCTTCAGCGGCTATCCCTCGTTGCTGGCCCGTGTGTGCGGGCAATCACCGGACGAGGTGTTCCTCATGCTCGTGGGCGGTGGCCTGCGCATCGTGCATGTCACGCTGCACGAAAGCGTGCGCCACGCGCTCGACCGGTTGAGCATCGACCTGATCTGTGCGGCGGCACGCGCGGGCGTGGCGGCCTGCGAACGACTCGGTGTGGCACATCCAGCCATCGGCCTGTTCGGCATCAACCCGCACGCCTCCGAGGGTGAATTGTTTGGCCCCGAGGATCAGGCCTTGACGGTACCTGCCGCACACCTGTTGCGGCGAGAAGGCTTTCAGGTGAGCGCGCCAACCGGCGCCGACGCCTTGTTGGCGCAACGCCGGCACGGGTTGTACGTGGCCATCTTCCACGATCAGGGCCACATCCCCATCAAGCTGCTCGCACCGCAAGGCGCCAGTGCGTTGAGCGTGGGTGGTGGCGTGGTGCTGTCCACCGTGGGACACGGCAGTGCGATGGACATCGCCGGCCAAGGCGTGGCAGATCCCACCGCGCTCCTGCGCACGATCGATCTGTTGACGGCGGCAAGCACCTCGACGCCGACACGGCCGTAGGACACGACCGCCTTTACGGCCCGACACCGCAGGGCAACAAAAAATGACGGCACGCCGGCGCCGATGTGGGTTCAATGAACCCACCATCAACAGCAGGAGCTGCACATGCCGATCACCAACAAGCCCCGCCTCCAGGCCTTTCTCGTTGCGTCCGCCCTTGCCCTCGGCGTGGGCGCCGCCCATGCCGACGACCTGAAGGGCCGCATCCAGTCGATCGACCTGTCGGCCAAAGCCTTCGTTGTCAACGGCGAAACGATTTACGTCACCGACAAGACCGACTACGAGAACGACTACAAGCGTTTCGAAGACCTGC
>VFQQ010004896.1_pt1 | contig 11465 bp, 9 predicted proteins | sample 3512341 | NCBI WGS metagenome assembly VFQQ01 (sample SAMN10412373, study PRJNA504923) | tailings metagenome | isolation source: Relicate 2 Philex TSF1 revegetated site | place: Philippines: Tuba, Benguet | collected 2017-08-29 | reverse complement strand
GTGCGACCCACTGCTCCCAAAGCAGTTGCGCTACCAGGCTGCGCTACACCCCGACGAAGCCCGGCATTCTAGTCGGCCGCTTCCTGCAGCGTCGGCGCCGGCCGCACGCAGGGCAGCACGGCTTGATGCTCGCGCAGCGTCTTCAGGATGATCGAGGTCGAGGTTTCTGTGAGTTCGCAGACGCGGCTCACCACGGCGTCGAGGTGGGCCACGTCGGCCACGGCAATCTCGAACAGCCAGCTGTCCTCGCCGGTGATGTTCCAGGCGTTCACGATCTCGGGCAGCTGCGCCAGCACACGCAACATGCTCGTGTGCTCGCAGCGCCCGGCCCGGATGAAGGCGCGGATGCCGTAGCCCAGCGCGGCCAGATCCACGGTGGCGCGGTAGCCGGTGATGACGCCCGCGGATTCCAGCTTCTTCAACCGCTCGCTCACCGCCGGCTGGCTGAGGTGCACACGCCGGCTGAGCTCGGCGATGCTGATGCGGCCGTCGGCCTGCACCTCGGCCAGGATGCGGGTGTCGAAGCTGTCGAAGCTCTCGGCTGGGTTCTTCATGTGAAGGACTTTGCCCTTCAGATCCAGGGAAAGCAAGCCGAGCGGCTTTGACTTCCTTCGTTCACCCATGGATCGCGGCGGCGTGCCTGCATACGATCCTGCACCATGTCTGCTGCCGCCTTGCCCCGCCTGCCCACCGTGCCGCGCCTGTCGGCGCTGATCGTCGCCTGCCTGGCCGCCACCTGGCTGATCTGGGGCAGCACCTACCTCGCCATCAAATGGGCGCTGGTGAGCCTGCCGCCCTTCTTCCAGATGGGCACCCGCTTCGTCGCGGCGGCGCTGGTGCTGGCTGCGTACGCAGCCTGGCGTGGCGCACGCTGGCCCGACACGCGGCAGTGGTTGAGCGCCGCGGTGCTGGGCGCCTTGATGGTGGGCGGTGGCTACGGCTTCACGGCGCTGGCGCAGACACACGTGAGTTCGGCGCTGGTGGTGGCGTACATCGCCGTGTCGCCGGCGCTCATCGCGCTCGTCAACGCCGCCTACGGCTCGCGGCCGAGCCGGTTGGAGGCCGCCGGCATCGTGCTCGGGCTCGTGGGCGTGGTGGCACTGGTGCAGGGCCAGGGCTTCACCGCCTCCTCGGCCGGCTGGTTGATGCAGAGCGTGGCCTGCATCTGCTGGAGCTTGGGCACCGTGTGGTCGGTGCGTGGGCTGCCGGGTGGCTTCAGCCTCAAGCTGGCCGAAGGCGCGGCCGGCTGGGCCAGCCAGATGGCCTGCGGCGGCGTGCTGCTGCTGGCCGTGTCGCTCGTGCTCGGCGAACAGCCGGTGCTGCCGCCCGACACACGCGCCTTGCTCAGCTGGCTGTGGACCGTGGTGGCCGGCACCCTCGTGGCCTACGTGGCCTACATGGTGCTGATCGAGCGTGTGAGCCCCGCGCTGGCCAGCAGCTACGCCTTCGTCAACCCGGTGATCGGCATGGCGCTGGGCGCCACGCTGGGCGGCGAGGTCATCAGCCGCGGCGAGTGGGCAGCGGCGCTGGTGATCACCGCGGGCGTGGTGCTGCTGGTGCTGGGCAAGGGCCGCGGTCCTCGGCACTGAACGTGCCGGGAGCAGCGCGCAAGGCTCAGGCCTTGGCGAGCTTCTTCAGGTAGGCGGCTTCCAGCTTATTGGCGTCGGTGAGCCGCAAGGCCAGCAGCAAACGCTCGGTGAAGGTGCGCGGCTGGATGCGCCCGCCGGGGAACACGAGCACACGCCCGAGGATCGGTTCGTCCTCGATCTTGGACTCGTGAAACTCCTGCGCCTTGACGACGTCGAGCATGCTTGTCTCCTGCGGCCGAAGTGAAGGAATGCACGCAAGCGTACACGCAAGATGTAACGAGCCGTACCCCCGCGGCCTGGGGCGTCAGACCTGGCCGCCCGGCGCTGGCGCCGCCAGGAAACCCGAGCCTTCCGGCGTGCTGCGAACGGCACCGAGCTCGGCCAGCCAGGGCAGCGCCGAGTGGTGCCAGATCTGCACCGCCGGCCGCAGTTGCGCCTTCTGCTTCACGCAGCCCAGCCGCACCACCACGGTGGTCGGGTTCTCCGGCGCCGTGGCCCACAGCGGCGTGGCGCACTCGGGGCAGAAGACCTGCGCGCGCCGGTTGCCGCTCTGCGCCACCTTGACGTAGCTCTTGGTCGCGCCCTGCACCCGCAGGCTCTCCCACGGCGCCACGGCCACGGCGCGGAACGGCGCGCCCGAGAGCACCTGGCAATCGCTGCAGTGGCAGACCATGACCCGCTCGGGGTCGATCAGCGCGGTGAAGCTCACCGCGCCGCAATGGCAGGCGCCGTCGATCTGCATGGCTAACCCTTCTTCTGAGCGGCGGAGCGGATGGCGCCCAGCGTGGTTCGCGTGGTGATCACGTCGGTGGGCAGCTTCACGTGCAGCAAGCTGGGCGTGCCGGCCTCCACGGCGCGCTGCACCGCGGCCTCGATCTGCGCGGTGCGGTCGATGAACTCGCCGCGCCAGCCATAGGCGCGCGCCAGCGCCGCGAAGTCGGGGTTGAACAGGTCGCTGCCGCTCACGCGTGCCGGGTACTCGCGCTCCTGGTGCATGCGGATGGTGCCGTAGGTGCCGTTGTCGACCACCACGCTGATCAGCTTCTTGGCGCCGTAGCCGGTGGCGGTGGCCAGCTCCTGGCCGTTCATCAGGAAATCACCGTCGCCGGCGATGTTCACGGCCCAGCGCCCAGGCTGCAGCAGCGCCGCGCCCACGGCGGCCGGCAGGCCGTAACCCATGGCGCCCGAGGTGGGCGCGAGCTGCGTGCGGCCATGGTGCTGCAGGCCCGGGTGGCGGCAGTAGCGGTGCAGCCAGCCGCTGTAGTTGCCGGCGCCGTTGGTCCACACCGTGTCCTCGGGCAGCGCTCGCTGCAGCGTCTGGATGAGCACCGCCATGTCGAAGGGTTCGACCACCGGCGCCACGAGGTTGGCCTCGTAGTCGGCCTGCGCGCTCTTCGTCTGCGCGAGCCAGCGCAGCTCCGGCGGCGCCGTCAGCGCCTCCAGCGCCTTGGCCGCGGCGCTGGCGCTGGCGTGCAGCATCAGGTCGGCGGCGTACACGCGCCCCAGTTCCTCGGCGCCGGCGTGGATGTGCACGAGCTTCTGCAGCGGACGCGGCGCCTGCAGCAGCGTGTAGCCGCCGGTGGTCATCTCGCCCAGCCGGACGCCGAGCGCGATCACGAGGTCGGCCTCCTGCACCCGCGCAGCAAGCTTCGGATTGATGCCGATGCCCACGTCACCTGCGTACAGCGGGTGGCGGTTGTCGAAGGTGTCCTGGAAGCGCCAGGCGCAAGCCACGGGGATCTGCCAGTTCTCGGCAAAACGCTGCAATGCCATCGCGGCCTCGGCGTCCCAGCCCGGGCCCCCGGCGATGACGATGGGGCGCTCTGCGGCCACCAGCATGGCGCGCAGGTCGCGCAGGCCACCGGGCGCGGGCCAGGTGCGCACCGGTTCCACACGCGGCAGCACCGGCGCGGTGGTGGGCGTGGTCAGCATGTCTTCCGGCAGTGCCAGCACCACCGGGCCGGGGCGGCCCTGCATGGCGGTGTGGAAGGCCCGTGCCACGTACTCCGGCAGGCGGTCGGCGCTCTCGATCTCGGCCACCCATTTGGCGAGGCCCAGCGTGCCGGGGCTGAACATCTGGCGGTAGTCGATCTCCTGGAAGGCCTCGCGGTCGCGCTGGTCGCTGGCCACCTGGCCGATGAACAGGATCATCGGCGTGCTGTCCTGGAACGCGGTGTGCACGCCGATGCTGGCGTTGGTGGCGCCGGGCCCGCGGGTGACGAAACACACACCGGGGCGGCCCGTGAGCTTGCCCTGCGCCTCGGCCATGAAGGCCGCGCCACCTTCCTGGCGGCAGGCGATGAAGCGGATGTGCTCGCGGTGCTGGTGGAAACCATCGAGCACCGCGAGGTAACTTTCGCCGGGCACGCCGAAGCAGGTGTCGATGCCCTGCGCGATCAGCGCTTCGACGAGGGCGTGGCCAGCGATGCGGGAGGTGGTCTGCGTCATGCGCGGCACTGTAGCCGCTGTGGGATCCTGTTCAACGCCTGCGCAACGGGCGCTCAATGGGAGCTCTCGCAGGCCTTGGACGAACCCGCCTGCGACACCCCCACCGCCGGGTTGGTGCGCTGCACCTCACGCCCCAGGCGCCACAGCGCGCAGGTGCTCCAGGGCGCGCCGATGAACCGTTCGCCCTGCCCGCCACGCTCGGCCACCTTCAGCAGCAGCCAGCCTTCGTAGGGGCCGGCCACGCCCACGAACCAGCGCCCGGCTTCGGTGGGCACGTCTTCGGCCTGCACACGCGCAAAGGGCACGAGGCCGGCCACCGGCGCGGGTGGGCTTTCGCGCGCACGCTGCAGCAGCGCGCCGGCGGGTTTGTCGTGCACGGCCACGCGCAGCTCGTCGCGTGGCGAGCGGCCTTCGTTCTCACCAGCCACGCGCGGCCAGCCGCGCGCCACCATGAAGCAGTGGCGGTCGGTCTCCAGCTGTTCGATGTCAAAGCCGGGCATGGTGGCAAAGGTGGCCGCGAGGTCCACGCAGGGCGAGCCGGGTGGCGACGCCATCAGCGCCATGGCCTGCGGCGCGCCCACCGCCAGGTCCACCCGCTGCGCCTGCGTGGCCGCGATGCGCCAGCGGCGCGTGCCGAGCTCGACCACGCGCCCGCCATGCACCCGCCAGCTCGGCGCGGCGGCGGCGCGCTGGTCCCGGACCACGGCCTCCACCGCCTGCACCGCGCCGGGATCGGTGATCACCGACAGCGTCTGCCGCTGCTGCGTGCGCAACTGGCCGTCGGGCCCGCGCTCCCAGTCGACCTCCTGCACCACCACGCTCGGCACCGGCGTGGCCGCCCCCTGCAGCGTGTAGTAGAAGGTGCGAAGCGTGGCGTCGAAGACCACGCTGGAGTCCACCGCCTCGGGCACGTCGAGCACGAGGCCGCCCAGCGTGCACTGCCCGCTGCTGGCATCGACACTGGCGCCGAAGACCTCGAGCTTGCGGTCGAAGTCCGGCCGGTCGGGCACGAAGAGGGCGCGCAGCGGGCGTGTGTCTCCCGGCGTGCGGCGGCCCGCCACCCACAGGCGCCCGAGTGCGCCCACCTGGTCTTCCATCGCCGCGCCGCCGGTGCACACGGCGTTGTCGATGCGCTCCGGCGCCGGCTGCAGCTCACCCTGCACCGCACCGCTTTCCGCCAGCCACACCGAGCCCGTGAGCACGCCGCGCAGCGTGCCGTTCACCGGCGGCTCGGCCTGCGAGAAGACGTTGGCCAGGAAGTCACGCTGCTCGTTGAAGAAGGGCCAGTTGCCGAAGGTGTCGAGCAGCCGGCGCGAGAACGCAAAGCGCCAGGAACCCTCTCCCTGGCGCGCCACGGCCACCAGTTCCGCGGCACGCAGCATCGAATCGAGCGTGCCGCCGGCGTCGCCCACCTTGGCCTGGCTCGGGCTCAGCGTGGCGCGGTTGGCGCGGTTGCCGGCGTCGAACAGGGCTTCGGCGCGCAGCATCGTCGGGCCCTGCACCAGCCAGGAGAACAGCGTCGTCGGCAGCAGCACCGTCACCACGGTGATCACCGTGGCCCACACCGCGCTGCGGCGGGCGCGGCTTTCGCGCGCCTGGCGCTCGGCCTCGCGCTGGCGGCTGCGGTGGTAGTAGCGGTCCAGCTCGCCCTCATGCCGCGCCAGCCGCGCGCCGTCGCGGTCGAGTGTGAGGAAACGGCGCCAGGTGTCGCGCTGTGCAGGCTGGCGCAGGCGTTCGGCGAAGCCGCTGTCGGCCAGGCGGCGCAGTTCGCCGGCTTCGAGCAGGTAGTCCTCCTCGGCGCCGCCCAGGGCCTTGCCGCGCGCGCCGGCCCACTCGGCGCACTTGCGCAGCACACCCAGGAATTCGCCAAAGTGCGCCGACTCCACGTCGATCAGCCCGCGGAAGCGCGCCCAGCCGCGGATGAAGGACTCGTGCGACACCTTCAGCGTCACGCGCGACGGATCCTCGTCGTCCCAGAACAGGTAGTCCACCGAGCCGAGGAAACCTTCGCCGATGAGCGCGCGCAGGTCGGCGCGTGTCTTGCCGTGGCCGAGCTGCGCGGCGCCCACGTCCACGTCCAGCCGCTGCTGCGAATACAGCCCCGTGTTCGGGTCCTTGAACGCGAGCTGGCGGAAGAGCGCGTCGAGCTCACGCTGGCGCGCCGCATCGTGCCACTGGTACAGCGTCTCGGGCCAGTTCTCCACGCAGGCGCGCAGCGTGTTCAATCGCTCGTCCAGCGTGGTGGGCTGCCCCTGCGCGCCGGCGTGCACGGCACGCACCAGGTCGGCCTGCGTGATGGTGGCCGGCACCGGCACGTCCATGTCCTGGCGTTCGATGGCGGCTTCCCACAGCCGCGCCAGCAGGTGCTGCATCAGCGGCAGGTGATCGGGGTCGTGCGTGATGGCCTGCGTGTCGCGCAGCACGCGGTTGATCACGGCTTCTTCGAACTGCACCTGCTCGGGCAGCGCACGCTCGGGCTCGGCGCGCGCCATGAGGCGCAGGAAACGCTGCGCCGGCCCGGTGATGGCTTGGCGCAACTCGTCGGTGTCCAGGCGCCGGATCAGGTACGAACTCTTGTTGATGGCGTCGGGCAGCTCGAGGAAGGTGGCGCAGTCGTTGAGGTGCTCGCTGCGCATCGTCAGCACCACGTGGCAGCGCGGGTGCGGGTTGAAGAAATGGTCGAGCACACGCTCCACCAGCAGTGCTGCGTCGGCCACGCCCTGGTTGGTGGGGTGGAACAGCTCCTCGAACTGGTCGATGACGAAGAGCACCTGCGCATCGGCTGCGTCGGGCCCGGGCGGCAGCGCGAGCTCGGCGCTGTAGGTGTCCAGCAGGCGCGCGAAGCCGGCTTCCTGGCGGAAGATCTCGGCGATGTCCTCCTGCCGCTTCCGGTCTTCGGCCGCGCTGCCGCGGCTCTTCAGCAGGCCGGCAAAGCGGCGCGCGAAGCGTGTCACCGGTGAGTGGCGGCGCGCCGCCTGGTCGGCCGCCGACACGTTGGTGCCGGGCGTGCAGGTCATCGGCAGCCACAGGTCACCGGCGCCGGGGATGCCGTAGCTGCGCAGCTCGGGCACCACGCCGGCGTGGATGAGGCTGCTCTTGCCGGAGCCGGAACCACCGAGCACGGCCACGAACTGCGTGCCCTTCAGGTGCTCGATGACCTCGCGCACCTGGCGCTCGCGGCCGAACAGCAGCGCGGCCTCGAAGTCGAGGAAAGGCCGCAGCCCCGGGTAGGGCTCGCGCGGCAGCCTGGCGCGCGCGTCGCTCATGCCGCGCTCCGTTTCTGGTGGCGGCGGAAGACCTTCTCCAGGAACTGCTGCAGCTCGCTGCGTTCGTCGTCCACCACGTCGATGGCGGCTGCTTCGTGTGCGTTGAAACGCAGCACCTGCCACCCCCAGGCCGGCACCGGCTCGCTGCTCTCCTGCGGTGGCATCAGGTAGGCCACGATGCCGGGCGCTGCGTCACGGCCAGGTGCCAGCTTCATCTCCACCTTGTTGATCTGCGCCACCAGCGCCTCGCTGGTCTTCTTGCCCCACAGCAGCACCACGCCGTCGGCGTCGTCCAGGCTCGGGAACTCGTCGATGCGGTCCACCGGCAGGCCGCGTGAACGCAGGCTCAGCGGCGGCACCCGGTCGGGCGCGATGCGGCGGCACACCGCTTCCCACTCGTGTTCGATCCACGCGCCCAGCGGCTCCCACAGCGTGCGCTCGTGGCGGTTGCTTTCGATGTAGATGCGCACGGCCGAGGGCGCGGGCTGCTGCGCTTTCGCCGCGGGGGCCAGGCGCTGCAGCAGGGCCGGCAGCGGCAGGGGTTGCGCCTGCAGCGCCTGCACGGCTGCGGGCGGCGGCGTGCCGGGTTGCAGGTCGAGCCAGAAGACGCCGTCGACGGGTTTGCCGCGCTTGAGCCAGGCATCACGCTGCAGCTGCAGGTGGCCGCCGGGCGCCAGGCTGGTGAGCATCGGCGGGCTGTCGTCGAAGGCCAGCACCAGGCGCTCGGCGTTGTCGAACTCGGCGAACTCGCTGAACACCGCGTCCTGCGTCAGCAGCCTCGCGCTCACGCCGCGTGCGGCCAGCGCCGTGACGGCCGCCGCGGCGCCCGCGACCGCGGCCGGCGGCACGAAGCCGAACAGCGTGCCAGCGCCGGCCACCGCCGGCCGCGGTGGTGGGTCCACGAGCGGGTCCTGTCGCGGCCCGGGTTCGGGCGGGCGTGGATCGCGCGCCGATTCCTTCAGCTTCGCCGCCAGGTCGGAGCGCAGGCGCTCGAAGGGCGATCGGAAGGCCGGCGAGACGAGGCCCGGTGCCAGGTACACGTCACGCGGGCGGTCACGCTCCTGTTCCTCGAAGAACGGGATCCACACCTGCTCGCCACCCGGCACCAGCTGCTGCCAGGCGGTGCCCCCGGCCACCGAGAGCATCGCGCTTTCGCCCATGGCCACGATGTACAGGCGCTGCGCCAGGCCCGTGCTGCCGAAGAGCTCGTGGAAGGCTTGCAGTTCGCGCAGGCACCACTCGCTCTGCGCGTAGTTGTCGTGCACGACGATCACGGTGGCGAAGCTGCGCGCGATGCGCTGGCGCAGCTGGTCGCCCAGCACGCCGGCCACCGGGCCGTTGTTGGCCGACAGGTGCATCGGCGGCAGCTTCACGCCGCGCAGCAGCGCGGCCAGGCCGCGTTCGAGCTCGGTGCGGAACTGCGTGACCCAGTGGAACCAGGCCTCGTCGTCGGCATGCGCGTAGCTGATGAACGCGGTGTAGTCGCAGTCCTTCAAGGACGGGAGAGTCGGCACGCGGGCGATCCTAGGGAGCACCCCCGCAGGTGTAAAGGCAGCGTGCACCCCTAGCAACAGCGCTGATTCACCGTTTGGTGATTTCACCGAAGGCGCCCGGGCCGCCTCGTGTTCCACTCGCGGCATGCCCGCCGAGAGAGCCGCCGCACCGGCCCCCACCCCCGCCACACGCACCCGCGACGCCGCACGCTCGCGCGAGGCGATCCTCGCCGCCGCGCGCGACGAGTTCGCCGCCTTCGGCCTGGGCGGCGCGCGCGTGGAGCGCATCGCCGAACGCGCCGGCGTCAACAAGAAGCTGCTGTACCACTACTTCGAGGACAAGGACGACCTCTTCCGCGCCGTGATGGAAGAGGCCTACCTGCACATCCGCCAGGCCGAGCAGGCACTGCACCTCACCGACCTGCCACCCGCCGAAGCGGTGCGCAAGCTCACCGAGTTCACCTGGAACTACTACCTCGCGCACCCCGAGTTCCTGACGCTGCTGAACAGCGAGAACCTGCACCGCGCGCGGCACGTGAAGAGCTCGCAGCGGGCGCAGGCGCTGAACTCGCCACTGATCCAGACGCTGGGCGAGGTCCTGGAGCGCGGGCGCGCCGAGGGTGTGTTCCGCGGCGGCGTCGATCCGCTGCAGCTGTACATCTCGATCGCCGGCCTCTCGTACTTCTACCTCTCCAACAACCACACGCTGTCGGCGATCTTCGGCCGCGACCTGATGGCCGCCAAGGCGCGCAACGAGCGCCTCTCGCACATCAGCGAGGTCATCCTCGGTTACCTGCTGCGCGACTGAAGGCGCGGGTTAACCCGCTGCCGCGCGCGGCCGACGCAGGCCGAAAATCCGCTCCATATTCACCGAACGGTGAATTCAAGGAGACAAGCGATGCCCGCCCGATCCGCCGCCCGATCCACCTTCGCCCGCCGTGCCCTGCTGGCCGCCGCGGCGCTCGCACCCACCCTGGCGCTGGCGCAGGCCGGCTACCCGAACAAGCCGATCCGGGTGATCGTGCCCTTCGCCGCCGGCAGCACCACCGACATCATCGCCCGCGCCATCACCGACAAGATGAGCGCCAGCATGGGCCAGCAGCTGGTGGTGGAGAACAAGGCCGGCGCCGCCGGCACCATCGGCCAGGCCCAGGTGGCCACGGCCGAGCCCGACGGCTACACGATCATGGTGCACAGCAGCTCGCACACCGTGAGCCCGAGCACCTTCGCCAAGCTGCCCTTCGACACGCTGACCGCGTTCGCCGGCGTGACGCCGATCTCGGCCACGCCCAATGTGCTGGTGATCGCGCCCGGCAAGAACATCAAGAGCGTGCGTGAACTCGTGGCCGCGGCCAAGGCCAACGCCGCGGGCCTGAACTTCGCTTCCGCGGGCCAGGGCAGCGCCACGCACCTGAACGCCGAGAAGTTCAAGCTCGCCGCCGGCATCAACGCCACCAACATCCCGTTCAAGGGCTCGGCCGAGGCGGTGAACGAGGTCATCGCCGGGCGCGTGGACTACTACTTCTCGCCCATCGCACCCGTGATCGGCCAGATCAAGGCCGGTGCGCTGGTGCCGCTGGCCGTCGGCAGCTCGCGCCGTGCCAGCGCATTGCCCGACGTGCCCACCACGGCGGAAGCCGGCGTGCCGGGCAGCGAGTTCAACTTCTGGATCGGCATGATGGTGCCGGCCAAGACGCCGCGCGAGATCGTCAACCGGCTCAACGCCGAGGTGCTGAAGGCGCTGGCCCTGCCCGAGGTGAAGGAACGCTTCACGCAGCTGGGCGCCGACGCCTGGACGATGACACCGGAGCAGTTCGACGCCTACATCAAGGCCGAGGTGGCGAGCAACGCCACGCTGGTCAAGGCCGCGGGCCTGGCACCCACGCAATAACCCTCGAAGAGACTGCCATGGCCACCCAGACCCTCGGCCTCATCATGCACGGTGTCACCGGGCGCATGGGCCTGAACCAGCACCTGATCCGTTCCATCGTCGCCATCCGCAACCAGGGTGGCGTCACGCTGGTCAACGGCGACAAGGTGATGCCCGACCCGGTGCTGATCGGCCGCAACGCCGAGAAGATCGAGGCGCTTGCCAAGGCACACGGCATCAACCGCTTCGGCACCAACCTCGACGCCGCGCTCGACAACAAGGCCGATACGGTGTTCTTCGACGCCGGCACCACGCAGATGCGCCCCACGCTGCTGGCCAAGGCCCTGCGCGCCGGCAAGCACGTGTACTGCGAAAAGCCCATCGCCACCAACCTGGCCGAAGCCGTGCAGATCTGCCAGCAGGCCACCGCCTCGGGCCTCAAGCACGGCGCGGTGCAGGACAAGCTCTTCCTGCCCGGCCTGCGCAAGCTCGACATGCTGCGCAGAAGCGGCTTCTTCGGCCGCATGCTGAGCGTGCGCATCGACTTCGGCTACTGGGTCTTCGAAGGTGACCTGCAGCCCATCCAGCGGCCGAGCTGGAACTACCGCAAGGAAGACGGTGGCGGGATGATCCTGGACATGATGTGCCACTGGCGCTACGTGCTCGACAACTTCTTCGGCGAGGTGCAGTCCATCACCTGCCTGGGCGCCACGCACATCGACAGGCGCTGGGACGAGGCCAACCAGCCCTACCCCTGCACCGCCGACGACGCCGCCTACGCCACGGCGCAGCTCAAGGG
>VFQQ010004895.1_pt1 | contig 11468 bp, 10 predicted proteins | sample 3512341 | NCBI WGS metagenome assembly VFQQ01 (sample SAMN10412373, study PRJNA504923) | tailings metagenome | isolation source: Relicate 2 Philex TSF1 revegetated site | place: Philippines: Tuba, Benguet | collected 2017-08-29 | reverse complement strand
TCGATGCGGGCCTCCAGCTTGCGATCGGTGAAGTTCTTGTCGCGGTTGTTGACCGCCTTGAACTTGCTGCCGTCGATGGCGACGATGCCGTCGGTGAAGAGCTTCAACCGGCGGCACAGCAGCACGAACTCCTTGCAGACCTTGCGGATCGCCTCGCCGTTGTCGCGGCGGAAGTCGGCGATGGTCTTGAAGTCCGGTGCCAGACGTCCGGTGAGCCAGATCAACTCGAGGTTGCGTTGCGCCTCGGTCTCCAGGCGGCGGCTGGACTGCACCCGGTTGAGATAGCCGTAGACGTAGATCTTGAGCAGGGTCGCGGGGCTGTACCCAGGCCGGCCGGTGGCAGCCGGATCGGCGCGTTCGAAGCCCAGCTTGCGCAGATCAAGCTCATCGACGAAGACATCGATGACGCGGACCGTGCTGTCCTCATGAATCCAGTCATCGAGGCGCTCGGGGAAGAGAACGCTCTGCGTTCGGTCCTGGCCTTCGACGTACCGTCCCATCGTTCACTCCCGTCGGTCTGACAGGAGCTATGACATCGTCCGATGCAGAGAGTTTCCACACAGCCTCGACCCATTGCTGCCCGTGGCCGATTTCGCGGCAAGCGACTGGTCTACCTCAACACTTGACCTTAGCTCACGCGGCGATGTCCCGGAGCCTGTTGAACGCGTGAGCTGAGGTGGCGGCTCCTTCGACCCGCATGCGCGAGCATGCGGGTTGCCTCGCAAGCAACCGAAGGAGCCACCAAGATGAAAGCTCACACGAAGCCCGCGCTGCGGGCCATGCCTGCTGTGCAGGTCCAGATTTCGCTGCCCGTGCAGGGCGTGCTGCGCGACGTGCGCCACGCCTTCCTGGGCCTGTGCATCGACGCCGGCCAAAAGGCGCTGGCCGCGATGATGGAGGCCGACCGGGTTGCGCTGTGCGGCCCCAAGGGCGTGCCGGACGCCGCCCGTCGCGCCGTGCGCGGCGGCACCACCGCCAGCCAGGTCGTGCTGGGCGGCCAGCGCATCGCGGTGCGGCGCCCGCGGTCGCGCTCGATGACCGAGGGCGAACTGGCGCTGCGCAGCTTCGAGTGGGCTGCCGGCAGCGACCCGCTGGACGCCGCCACGATGGGCAAGACGCCGACGGCCGTGCAACTGATCGACATTACGCCGAAACTGGTCCTGAAGTTCCTCGCCCACCTGGAGCGCGATCGGCACAACTCGGTGCGAAGCCGCAACCTGCGGCTGACAGCCTTGCGGACGTTCCTGAAGTTCGCGGGCCGACGCGACGTGACGGCACTGCACGCTGTCGAACGGGTGATGGCCGTGCCGATGAAGCGCTTCGAGCGGCCGCTGCTGGGCCACCTGACGCGGCCCGAGATGATCGCCGTGCTGGGGCAACCCGGCGCCGATTGGACTTCGCAGCGCGACCACTTGCTGCTGAGCCTGCTTTACAACACCGGCGCGCGCGTGTCGGAGATCGTCGGGGTGCGCGTCGTCGACGTGGCGCTGGACGGCGCCGCCTGCGTCCATCTTCACGGCAAGGGTCGCAAGGATCGTTCGATGCCCCTGTGGAAGTCGACCGCTGCAGCCACCGACCGCGACACGCTCGCAGCTGAACGACTGCATCCGAAAGTCCCGACCTGACGCTGCCGACCCACATCAGTCAGCCATCCCGCCCAATGGACTGCACCAGAGCGCTCGTAGCGATCCGACGGGCCGCTCTGTGATTCCACCGGGCGCGTAGTGCCTGCTGACAAACTTGGACTGTGGTCACTCGCACCGAAACCGGTGGAGCCCAAGCGCAGGGACACCATGCTGCGATTGGCGCTGGCAGACAGCATCGCGCGGACAATTCCAGCCCCGCATGCCCAGATCATCTGTGCGCACTCAACGGCGCGTGACGCGCCGGACCCCTGTCCACCAGCCCTTGTCAAGCTCCTGTTCGAACAGGGACTTCATGATCTCCTTCACTCGACGCGCGGCGCGCGACAGCGGCCGGCCTGTGGTGTGCGCTATCGAGATCTTGCGGTCGATGCCTGGCTTGACGATACGCGCTGTGACCAGCGCGCCCTCTGCAGGATCGTTCTGTATCGCCGCCAGCGAGAGAATCGTGTAGCACCCCGTGCGGCGCACCATCTCCTTGAGCTGCTCGGGCGCATCTACCTCGGCCGTCACGTGCAGGCCGATGCCGACCTTGTCCAGCGCGCCCTCGACCACAAGCCGCAGCCCGTGTTCGCGCCCCGGCAGCACCATCGGCAAACCCGTCAGCCGGCTCGCCACCACCTGCCCCTTCGAATCCAGCAGGCCGTCGAGATCGCGCTGATCGCGCGCGGCAAGAAACAGGTCTTCGTCCAACACCCATTCGAGGTCGAGCCCCGGCACGCCTGACGTGGCGTAAACCAGGCCGAAGTCGATCGTGCCTTCGGGCAGCCATCGCGCGATATGTCCTGAAAGGCCTGACACCACGCGCAGTTGCACGTTCGGAAGTTCGCGCTGCACGGTCTGGATCAAGGGCACGGTGAGAAGCGATGTGAGCGAGCCCGGAAGACCCACCGATACGCGCCCGACCTCCGACGACTGGTGCACGCGCATGCTCGAAGCCGCCGCTTCGACCGCGTCGAGCACCGTGCGCGCATGGGCCAGGAAGTCGCGCCCCTCGGGGGTGAGAATGGCGCCGTCGAAACGGCGCTCGAAAAGCTGCACACAAAGCTCTTCTTCGAGCAGCTTGATCTGTGCGCTGACCGACGGCTGCGAGATATGAAGCACCTGCGCCGCCTGCAGGAACGAGCGCTTTTCGGCGATGGCGACGAAATACTTGAACTGCTTGAGGTTCACACCGTGTGTCTCGGGACGCTGGAAATCCACCCAAGTATCGCCCGCCAGCCTAGCGCCCGGCTGGCCGGGCTTTCTCAGGCCAGCTTGTCGAGTTCGGCGAGGATCTCCTTCGTGTGTTCGCCCAGCCGTGGCGCCGGCCGGGTGAAGTGACCGGGGCTAGCGGACAGGCGCGGCACGATGTTGTGCATTGGGATGCTGCCGAGGTCGCGGTCTTCGATCTCGACGATGGCCTGGCGACCGATCACAAAAGGGTGTTCCAGCAGGTCGGCCATCGAACAAACCGGCCCGACCGTCACGCCCGCCGCTTCGAATGCGTCGAGGTTGGTCTGCTGGGTGCGTGCGCCGATGAAGCCGGCAATGATGGCGTCGAGCTCGTCCCGATTCGCCACGCGCGCGTCGTTGGTGGCGAAGCGCGGGTCGCTCTTAAGCTCCGGCCGGCCGATGGTGTCGAGGATGCGCATTGCCATCGACTGCATCGAGCCTGACATGGCCACGAACTTGCCGTCGAGGCATTCGTAGATGTTGCGCGGCGCGGTGTGGGTCGACTGGTTGCCAGAGCGCATGGTCGGCTCACCGGTGAGCCTGAACTTGGCGGCCTCTGAGGCGATCACGGAGAAGATCGGCTCGAAGAGCGAAAGGTCGATGACCTGCCCGCGCCCTTCCCGCTCGGCCACGCGCAGCGCCGTCAGCACACCGGCCGCGCCGTAGATTCCGGCAATCATGTCGGCCAGCGCGAGCGGCGGCAGCACCGGTGGCCGATCGGCGTAGCCGTTGAGGAAGGCAAAGCCCGACATCGCCTCGACCAGCGTGCCGAAACCCGGCTTGTGGCTGAACGGCCCGGTCTGCCCCCAGCCCGAGATGCGCACCACCACCAGCGCCGGGTTGAGTTCGAGCAACAGCCCCGGCGCCAGGCCCATGCGTTCCAGGCCGCCGGGCACGAAGTTCTCGATGAAGATCTGCGAGTGCCGCACCAGCTTCCTGATCTGCTCCAGGCCCTGCGACGACTTGAGGTCGAGTACCAGGGAGCGCTTGTTGCGGCCGTAGACCTTCCAGTAGATGTCCTGGTCTTCTTCGCGCCAGCTTCGCAGGTCGTCGCCGGCGCCTTCGCGCTCGACCTTGATCACGTCGGCGCCGAAGTCGGCCAGGTAGACACTCAGCATGTTGCCGGCCACCAGCCGCGACAGGTCGAGCACACGCACGCCGTCGAGCGGACCCTTCGCGTCGGAGTCGAATCGTTGCATCGCCGTTCTCCGGGGCTAGACCAGGATCACCGGCTTGATCTCCTGCATCTTCTGCATTCGTTCCAGCGCGATGTTGACCTCGTCGAGCTTGTACCGGCCGGTGATCATCTTCTCGAACGGGAAGTCGTCGAGGTGGGTGGAGATGAAGTCCAGCGCCAGTGAGTAGCTGCGCGCGTCGCCCGAGAAAGAGCCGATCACGTGGATGTTCTTCTTCACGATCAGCGAGGGTGCGAACTCGGTCTTGCCTTCTCCGAGCTGGCCGACGATCAGATAGCGCGCGCCCTTGCGGCACAGGTGCAGGCCCTCGACGAAGGCCGCGGGCACGCCGGTGAACTCGAGCACGATGTCGGCGCCGCGGCCGCCGGTGTGCTGCTGCACGATCTCGAGCCGCTCCTGCGCCGTGGTGCCCTCGACCGAAATGCACAGGTCGGCGCCGAACTCGCGCGCCAGTTCGAGACGCGCCGCGGGCGCACCAATCACGATCACCTTCCGAGCACCTCGCACCTTGGCGTTGGCGGTGGCAAGCAAACCCAGCGGCCCGGCGCCCTGGACCACGACCACCTCGCTCGGGTCGATTGAGCCGAGCTGCGACATCGCATTCATCACCGATCGCAGTGCACAACTCGACAGGCTCGCAAGCTCGTTCGGCACGTTGTCGGGCACCTTCAGGCGCCCGGCCTGCGGCAGCACGTAGCCGTACTCGGAAAAGCCGCCCAGCAGGTAGGGCTCCTGTTCCATGTTCTCGTACATGTAGGCGCGCCGGTTCATGCATAACGTAGGCTTGCGCGCGGTGGTGCAGTAGAAGCAGCTGCCACAGGCGGTGTGGGTGTAGAGCACCCGGTCACCCACACGCAGCGGGTTGCCCACTGAATCGCGGTCGGCGGCATAACCGAGCTGCAACACCCGGCCCACCATCTCGTGGCCGATGATCACCGGCAGGTTGACGGTCAGCGACAGCGAGCCCTGCCACAAGTGAACGTCGGTGCCGCAGATCGAGCACGCCTCGATCTTGACCAGCGCAGCGCCGGTCTCGACCTGGCGCGGGATCGGCACGTTCTCGATCTGCAGTGGCTCCTTGAACTTGCGCAGCACGGCGGCACGGGAGAATTCTGGAAGGGTCGTCATGGAGATTCCGTCGTCAAAAGTAGCGATACCAGAGCGAGAGCTGGGGAACGTAAGTGATGACCGCCATCACCAGCAGCGCCGCCACCAGGAACCACCCGAGATACCGCAGCAGGCTCACCAGGTCGGCGTTGTTGGTGCGCGCTGCCACGTAGAGATTGGCAGCCATCGGCGGGGTGAGCAGGCCGATCTCGATGTTGGTCACGAGGATGATCGCGAAGTGCACCGGGTCGATGCCGAACCTGGCCGCCGCCGGTGCCAGCAGCGGCCCCATCAGCAGCGTTGCGGCATTGGTCTCCATGAACATGCCGATCAGCAGCAAGACCAGGTTGACCACCAGCAAGAACACCAGCGGGCTGTCGGTGAAGCTTGTCGCATAGCTGGCGATGGACTGTGGCACCTGCTCCAGCACCATCGCGCGGTTGAAGATGCTGGTGAAGCCGATGATCACCAGGATCGCAGCCGACGACAATGCCGCCCGACCGAAGATGCCGTTGAGCTCGGCGAACTTCGTCATACGGCCGAGCACAGTCACCAGCAGCGCATAGAGCGCAGCCACTGCAGCGGCTTCGGTCGGCGTGAACACACCCGAGTAGATGCCGCCGAGCACCAGCACCGGCAGCATCAGCGCCGGGATCGAGCGTGTGAGCACCGAGGCGACCGAGCGTCGAACCATGGCACCGTCGACCGTGGCATGGGTCGAGGCCTGCGCCGTGGCGGCGGTTTCCTGCCCGCCGGGCAGCACGCGCCGCGACATCCAGGCATGCACCACGCCGAGTGCGACCATCATCACGATGCCCGGCATCACCGAGGCCAGGAAGAGCTGCGTGATCGACACGCCGACGATCGAGCCGTACAGGATCAACGGGATCGACGGCGGGATCAGCACGCCGAGCAGGCCGGCCGACGCGTTGAGTGCCGCGGTGTAGCCGCGCGGGTAACCGCGCAGCGACATCTCGCGTCCAACCGTGCCGCCGATGGCAGCCACCGTTGCCACCGACGAACCCGTGATGGCGCCCATCAGCGCACTGGCCAGGATCATCACGTGGCCGAGCGGGGCCCGCACCCAGCCCAGCAGGATGTCGCACACGGCGGTGAGCTGGCGGATCAGGCCACCCCGGTTCATGAGGTCCCCGCCGAGCAGGAACAGCGGAATGGCGAGCAGCGGAAAGCTCGACACCGTGTCGTACGGGATCGAGGCCAGCGACGACAGGTCGATGTTCCACGCCTCGGCGCGAACCATCACGAGCAGCGCAAAGGCCACCCCGACGGGCACGCCGAGCACGAGCAGGGTCAGCAGTGCGAATGCGATCATGTTGTGGAAGCCTCCTCGATCAGCGGCTGATCGGACAGAACACGCCACATTTCGATGGCGGCGTGGAGCAGCATCAGCACCATGCCTAGCATCAGGAAGAACACCGGCACGTAGACCGGCGTACCCATGTCGAGCATGCGCTCGCCGGACTGCCGCACGTCGACGAAGAACAGCATGCCAATCCAGGCATATACGCCGGCGAAGACCAGCAGTGCCAGCGCGACCCCGCCGCGTGCGGCCCGCCGCAGGCCCGCCTGGGGCAGCAGCTTGACCACGTCGACCGCGATGTGCGACTGCGCATAGGTGCACATCGCGGCGCCGATGAAGGCCAGGGGCGACATCGCGACGATGGCCCATTCCGCCACGTTCGGAAGCCCCAGATTGAAATAGCGCACGGCCACGCTGACCGACACCGTCAAGAGCATCACGACCAAGCTCAGCACGCAGATCCAGCGTTCGATCCTGAAGACGCGGTACTCGAAGACGTCGAGGCCGCCCGCCGGCGACGGCCCGGCGTCAAGCATCGGCGCGGCCGGACTCACGGCTTGCGCAGCTTGGCGACTTCTTCGCGCAGTGCCTTGACGCGCTCGGCGCCGTAGATCGGCGCCAGCTTGTCCCACAGTGAGTCGCCGACGCGCTGGAACTCTGCCATCGCCTCGGGTGTGGGCACGGTAACGCGCACGCCGCCTTCGCCGATCTTCTTGAGGAAGGACGCGTTGAGCTCACGGTTCTTCTGGATCTGGCGCGTGGAGACCTCGGCGGCGGTGTCCTGCAGGATCTTCTTCTGCTCGGCGCTCAGGCGGCCCCAGAGCCTTTCACTGGCGGTTATCGCGCCCATGGCGTACACGTGGTTGGTGGTGGTCATGAACTTCTGCGCTTCGAACAGCCGCGAATTGAAGGTGATGCTCGCACCGTTGTCCTGGCCGTCCACGGTGCCCTGCTGCAAGGCCGTGAAAAGTTCGGGGAACGGCATGGCCACCGCTTGCGCACCAGCCGATTCGAAGAAGCCCTTGATGCCGGCCGAGCCGGGCACCCGAAGCTTCAGACCTTTGAGATCGGAGACCGTTGCGACCGCCTGCTTCGAGTTGGTGACGGCCCGGAACTCGAGCTCGAAAAAGCCGAGCGCCTGCATCTTGTGTTTGTTAAGCGTGCTGCGCAGAGTGGTCTGCAACACACCCCGCGGGTTATAGAAGATCGCGTCCGCTTCCTTGAAGCTGGTCACGATGTACGGCAGGTAGTGAATGTCGAACAGCGGGTCGAGACCGGCGAGAGAGCCCGGGTTCAGGAAGGCGAGTTCGATCGAGCCGCGCGACAACTCGCGCGCCAGCGCCTCGTCGCCGCCGAGCTGGCTGTTGGGGAACAGGGCGATCGTGATCTCGCCCTTGGTGCGCTCCGAGACGAGTCGCGCGAAGTCCTTGCTGGCCTCATCGACTGGGCTGTTGATGGCGAACACGTGGCCGAGGCGGATCTTCATCTCCGCGGCAGCAGCGCCAGCGGCGCCGAGCGTGGCAATGGCCGCGACGGCCAGGGTGGCGAGGGTGCGTCGAGCCCCGCGCAAGAAGGTTGCGTTCTTTTTCATGTCTCTCTCCATGGGGTGGTAGATCGTGATTCGGCAGGGGCGTGCGCCCCTGCCATCGGCTGCTCGCGATCAGCCGTGGTTCAGCACGATGGTCTTCGCCACCGTGTATTCGCGCAGTGCCTCGAAGCCCTTCTCACGCCCGTGGCCGCTGCGCTTGAAGCCGCCGAACGGGAGCTCGATGCCGCCACCGGCGCCGTAGCCGTTGACGTAGACCTGGCCCACGCGCAGCTTCTTGGCGACGCGGATCTGACGCGCGCCGTTGGCCGACCACACGCCCGCGATGAGGCCGTACTCGGTGCCGTTGGCGATGCGCACCGCATCGTTTTCGTCGTCGAACGGAATCACCACGAGCACCGGGCCGAAGACTTCCTCGTAGGCGAGCTCGTGGTCGAGCGGTACCGGCCCGAGCAGCGTCGGCTTGACGAAGAACCCACCCTGGGCGGAGCGCTCGTCGAGCCGGCCTTCGCCCAGTACCGGAATGCCGTCCCTGCGCGCACGGTCCAGAAACCCCATGACGCGCTCGTGCTGGATCTTGCTGATCACCGGGCCGCAGTCAAGGTCGGCCTCGTGCGGTCCGACGCGCACGGCGTTCATGCGCGCGGACAGTGCGCCGACCACCTTGTCGTAGATCGAGCGCTGAACCAGCACCCGGCTGCCGGCCGAACAGGTCTGGCCGGCGTTCTGGATGATGGCGTTGATGACCACCGGCAGCGCCTTCTCGAGGTCAGCGTCGTCGAACACCAACTGCGGTGACTTTCCACCCAGCTCCAGGACGCACGGCACGTGGTTCTCGGCCGCCGAGCGCTGGATCAGCGTGCCCACTTCGGGCGAGCCGGTGAACGACAGGAAATCGATGCCCTTGTGGCTGGAGAGTGCGGCACCCGCCTCTTCGCCATAGCCCGTGACCAGGTTGATGGTGCCGGCGGGGAACCCGATTTCGGCCGCTAGCTGGGTCAGGCGCACGATGCTGAGGCAGGCTTCTTCGGCTGGCTTGAGCACGGTCGCATTGCCGGTCGCCAGCGCCGCGCCCAAAGTGCGGCCGAACATCTGGGCCGGGTAGTTCCAGGGAATGATGTGGCCGGTCACGCCGCGAGGCTCGCGCACGATCATGACCTGGTAGCCATCGAGGAAGGGGATGGTGTCGCCATGCACCTTGTCTGCGGCGCCGCCGTAGTATTCGAAGTAACGCGCGGTGGCGATGATGTCGTTGCGCGCCAGCTTCAGCGGCTTGCCGGTGTCGTTGGCCTCGAGCTGGGCCAACTCCTCCTGGTGGGCGAGGATCGCCAGGCCCAGGCGCGACAACAGCCTGCCGCGATCGGTGGCGGTGGTGCGACCCCACTCGCCCTCGAAGGCGCGGCGCGCGGCGGCCACCGCCGCATTGACGTCTTCCGCGCCGCCGCGTGCAATACGGCCGACCATATGTCCGTCGCTCGGGCAGATCATCTCAATTGCCTGGCCGGAGGCCGGACGCACCCAAAGTCCGTCGATGAAGTTCAAGGCAGGAAGGTCGGTCGTGAAGGGCATGTCGCTTGTCTCGTCTCGGTGGAAGGGCGTCTGGTAGTGAAGCCTACTTGCGACCTGGCTTCCGCAACAAATACTGTTTAGCTGGAGCCGCTCAAGCGAACCCCTATGCGCTGCCGCTGGCGCTGAAGGCAAAGCTGATAGCCGCTGATTGAAGAATCGATTTTTGCAATCGGCCGTAAACTCCTACGATGCGGTTGCCCTGGAACGAAGGCCCTGCATGAAAACCCGCCCGTTGCGATCTTTTCTGTTCGTCCCCGCTGACAACGACCGGCTGCTGCAAAGCGCGATCACGAAGCCGTGCGACGTGGTCATCCTCGACCTTGAGGACGGTGTCCACCCGAGCCGCAAGGTGTTGGCGCGCGGCACGCTGCGCACCTCCATCCAGCGAGTCACCGAAGCGGGCAAGAAGGCAGCGGTGCGGGTCAATGGCGACCTTGACACGGCCGTGACCGATCTTCGCGTGGCGGTGTGTGAAGGACTAAGCATCGTGTTGCTGCCCAAGGTCGAACATGCGCGTGATGTGCAATTGCTGGCGGGCCTGGTCGCAGCGCTTGAGACGGCGGCAGGCGTGGTGCCCGGACAGATTCGGTTCTTGCTGCAAATCGAAAGCGCGGCCGCGCTGCCCCGCCTCCACGATATTGCCGCGGCAGATAAGCGCACCATGGGCATGATGCTCGGAAGCGAAGACTTCTCGCTCGACTGCGGCGCACTACCGACACCCGAATTGCTCATGCACCCAAGCCTGATGGTGATGCAGGCGGCCCGTGCCGCTCGCATCCAGGCGATCGGCTTTGTCGGCTCGATCGCCGACCTTGGCGAGGTCGAGCAGTTCACACAGAAGCTGGAGCAGGCGCGGTCACTCGGATTTCGCGGCGCGGTGATCGTGCATCCGAAATTCCTGGACGCGGTAAACGCCTGCTACACGCCCACGCTTGAGGCATTGGCCGCGGCGCGCGAGATCGTCGCAGCCTTCGAGGCTGGTGATGCCGCAGGCATAGGCGCCATGAAGGTCAACGGGAAGATGATCGACAAACCGGTTTACCGAAGGGCGCTGGATCTGCTGGCAGAGGCTGACTAGACGAGATCTTCGTCAGGTCCTATTGGACTTCTGCGTTCTTGCGCAGAATTCCACCTTGAAAAGACCGTGTGTCACACGGAGCCGAACTCGCGACCCGATCGTCGCACGACCGTTTACTGGGTGGACTAGTTGCTCGACCATACAGCTGTGACCGATGTCTTTGGGTCGGCAGCGCTAGTTCGGCTGATCAGACTGCTGACGTAGCGCCTTCATCGGCCGTCGATTGCCGCAGCATGACCGTGAGGGACCGATTTGGAGAATGGGCGCGTTCAACCGGCCGTCGGCCTATGGCGTCTGTACCTTCAGACCGGTCATTGGAATCGCGATTTCCTGATCGATCGTATGACCGGAAGTGGCCCGGGACCGCCCGGTCGACCGTGCGCCGCGTAGCCGCCGTCGAAGGCGGCCACCCCGCAGCAACACCCCGGGAGGCCACCGACTGGCTTCAGCTCATCAGGGCCCGCAGAGCGGTAGCGGGGTCAGTGCCTACATGTAGACCGATGCACAAATCGCGTGGCCCGACCGCGTATCCGCTAGGTAGTCGTCCGCCAGATTGCGCCAGCCCGGCTGGTCGTAGAAGTGATGGTGCGCGTCGACGATCGGCAGCTCGGTTTGGAGTGCCTCCTCTCGGTGCGGCTGCAGCCAGCCCTCATGGACGGTCAGGTAGTTGTGGGCTGGGTTCATCATTGCGCCATCCCTTGTCTTGCCAGCCTGCCTGCTAAGGGGTGGTCCTTGCGACTGCTGTTGAGATCCACGAACCCCACTAGCCATGTCCACGAACCGTGCTAGCGAG
>VFQQ010004894.1_pt1 | contig 11470 bp, 11 predicted proteins | sample 3512341 | NCBI WGS metagenome assembly VFQQ01 (sample SAMN10412373, study PRJNA504923) | tailings metagenome | isolation source: Relicate 2 Philex TSF1 revegetated site | place: Philippines: Tuba, Benguet | collected 2017-08-29 | reverse complement strand
GGGAAACACACAGTTTGAGAGTTATAAAGATTATTATATTTGAAGATGTTTCTAGATTGTTCATCACTGAATTTGAAGCCTCTAAAAACTAATGTCAGAATTACTGAAAACAATTTGTAGCCTTTGCCACCACCTTTCTTGCCCATTGTCATAAGGAATATGGGGTGAGGTTCTGCTTAGAGGCATTTGAGCTGCTAATGCTCCAGTACGGATATATTTGTCTGCATCTATACTATTTTGCAAATAACTTTTGATTTGATTAGCTCTGTGTCGTCTTTGAATAGAATCAGTAATTGGAGCATACCGTGGATTAGAAAGATCTGCGACTCTAACCCCACCATATTGATTCATTTCTGAAAGATTTAAGATAAGAGTTAATGCAGAACAATAATTATCTTCTGTAAGGCCAAAGGGCGTAAATAAACCCGGATCGCCCCCAATTCCTCCGTGTGAGGTATCAAAATCTTGACAATAATTAGCTTTGCTGATATCTATTGAACTAAAAGTAGCTCTAGTGCCAGACCAGCCAATCTCTTTTCGTCTTGCGTGATACAGTGTCTGCGTGCTTCTTAGCCCATTTTCTGTCGTATCATATCCTGATATATCTCTGTCTACAGCATCATACAACCCTAAAAAATCTACAGTGATTGGGAGTCTCCATGTCTGAGAGAATCGAATTTTTTCGTTAAGAATTCTGTGTCCAGAATTGAGAGCATTGGCAAATTGGATGGCAGATAAGGCTCCTCTACTGTGACCAATAATACAGATTTTAACATCATCCTGATTTTCACGTAATATATTTGATCGGTCACAAAACCAACGAAGAGCATCTTCTGTAATATATGCTGAGCCGCCTTCATTACCTGGCCCTTCATAGTATTTTTTTAAGCGACCTTCTGTATTAAAATCTTGCCAAAAGCGAGAAATATGACTATTCAAGCCTCTTCCCTCTGATTCTGTACGCTTCCATTGACGTGAACCTGTTCCATCAAATGCGATTAAAATGTGTTTCATAGTATTTTAATTGTTTATTAGATTTAGAGTTTTTGGAAGATGTGTCATTTACTTTGTAACTCATCAGAGGGATATTGGTCAAAAGTAAAATATTAAGTAAGTATCTACAGTTTTGTAAAGGGTTGAGAAATAATTTTATGTCTGTAGATATATAATTAAGTAGATTCAAACTTTACCTAAAAACATAATACTGCAATCGTTTGTCTGAATAGCCCCAGCTACGGAGCTGCTCATCGGTAAGCTCGGTACTCGCTACGGTAAGCGTAAAATCGCGGCAGGGGTCGCCTTGGGGCTTGGCATTGATCCAACGATAAACAGGCACATAAGAAAGGCCATCATTGGGCGGGCGGCGGTAGGCATAAAACTGAAACTCTTTGTCTTTGTATCCCCAACTTAACAATTGATTATCAGTGAATTCATGCTCTCCAAACATGATAGAAGCACTACAATTGGGCATAGTCCAGCGATAAACGGCGATGGCATTGGGGTCATTGGGACGATTGCGTAGGCCCGAAAATTGATACATTTTGTTTTTGAAACCCCAGCCCATTAACTGTTGATCGGTGTGGCGCCCTTCGGGCATAGATTCAAAATCTCCAGTGACTGGCGAAATCCACCGAACTACCCGTATTTTGTCAGAGGCTTTGAGAGGTGCCAGTACCAACACTTCAAACGAAGATACCACCACTTCTTTGCCATCAAAAGGAATGAAAGCATCGCGTCCGCGACTTTTGCCGATGTGAAGCCCTCCACCCATACTGGCACGGGCAATGTAGAGAGGAACCCCATCGGCTTCTTTGGCTGCTACGATGGCATTGGGTGGTACACTTTGCCCTGCTCTGACCAATACCCAACTACCCGTTCCGGTATATACGCTGAATGAGTTTTGGATGATTTCGCGGCCGCCATAAGGTACAAATGCCTCTTGTGCATTAGCTCTGACTTTACCAATCACAAAACTATTGTCATAAAAAGAACGAGCAATGTATAGTGGAGTCCCATCGGCTTCGTAGCCTGCTTGTAAGGCATTGGGAGGGGTTTGTCCGTTTCTTATGACAGGCCACAGGCTTCGGTTGTTCATGACCGAGAGATTGAGCGACGAATTCACAGTAGAGGATGTACCTACATTAGAAGATTCATTAGAAGAAACCCTCGTAGCCGCCGGGTCAACGGGGTCGTTGACTTGTAAGAAATTCCAACTTCTTTGTCGGTAATCGCCCGTAAAGCGTACCACGGGTTGAGCCCTTATATCGAGCAATACCGTACGTTTAGGTTCTCTGTTGGGCATCATTATTTCTACAGTGATCTGGTCGATATTCCAGTTGTCATAATCCTGAAATGCTTGCGTAGGGCTGCCATTGTGCTTAATAGTCAGCGACCTAAAGTCGCTTGGCAAAATCCCGTCAAAAGAATCTTGGTAGGTATGGGTCGTGAAGTTACCCCAGCCTTGTCCTTCATTCAAATCAATGTTTTTCCAAGGTTGGCGATTTTTGAAATAAATATCAGCCGTTGCTGATTGTCCTCCCCGTAGGTCGTCGCCACCTGTTTTGATAGTAATGACTATGTAAGGTTGTCCTAGGCGTTGGGCTTGGCTATCAAACCTCAACGCAAGCAGCAATATTTGAATAAAAAACAAGGTGACTTTAAAACGTACCATAGCCATTGTTGAAATTGGGTTTATTTTAGTTGAGCAAAAAGAGTCCTAGCCAGCGGGTAAAGCCCACTGTTGCGAAAAATGTCTTACTAAGTTTTGCGGCTTTTGGGATGTGAAAAATACTGTGGTGTTGAGCAAAGCCGTTTTTGATGTCCGAATTAACTATTACAAATTTTAGGGCTAGTTCTTATAAAATCAATACAATCCTATCCAACGGTAGCGCTTTTTCCAGAATGTAAAAGAATGTCTGCGATTAAGACAAGCGCTGTAAATAAGCTTCCTGAAAAACAAACACACTATCAGGATGCATAAGGTTGATGTGAAGGCACAGCTCCCACATATCTCTTGTTGACTCAATATATCCCAATTCTACAATGAGCAAACTATAGTTGGGGTGGGATTTTTCTTCAGTGTGGGCTACCTGTCCTTGTCCCACAACTTCAAACCACAGTTGAGTCGCAAAATTATGATGTTCTTGTACTCTCCTTACTTTAAAGATGACCCGATGACAGCCTTCATTGATGAAGTGAAAACTAAAACGTACTTGACCCGGCGGCAGATATTGGGCCAGATGTTTGGATAGCGGCTGCCAAGTAGCTTGATTGGATGCGGGGTCGTACTCGCTATTGTTGTAAAAAAAAAGACGTGTTTTACGGTTTTCAGAAATGGGTTTTTGGACACTTGCAAGGCTAATCAGGGCAGCTTTGTTTCCGCATTCCTTAAAAACAGGCGTGAATTTTTGTAAGGGTTTCATCATAACAATTTTGGGAAATAAATCACCTATGAGGAGGCTAAGAGCTTGCCTAACAAAGGTCGGGAATTGCCCAAAATCAAAAAATCCCCAATTTTGGGGATGTAAGTGGGGAGCTACTATACTTCAACGATTATTTGCGTTGCCGCGGATTTTTGAATTGTTCTACTCTTACAAAATCGTTAGGAGTACTTACTTGTATTGTATTTTGTTGAAGGAGTTGATCTAAAGAACTTAGAGGTTTGCTCATAAAGTCTTTTTTATCGATTTGAAATGTAAAAGGAAGAATGTTGTCGGCTGTTAACTCCAATCTTCGATAATTATCGTTTTCTATATAAATCGATAATGAGAAATTCGGTAAACTCAAGAAGTTATTTAGATTGTTTTTTATCTCTGGGACATTCAAGAATTCTAAAGAAAATATTGATTCTACCCCACTTTCATTTTGTCGGTAAGTGATAGCGGTGATAAATTCAAACTCATTTGGTGTTACATTGGCATTTGTAATATGTATGAGTGGAAGAAAGTTTGATTTGTACAGATGACTTCTTAGAATTTGAAAGTTTTTAATAATTTGGCTAAGTTGAATTTCAGCTACTCTTAAACTAGTAGGTTGTAAAATGTTATCTCCTCCTAGGGTTTTTATCGAACCTCTCGTAATTCCTTCTAAGGGTACATTTGCTATGCTAAGAAATTCATATGAGACAGCCGATGAGTCTTCTATAAGTGTATTAGCGACTGATACCAGATTTTCAAGAAGAGAATTGGACTTGACATTGGCATCATGCAGAGAGAAGTTTTGAGTATCAAGAGATGAGTTAAGGGGAGGAGTGTCTTTAAAATAAAAAATACCTGCCATCTGGTTTCTTGTGGTGCCTGTGTTTTGGGGCATTGTTTGTAAAAAACAACTATAACTCAAAACATAGTGTTGCCCCTTTTTATCAGGCTTGGGGTCATAAATGTATAGCCATTTTCCAGTTTTGTTTTCCTCATAGCCATATATATTGACAAAATGGCTCATTTCTAAGCCAAATATAGGAAAACAATGCACCAAAATTTTTCCACTATCTACAATCGCTGTAATGCTTTTCCAAAATAAGTTGGGTAGTTGTGTAAGATATTTAGAAAAAATACTATTATTAAGTAAATTCTCTAACTCCGTTTTCTGAATAGAGGCATTATTTCCTCGTTTCCCTAATTGGGTTAAAAAATCTGCTTCTGTCTTTTTGTCTGTTTCGTTAGAGAATTGAGAAAAGACATTTGCAAAGGAAGCTGCCCAGCAGCTTTCAGCATAAGTCTGAGGTTGGAATGTACCTCTGTTTATATGTAGTTTTACCATAACTTTAACGTTTATTAGTTAGAAGGGCTTACTGCTACACCAGGGCCAGGGCCGCCACCACCGCCTTTCCACGAATCTATGATTTCATAAAAAAGTTCATAGAATCCTTCACTTATAATTTCAATTCCAAAAACACAATAAGAAAAAATATAGCTTTCTAACTTTGCCGAAATATCTTCAAGGTCTTTCTTTAAAATTAAAAAAGAGGTGTTGCTCAGGTTGTCATTTTTTTTGAATCCTGCTTCTTTGAGTTGTTTGCTTGAAATAAAAACTTTCTTGCCGTCAATTTTTAAAAAAGCTTTCTTATCTTCGCCAAACAAAACATAAGCGATAGTTGTGATGCTGGGATATTTGTTTGCTTTGATCTTGCTCGTAACAACATAAAATCCAATGCTTTCGAAGCCGTCGGTAGCCAGTATGTCGTCAATGCCTGTTTTGTTAAGTAGAAGAGGACGAAAATTGATTTGGTCAGTAAGCTCTTGAAATGTGTATAATGATGCCATAAAATATAAAAGATATGAGTTTGGTAACTTTAAATGAATTTCTGAATATATTGATGATGGTTACATCATTTTTGTTGGTTCTGTTTTCTTATTCCAAAATTAAATACACCAAACAAGCAAGATTTATTTTTATGTATTTGTTCTTAGGTGTAGTAGTTGATTCGATAACTTTTTATTTTTATAAAGTTGAAAATAAAAATAGTTATTGGCTTACACCATTTTATTTCTTGCAATTTTTTGTTTTGTTATCTTTTATTTTTCGTAGTTTTTTGAATGAATATTATCAAAAAAATGCAATGGTTTTTTTGATATTTTTAGGTATATTATTGTTAATATGTAGATATTTTTTCTTTGATTATATTAATAATTACGATAATATTGCTTGGTTTTCTATTCAGTTGTATTATGTTGTTTTGTGTTTGGTGTTTTTTTATTTTCAAACTAAATTTACTAAGAGTACTTTGTCTAGGAATTCGTTTTTTATTTTTACTCTTGCTGTCTTTATTAATTGCTTAATGCCTTTGTTGTCTAATTTGCTTCAATATAGCCTTTATGAAACTTCGCCCGTTTATTTTACCTATGCACTATTAATTATTAATATTTCAGGTATTATAGCAAATTTGCTCATTTTTAGAGCTATTCAATTTCTCACACCAATTTCCACTCCAAAGCCTTAACTACGGCTTCGGGTGCTGAGTTGACGTGTAGTTTTTCATAGATTTTTTTGATGTGAGTATGCACCGTGTTGAAACTAATATCACAAGCATCCGCAATCATTTTATAGCTCATTCCTTTTACCATACATTGCAAAACCTCCTTTTCGCGTGGGGTAAGCTGAATATAAGTTTGTTCTGATTTGGCAAACTGATGTTGAAACATCGTCAATACTTTCGTCGCAATGCTTGGACTTAGATGTGAGCCGCCATTGTAAACATCAACGATAGCTTGTACGTAAGTATCGGGGCGGGGGTTTTTGAGGATGTAGCCATTGGCACCCGCGCAGATAGCCGCAAATACCTTGTCATCATCTTCAAACACTGTTTGCATCATCACTTTGGTATCTTTGCTCGAAGATTTGATGGCTTGTAAGGCATCAATTCCCGATAGGTGTGGCATCTGAATATCCATAAGTACAACATCAGGTTTGTATTTACGTACCAATTTTACGGCCTCAGTAGCGTCGGCAAAGGCTCCCGATAACCAAATTCCTTCCGCACTAGCTAAATACAAAGAAAGGCTTTCACGGAAATTTTTGTTGTCTTCAAAAAGTAGTACGCTTATCATATAAGATTCTCAAGTTTATAAATGTAGCCAAAAAAGCAATAAAATACCGCCGAAATTCTATCTAACGGTATTACTTTTTCATGCAGTAAAATTAGGGGCTTGTCCTTACTCAAAAAATCCCCAATATTGGTGAGTCAGGGCAGCTAGCCCAATAAAATTTGGAGGGTCACTTGGGTTCCGCTTCCTTTTTGGCTCCAAACGCTTACGTTTAGTGATTCTTCTTGGCTCCGTAGTTTGAAGTTTTTGAGGCCATTTCCTTCAAAAGTTTGTGATAGGTCAAACCCGACGCCATTGTCGAGGATGTGGATTTCGGCGTAGCCATTTTTGATAGTAAGCGTACAAGTGGTTTTGGTGGCAAGGGCGTGTTTGGCGATGTTGTTGATGGCTTCTTTATAAACGAGGTACAGATTGCGGCGTTGCTCCATCGAAAAATACTCCTTTTTGAGATCAAGCTGATTGTCGAATGTAAAAGCGATGTTTTTGGCTGATAAAATCTCTATCCCAAAAAAGCGCATCTTTTCTACCAACTTTTCGGTGGAGTCGTTGGTGGGGTTGATGGCCCATACGGTGTCTCGCATGAGGGTTACGGTTTCTTCGCTGTTGCTCGTGATACGCTCCAAAATCGGTAACAAAGCGGGATTGTCTTTGACTTTTTGTCGGAGAAGTTCTACAAAAATGGCGATGGAGTTGAGATTGGCACCTACTTCATCATGAAGGTCAGAAGCGATTTGATTTCGGATATATTGGAGTTTGAGTTTTTGACGAAAATCGTACAGAAAAAACAAATAGATACCAATCCCTACTACCAATAAAATATAAACGGCAATCGAAGGCCAAAACCACCACTTTTGCCAAAAAGCTTCTTTGACTTCTAGCGACAGCGTGGCAACGGGCGTTTTATGATTTTTGCTTTGAGCATATATCTCAAAGGTGTATCGGCCACCGCTGAGATTTTGATAATGAGCCGAGGGGTATAAACTTTGGGACCAAGCCTGAGTAATAGAAGGAATTCGATAATAATAAAAAACAGATTCGCTGCTGGCTAATGCTTCAAAATCCAGCACGAGGTCGTTGTTGGCCGCAGCTAACTGAATCGGCTGAGAGGGATTAGCGAGGGAGATCGATTTTCCATTCACTAAAGCACGTCGAAGCGGAAGCTGTGCTGTAGCGGCTCCCAACAAACAAAAACAACCAAGGGTAAAGAGGAGAAATTTCAAAAGTGCCGAATTTTAATGCCGTCGAAACGATGCTTAAAATTCGGCACTTTTAAACTTAATTCAAACAATGTTTTTCTTAATAACTGTACTCATAAATGGCCTCGTCGCCTAAACTACGTTTGATAACAACTTTTGTAACTCTATTTTGTGAATCAAAAGAGTAAGAAAAATCAAGTGTGATATTGTTAAGAGCGGCATTTTGGAACGTGACTTTTTCCACCAAGTGAGAGCTATATTTCCCTAAAAAATCACCCCTTAATGCGAAGTGCGGGGCAGCCCAATAATTAATCTCTTGTTGAATTGTATTGGGAAAGGTAGTATAGGTGTATGAGGCTCGTATGGTCTCACCTAGGTGTGATAGACCATTCCATTCTTGCAAATCTCCGTTGGTTTTGTAAGTGAGTTTTGAAAGATAATTTTTGTCAGCACTACTGACCAAATATCCATTTTTATAGAAATACTCCACCGCAGCCTCTTTCCCGTTCATAAACATCCCTTCAGAGCTTTGAGCGAGCCCTTGAGGATTGAGCCGATAGTTTATTTCTCGGGTATTCCATTTACTAGTTGCTTTTGAGTTGTTGGGCTCCAAATAAGTATTAAAAACGCTGTTTTTGTCATGAGATATATCTACCAAACGTTTTTGAGAATCGTATTGAAAGTTGTACGTGCCTACCAAAAAGCTACCTATGCTCACCTTCACTGAAGTTGGTTGATAATTTACTAATGCTGGAGGTTGAATAGCAGGATGAGCATTCGCATATTCTTGGGCCTGCTGTGCTAGGGTAGGAGCTGTAGGTGTGGGAGTATTTTCTGTCTCAATTCTTTTGCAGCTCCCAAGTCCAAGGAGTATGATACTCATTGGAAGTAAGATTTTAACCCTCATTTGCTTAAAAGTTATAGTAGTTGGACGATAAGAAAGTGCTTTAGGATAAAGTATAACAACGCCCTTGTATAGGCTTTAGTACGGCAGTATGATAGAAATACAACACTATTCCTAAGAAAATATCTAAAAACCTCTTGCCTCATGAAACAAAATTCTTTTTCGCGCCGTGAGTTTCTCAAAACTGCCACGGTAGGAACGGCTACCGTAGCAACTACGTCCGTCGGAATACCTACGATTATCCCCTCAAGGGCCTTCGGCGCTAACGACCGCTTGCGCGTGGCCGTGATTGGCATCAATGGACGCGGTAAAAATCATATATCGGGTTTTTCGAGTTTGGAAAATGTAGAAGTTGCTACGCTTTGCGACGTCGATAATGTGGTATTGCAAGCGCGGGCCGCTGAATTTGAGAAAACTTACAACCGAAAAGTAAAAACCGAACAAGACCTCAGGAAGGTATATGAAGATAAAAGCATCGATGCGGTGAGCATTGCTACGCCCAATCACTGGCACGCTTTGGCGGCTATTTGGGCATGTCAGGCAGGCAAAGATGTATACGTCGAAAAACCCGCCTGTCATAATATATACGAAGGCCGTAAATTGGTAGAAGCGGCGACCAAATACAACCGTATCGTGCAGCACGGTGTGCAGTTGCGTAGCTCAGTAGCGATGCAAGAGGCTATCAAACACCTGCGTGAAGGACTTATCGGCAATGTATACATGGCACGTGCTTTGATTTACAAATGGCGCCCCGACATCGGAAACGAAGGCACTTCGCCCGTACCTGAGGGACTCAACTGGGACTTGTGGCAGGGGCCGGCTCAAGTTCGTCCTTTTTCTAAAAACTATGTACATTACAATTGGCATTGGTTCTGGGAGTATGGCAATGGCGACATTGGCAACCAAGGTATTCACGAAACCGACTTGGCTATGTGGGGGTTGAATGTGGGACTTCCCGAAGAAATCACCTCGGCGGGAGGGAAGTTTTTGTGGAATGACTGCAAAGAGACTCCCGAAACACTTACGTCAACCTATATTTATCCCAAACAAAAAAAGGTAATAGAGGTAGAAGTAAGACCTTGGATGACCAACAAAGAAGACGGCATAGAAGTAGGTAACTTGTTTTATGGCGACAAAGGCTACATGGTTATCAACGGATACAATGACTACAAAACCTTCTTAGGAAAAAATCGTGAGCCGGGACCTGCTCGTAAAGAAGGAGGGGATCACTACAAAAACTTTGTGGATGCGGTACGGGCCAAAAACAAGGCATTACTCAATGGCCCGGTCGAGACGGCGCATTTGTCGGCTTCGTTGGCGCATCTAGGAAATATCGCCTATCGTTTGGACCGCAAACTCAAGTTTGACCCTATTACCGAGAAATTTGTCGGTGATAAAGAAGCCAATGCGATGCTTACCCGCAAATACCGCGCTCCTTACGTAGTTCCTGACAAAGTTTAAATATCCCATTATAAGCAATAAGGAGTGGCTTTGTGCCGCTCTTTTACACCGTGGTTAAATAAAAAAATATATGTCTCAAAAATCCACCTTACAACATCTTTTTCAAGTTCCTGTTTTGGTAGCGGCATTAGGCTATCTAGTGGATATGTACGATTTGTTTTTGTTTAGTGTAGTGCGCGTTACAAGCCTCAAAGACCTAGGCGTAGCACCCGACCAACTACTACCCGAGGGGGTGTTTTTGCTCAATACACAGTTGGCGGGGTTGTTGATAGGCGGGGTTTTCTGGGGGATTTTGGGGGATAAAAAAGGACGATTGTCTATTTTGTTTGGGTCGATTATCATGTATTCTTTGGCCAATATCGCCAACGGCTTCGTGACTTCTGTAAACCAATACGCTTTTTTACGGTTTATCGCGGGCATTGGTTTGGCAGGAGAGCTAGGGGCGGGCATTACACTAGTATCGGAAGTATTGCCCAAAGAAATCAGAGGATATGGCACCACCGTAGTAGCTACTATGGGGCTTTTTGGGGCAATCGCTGCCAATTTTGTGGCAGATTGGTTCGATTGGCGCATTTCTTATTTTGTAGGTGGTGGTATGGGTTTGATGCTCCTTGTGTTGCGATTGAACGTATTCGAATCAGGACTTTTTGAAAAAATGAAATCTCAAAAAGTGCAAAAAGGGAATGTATTCATGCTGTTCAACAATTGGCAACGTTTCTCAAAATACTTATTATCGATTTTGGTCGGCATTCCGTTGTGGTTTGTGACGGGGATTTTGATGACCTTTTCGCCCGAATTTGGGAAAGAAATAGGTATAGAAGAGCCAATTTTGGCGGGCAAATGTGTCATGCTTGCTTTTACTGGGCAAGTTTTTGGGGATATTTTGAGTGGTATTGGGAGTCAATACCTGCGAAGCCGTAAAAAAATCATCGGTATTTTTATTGTGCTTTCGTTTGCTTTTATGCTAGTGTACCTTTTGTTTCCTTCCAAAAACGCAACGGTTTTTTATGTGATATGCACTTTGCTTGGTTTTTGTAATGGTTATTGGACCATTTTTATTACGATTGCGGCCGAGCTTTTTGGTACCAATCTCCGCGCTACGGTTGCTACTTCAGTACCCAATTTTGTGCGTGGCACGGCTATCATTCTTACGTCGGCATTTGTGTTTTTGAGACCTTCTTTGGGAATTATCAATAGTGCTCTGGTGATTGGTACTACTACGGTCGCGATTGCGCTCGTCTCTCTTTATTTCTTGTAAGAAACTTTCACCAAAGACTTAAATTATGAAGAGTAAAGAGGGGATTGATTAGCTTGAAAATGCACCAAGACTTTCTAAGTTTTTAATGTGTTGAATATGAGTCTCTTGT
>VFQQ010004893.1_pt1 | contig 11470 bp, 15 predicted proteins | sample 3512341 | NCBI WGS metagenome assembly VFQQ01 (sample SAMN10412373, study PRJNA504923) | tailings metagenome | isolation source: Relicate 2 Philex TSF1 revegetated site | place: Philippines: Tuba, Benguet | collected 2017-08-29 | reverse complement strand
CCTGGTGACTGACTCTTTGTACCGCGGTTTCCCACGCACTGGTTTACAGGCTGGCTATCACCGGCACACGCAATACATTTTCATAGCTGCCTAGCTCTACAGCTGCAGCAAGGGCGGCTGCTCTGGCTCGCAACCGCTCAGAGTCTGTTGGCCGCACAGCTCGGGTCTTGTGGCGTGCGCAGGGCGCAGAACTCGGCCCGGGCGGCGGTTGCTCTGCAAGGAGAGGGCAGGGTGCATGGAGCAGCCAGAGCTGGGCACAAGCAAGCTGTTGGGCTCATAAGCCACTCACATTGGTGCATTGGTGGCTCGCAGAATCCCTGGCACTGACTCATCACCCTGGCATCGGATGCATTGCCAAGCAAGCGGGCCTACAAATGAGCACACATTCCACAAGCAGCCGGGCAGCCCGCACCTGTTAGGCCTGGCTGGATTTCAAGCCTAGCTAGAGCCGGTCTGCATGGCCCGGGTGCCGCGCGACCCAACAGAAGGCGGGAAGATGGAAGCAGGAGCAGAGTCGGAGATTTGGGGCAGGAGGACTGCAGATCCAGGCACACTGCTTGTGTTGCCCAGAAAAAGTTGTCAAACCAGCAGCGGCGCAGGGCAGCTCCCCATGGGGCTGCTTGCTTGCACAGCACTGGCAGCGTGGCTGGGCGCAAGCACAGGCATGCCACTACAACCAGCTCTCACCCTCGGAGCGCGGCTGCTGCGCCTGCTCCAGCTCGTCCACACGCTGCTGCAGTGCGTGCTTAGCTTCGAGCAGACCCTGCTTCTGCTCCTGCAGGCGTGCGAAGCGCGCCTCGTCAGCCGTGATCTGCGCCTGCAGCGCCGCCAGCTGCGTCTGCTGCGCCGCCAGCTGCGCCTGCAGCGCTGCCAGCTGCGCCTGCTGGCACGCCAGCTGCATGTTCTTCGTCTCCAGCTGACGCTCTTGCGTTTCTGCGTGCGCCTTCAGCCCCTCGATTTCCTTCTCACAGGCCCTGTGGTCCATCCTGTGTTTGCAGCAAATAAAGCGGGTAAGCCGGAGCACGCTGAACACGCACAACCGCTGCCATGGCCCAGGCATCAGGCATCGGCTCCTGCCTTGCAGGGTCGACGTCTGGGCGGCGTGAGGCCAGGCCTGACCAATCGCAGCCCTGTGCAGCAACACCCTGCAGGCAGAGCCAGCTGCGCCGCCGCCAGCCGCAGTGTCGGCAGTGGCAGCGCGCCGCCACCCAGCTCCTGCCCCTCCAGTCCGCGCCCCGCTGCTCACCTGCCTCGACGCGTTGCGCGAACGGCGGTGCCCGGCTGCTGCTGCGGTGCGGGCAGCTCCTGCGCCGAGTCCTCAGGCAGGGGCTCGAGCGTGTGCGAAGAGCTGCGAGCCTTCATGTTACAATGCGAGGGAGGCGATAGGGGTAGATATACAGCACGCGGTTTCCTTGTCACCAGCTTCAGCAACGTCGGTCGCCGCGCTGCATGTGTGGTGGTGGCGGGGGCGCCGTCGCGGAAGCTGCGCCTGCTTCTTGGAGCATTCAACTGTCCTTCATTGATCTGGTGGGAAGCAAACTGCCCTTACACGCCGGGAGGCGTGAATTAAAGCAGGTCACCAGAGGAAAACCCAAGTTTGGCAGACGTCATGTGACATGGCCACGTCGCCCGCGGCCCGCAAGGGCCTCGCCTGCCGTCTGCCGCTCGCAGTCCGCCAGTCCGCACATTGAACCCGCCGCTGGCGCTGCTGCTTACAAAAAAAGCACACGATCATAGGCTGCAGACAGGAGGGCCACAACAGAGCACCGATGCCAACAGTCAGAGCACCGATGCCAACAGTCAGAGCACCGATGCCAACAGTCTGTCCGCCCACGCACGTAGCCGTCGCCGCCGGCGGCAGGTGGTGCCCGCTCGGCTGCTTCCGAAGCAGTCAATGCCACACCTCCCCAACAGTTGGTCAGCCGGCAGAGCAAGCCAGAATGGCCTCCGCATCACCAGCAATCTCACGAAGCGCTGCAGAACGTTTGCAGCTGGCCTGGCAACTAATTGCCAATATTGACAGCTGCAGCCTGTCTGACCGTGAGAGCACAGCTCAGCTTTGAGAAGAACAGCTGGGTCACTTTTCCATTTCTGCCTGGCACTGCAGCTCCTGCCTTGCACCTTCGGCGCTGCCCAGACAGCCTGTGCAATTGCGAGTGAACAGCAGTGGCAGCCTCGCTACCAATTGGGTGGACGACGGCGGCGGTGAGCGGCGGCACGGCACGCTGGGCATGTGCATGGAGGGCTTTGATTCATCTCACGTGTAGGGCGTTCCACACTCACTGGATGTTTGTTTTTGTCGCCGTTGCGCCACGGCTTAAAGAACGCTTGCCGACAAACCCTACTTGCTGCGGGGCCCTAGCTGCGCGAGCGGATGGCTCGTGATGCTTGTGATTACTTCCCACGCGTCAAACGAGGCGCCGGAGACTGGTTTAGCCGGCCTGCAGCTCGGTCGGTGCCGGCGCTCCCTCCAGCGGCCTCCCCCGCGCTTTACACGGCCAGCAACGTGCCATAAACGATCGCATGAGAGCGTACGAGTGCACGCCGAGGCCGCTGCACGGCCCAGCCCTTCGGCGCCGGCCGAACCCGCAGCGGTGCCGCCGCCTCTGCCGCCCCTCTGCTGCACAGCAGATCTGTCTACACCGCACACGTGGCCAGCCCCGGCCAGGCAGCTCTCGGCCGTATCAGCTACAGCGGCACCACCAGTAGCAACAGACGTGGTGGATCTGGCCGCAACAGCAGCAGCAGCGGCAGCGGCAGCAGCAGCACGTGCAGGCGGAGGCGCGGTTGCTGCGGAGCAGCAGCAAGCGGCTGCATCAGGCGTGAGCGAGTGTTGGTGGCTCTGGCATGGCCGACGCGTGCGCTACCTGCGCTCTGGCACAAGCGGGCCAGCCGTGGTGTGTGTGCATGGCTTCTGTGCCAATGCCGACCATTGGCGGCACAACCTGCCAGCGCTGGGGCAGCACTGCCGGGCATTCGCGCTCGACCTGCTAGGTGCGAGAGGCTGAGGGCTGGCATGGTGTGCTGCCAGGGTTGTAAATGCGGAACGCCAGATCTGTCTAGTACACGCCCTTGTTAGTTGGCAGAATAAGCTTTGCTGCAAGCAGATTGCCACGTGCACCTCCCGCCGCTCTCTCATGGCCGCAGGATTTGGGTACAGCGACAAGCGGTGCCCGCTGCACCGTCGGGAGCCGCTGCCGGCGGCCACCAGCAGCGGCGAGGCGGGCCTGTTCACCTTCCACACGTGGAGCCGCCAGCTGCGGGCGTTCATCCAGGAAGTGGTGCGCGAGCCGGCAGTGCTGCTGTGCAACTCAGGTGGGCAGCTGGTTGGGGGCAGCTGATTTATGCTTGCATGGGGCATGCCTTGTCGCACTGGCCGCGAGGAGCAGCTGCAGCAGGAGCAACGATGAGCATAGTGCGAAGAAAGGCTCTTGGTTGAGTGCTTGACACGCGTGCATGAACCGGCGCACAACTCAGCCTGCCCCTCCGCCTGCTCTCCTGCCGGTTGCAGCGGGGGGCGAGGTGGGGCTGCAGGCCGCCATCGATGATCCCTCCCTGGTTCGCGCTGTGCAGGTGCGCCAGCACGGCTGGCAGGCACGTCAGCATGCATGTGCATGCTTTTGCGCCAGCTACCGCTGGGATTTGATGCTTTTGCGCCAGCTACCGCTGAGATGGCAGGTCGTGCCTCTCCTGCCGTGTGTGCAGCAGTTGGGCCCGCCTTCTGCCACCGAGCGCTCCCAGCCCGGATGCTCCTGCCTCCTGCCGCCACACCAACAGTCACAAGCTGCCCCCTTACCCCTCTCACACCTGCAGCTGTTTGACATCTCGCTGCGGTGCCAGCACGAGGCCAAGCAGGCGGCGTGGCAGCGGCCCTTCATGGCAGCGGCCCAGCGCCTGCTGCACGAAACGCCGCTGGGCCTCTGGTACTTTGCGCACCTTGCCAACCGGCAGGCAAGCCCTCTGGCTGCCCTGACAGGCAGGCTCAGGCTGGGCGGGGCGGGGCGATGCACTGTATGCATGTCGCCAAGGAAGCTGTTGCTTTCAAGCCTGCTCTGCATCTGCTCAGCAGAGCTGCTTTGAGCCAGCTGCACTGCAGCCTTTTGCGCCGCCCCACTGCGACCCGCCCACCCTCCCATGACACACCCACCCTGCCCTGACCCGCCCACCTGCCATTTCCCCGCAGACCGTGCGCTCCCTGCTGTGCCGCTGCTACGGCCGGCCAGAGGCGGTGACTGAAGAGCTGGTAGAGTCGCTGGTGGCGCCTGCCCGCCAGCCGGGCGCTGCGCAGGTGCGCACGCTGTGCCTGCTGTGCTGGCCTGCTGTGGTGGCCTGCTATGCTGGCCTGCCTCCAAGAAGGGCAGGAGACCGATACTGGCGGCAGTGCTGTGCATGGCATCAGGGCATGCCTGCGCGGTGTCGTGGCACCTACGCCAGGCGCCGTTGATACACCGCCGCTGCGCTGGCGGCCCACTGAAGGAGCAGAAACCCAGCAGACCTGTGACTGTCTGCAGGTGTTCCTGGAGTGCATCTGCAACAGCCGGGGGCCACTGCCCGAGGAGCAGCTGCAGGTGAGGCTCATGGCGCCTGGAATCAGCTCAGCTACTGAGGTTGCTGCTGAGCTGCTGAGGTTGCTGCTGAGCTGCTGAGGTTGCTGCTGAGCTGCCGAATGTGCTACTGAGCTGCCGAGGTTGCTGCTGAGCTACTGAGGCTGCTGACCAGCCAGCGCCGACCTGGATTTGGGTGCGAGTCCAGAGGGAGCTTGCCGTGTTGTGAACTGCCACGCAACTCGTACGCGAATATTGCCTGCGCTCATCCTTTGCGCCCGCCTGCCTGGCTCCGCTCGTCCCGACCCTGCCTCAGGCGGTGCGCGTGCCGGTTGGAATTGTGTGGGGCGAGGCGGATCCGTGGGAGCGAGTGGAGCTCGGACGCCAGCTGGCGCAGTACCCCTCAGGTGGGCAGGAGTGCAAGGGCAGAGGGTGCATAGTGCACCTGCTGGTGCATGCGTAAGGACGCACAATCTGTTGCTTGGCGCAGCACCCCTCAGGTGGGCAGGAGTGTGCATGCGGGAGGGATGGTGCACATGTATGTAGTCTGCAATCATGCTTGCTTGGCCGGCAGCTGGCGCAGCCCCAACTCGCAAGCAGCACTTGCACTGCCATGACAGCTAGCTGTGTGCGGCTGGTGGATTTGGCGGCGCTTGAGTGGGCTTGCTTTGAAAGAGGAGGCAGGAAGACGTGTGCACTGACAGCCTGCCATTGTTGCCTCTGCTGCAGTGGAGAGTTTTGTGGCGCTGCCGGGTGTGGGGCACTGCCCACAGGTAAGGGTGGCAGCTGGCGCCGCTCTCCTGCTTTGCTGCATGGCTTGGGCGGCATTGGTGCTGGTGGCCGCATCATTGCTCTGCACGCAGGCGTCATGGCATGCCATGCAGCTGCCATGATCTGCCATGCTTTGCTATGTCATTAGGCATCCAGGCATGCCCTGCCATGCCATGCCATTTTCAAGTTGCGTCGCGCCAGGCCTCTCCATGCGGCGCATGCATGCCATGCCCCAACGGCATGGCTGCCCTTCATCCCTGCTCATGTCCCGCCATCCCGCGCTGCTCCTAGCCACTTCACATCTCTTGCCATTCCTCGCTTCCTCAGGATGAGGCGCCGGACCTGGTTAATCCGCTCATGCTGGACTTCATCCGCCGGCACGCCGAGGGCGCCGGCGCTGCGGCATGAAGCAGTGCTCACCCAATCGTGAGCGGAGCAGCCTGGCGGCACTGCGAGACTGCAGCTGACGATTCATGTGTATAGATACTTCGCGGCGGCTATTTTATGTGCGATATGATTTCATCCGGTGCTGAGCAGCTTGATTGATTCATTAAGACGAGGCGGTGTGGGCTGAGCCTGCTGGCTCCACAGCCGGTGATTGCGATTCGCCTGCCTGTCGCTGCAACAGTGTGTTCCCTCAGATTACGATCCCAAGCTAACTTATGCAGTAATTCGTAACCGTCGGACGATTAAAGTGCAGGGGAGGCCAGAGTCTAAGCCTGCGCACACGGGCTGCCCGCCGCTGCATGGGGGTGGCGGCGGCAGACCCAAATGCCGGGCCCTCGTTCCCGGCGGCGGCTTTCCACTGACATTTCCACCGTCTACTACGCCATGAAGTTCGAGATCAGCGACGACGCGGCAAGTAGCCGGCTGCTGGGGTTTGGGGGTGGGTGGCTGCAGTCTCTATGGTTCCGCGACGTCTGCAAGTGGCCTCGTCAGCTGCTTTGTGCGGTTACAGTACACGCTCGACGGCGCGCTGACCGCCGCGCTGCGCCAGCCGCTTGCAACCGAGCTCCCGCCGGTGCCGCCGACGGCGCACAAAAACCCTACGGACGCTATCGGCGCCTGGGCCTGCCCACCTCATGCTGCGTTTCCCTTCACTCTGCAGGTGCTGAAGCTGGTGGGCGTGGGGTCTGCCGTGCACAGGTGAGCCTGCAGTGTGGCTGCCCGATCAGCTGCCCCTCCAGCCACGCCGCTTGCGCCACGTTAGCAGGAGCCAGCGGTACCGACGCCTGCCGCCACGCAGCCCTCGGCTGCCTGCGCTGCACAGCAGGCGTGCATTGTGCAGAGGTGCGTGCACATGTATCGTCACTGAGTTCTGACCCACCCCGTGGCCTTCCCCTCCCACCCGTTGCCCCCGAATCGCAGCGTGCACTGGCTGGCCGATGGCAAGGGCGCCCACAAGTTCCACTTTGCGGAGAGCGTGCCCTACGACGACACCACTGCCCGCCAGTACGGCTGGGCACTGGCTGGCCTGGCAGCCATGCCGCTGGCCATCTCAGCGGCCGAGGGCGGCAAGGTGCGTCGCAGCGCTGCTGTGCTGCGGCATACATGCATATGCTGCCGTGCGTGTGTGCCCCAGTGCTGCCATGCCAAACTGCAAACGGGCAAACACCACCCTACCTCCCATCAGCCTGACACACATCCCCAATAATCCTTCCTGTCTTTTGGCCTCTGCCACGATGCCAAGAAGAACGCAGTCAAGGCTTGAATTCCTTCACTTCATTCCGAATCTCCCCTCCTGCCTGCCGCTCTAATGTCACCAGGACGCCAAGAAGAACGCACTGAAGGCTTCGGGCGCCACCTGGCTGGCTGGCTCCGCTCTGCTGGCCTACAACGGCCACGAGCACAAGGCGAGCGGGGAGGCGTAAGGGGGCGCAGAGGTTGGGGAGGGCTGGCAAGGGTGCGCAGGCGCAGCCCAACTGCTTTAGCTGCGGCAGACCGTGCACCTTGCACCTGTCTCGAGAGTGTGTGCTGCGCCTGCCCGACAGCTGCAACAGGCCATGCTGGCTGGCTGCTGCGCTGTGCAGCACACTCTCCTCCATCCATCCTACTGCATTCCGCTTGCCAATTCCGGTCGCCAACGGCACAGGGCGGGCAGGAGGAGAACCTGATGTACGCCGCCGCTGTGGGGCACGCCGCGCTGGGCGCGCTGTGCCTGTGGCGCGGCCTGGCTGAGGACGAGAAGTGAGTGAGGCCGCTTTGTTTATTGCACGGTTTCATCACAAGAGCATGGTGCCTGTGGCGCGCCGGCGCGGCCTGGCTGAGGACGACAAGTTAGCGGGCGTGTGCCTGCATGCCTTTCCAGCACGGCTTGTTGGCGGGCAGTTGACGTCCGGGCAGCCAACGGCCTTGCACGTGCTTGGGAGCCCAGCTGCTGCTGCGCATGCGCCCGGCATTGCCAGCGCTCTGCGTGGCTGCGTGGCTGCTCTCTGCTCACACGGCCCGCGGTGCCTGCAGCCTGCAGCTGCTGTGTGCTGCTTGCCCCATGCCGCCGCCTGGGGTCAAACGGTTTGACCACGATCCGCCCTTGCTTTGTCGTGCCTGTCCAGGTGGGAGAAGACCCTGTTCGAGGACAAGGACAAGGACTGAGGCAGCGGCTCAGCCACAGCGTGGCCCCCACAGTGTGGCCCAGCGAAGAAGGGTGGCGATGATGGCAGCAGCTCGAGGGACTGCTGCAGATGGGCGGCTGCTTGGATGAGGGACGAAAAACAAACCGGTGGCTTGCTGGCGGCCCGCCAGTGGCGGCATGGCCACCGCTCGCCGGCTGAGGCAAGCCGCCTGAAACGAACCAGTTGCAAACATGTGCTGCCTCTGCGCTGCGGGGCGCGGAGGCACACGCGGACATCGTACTATCGGTGAACTCTGGATTTGGCCAGCATAAGTTTTGAGCTCTGTTGTTTTGCACCTGCACCTGAGAGGGAGACAGCATTTCTGCCCAGCCGCATTTGTGTTTGATTCGCCCCTTCCACCCACCAACGTTGGTTAACCATTTTCTGTGCATTTCTTCATGCTCACACTCTTCCAAACTTGTGTCAGCAAGCATAACAGCTGCACGTGCATAGTTCATCCATCCATCATGTAGTGTGGTCACTGTAGCGCGTAGTGTAACTGGCGGGAGGTAGCCTGCAGAGGTACAAGTGCCGTGCGTGTGGCAGCGGGTGCCCCCTCCCCTCCTGGCCCAAAGCTGATTGCGGGTGCGCCTGTGTGAGCCAGCAAGAGACGGCGGGACACCCGCCTGTTCTGCTGCATGCCCTCAGCTGCATCACTCGTTGTCTTTGAGAGGCAAACTGGATAACCTGGAGGCGTGTTCTCTGCTTGAAACAAGGCTGGCCTCACAAGCCCGGCTGCCATCGCGCGTACCTTCCCGCACCTTCAGCGCGACCTTCGCCCTGCTCCACCCTTCATCAACACCGCATCAGGGAGCAAGATGTTATTGCACTGATCAGGGGATCTCTCCTGCGAGATCTCCTTTGTGAGACCCAGCCAACTTGCCTCAGAGCAGATCTGTTGTGCTGGGCCTCGGCCCCTTGTGCAGCGCCTCCCCCCGCCGCCGTCATGGCGCTCGGCGGGCTGACCTCCCTCCTGTGCGAGGGTGACAGCTTCAGCATACTGGTCGGCCACCTGTTCGCGACCATCTACGCCTGGGCGCCCGCCACAGCCGGTGCAGTGGTGGTGCTGCTGGGCGCACTGCATGCGGCGCTGGGCCGCTGGTGCCGCCGCTACCCGGCCGCCTCTCTGGAGCAGCAGCTGGTCACCTGCCTGCACTCGCTGTTCGGCCTGGTCTACGCCATCCAAATCGTGCCTTACACCTACCTCGTGTGCCGGCTGCTGTTTGGTCAGGACTTCATCAGCAGGTGGGGGGCACAGGAAGGGAGGCGGCACACACCAGCTGCCGGCGGCTGCTGCCAACTCCCGGAGCCCAGCGGTGCTGTGTCAACCTCAAGCTGCCCTCCTCGCCTGCCTGCGCAGCCTGCTTACTTTCTACGAGGGAGCTTTTGCCATCCTGGACAGCCACCTAGCGCTGTACACAATCGAGGCCGCGCTGCGCCTGCTGGTCAGGAGGTGAGCAGGCACTGCTGTGGTGGCAGGGACTGGCTGCTCGCTTAAGCTGTGTGCATGCGTGGTTGTACTTGCAATCAAGTCATGGGCCTGTTTGAATGCGTTGAGTACGAACAGCAGGCGCCCATTAGGAAAGGGCTGCACCAGAGCTGCAGGAGTGGTTGCCTTGCCCCACACTGCCCGCAGGAACTGGCTCCTGTTGCTGCACCACCTCTGCTTCTTCGCCATCACCGCCGTGGGCTTCTTCCAGCGCTCCTTCTTCGTCCTCAAGGTCGGAGTTTATTGGTGCTGGGCTGCGCACAAATGTCTGGGGAGGGACACGCTCCGGCGGGGCATGAGCCCTCTCTGCTCTTCAAGTCACCCAACCGCCGGCACACCGTGTTCACCTCTCCTGCACACCCACCAGCCCGCCTCCTCCCCCCGCCTCACAACCTCCTCTCCCGCAGCTGGGCCTGATCTTCGACTGCTTCGCCACCTACGAGGTGCTGCTGTTCGCCACGCTGGCCGCCCGAAAGCTGGGCGCCTCGCACCGCGCGGTGCACGCCCTGCTGGCGGCGGGGCTCGCGCTGTACGCTGGTGAGGAGTTTGTTCAAAGCTGGGGCAAGTGTTCAGTGGGTGGCGTTCGGGCAGAGCCTCACTGTGCATGGGCGAACAGCACTCCCGCCGGATGTTTGGACACCTTTCTGCCGGATGTTTGGACACCTTTCTGAGCGCAGCGTCCTGCTGACACTCGCACATTACCCTCCCTCCCACCCCCCGTTCAGTCACCCGCGGCCTGCAGCTGGCGGTGCTGCTCCCGCTCTTTGTGGGCGTGTACGGCCAGCTGGCCGGCTGCGGCGGCTTGGGCACGTGGTGGGCCATGGCGGTGCTGGTCACCGTCCTGCTGATCATTCAGACGCACACGTTCGTCATTTATGCGGGCGTGTGGCGCCGCCACGGCTCAGCAGCCAGCCTGGCACCCAGCCTCGCGTCCAGCCTGGGCGGCAGCGGAGCTTCGGCCGCCGCCAGCAGCGCCAGCCTGGCATCCCAGGCTACCAGCGCAGGCAGCTGCGCCAAGCTGGATGCAGTGGTGTGAAACCTCGTGCTGTGACCCTGCCATTGCTTAGCATTTGACCGCTGTGGAGCAGACACGTGCCATTTTTCTTGGCATTTGTAGCAATCAAGCTGTGCTGTTTTGACGTGCTGTTGCTGCCGCCTGGATCAACCTCTCCCTCAGCCTGATCTTGCCGCAGTGACAGCCCGCAGGCAGGTGTTGCACAGGAGGGATGGGTGACAACAGGGGGTAGAGCACAGCGCGACCAAAACTCATAACCGCACGAGCAATGTGGGAGCAAAAATCGGGGCGGAGCAGCGGCCGGTCACGGCGGCGCGCCCGGCCCACGCGGGCTGTACGGGGCAGGAAGCGTGTTCAGTTCAACAGGAGAGGGGCGGGGAGCGAGGAATCACTCGCAGCCCGGCCGCCCCGCAGGCGGCGCCGCTGCTGACATTCCAGCGAGCCTGCTGCTGCTGCCGCAGGGCCCGCCGGCGCCGGAAGCTGGAGCCGTGTAGCGGCGGCGGCCGGTCGCCCCTCCAGTCAGGTACATGGCTTGGGCGGCAGCACTCAGTAGGAGATGTTGTCTGTGGATAGGACGGGGGAGGGTAGGGGGGCGGGTCAGCGCTTGCTCAGAGCATTGCGGAGTGTCAGCTGGCTGGGTTGTGTCCCCCACAGCATCACAACACACGATACAGGCTGCACCACAGAACGTGAACAGAAGAGCGTGCAAGCAGCAGCCGCGTGTTGCACTCACAGCCGAAGCCGAACTTGGGGGCCTGGTTGAGGTCCAGGGCGTTGAACTGGCCGCTCACAGCCAGCTTCGTCCGCGCCTTCAGGTCCTGGGGCACACACAAGGAAGGGGGGCGGAACCGCACATGTTAATGGACCACCAATGCATCCGCTGGGCACACACAGGGGGGACCGGGGCAGCCACACACAGGGGGGACCGGGGCAGAGCCAGAGCTGCACATGTCACTGGAGCACCAGTGCCATCCCCTGGGCCGCACAGCAGCACAGGCAGTCGCTCAGCGCCGCTGCACACCATGCACAGCGGGTGATC
>VFQQ010004892.1_pt1 | contig 11470 bp, 15 predicted proteins | sample 3512341 | NCBI WGS metagenome assembly VFQQ01 (sample SAMN10412373, study PRJNA504923) | tailings metagenome | isolation source: Relicate 2 Philex TSF1 revegetated site | place: Philippines: Tuba, Benguet | collected 2017-08-29 | reverse complement strand
GCGGCGGCGGCGGCGGCGGCGGCGGCGGCGAGGCAGGCCAACGGGAGCAGCAGTGGGACGGGCAGCAGCAGCAGCAGAATGGCCCCACCGCCGCCGCCACAGCAGCAGGAGGGCCCGCAGCAGAAGCAGCTGGAGGGGAAGCGGCGGAAGCAGCAGCAGCAGCAGCAGTAGACGCTCAGCCGGAGCTTGTGCCAGTTGACAGCTGCACCCTGGCAGTCGAAGCACCTTCTCCGGCAGCGGCCCTGGCAGCCAGCACTGGCCACCTCAGCTTGAATGGGGGCGGCACTGCCGGCAGCAGGGGGCTCATTCTGCTGGTGCCGCTCACGCTAGGCATCGGCAAGGTGAGCCTTTGAGAATGCTGCATGGGGTTGCCGCTGCTGCTGCATCCATTGTCATCTGAACCCAACTCTGCTCCTTTACAAGCACAACACCCTGCCTTCCCAATCCCCACCTTCCCCATACCCTCCTTCCCAGCAGCTTACCCCGTGCTACGCGCCGCAGCTGGAAGCGGTGCTGACCTGGCCGCAGAGCATTGGCATTGTAGGTGGCCGGCCGGCCTCCTCTCTCTACTTTGTGGGCTGCCAGGTGGACGCCGCAGCAGGCACAGCGGGCGGCACAGCAGCAGGCACAGCAGCAGGCGCAGCAGCAGGCGCAGCAGCAGGCGCAGCAGCAGGCGCAGCAGCAGGAGTGGCAGTAGGAGCTGCAGCAGCAGGCCAACAGGTGGCAGCAGCAGGCGGCATCCAGGCACCGGGCGGCGGCGGCAGCAGCAGCAGGGCGGGCGAAGGAGCGTCAGGAAGCGCAGCAGGCAGCAGCAGCAGTGGCAGCGGCAGCGTGATTTATTTGGACCCACACCAGGTGCAGGAGGTGAGCAGGCTGCTGGCATCTGGAAGCCAGTCGAACTGGAGTCGGCAGGCCAGCTGCTGGGCAGCATTGTAAGAGGTGATGCAAACAGGCTTGGTCTTGCTTGCATGATCAGCTGCATGTGCAAGCCAGGCAGGGCATCCCACCTTCTTTGCTACCCGGCCAACTGCTTGCCCATTTGTGACGCACCCTCTGCGCCCGCTGCAGGCTGCCTGCTGTGATGCTGACTGGCTGTCTTTTCGGTGCGAAGCGCCAAAGTCCATGGCAACCGCCTCCATCGACCCTTCCCTGGCGCTGGGCTTCTACTGCGGCAGCCTCGGTAAGCAAGACCCAATCCTGGCATGGATGGACACAGCTGCACTTGCTTGAATGCCAATTTGTAGGTGGCAGTCGGCCAATGCAACTTCTGCTCTGCTTTGGGCACGCATGCCTGCAACCTGTCACCCGGCTGCACTGCTGCCCACGCAGGTGATTACCGAGATCTGTGCAGCCGGCTCGCAGCGCTGGAGCAGCAGTCTGGCGGCGCTCCGCTGGTGTGCGTCACCACCGCTGAGGCGGCGGCAGCGGCAGCGGCGTACAACTCGCTCAGAGCCTCAGGTGGGAGGCAGGTGTGCATGGAAATTGCGGGGGGGGGGGGGGGGGGGGGGGGGGCATGGATTGTGAGAATGCGGTCCCTTGCACGGCTGCAGGGAGGGGATGCAATCCTGAGCTGGCTTGCTGCTGCCGCTGTCCGCACAGCCTGCAACCACCCCTTTGTGATGTCCACCATTCGTTATTTTGTTGCAGAGTGGGAGCCTGATGAGATGAGCTCAGGAGAGCTGTCTGAGGGAGGGCCTGTTTCTGAGGGGGAGGAGGAGCAAGCAGCAGAGGACGAGGCAGCGGCGGCGGCGGAGGACGAGGCAGCGGCGGCCGAGGCGGTGGCGGCAGCACGGTCGGAAGCGGCGGCTCGGCAGCGGCAGCTGGAGGAAGAACCAGAGATTCTGACTGCACCGCCAGCTGCCGCTGCTAGCTCGGCTGCTGCAGGCGGCAGTGCGGCAGCGGGTGCAGCATCGGCAGGCAGCCCACGCAGCCCGTCTGCCGTGCACGGGCCGCAGCAGGCGACAGCGGCCAGCCCGCGGCAGGCATCGCTAACGCCGAGGCACAGCCGCGGCTGGGAGCTGCTCTGACTGTGTGTAATATGACTTTGCACCTTTCACATATCTCTTCACAATCTGTTTTCCGCGTGCAAGTACGTCTCTGCTGCACGGAAACTATGTTCCCGGCCACATTGTCGGACAGGCCGACGGAAGGGCGTTGCTAGCGCAGCGTCGCAGGGGGTGATGCAAATGAGCAAAAGCTTGCTGCCAACTGCACGGCACACGCTGCAGGCAGTGTTTGGGGGCACATTCCGCGGGTCCTGGGACAATTTGGATCGGGTGGTCAGGATTGCAGCAGGAATCGCTACTGGCGGCGCCCGGTCAGCCTAACCAAACTGCTCCGAGAGGCCGCCGCCGTGCCTTCAGCGGCTTCTAAAGCTCGCCATAGCTGTCCAGAGCAGCCGAAAGCCCGCACAACCCCTTGCCCCGGCGGCGCGCTCCCGCAGATGTTTGTAGGGGCGCCGGGACGAGACAACACGCTGTGATTTGACGCAGGATGGGATGCGGTGGCAGTAAGGAGGCCTTGCAGGTGAGGGAGCGGCCCCGGCCCGAGGCCGGGGTTTGATTCCCCTGAACCGCTCGGCTGCCGCCGATGCCGGCGACGGCAGCAGCTGCCACCTGCACCTCTTGCTTTACCTCTCCCGCCCTCCTTCCCTGCTTTCCTTCCCTGCGCAACAGCTGGCGGCTGTGTCCATCCAGGCCGACTGCCCAGCCAGCGGCGCCCAGCCTGCCGCCTGCGAGGGCGAGCCGCTGGCGGACGCAGAGGAGCGGCGGCGCCTGCAGGCACGCTACTGTCGGGTGCTGCACTTTTGATTTATTCACCCTGCACTCACTTAATGGCGTCAATCGCTTGCATTGGCTGTCTGGCGCGTTGCCGCCTGATCACCATCCCTTCCACCTTTGCCCACCAACTAATCAGTTGCGACCCCCTGCCGCAGGCGCTGCTCGACTGCCATGTGCTGGACACGCCCGCTGAGCGCCGCTATGACGCCATCTGCCGCCTGCTGTGCTCAGTCTTCAAGGTGACTGAGGATTCTTAGGTGTTTGGCAAGCTTGGCAGCAGGCACGCTGGAGAGTGCAGTACGGCGGTTGAGCCCAGCGTGCCCCCTCACCTTCCCTGCCGCCCACGCTGCCAACCCTGCTCTGCAGACGCCGGTGGCAGTGGTGGGGCTGATCGGTGCAGGTGAGGCACAAAAGGGCAGCCTGCTGCAAATTTGGATGGGTGGTCCATTGCGAAAGGCTGTCCAGCCTGGCCATTGTGCCTGCTCCGAGCAGGGACCCTCAATTGCTGCAAACCGCCAAGCGTGCCGGCACATGCATGGCTGATCTCACCATTCTCTCTGCCCGCTTGCCATTGCCGCAGACCGGCTGTGGTTCAAGTCAATAGAGGGAGTGGCCGCCACGGGAGGTGCGATCACAGGATGTGCATGCTTTTGCAGCCGTTCTGAAAGCCTGCCGCTGCTCAGCGCGCACTTTCCTGTGCCAGTTCCTGCTCCTTTCGCCCCGCTGCGGCTTGTTTGCTGCGGTTACACTACTTGGCATGCTGTGCTGCCGCAGGGCGGCGCCTGCACTCCTTCTGCGACGCGTCTCTCAAACTGCCATGTCCCACCATGATGGTGCGATGCCGCAACTGCTCCTGCTGCTGCTATTGGTTGTGTGCTGGCCAGTCCTATGCCGCTAGCCTTGCAGACTGGAATCATGGCGCTGCGTTGCAGCAGTACGACCTCCACACAGGCTTGCAAGCCTGTAAAACTCCAATACACCTCCTGCAGGTGGTGCCTGACACCCTGGCGGACGCTCGCTTCCAGCAGAACCAGTTTGTGAGTGAAAGGCTCAGCAACATCATCTGGCTGGTGATGTTTCTGGATGTGCAGTGGCTTGGAAGCTTGCATGCTAGGTCTGCGCAGCACAGTAAGTTCTCCCGCCGTAGGCGGTCCCTGCCTCACACCCCCTGCCGCCGCCTGCCGCTTCCCGCAGGTCACCTCGCCGCCGTTTGTGCGCTTCTACTGCGGAGCCCCGCTGGTGAGCTCCAAACTGTTGATTTTCCTGTTGCAAGCTCTGAACGTGTGGTTAGATTCACCCTCTTCCGTCCTCCGGCGACGCCCTGCGCATTTGGCACTCCCGCCTGCCTCGCAACAGGTGTCCACTGAAGGCTGTGTGCTGGGCAGCCTGGCCGTGATGGATGTCAAGCCACGCACCGTGTCGGCAGGTGCGGCGCTTGGCACAGCATCAGACGCTGGTGTTGAGTTTGACAGCAGCATGCACACTGTGGGTTGAAGCGAGCTGCGCTGTGGTGGGATTGGCTGGTGAGCCCAGCGGCGGCCAGGCCTGTCTCGCGCGTCTTGTGTGCATCTATGCAAGCCCACTGCTGAGGCACCCGGGCCCTTCCCGCAGACTGCGCCAACCTGATCTGCCAGTTCGCCGAGTTGGTGGTCCGGGAGCTTGAGAAGGACAAGGCAAAGTGGCAATCTCTGGCTTGCAACACCTTCCGGATGGTTGGGTGACTTGTGCAACATGGCAGATGCAATTGCGCAGCACGCTCATGGACGTAGGGTCCCCCACAACTCCCGCTACAAAGCCAGCAAACGGCCGTACCCTTGCTTTCCATTAAGCAGGAGGCGGCAGCACGGATGGCGCAGCCCCTTGTGCCGGCTCGCCGAGGTGCGCCCGCTGCTGTGCTTGCTGTGCCTGCTGTGCAATTGCCATCCAGGTTCAGATGGCTCCGCAGGTGCCAGTGGCTCTGGAGCTTACCTACTGACCGCCCTGCCTCTGCTGCGCCGTCCTCCCTGACGCAGTCCGCTCTGCCGCGTGCTTCGACCAGGCAGTGCTGGTGTGCGACGTGTCTGTCCCCCGCTGGCCCACCCTCTTTGCCAACGACCAGTTCTGCCTGGCGGCTGGTGAGTGCAAAGGTTGGATGTCTCAAGTTTGCAAGCCATGTTTGGCACATTGCAGCCAGCGGTGGCCTGCAGGTGCAGCTGCAACTGAGGGCAGTCACGCAGCAGTGTTTCAGAACCCCTCGGGTTACATCCCCACCCTGCCCGCCTTACCAAGCCACACACACAAACCGCCTCGCTCTGCCCACCCCCACCCCAGGCATGAGCGAGGCGGCCTGCCTTGGCGGCGGCCTGTGGGACCTGTTCCACTTTGAGGCTCCCAAGGAAACCGCACAGATGCTGTACGCGCAGGTAGGCTGCCGCGTGCGATGCATACATAGTAACTGGCCGGTGGCGTGCTGTGTGCGCGTGCCTGAGCCGCACGAGCGGCAACTGAAGGAGGAGTGACAAGCAGTAAATGCCGTGCCTTCTTTCTTCAAATTGCAGGCGGCCATCCAGGAGCAGAAGCCGTTTGCACTGGCTGTGGTGGCAGGTGCGGCAAGCCAGCCGCTGCGGATGGCTGTGGGTCGTGCATCATGTCGACGGGTTGGCTCCTGGATCTGCCAGCCACTGCTGCTCACTCACATGTGGCCGCGTGGGATCTGAAATTTGCAATCGCTTCCCTGCCCTCGCAGGTCCGCCCACCCTCCATGGTGGGCCCCGAGTCGTGCTCGAGTTCCACCCAGCCGGCAACGACAGCTTCTGCAGCGCAGGCGCGCCCCAGATCGCCATCCCATCCTTCATCCAGATGCGGCAGCACAGCAGGCACAGCGGGCGCAGCGCGGCAGCCGGCATTTACATGGTGGTCTTGAAGCCCCCGCCGCTGCCGGCGCTGATCCCGCTGGCTGCGCCGCCGCCGGCCGCCCCGGTGCAAGCGCCGGACGTGGCAGCAGTGGCAGCTGGCGGCGTCGGCATGCCAGCAGCAGCAGCAGAGGGGGCAGCGGCCAGCACCGTGTCATCACAGCTGGAGCCTCCAGCGCTGCCCAGCCTGCCTCTGCAGCGCCTGAGGGTGCCCTCAGCTGCCTCAAGCCAGCCATCTGTGTTGGTGGGTGGCCCCAGCCAGCCCTCTGCAAGCCCCAGCAGCAGGCCATCATCAGGCGGACCCAGCAGTGCTCTCCGCTCCAGCAGAAGCGGTACCGCCGGCACCCCTCGCTCAGCAGTTGCTCGGAGCACTGCCAACGGCAGCCAGCTGGCGCCCGCAACCCCGCACGGCGGCGACGGCCTGCCCGCGCCTGCTGCCGCTTCAACTGGGCGCGGAAGCGGGCTGGTGCAATCCAGCCCAACGGCGGCCTTTGCCCACGTGCTGGAGGTGCGTCGAGTAATGCTGTCATCACTCCTGTCTGCTCGCATCATGTTGCATGGCTGCTTTTGGTGGACGGGGGTGCTGCGGGGGAGGCTCAGCTGGCTGATCTGCCTGGTGCTGCGCGCTTTGAGCTTGCTGCAGCAGGACACTCCCCCAGATTGACACGTCATTGCTTGCTGTCTTGTTTGCACTTCAGACGAGCGTGCCGGACGACTGTGCTGAGGTCACGCTGGGCCCGCTCATCGGGCGGTGACTAAGTTGTAATCACCCACTCCCACCCTTTGTTTGCAGGACTGACCCGAGGAGCTGGCAGAGGTCACGCTGGGCCCGCTCATCGGACGGGGCGAGCACGGCAGGGTGTACCGCGGCTGGTGGCGCTCCGAGCGGGTGGCGGTCAAGGCAAGCTGCAGCTGAGGGGCGGGGCATGGCGGCGCATGGCTGGTATGTGAGGCGCAGGCGGGCATCGGTGCAGAGAGATGCGTGCCCACTGCTCCTTCAACTAGACTCCTTTTGTCGTCCTGCAGATCATCGAGTGCACGGGGAACGTTGACATGCGGGAGCCCAGCCAGTCCGGCCCGCTGCTGGAGGCGGCGCTCAGGTAGGCATGTTTTAAGCAGCAGCAAGGGGCCAGCTTCTGAACCCATTGGGAGCCCGACTGTTTGGAATTGCTCTGCTCCCTTGGCAGTGGAGCAGTGGGACAGCTGGCCACTTTCAACCCGCCGCATCGGACCACTCACCATTGCTAACATCACTGCCTGCTGCGCTTTTCGCCCGCAGCAAGGACCTGCAGCATGACAACATTGTGAGCACCCACATGGCGGCGCTGCACGTGGAGGCAAGTTGCTGGTGATCCACGAGCTTGGCCGAGGCATGCGGAAGCTCACCTGCTTGCAGGGCTGGCGCTGCGCCAGCTCCAGCAAGCTGTGTGGTGCTGCTGCTGCGCTGAATCACCCGATGCACTGCTGAAAGCCGGTCCCCCATCTGCTTGCAGGACGGAGACGCATCCAGCTCCGGCGGCCTGAGCCAGCAAGTGTGGCTGGTGCAGCAGGTGGGCAGATCTGGTCTAGATCAGTCACCACGTGGTGCCATTGTCATTGATGGACTGGCAATGCACCACTGCTGCCTGCGCTGAGCTGCACTGACTCGATCATTAAATGACTCCCCCATTTCCTTCCCAAACGTGCAGTACTGCAACCGAGGCACCATTTACGACGCGATCGACCGCGGTTGGCTGCGGCAGCAGCGCAGCCTGGACAGCCGGCCCGACCTGCGAGCCGTGCTGCTGACTGCCCGGGTACGCTGGGTCTGGCCATTGAGTGGGTTGTGTCTCACAACCTTTGCAGCGTGGCGGCTGTTTCCATTGTACACGCACGTATAGGTTGCATGTTGGCGGCCCAACAACTTCAGGACCCCTGGTTTATGATGATTGCAGGAGATTGCATCCGCGCTGGCATACCTGCATGGCAACGATGTGCTGCATGGTGACCTGACCGGAAGGCAAGGCCGCATCTGCAACTGCGGGGCTCGCTGAGCCCTAAGAATGCCAAACCATTGCCGTGCCTGCCGGCTGTGTAGTGCAGGGCATGCCTTGCATGCCATGGTTGGTTTGAAACCAACGCAGTGGTGGGGCATGGGATACTGAGTTTCTCCAAAGCCGCTGCTACAATGCAGCAATGTGCTGCTGACGGACGCGCCCAAGACAGAGGGCGATGAGCGCGGCTTCACAGTCAAGGCAAGTGCCTGGGCAGGGCGGGTTCCTGCCCCATTGGTGGCACCCTTCCAACCAAGCGACAGCTGGCCGTGTGCTTGAGTGCCTGCCTGCACATGCTGCTGCCGCTCAGCGGCTGCAGGCTGCTGGGGTGCTGAGCGGTGCCCGGCGGCAAGCCGAACGTGGTGCACATATGGTGTCAGTTTGACTCTTTGTGAACGGCCCAGCTGCTAGCCTGCGCTGTGTGCAGGTGTCGGACTTTGGCCTCAGCCAGACGCTGGGCTCCACCGGCTGCAAGCCCGACAGCTTTGGCACGGTCAGGTGCGCACCTGTGGTGCAGCCAGGATGCACCCGTGCACGCCAGCAGCTTGCATGTGTATGCGTGTGGCACAGGCTTTCCGGCATCCCCTGAACGCACATGAGAAGCGCTTCGCCACTGGTGTTTGTCCTGAGACAGCTGCCCGTCCCTTGCCATGTTGCACTGCGCAGCCACATGCCTCCGGAGCTGCTGGATGGCGGCCACCTGACCGGCGCCGCCGATGTCTACTCCCTGGGGACACTGTGCTGGGAGGCAAGCTAGTTTTTCTGCTGCTTCTGGTGCTGCCAGTGTCGCTGTCACAGCTGTGCCACTGGTGCCACTGCCGCGCAGCCGCTGCCGCTGCCGCTTTGGTGCTGGTGCTGCTGGTGCCGCCGTTGCCGATAGATCTTGTGCTCTGCACGCAAGGTCTCATCAGTGACTGGCACTGTGCCCCCTCCTATGCAGATGTTCTGCGCTGCGCATGCCTGGTCCGGCTTGCGCCTGCCCCAAATCATCCACCGCAAGGCAAGCCGGGCGTGGGGCAGCCTTCGGAGCAGCCATGCAGGTTGCTTCAGCACAGCCTATGCCGTGGAGCCCCTCTCGCACACCTGGCTGGTATGCATCGCAAGGGCACGCCTTTTGTGGCCAGCCTGCCCAGGTCCCAGGCTTCCAAACACCCGCCTGTGCCAATGCCATTGCCAATGCCATGCAGGTGGTGGGGCACGAGCGGCTGCACCTGCCGGACGACTGCAACGCCGCCTTCAAGGTGCGACAGAATGCCGTCCTTTCTGCTTCATTAGGCAGAATGCAACTGGTCTGCAGGCCACTGCAGCTGCTGTTGCTGCCGGTGCGGTGCAGCAGGCATTGCCCCGCCTGCTGAGCGGTGTGGCGTCTGCTTGCTTGCACCAACCGCTGGCTACTGTGCCCGCTGGCCTTCCAACTGCTGCACCGCAGGCATTGGTGGATGGCTGCATGGCGGACGACCCTGCAGAGCGGCCCAGTGCGCGACAAGTGCTGCAGGCACTGGAAGCCATGCTTTGAGCGAGCAGTAACAAGTTCAAGTTGTGCATGACCCGATTTGATCTGATTGCATGTGTTTGACTGGAGAGTGCCTGCTGGGTGCCCCGCCACTCTTCAGCCGCGAGAGGGCAGTTGCTGAGCAACCATGCAGTGTGTTTGCGTGTCACTCTGTTCCACCCCTGGAGAATACACATAGTTATATAATGCATGCTATGCATGACGTGCATCGAATGAATCTTGTGGGAAATCTCGGTTGCGTTGTCTACCCCATGCCCGGCCCGCCAGGGCATGGGGCCCACCGCCCGCCCATGCTTTCCAACTTGCATGCCTCCCTTGACTCGCCCATGGTTGTCTTAGATGCTTCAATAGCCGAAATAAGTTCAAACCTGTAAAACATGGAGCAAAAGGAATCAACGCAGCTTCATGCCGCCATGCTGGCGCGGCGGCGCCTCAATGCCGGGCCGCCGCCTGCAACCGCCTCCTTTCCCTGCATTGCCCTGCGCTTCTGCACCCTAGCCCTCGGTCTCTCAGCACCATGGCGCGCCTCCTCGTGCTCATCGCCTGCCTGCTGGTGGCTTCGGCTGGCGCAGGTGAGACTCCCTTGTCGCTGGGCCCAGCCCCTGCCAGGATCGCGCCTGATCAGGCTGTGGAGAGCCTAGGCAGCCCCCCATGCTGCCTGCAGCAGCTCCCCTCCCCCACCAGCCGCACCCCAACGCTGGGGCGCCTGGCAGGCTGATCGAGCCCTTCCTCCCGTCATGGCATGCCTCGATCCAGCGCATGGCGGCCGGGGCGGCCTGTTGTGCCGCCGTCGGCGGCGGCTGCCGCTGCCCGATGCACCGCGCGCGCCTGTTGTGGCGCGGCCGCCGCAACCAACCATGCCACTCATCCCACCCACCCCTCTTCCCTTTACTCCATCCCCGCGCAGAGCGCAAGCTGCTGCAGGGCAGCAGTGCCCAGGCCAGCGGCCAGGCCAATGCCTCCTCCGATGGCGGCAACGCCTCGGCCTCCGCGGTCGCACAGGTGGGCTGGGGCAAGGAGTGGGTTTGTGGTCATGGAAGGGCAGGGATGGTTCATGGCACGCGCTTTCGGGGCATGAGAGCGTTGGTGCATGCCTCTCATGGCCAGCCATGCATCTTCTGGCATTGCCCAAGCTGTCTATCGGTAGCATCCGCCCACGTGGCATGCCTATGCCCGCCCATGCCCGCTCATGCCCACCCATGCCCACTCATGCCGAGCTGGCTGCAAATGGGGCTCCGCTCCACTGCCCACCCATCATTCACAACTTGCCGCCGCTCGCATTCCTGCCCACCCTCGCAGGCAATCGCTTCCGGCAACGCCACCGCATCCGCCAAGGCTGTGGCTCAGGCGACCTCCAGCGGCGACACACAGGCCGCCGCGAGTGAGTTTGGGGGGCCGCCATGGCTCTCGTATCTCACGTGCCATATATGCATGCCATGCCATGCCATGCCACGCCATGCCATACCACGCCATGCCATGCGCGCTTCAAGAACCCATCAGCCCAGCCCTCTCAGCCCTCTCAATGCTCGCTCGCTGTGCTCCCTGCCACTGAGCAGGCGGCGTGGCCCAGGCCATCACCCAGGGGCAGGGCTGGAACGCCGCACAGGTGAGCTGGTACCTGCATTGATTGATATGAAAGAAACAGTTGCGCCGCTGGGGGGCCGCACCTGCTTTTCCAGGCAAGCACATTCATGGCATGCTGATCGCACATGCAAATGACCTTGCCTTCCATGTGGCACCTTTTTCCATGCAGGCGGCTGCTCAGGCCGTGGCACAGCAGGGCGCCCAGGTGTTCTAAGGAGATGAGGCGTGTTGGCATGGCTGCGCCTGCTCTCTTCTAGTCTAGTCTAACAGCTTAGCACCAGCCCCGGAGGCTTACCATTTACGAGTGCTCTCTTCTGTGGCATGGCGTATGTGGCATGCACGGCCAGACAGCCGGAGCAAGCCGGCGAGCCTGACGTGCGCTGGAGTTAGCGCCATCTACCCACATCAATCCTCCGCCTGCCTCAACCTCCTTCGCTTCTCTCGCCTGTCCCCTGCAGTCCAACGCTGTGGCCCAAGCTCTGGCTCAGGCTTTGGCCCAGGCGCTGCAGCAGCAGCCTCAGCAGGCTGTCCAGGCAAGCACGGCCGGGCAGGGGTTGGTTCCGTCTGGCATGCATGGTGGCTCCGTTGGAACAAGGCACTACGTGCTGCCCCCCATGCACACGCCTCATTCGTCCATCTGCAAAGCACGTCCCTCCTTGCTGTGCATTC
>VFQQ010004891.1_pt1 | contig 11470 bp, 4 predicted proteins | sample 3512341 | NCBI WGS metagenome assembly VFQQ01 (sample SAMN10412373, study PRJNA504923) | tailings metagenome | isolation source: Relicate 2 Philex TSF1 revegetated site | place: Philippines: Tuba, Benguet | collected 2017-08-29 | reverse complement strand
CAGCACCTGCCAGCCAGCAACCCGTGATCAGCAACACCGCAAACGGGCTGCCCTTAGTCAATATCCAGACACCCAGTGCCGCCGGGGTCTCGCGTAACACGTATAGCCAATTCGACGTCAATGCCCAGGGCGCCATCCTCAACAACAGTAATACCAATGTGCAAACCCAACTTGGCGGCTGGGTACAAGGCAATCCCTATCTTGCCAACGGCACAGCACGCGTGATCCTCAACGAAGTTAATAGCAGCAACCCCAGTCTGCTGAATGGCTTCATCGAAATAGCGGGTAGTCGCGCCCAGCTTGTCATTGCCAACCCGGCAGGGATTAGTTGCAACGGCTGCGGCTTCATCAACGCCAACCGAGCCACTCTCACCACCGGCACACCGATTATGAACAGTGGCAACCTCATGGGATACCGTGTGGGTGGCGGCAGCATCAGCTTCCTGGGCCAGGGCATGGATGCCAGTCACGCTGACTACACCGATGTCATCACGCGGGCAGTTGAGGTCAATGCAGGCATATGGGCCAATAATCTCAATGTCATGACTGGCAACAATCAGGTCAATGTGGATAGCACTGGTCAGCAAACTTCCATCACACCGATTACACCAACCACTACCATTCATCCAGCATTTGCCGTGGATGTCGCGGCGTTAGGCGGCATGTATGCGGGCAAGATTCATCTGATCGGCACCGAGGCCGGGCTGGGAGTGCGCAATGCAGGCGCCATGGGTGCCAGTGTGGGCGAAGTCATCATCACTCATGATGGACACATTACTAATCACGGAAGTATCAGCGCCCAAACAACACTGCAAATTCAAGTCAATGGAGCCATTGATAATACGCAAGGCACGCTAGCCGCTAAAGAGTCGTTTGCCCTGCAAAGCAGCTCCCTGGACAATACCGGCGGCACCATCACCAGCCAACAAGCGGCCAACATCAATACGGGAGGCCTGGTCAATACCCATGGGAGCCTGCGGGCAGAAGGCAATCTCATGATAAACAGCACATCACTTACCGGGGATGGTGACCTCTTATCTCAAGCGAATATGCACATTAACACCTATGGAGACATCGACAATATTGGGCACATGATCGCCAACGGTGATCTGCAACTCATTACTGATGGGCATCTCACCAACAATAGCCAACTGGAAGCCGGACAAGCACTGGCCATCACGGCCCAAAGCCTGGACAACAAAACTAACAGCACCATCATTGCTGGTAATACATCACTCCGATTGATAGACACATTAACCAATCGTGGCTTGATTGATAGCAGCAATACATTTATCCACGCCAATACCATCCAAAACATCGGCACAGCACGCCTCTATGGAGATCACATTGCGCTCCAGGCCAACAATCTAGTCAACCGAGCAGAAACCATCAATGGCACAACCACTGCGGCCACCATCGCTGCTCGCGACCAGCTTGACCTGGGGATTGAGACCCTGACAAACCAGCAAGGCGCTACCATCTTTAGTGCGGGCGACCTGGCAATTGGCGCAGGACTAGACACAGATCATTTAGCAACAGGAAAGAGCCTGTCCATACTCAATGAAAGTGCCAGCATTGAAGCATTAGGTAACATCAGCATCACATCAGAAAACCTAACCAATCAACGCAGTAGTTTCAGCATGGAGCGGTTATATGTCGGATCATCAACGACCAGAGATCAGGTATGTGTCGATGTGGGCAAATGCTCCTACATTGACCATATGACTTATCAACGTACCGAATATGAGGATCAGATCACCAGCGACTCACCCATAGCTTCTATCCTAGCTGGCGCTAATGCACACTTCACTATCAATACGCTCAGCAACTTTTATAGCAATATTGAAGCTGGCAACAACCTTAACCTCACAGGCAACATTTTGCTCAATCAGGGTGCAGAGTTATTCCACCAGACTGACCTGATCACAACCAGAAACAGAATTCACTGGGGTGACCGTGATCATGGCACTTGGGTCACATCAAGCAGCTCGAGTACATTGATTGACACCATCCCATCTATCATCAGTGCAGGTGGCACGCTTACCGGCACATTTACTGACCGCATAGACAACACCACCATCCGCGAACAAACCGCGCCAATGAATAACCCTAGCACCAGCACACCGGTAGCAACAGCTTCCATCAGCATCGCCCCCTCGCTCACCAGCAGCCTGTTCCACCCGGCACCAAGTATCACTAGCCATTACCTGATTGAAACTGATCCCACATTTGCCAATTACCGCCAATGGTTGAGCTCAGACTATATGGTGCAGCAGCTTGCTTTTGACCCTGCCATCACGCAAAAACGTCTTGGAGATGGCTTTTACGAACAACGCCTAGTGCGTGAACAAGTGGCACAACTCACGGGAAAGCGCTTCCTGGAGGGCTACGCCAATGATGAGGCGCAATACCAAGCGCTTATGAGCGCGGGCCTTACCCAGGTCAACGAGCTACAGCTCATTCCCGGCGTTGCCCTCAGCCCAGCGCAAATCGCCCAACTTACCTCCGATATCGTCTGGCTAGTAGAACAGGAAGTCACACTGCCAGATGGCTCCGTCACCAAGGCCCTGGTACCGCAAGTGTATGTCCGCCTGAACGATAACGACATCGCCCCAAGTGGCGCTGTACTCGCAGGCAATTCGGTCAACCTCAATGTTGACCATGGCGACATCAACACCAGCGGCACCATTGCCGGGCGCAATGTCGTCAACATCTCCGCCGACAACATCAATAATGTCCGCGGCTTCATCACCGGCACGCATGTTGCCCTCACTGCCAACGACAATATCAATATTGAAGGCGGTAGCGTAGCCGCCACCGATAGTCTTATTGCCCAAGCGGGTAATAACCTGACCGTACAAAGCAGCACCACTGCTCTGGATGTACGCATGGCAGGCACTGCCAATCGTGTGCAAAGCCGGGTGATAGACCGTGTGGCAGGCCTTTATGTCAGCAACCCTGATGCGGTACTGGTTGCCAGCGCGGGTAATGATCTCAACCTCATGGCGGCAGCCATCCAGAACACAGGAGCCAGTGGTCAAACCCTGCTACAGGCTGGCAACAACCTCAATATAGGCACAGTAGAGACCACGACAGACAGCTACGCCACAGGTAGAAAATCGTGGCGCAAAGAACAATCCAGCACTGAAGTAGGTAGCGACATCGCTACCAATGGCGACATCACCCTCAAGGCAGGTAACGATCTAGAGGTCAAAGCCAGCGGCATCAGCAGCGAAGCAGGCAACCTCAATGCCACAGCAGGGGGTGACCTCACCATTACCGCTGGCACCAACACCCTGACCAGCGAGGCCTACCGCAAGGTAAAAACCACCAGCCGCAAAAAGGAATACCGCGATACCCTCAACGAAACCACCCGCACTGGCAGCACCCTGAGTGCAGAGAACATCACCTTGCAGGCGGGTACCGGAAGCACGGGCAATCTCGCCATTGAAGGCAGCAATGTCGTCTCGACCAACGGCACCACACTACAGGCGACAGGAGACATCACCATCGCCTCGGTTGACAATATCCATGACGAAACCCACACCAAGAAAGAAAAGAAATCTGGCTTCTCTGGCGGTGGCTCCAGCATTGGTTACGGCACTAGCAAACTCAGCCAAAAACAAACCGGCACCACCGTCACGCAAACAGGCAGTACCGTGGGCAGTGTAGAAGGCAATGTGAGCATTCAGGCTGGCCACACCTATACACAAACGGCCAGCGATGTCTTGACCCCCAAGGGAGATATCGACATTGAGGCGCAACAGGTCAACATCACCGCAGGCAACAATACCTCCACCCAGACCACCGAAACCAAGTACAAACAAAGCGGCTTGACGCTCGCCATCACCAGCCCGGTGATCTCGGCTATTCAGACTGCCAACCAGATGAAAGACGCTGCCAGCAATACTTCCGATGGCCGTATGAAAGCCCTGGCGGCAGGCACTACGGCATTAGCAGCGAAGAATGCCTTTGATAGCACGATGCAGGCGTTAAATGCGGGTCCGTCTGGGAGCAGTATTACCGATGCAGCCAACCAGGCAGGCGGCGTTAATCTCAGCTTATCCATTGGCACCAGCAAGAGCAGCAGTACCTCTACGCAGACTAGCAGCACGGCGCAAGGGAGCAGCGTCATAGCCGGCGGAGATGTCTCGATCAAGGCAACAGGCGCTGGGGAGCAATCGGATATGAATGTGGTGGGCAGTACGATTAAGGCTGATGGAGATATAAGCCTGAAAGCGGATGATGAAGTAAACCTGATCGCTGCGCAGAACACCGACACACTTCATAGCAAGAATAAAAATAGCAGTGCCAGTGTTGGCATCAGTATAGGCTCCAACGGCCTTGCCATTACAGCCAGCGCATCACAGGGTAAAGGCAAAGCCAATGGGTCAGATGTGACGTGGACTGAAAGTATGGTGCAAGCAGGCAATAAGATTAATCTGGAGAGTGGCACCGATACCAATATCATTGGCTCACAAATTAAAGGTGATCAGGTGACCGCCAACGTCGGCACATCAGGGGCAGGCAACCTCAATATCCAAAGCCTGCAAGACACTAGCACTTACGATAGTAAACAGAAGAGCACGGGCATTAGTATCAGTGTGCCCATTGGTGCAGGTATGGCTGGCGGCTCATTCAGCTCGTCTAGCAGCAAGATCAATAGCGACTATGCTTCAGTGAATGAACAAGCTGGCATCTATGCCGGGGATGGCGGATTCCAAGTCAACGTGAATGGTCATACTGATCTCAAGGGAGCCGTGATTGCATCCACTGAAACCGCAATTACGGAGAACAGGAATAGCCTCACTACAAAGACACTGACAGTCTCCAATATAGAAAACAAAGCGGAATATGATGCAAAAGCTATAGCGGCAACAATAGGTGGTGGTATTCAGGCTGGGTTACCGCAACTTTCTGGTGCAGGCACGGGTGCGGATAGTGACAAATCCAGCAGTACTACAGTGAGCGCTATTAGTGGCGGGACTATTGCTATTACAGATGACGCAGGGCAGCAAGCAATATCTGGCAAGGATACTGCCACTACAATCGCCCTCCTCAACCGGGATGTGCATGTGGATGAGTACGGCAATGCGATGAATAGCGAAGGCAACAGTACGGCTAATACGATTGCGCCGATCTTTGATGCAGCTAAAGTACAAAAGGAGATTGAAGCTCAGGTGAAGATTACTCAGGCATTCAATCAGGAGGCTCCGCGGGCATTGGCCACCTATGCAGTTAGCAAGACGCAACCATATCAGGATGCCAAAGATTACGAGCTGATCAAAAATCGCGCAGAGAATAATATCTCACTAACGGAATACGAACTCAATCGGCTGGCAGTATTGGAGTCCTCCGGGATGACACTGGAATCAGCTCAAACGATACTGAATAATCCGCAAGCAAAATCTGATTATGAAAACTGGAATGGTAACGGCAATTATCGAAGGGCTGCCAATATCATCATCGCTGCAATCGGCGGCGGCTCTGCAGAGCTCACCTCCGCCGTCACCAAGGAATCACTTTCGTGGGCTGCTGATGTAATGCGGCAGAAAATGATTGAGGATTCAAAGAAATTCAAGGGACTGTGCGATGAGCAAGGTAATTGCATCAATAATGTTTCAGGTAGTAGCGTAGGAGTGAATGGGGATAATTATAAAATTGCAGGTGGACGGATTGTATTAGCCTATTTATGTGGGGAAGGACGATGCACCGTTGCCCCCTCGACACAAAGTGGATACGTAGAAGATGACAATGGGAGAGTCAAACTCAATATTACCTTAAACGAACTAGAATCAATCCCAATATACTCAGAAACAAGAAGCCCATTAGGCGGACACCAGTTTGCAAAAGGCCAAATGGAATTATTAGGATTAAAGTTTGATTATTCTACGGGATCATTTTGGGATAAACTAGGTGAATCATATGCGGGATCGCACGACATGCTAAATAGTATAATTTGGTATGATTCCTTAGGAAATGGGAAAAACTTAAGTGGAAAAACCATAGGAAAAATTGGCGAAATTACAAACATATTAAATGTTCCATTAGCTACTCCATTTGCATTGAGCACAATACTACCACCAGAAATATGGAATACAATTTTTACACTTCACAAACCTTAAATTCAAAAATTTCAACTATGAAACCAAATAATATTCTATTATTACTCACCATCATTACACTTACCATAATAATAAATGGATGCTCATTTAGATGTTTTTTTGAATCATGCGGACATTGAAGATTTAACCACTCAAATTTCCGCACAAATTCCATGCCAATCTTTCCGTGGCTCCTATACAACTTAAATAGTAGGGGACATACTTAGTGAGAAAACATTCCAAGGTTATTCTGTTTGCTATAGTCATTTTCTTACTAATTGGCTGTGCTAGGCAATTTGGTCAAGGAAGGTAGGTAGTTTTGAACCCTTTTCTATATTACAGATTCCCAATTTACAGATATTGGAAGTAAGTCTCTCTACAAGTCAAGATAATAAAGACGTGCAATGAAAATATTGTTCTTTTTAATCATTACGATGATTGAATTAATTCTTAGCGGATGTATATCTAATTGCAGTGTTTCAGGATGCTAATTATGAATACGCTCTACGTGGGCTTCATCCTATTATTTTTCTACTATTCTCTAATTGACATGTCGTCATTTAAAGGATAAAAATAGCTAACAAATGTTAAGGGCAACCTTAATCGAAAGGTTAAGGGCGCAAAGTCACCGGTCTAAGGTCGCATCACACGACTATGACAGCGGAACCGCCATATTAAGTCTACAGCTTCGTCGGTTTTTATCCGGCCCGAGGCATCCAGACTGGCCAGGTGATGAGCCAGCACTTGATCGGGCAATCCGTCCCGGCACTTGCCCCCTTAGCAATTAACAACGCTTAATTACTATTTCATATCAAAGGGGATACCTCATCATGCGTGACTTCCAATTACTTGGCATGCTTACTTTATCAACGATTTTGTTGGGCGCTTGCTCAACAACACCGACTGTTTCCAGCTCGCAATTGCGGCAGAAATTAACGGATAGCCGTGTTGTGGTTTCTGCTATTGATAAACCGATATCCCTTGCGGAAAGAACCAAGGCTCAGGCGCTTGGTAATATGGTGGTTTCTTCTGTCGCAGGTAGTGTATTGGGTAGCGGAGGAAATGCGGGGAATATGCAGCAGTTGCAGAATAATATGCAAATTTCTCAGCAATTCAGCCAACAGTTATATCAATCCTTACCACAAACCTACAAAGTAGGTTCTGGCCATGGTGCTGATTTGGCATTGGCAAAGAAAGTGTCTGATTATTTCAATCCTGAGAACGTATCATCCACAGAAAAAAGCCAGGAGATTCATATTTCAATCTCTGGATCATTATGGGAGCTAGGCTATATTTCCATGCTCACCAGTCAAGATTATGCGCTGAACTATGGCATGCACTTCCTCATCAAAGAAAAACAGGGTGACAAGTTCAAGGTACTGGCTGTCATGCATTGCGCAGGTTCTGCCAAGGAGAAGATGGAGCTTGATGCTTGGAAAGCCAATGCTTATGCGAAAGTGAATGAGGCTGCCACAACGATTGTGGATAAATGCTTTAACGACTTTATTGCATTTTCTGGGCTACCACTCTCCACGAAGATGGCAAGTGCCAACCTCAAATATTAAGCCAGTCTTCTTCACTCAGGTGGGCAATATTAGCCTACCGAAAAATGTAAATATAGGTCAACAATACCATGAATAGGAATATCATTTTCCTTGTTTTATTCAGTTTGACTGCATGTAAAACTCCTGCCCCAACTTATCGATTTTCTGACACATCAACACCGCATGCTGAGGTGTCATTTTCATCAAACTTTACATTGCATACCCACTTCTCAGTCGATATCGAAGATGCAGAAAAAAATGTGTGCCGCGACTATAAAACAGTGGGGTATTTACTCTACGATGACTCCATTTTCTTGTATGACAAATCGAATAAGTCCATCAAGATTAATGTACCGGCGAACAAGGAAATATCCGTGCAGGGCCTGCATCGCTTCAACGATCCCGCTTATCATGCCAATTGTGGGCCTATCATCGCGTCATTTACCCCTGAGCCAGGTGCCAAATACCAGGTTTTGTTTGCCAATGTAGGGGTAATTCCCAAGCTTACATTTGGTAGCAGCGTTCCCCTATCGTGCAGGCTGGTCGTGAGTCGCATCGATACCCATGGGGAGGAGACTGTCATCCCAGTAAAGGCGCTTCCACCTTGTAACAAGAGCCGTTAGTCGCTAGACCTCCGTGTTTTCCAGCCATTCATCACCACTTGATCACCAGAAACTTCATCATGAAAAAACCGCTGAATTATTTCATCTTATCGACGTTAGCGATACTCACCGGCTGTGGAATCTTCCCCCACATCAATTGCAATAAAGTCCCGGATTTAAGAGTTGGCATGACCGAAACTGAGCTTGTTAAGTTGATGGGTGAACCTTACTTTCAGAGCCTTTCCATCAAGAGCGGAACAATCGAGGCAAAAATCCTGGGCTGGCAAAACAAGGAGTCGCCAGTGGAATCTAGCGATTTATTACGCGTCAATATTGATAGCCAAGGAAAAGTCATTGATTATTCAGGAAAATGTACCGGGCAACCTGTTCATCCGCACTGATCTAGCGCCCATGCATCAACGCATGGCATCCATCTGCACCAAATCTTGACGATTTCTCATGGTGGCGTGATCAACGCCGCCCTGCCGTTGATCACGCCATTTCAGCTGGTATCGATTGTGCTAGAGTCTTTTCATCCCCGATGAATTGAAGGCCTTCCCGTTATGGCGATTCGTGTCGCGTTGCATCACAAAACGAGTTACAAGTTCGATCGCCTGGTTAATCTCTCACCGCACGAGGTCAGGCTGAAGCCTGCGGCGCATGCGCGTACGCCGGTGTTGTCTTACTCGCTATCGGTGACGCCGGAGCATCACTTCATCAATTGGCAGCAAGACCCTTACGGCAATTACATTGCGCGCCATGTATTCCCCGAAAAGGTGCGCGAGTTAGCGTTTACGGTCGATCTTGTGGCGGATATGACGGTGATCAATCCGTTCGACTTTTTTGTCGAGAAGTTTGCCGAACAGTTTCCCTTTGCTTACACCGAGCAATTGCAATATGAACTCAGCCCTTACCTGAAGCCGGAGCCTGCATGCGCGCTGCTGCTTGAATGGATTGCTGCAGCCAAGCAGGCATTGCTGACCAAGGATATCCAGACTTCGCATTTCCTCGTGGCGTTGAATCAGCAGCTGCAAAGTGATATTGGCTACACCGTGCGCATGGAGCCTGGAGTACAGACACCAGAGCAAACATTGACCAAGCGGCTTGGCTCTTGCCGCGACAGTGCCTGGCTGCTGGTGCAGATATTGCGCCATCTCGGGCTGGCAGCGCGTTTTGTCTCGGGTTACCTGATCCAGCTCACGCCAGATATCAAGGCGCTGGATGGCCCAAGTGGCACAGACGTTGATTTCACCGACCTGCACGCCTGGGCGGAGGTTTATATCCCTGGTGCTGGCTGGATAGGCTTGGACCCAACCTCGGGCCTATTGGCAGGTGAGGGGCATATTCCGCTCGCCTGTACCGCCATGCCCTCCTCGGCTGCGCCGGTCACGGGCTTCACCGATGTGTGCGAGGTGGAGTTCGTGCATGAGATGAAGATCACACGTATTCATGAAGACCCTCGCGTGACCAAGCCCTATAGCGAGGAAGACTGGCAGAAGATAGACGCGCTGGGCCACCTGGTGGATGCCGACCTAGCGCGGCATGACGTGCGCCTGACCCAGGGAGGGGAGCCGACGTTTGTTTCGGTGGATGACATGGAAGGTGCGGAATGGAATACGCAGGCACTGGGCGACAAGAAGCGCGAGCTGGCGGGCAAGCTCGCCACTCGGCTCAAGGACAAGTTTGCCCAGGGTGGCCTGCTGCATTATGGACAAGGCAAATGGTATCCCGGTGAGCCGTTGCCGCGTTGGGCGCTGAATATATTCTGGCGGCTGGACGGCAAGCCGATATGGAAAGATGCTTCGCTGTTTTCTGACGAGCAGCATCCCGAGCGCTATACGATAGCCGAGGCTACGGCTTTCAGCGACACCCTGGTCAAGCAACTGGGCTTGCCAGCGACATGCATCATCCCGGCGTATGAAGATGTGATGCAGCAGGTATTGCTGGAACAAAGCCTGCCGGACAATATCGACCCGCTCCAGGCCAGCCTCAAGGATAGTGCAGAGCGGCGCAAACTCGCTAAGCTGCTGGAAACCGGGCTGGGCGAGGCCGTGGGCTATGTCATCCCACTCAAACCGGAGCCAGTCAGGCAATCCGCCACGCAATGGATCACCAGCACATGGCCGTTGCGGCGCGAGCATTTGTATCTGCTGGCGGGCGACTCGCCCATGGGCCTGCGCCTGCCGCTGGCTTCACTGCCGTGGGTGCTGCCCGAGGAGTTGGAGGCGGAATTTCCAATCGATCCCTTTGACGAAACAGACAGCCTGGCCGATCAGCCAGCCTCGACCAGACAGGGAAAATCACGGCTGGAAAAACCCAAGGCGCGAGAAGTGATCCACACCGCGCTATGCGTGCAAGTGCGCAACGGCAGGCTGCATGTGTTCATGCCGCCCGTGACGCGGCTGGAGGATTATCTCGCGCTAGTCAGCGCAGTGGAGGCCAGCGCAGCCAAGCTCAAACTGAAGTTGTGGCTGGAAGGTTATACGCCGCCCAGGGATGCGCGCATCAGCATGCTCAGCGTCACGCCTGACCCAGGCGTGATCGAGGTAAATATCCATCCAGCGAACTCATGGAAAGAGCTCAGCCACACTATTACCACGCTCTATGAAGAGGCACGCCAGACGCGGCTAGGCACGGAAAAATTCATGCTCGATGGGCGGCACACGGGCACCGGCGGCGGCAACCACGTCACGCTGGGCGGGGCAACACCGGCTGACAGCCCCATGCTGCGCCGCCCGGATGTGTTGAAAAGCCTGATTACCTATTGGCAAAACCACCCAGCGCTCTCCTACCTGTTTGCCGGCACCTTCATCGGCCCCACCAGCCAGTCACCACGCGTGGATGAGGCGCGTGATGACAATCTCTATGAGCTCTCCATCGCCTTCCAGCAAATGGAAAAAGCGCTGCCGAACGCCAAGGAAAGTGACCGGCCCTGGCTGGTGGATCGCCTGCTGCGCAACCTGCTGGTGGATCTCACCGGCAATACGCACCGGGCAGAGTTCTCCATCGACAAGCTCTACTCACCGGACGGCCCTACCGGACGCCTGGGTATCGTCGAGTTCCGCGCATTCGAGATGCCGCCGCATGCGCGCATGAGTTTGTTGCAAGCATTGCTGCTGCGCGCCCTGGTCGCACGCTTCTGGAAAACGCCTTACACCGGCAAGCTGGTGCACTGGGGCACCGAGCTGCACGACCGCTGGATGCTGCCGCACTTCATCGC
>VFQQ010004890.1_pt1 | contig 11472 bp, 8 predicted proteins | sample 3512341 | NCBI WGS metagenome assembly VFQQ01 (sample SAMN10412373, study PRJNA504923) | tailings metagenome | isolation source: Relicate 2 Philex TSF1 revegetated site | place: Philippines: Tuba, Benguet | collected 2017-08-29 | reverse complement strand
CGCTCCGCGACTTCGTCCCCTGGAACGAGCGCCCGCGGGAGAAACCCTATGACCCTATGACCTGGTGAGCCGTTGAAGATGAACGCCGCGCTCAATTTCCCTCCCCAAGGGGAGAGGGTGCCCGAAGGGCGGGTGAGAGGCACGCTCGACGGTGCCTCACATGGACAGGGGGCCCCTCATCCGCCTGCCGGCACCTTCTCCCCAAGGGAGAAGGAGAGCGGTCTCGTTTGACGCCCGCGACACCACGCCGGAGAATGCGCCCCAAGAACCTCCGGGAGGGAACGACAGAAGATGCTCGCCGCCGTGTTCAAGGCGCCCGGCCGCCCGCTCGTGGTCGAACGCATCGACGACCCGACGCCCGGCCGCCGCGAGATGGTGGTGCGGGTCAAGGCCTGCGGCATCTGCGGGTCCGACCTGCACATGGCCGATGTGCACGACACCGACGGCGGCATGAACCCTCTGCCCCACGGCGCCGTCATGGGCCATGAGTTCGCGGGCGAGATCGTCGCCCTCGGCGCCGAGGCGAAGTCGGCCTGGAAGGAGGGCCAGCGCGTCGCCGTGCTGCCCTTCATCGGCTGCGGCGCCTGCGCGCCCTGCCTGAACGGCCGCGCCCATCGCTGCGCCCAGGCGCTCTGGGCCGGCCTCGGGCGCATGAACGGTGGCTATGCCGAATATGCCCGCGCCGGCGCGCTCGAATGCGTGGCCTTGCCGGAGGCGGTGGACGACCGCGCCGGCGCCATGGTCGAACCGCTCGCCGTCGGTCTGCATGCCGTCCGCGCGGCCAACGTGCAACCGGGGGAATCGGCGCTCGTCATCGGCGCCGGGCCGGTGGGCTTCGCGGTCGCGCTCTGGCTGCGCCAGTTCGGCGCGCGGCACATCGTCGTTTCCGACCTGTCGCCGGAACGGCGCCGCCTCGCCGAGCATTCGGGCGCCACGGCGGTGATCGACCCCCGGGCCGAGCCCGTCCCGGAACAGCTCCGCCGCCTGGTCGGCGAACGGCCCGGCCTCGTCTTCGATTGCGTCGGCGTTCCGGGAAGCCAGCAGCTCGCCATGGACTATGCGCCGACCGACGGCCGCGTCGTCGTGGTGGGCGTCTGCATGCAGCCCGATCGCGTGCTGCCGACCAAGGCGATCACCAAGGAACTCACCGTCAGATACGTCTTCTGCTACGAGAAGCGCGATTTCGAACTCTCGGTCGACCTGCTCGCCCGCCGCCGCATCGATCCTTCCGCCATGCTGACCGGCGCGGTCGGCTTCGGCGACTTCTCGGCGATGTTCGAGAATCTCAAGACCGACAAGACCCACTGCAAAGTCCTGCTGAACCCCGGGGGAGCCTGAGAGCATGAGCAACGACATCCTGACCGCCGCCGAACTCGAAGCCCTGCGGGCCTTCGATACGCCCACCATCTGCAACGCGCTCGAGATCGTGGCGCCGGAGCGCCGCCTGTATGGCTACACCACCGAACCGCTGGTCTGCCCCTATCCGGACCTGAAGCCGATCGTGGGCTACGCCCGCACCGGCACCATCCGCGCCACCGAACCCTCCAGCCTGGCCCCGGCCGAGCAGCGCAAGCATCGCCAGGACTGGTATGAATACGTGGCCAAGGGCGGCCCGACGCCGTCCGTCATCGTGCTGCACGACCTCGACGGCGCCCGGGCCGGCTACGGTTCCTTCTGGGGCGAGGTGAACTCGCACATCCATCGGGGCCTCGGCGCGGCCGGCGTGGTGACCGACGGCTCGATCCGCGACATCGACATGAACGCCTCGGGCTTCCAGATGCTGGCGAAGTGCATCATGCCGTCGCACGCCTGGGTACATAACGTCGGCATCGGCGTCGACGTTTCCGTCTGCGGCATGGCCGTGAAGTCGGGCGATCTCGTGCATGCCGACCGGCACGGCGCGGTCGTCATCCCGCATGCGGTGGCACGGAAGATCGCCGGTGCCTGCGATCTCCTCGCCCGGCGCGAGGCGGTGCTGATCGAGGCGGCGAAGAAGCCCGATTTCAGCTTCGAGATCCTGAAGAAGGCGATGGCGGATTCGGCCGAGATCCACTGAGGCGGCGTACCGTCGGGAGGCCCGCGATGAAGATGTATGCGCTCGATTGCGGCCACCTGGGCGGCCGGCTGAAGGACATGATCGAAGGCGAGGAGGGGGAGGTCGAACTGCCGGTCTCCTCCTATCTCATCGAACATCCGAAGGGCTCGGTCCTGTTCGACACCGGCATGCACCCCGCGCTCCAGACCGATCCGGAATCCAAGGTCGGCCGGCTCACCAAGATCTTCAAGTTCGACAAGTTCCGCCCCGGTGACGAGATCGGCGCCAAGCTGCGGTCGATCGGCCGCGACCCGGCGAAGATCGACTACGTGGTGAACTCGCACCTGCATTTCGATCATTCCGGCGGCAATGCCCAGCTTCCCAATGCCACGCTGGTGATCCAGCAGAAGGAGTACGAGATCGGCCGCGATGCCGACCGCGCGGTAGCGTTCGGCTTCGCGCCCGAGGATGTGAACCAGGGCCATCCCGTCCGTGCGGTGGAGGGCGAGCACGACATCTTCGGCGACGGGCGCCTCGTCTGCCTGCCCACGCACGGCCACACGCCGGGGCACCAGTCCTTGAAGGTACGGCTCGATTCCGGCGACGTCGTGCTGACCGGCGATGCCTGCTACTTCTGCCGCACGCTCAAGGAACGCCGCCTGCCGCGCTTCGTGCACGACCGCGAGGCGATGCTGGCCTCGCTGCAGAAGATTGCCGATCTGGAAGCGGCCGGCGCCCGCATCTTCGTCGGCCACGATCCGGAGTTCTGGGCCACCTTGCCGCAAGACGGCACGCCCATTACCTGATCGGCGATGAGCAATGTGGTCGAACTGACGCCGCCGCGTCCCTGCGCCGTCTGCGGCAAGCCCGCCGCGAAGGCCTTCCGGCCCTTCTGCTCGGGCCGCTGCAAGGATGTCGACCTGCACCGCTGGCTCGGCGGCACCTACCGGATCGAGACGGCCGAGCCCGCGGCGCCGGCCGGGCGGAGCGAGGAGGAGGAGTAGGAGGAGTAGGAGTGAGGGGGGCGGATCAGCCGGCCGGCTTCGGCGGCTCCGCCGCGATCGCCCGGGCGGCCGCGGCAGCCACCTCGGGCGAGGCGCCGCCCTCGACCACCACGCGGGGATAGGCGAAGGCGATGCCGTTCTGGTCGAAGGCCGCCTTGATGCGCTGGGAGACGATGCGGCGCAGCACGAACTGCTCGCGCGGCTTGCACTTGAACTTGATGCGGATGACGATCGCGCTCTCGCCGAAGGCGACCACGCCCTGGCTCTTCAGCGGCTCCAGGAACTTCCGGCCGTGCTCCGGATCGGCCATCAGGTCCTGGCCGATGTTCTTGATCAGCTTGCGCACCTTCTCCACATCGGTCTCGTAGGGCAGCGAGAACTCCATCTTGAAGATGGCCCAGTCGCGGTTGTAGTTGCTCACCGTCTTCAGCTCGCCGAAGGGCACCACGTGGATGGCGCCGCGGTGATGGCGAAGGGTCAGCGAGCGGACCGAGATTTTCTCCACCTCGCCGCGGATGTTGCCGAACTCGATGTACTCGCCGACCCGGAAGGCGTCGTCGATCAGGAAGAAGATGCCCGAGACGATGTCCCGGACCAGCGTCTGGGCACCGAAACCGATGGCGAGGCCGACCACGCCGGCGCCGGCGAGGAGGGGGCCGATGTTCACCCCGACGGAGGACAGTCCGATCATGCCCACGATGGCGACCATCGCGAACCACAGGAAGCTGCGCAGCAGGGGCAGCAGCGTCTCGGCCCGGCTCGCCACGTTGGCGGTCTCGTCTTCCGGGTCGTGATGCGCTGCGGCGCCGGCGAAGCGGGCGCCGAGCTTGCGGTCGATGGCGATGGAGATCGCCTCCCAGGCGATGGCGGCGACCAGCACGGTGGTGGCGATGGAGACGGCGCCGTCCAGGATGCGGCGGCCGATGCCCGTTTCGAACATGCTGCCGGCGCCCAGCCCGCCGGCCTGCGCCACCAGCGCGGCCGCGCCGAGGCCGACGACGATCCGGAGCACCACCAGGATGGCGTCGTCGAAGCGCTGCTGGCGCGCCCGTGCCTGCGGCGTCGCGCCGATCGGCCCGCGCAGTTCGTCGACGCCGCTGAGGATGCCGCGCAGGGCCGCTTCCATCAGCGGCAGCAGGATCAGGAGGATGAGCGCCAGCACCAGCGTCCCGGCAGCGCCGTTCCAGCCGACCAGGGTGTCGATCGCCCAGACCGCCCAGCCGATGGCGACCAGGGTGGCGAACAGGGCGCGGCGCGCCGCCTGGAGACCGGCCAGGCGCCGGGCGATCCCGCGCACCGTCAGGATCAGGATGATCCCGGCGGCGAGAACGGCGCCGCAGGCCACCTGGAACAGCGCCAGCAGGGTCGGCGGGACGCCGATCAGCCCGAACAGTTCCTGCAGCGCCGCGATCGCCGTCAGCGCGGTGCCGATCGCGACCAGTCCCCGCATCAGGGCGAGACCATTGTCGTCGCCGGTATCGGCGATTCGCCGCTCGCGGCTCGCCGGCGCCAGCACGGTATCGGCGAGGAGGGCATAGACGCGCGCGGCCAGCACGATCAGCGAGAGGGTCATCACCATCTCGCGCAGCGGCTCCACCCGGGGCAGGAAGATCAGGGAAACGCCATAGGTGACGGAAGCGAAAACCACGAGATGAATGCTGCCCGCCACGATGTAGTGGCCGGCACGGGCGAGGCGGGTGCCGTAGCTCGGCCGGCCGTCACAGATGTCGCTCACGGGTTCGCGGCGGATCAGGCGCGCCACCGCGAACTCGGCGCCGAGGCCGGCGGCGATCGAGGCGATGAAGACGAGGATGCCGCGCCCGACCTCGGGCCAGCCCTCGCCGCCGGTCAGCTTGTCGAGCGCGTCCTGGAGGCTGGATCGGGATTCGTCCAGCGCCCGCTGGATCACCTGCCTGCGGTCCTGCAGCGCCTGCCCGGCCTCGCGCAGGCGCAGCAGGATGCCGCCGAACAGGTCCGGGCGGGGCGCTTCCGCCCGCGCCGCTTCCGCCGCCAGCTTCTCGCGCAGCATCTCGCGCACCTGGGCGTCGGTCAGGGGGGCGAGCGTCGCCTCGACGCTCGACGGCTGCGACTGCGCCCCGGCAGCCGATGCCGCCACGAGGCAGAACAGGGCCAACACCCAGAGATTGAACCGCCGCATCAGGACACCGCCGCCTGGAGTCTTTCGGACCAGACTACCGAAGCCGGAACGAAAGCGCCCGCCGGTTTCCCGGCGGGCGCTGACTTCGACCCGATGGAAGGGAACCGCTCAGGCGCCTTCGAGACCGACGATGGCGACCGAGCAGACATTCATGTTCGGCGCGCCACCGAGGTTGTGGGTCATGCCGAAGGTCGGCTGCTGCTTCCTCTGCCGGGCACCGGCGCGGCCCTGCATCTGCAGGTACATCTCATAGAGCATGCGCAGGCCCGAGGAGCCGATCGGATGGCCGAAGCACTTCAGGCCCCCGTCGATCTGGCAGGGGATCTGGCCGTCGTGGTCGTAGAAGCCGTCGAGCACGTCCTTGATCGCCCCGCCCTCGGGCGAGATGTGCAGGTCTTCCATGGTGACGAGTTCGGTCACCGAGAAGCAGTCATGCACTTCCATGAGGGAGATCTGCTCGCGCGGGTTCTTGATCCCCGCTTCCTCGTAGGCGCGCTTGGAGGCGATGCGCGCGGTGGCGAAATAGCTGCCGTCCCAGGAATTGTGCTGGGCCTCGATGCCGTTCGAAACCGCGAGCTGCAGCGCCTTCACCGTGACGATGTCCTTCTTGCCCATCGCCTTGGCGATCTCGGGCGTCGTCACGATGGCGCAGGCCGCCCCGTCCGACACGCCGCAGCAGTCGAACAGGCCGAGCGGCTCGGCGACCAGCGGGGCGTTCAGCACCTGCTCCTCGGTGATCTTGTTCTGCAGGTGCGCCTTCGGGTTGCGCGAGCCGTTGTCGTGGCTCTTGACCGAGATGTGGGCCATCGCCCGCTTCAGGTCTTCCTTGCTGACGCCGTGCTTCGCCCGATAGGCGGCCGCGAGCTGGGCGAAGTTGCCCGGTGCGGAGCCGTTGGCGGCAACCATCGAGTTGAGGACGCCGCGGCCGCGCTGGGGCAGGCCGCCATAGCCGGTGTCCTTCAGCTTCTCGACGCCGAGGGCAAGCGCGATGTCGGCCGCGCCCGAGGCGACGGCGTAGACCGCGCCGCGGAAGGCTTCCGAACCCGAGGCGCAGTAGTTCTCGACGCGGGTCACCGGGATGTAGGGAAGGCGGAGCGCCACCGCGAGCGGCACGCCGGACTTGCCGACATGCACGTCCTCGATCGCGGTGGAGAACCAGGCGGCGTTGATCTGGCTCTTCTCGATGCCGGCATCGCCGAGAGCCTCCTCGTAGGCCTCGACCATCAGGTCTTCGGCCTCGCAGTCCCAGCGCTCGCCGAACTTCGAGCAGCCCATACCCAGGATGGCAACCTTGTCTCTAATGCCTTTGGCCATGGAATTTCCTCCTGCTTAACCCGCCTTGGCCTCGCCGGCGGGAGTGGCCTTCCAGAAATACTTCGTGAAACCGCGGGCCGGATCGTACTCCTTTACCCGGAACACCATGCGCATGGGCATGCCGGCGTCGACCTTGCCCACATCCACGTCGGTGAAGTCGGCCATCAGCCGGCCGCCATCCTCGAACTGGACCATCCCGTAATGCTGCGGCGGATCGGGGCTGTAGGTCAACAGGTCCGCCGTATAGGACAGGATCCGGGCGGGCATGTCGGCAAAGGGATGGTCGTCCTGGCTGTGCATCGCGTTGCAGTTCGGGTTCACGCAGATCTTCGACTTCGGATACTGCAGCGTCCCGCACTGGCGGCACTTGCCGCCCACCATGCCGAGCAGCATGTCGCGCTTGCGGTACAAGGTCGACAGCGCAGTCTGCTTGTCGAGCTCGGCCCGCATGCCCTTCTCCTGGTCCACCACCTCGTTGAAGGCCAGGAACTTGTTGTAGTTGGTCTCCGGCTTCCGGCGGGCCAGGTAGCCCTTGATGCCCTGGCGCGGCTTCAGGTCGGCGATCGCCGGCTTCACCTCGAAGAGGAGGGCATCGCAGCCCTGGCCGAAGCTGACCAGCATGATCTTGTCGCCGGGCTTGGCTTCCTGCAGCGCGTGCACCAACAGGACCAGCGGATGCGCCGCGCCGGCATCGCCCATGCTCGCATGCAGGTTGTCGTGTACGGCGGTATCGGCGATGCCCTGCTTCTTGGCGATGGAGGCGGCGAGGCCGCGCAACGTGCAGGGCATGACGAACTTGGCGATGTCGCCGCCCTTGAGCTTGGTCTTGTCGAGCAGCGCCTTGATCACCGGCGGCACGATCTTGTTGTAGCCCTCGTCGCGGATCCAGCGTTCTTCCCAGGCGTAGTCGTAGGCCCGGCCGTCGCCGCGATAGTGGTCGACGAAATCGGTGGTCACGCTCTCGTGCGCGACCAGTTCGGCGATCCCCGGGCCCTTGTCGAGCAGGAGCGCGGCGGCGCCGTCGCCGTAGTTCATCTCCTGCGGGCTGGCGGCGCGGGTGCGGCGCTTCTCGGCGGTGAGGAAGAGGAGCGGGCCGGCACCGGCCTCGACCGCCCGCATGGCGGTGATCAGGCCGGCGGTGGCCGCGCGCTGCGACGAGGTGATGTCGAGCGTCTCGATGTTGTCGGCGAGGGTCAGGGCCTCACAGACCACACCGGAATTCAGGCGATCCTGGAACGGCAGCGTGGTGGAGGCGAGATAGACGGCCTTCAGCTTGGTCCGGTCCGCGCCGGTCAGGCAGTCGCGGGCGGCCTCGACCGCCATGGTCAGGGCGTCCTCGTCCCAATTGCAGATGGCCTTCTCGTCCTTCGCCATGCCCTTCAGGCCGGCATTGAACCAGGCGTTGGCGTCGGCGATGGCCTTGCGGGCCAGACGGAGTCGCGGCACGTAGCCGCCATAGGCAGCGATCCCAACCAAAGGGGGCTCCTCCCGGAGAGCGTTGAACTGTTATGCCGCTGGGCAACGGCCGAGGCACTATATCCCCGGGGGCGGAGGGGTCAAATCACCTGCGAAAGCGGGCGGGTCCCCAACGGTTGTGATTGCGGTTTGTAACCATTGGTTTAGATTTGCGCTCGCGCTGTCCGGGCGAAGGTCGCCCCCAATCGGTGACTGTAATAAAACAACAATATGACCCTCAGGGTTGCGCGTCTTTGCGGTGGCGTCGAGTGTCAGCATGATCATCAGGTTTGCCGAGGTCGTCGGGTCCAACAACGGCGATTCCCTCCAGACGGGCGCCAACTCGGTAGCCCTGGGCGGGGGAGGGAACGACACCCTCAGTTCCTCCGCCGGCACCGTCTTGCCGCAGTGGCTGGTGGGCGGCAGCGGCGCGGATACATACGTCGTCGCATCCGGCACGGAGACCTACGTCCTCGACGCCGCCAACAGCGCCAACGACCGCCTGGTGGCGACCAGCGTCGGCCTGTCCTGGGACAGCACGATCTTCGCCCTCATCGATTCCCGCGACCTTGCGATGGTGGACCTGAACACCGGGTCGACCGTCATCCTGTTCGACTGGCACGGACAGACCAACAGGATCGAGACCTTCCAGCTCGGGGATGGGGTCTTCACCTACAATGAGGTTGCGAACGCCGTCTCGACCTTCGGAGCCTTCGCCACCAACTGGACCGCGCTGGCCGAAGACTACGATTGGTCGTCGACCGATGTGCAGCAGGCGATCGACTATCACGCCGCGCGATCAGCCTACCTCGAGGTCCCGGGCAGCGCCGAACTTGAGGACAACGGTACCTCCGCGACCGCGACGCGCCTCGTTTCGGGCGCGGTCATGCATGCCAGCGCGGAGGGCTGGTACTACGGCGACGGCTACTACGGCAGCGGCAGCGACATCGATTGGTACACGATCGACGTAGCCGCCGGCTCCACCTTGTCGATATCGACGGCCGGCACCTGGATGACCGTCACCAACAACAAGGCGCTCGGCCTTCAGGTGTTCGGCCCCGATGGCAGTCGTGTCTCGGTCGACACGATGCTGAACGGCTCGACCGTGCTGGTCGGCTCCGAAACGGGGGGCACCTACCAGATCCGCCTCGCCGGACCAGGCTACCTTACGCAGGAAAACCTGGACTACGACCTGACGGTCAGCGTCACGGCTGGCACGACCGGCGCTGAGGTGGAGCGCAACGACACGTCCGCCTCCGCGCGGCCGATCGCGCTCGGCACGTCGGTGCAGGGGAATGTCTCCAGCTTCTACGTGCCGCAGACCTTCACCTACGCCAATGACGTCGACTGGTACTCGGTCAACGTAACCCAGCCCGGGCGTCTCACGCTCAGCTACGACAGGCTGTCGACCACCACGGTGGCGACGGCCCATTGGCGCATCTACGACCCTTCCGGCAACCTGATATCAGGACGAGTGGGAAGCGACTTCGACTTCCACTACAACGCTACCGCGCTGGGTGTCTATAAGGTCGAGATCACGATCACGAATGCCCAGGCGCCGGAAAGCTACCGGCTGACCACGGCCTTCTCGACCGACGTCCTCGGCTTCGAGATCGAGAGCAACAACACGCGGCAGACCGCGAATGCACTCTCCCTCGGCCAGACGATCAGGGGCGAGAACAATACGAGCTACAGCTCGGATCCCGACTGGTATGCCGTTCAAGTCGACAGCGCCGGCGTCCTGACCGCCAATTTCACCTTCGCGCCGTATTACGCGCCCGCGGTCACGATCAGCGACAGCACCGGAAAAGCAATAGGAACGGCACCCAGCTACCTGAGCTCCGGTCCGAGTTCATTTTCAGTCGCCGTCCATGAGGCCGGCACATACTACGTCACCGCCTACGGCACTCTGAGCGAGCTCGGCGGCCCCTATGCCCTGACGACGACATTCTCGGCCGGAACCGCCGCCTGGGAGGCTGCGGTAAACGATACCCTCGGCACGGCGCAGGCGGTTGCCCTCGGCAGCACGATCAGGGGCAATATCGTGGCCGGGAGCGGCGACCAGGACTGGTTTGCGATCACCGTAGACTCGCCGGGAGTCGTTTCGGTGACCCTTGATACGACGCAGCTCTGGACACTGGAGCGGAGCGAAGTGCGTATCGTCGCCGCTGATGGGACGGTGCTGGCAGCGCAGTTCGGCAGCGTGGATTTCGTCCTGAAGGCGGCGGTCGCCGCTGCCGGGACCTATTATGTGCAGGTCGTCGAAGGTCCCCCTGACAGCAACAACGAATTCTCGGTCAACCGAGCCCATTCGGAGTATCGCGTGACGGCGGTGTTCCAGGCGGGTTCGCTCGCTGGGAGGGAGATCGAGGGCAACAACACCCAGGGCGGGGCGACGATAGTCGAATCGGGCAGCGCCGTTTCCGGACAGCTCAGTTCGAAGTCTGATGTGGATTGGTTCAGGATCGATCCGATCGGCCCCTCGCAGGTGCGCGTCCAGTTCACCCAGAGTGAGGCCGATCCGAACAGCGACACATACCAGAATGTCGAAATTGGGACGGTTGCCTTACGCAATGCCTCGGGGCAGGTCGTGGCCGAGCGCCCATTCTACTACGATCGGTTTTGGGGCGCTTTTGTCGACTTCAGCGCGACCCTCGATCAGGGCGGGCCCTACTACGTGACGGTATCGGGCAATGGAGCGCGTTTCGTCGACAACACCTACAACCTGACGGTCACGACCACGTTTCAAGGAATCGCCGGCACCGCGGGCAACGACACGCTGTTAGGCGCGTCGACCGGCGAGGCCATGTATGGCGGCGAGGGTGCCGACCTGCTGCAGGCCCTTGCCGGCAACGATAGCCTGGGCGGTGGGGCCGGGTCGGACACGCTCGAAGGTGGCATTGGCGCCGACCTGCTGGAAGGCGGTGCGGCTTCCGATCTGCTCGATGGCGGCGACGGCAATGACACGCTGATCGGCGATGGCGCCGATACGATCAGTGGCGGCGCCGGCTTTGACGTGATCAGTTTCGCCTCGGCAGCGGCGCCGGTTACCTTCACTATCGGAGGCAATGTCAGCGGTGTCGAAGCCCTGTGGGGTTCATCGCTCGGCGATGAGCTGACCGGTTCGGCCGGCGATGATCAGCTTTCCGCGGGCGCCGGTGGCGACACGGTGCGGGGCGCTGCCGGCAACGACTATATCGCGGGCGAAAACGGCAACGATTCTCTCTCCGGCGGCGACGGTTTCGACTGGCTTTGGGCCGGCGAGGGCAACGACAGCCTCTCCGGCGGCGCGGAGAAGGACAACCTGAACGGCGAGGCCGGCGACGACGTGATCGACGGCGGCACCGGCAACGATCGGATCACCGGGCGTGACGGCAACGACACGATCCATGCGGGCGAGGGCAACGACTGGGTCGGGGTGTGGAACGACTGGGGCGAGGACCCGGATCGCAACTACTTCCCCGAATGGGGCGACGACCTGATCCACGGCGATGCCGGCGACGACG
>VFQQ010004889.1_pt1 | contig 11473 bp, 9 predicted proteins | sample 3512341 | NCBI WGS metagenome assembly VFQQ01 (sample SAMN10412373, study PRJNA504923) | tailings metagenome | isolation source: Relicate 2 Philex TSF1 revegetated site | place: Philippines: Tuba, Benguet | collected 2017-08-29 | reverse complement strand
TAGAGGGGAAATAAAGCAGCGGCAAGAGAAAGTTTTTCGTGTCTAGTTTGCACCTGAACAAAGCGCCTTGGTCATCGAAGTATTTTGCTCCACTTTTTGCAGTAAAAGTAGAAAGAAAATCGTGGGATGTAGCATTTGGTGATACAATTTCATTATAAAAAGCAAATTTAATGATTTGAAAAATGAACTATTACCTTAATAACCCTTAGCTAAAAAGATTGCTTTTACGAGCATGTAAGATTTTTGAGGTATTTGTTGGCTTTCCTGCAATTTTTATAATCAAAACAACTAAATATCTATTGATGCTGTAAGTTGAAACAGCATTTTAAGGTACGACTAAATAAGATTTATAACACCACTACACCATTGCCATTTTAAGCTGCGTATATATTTTATAGGCTTTATTTGAAGCCGGGTCTTCTATAACTTTTGTAATTATGGCTTCTATAACCTGGTTTAACTTTAGCGGCGTTGCCAATTCTTGCACTTGGTCAAAATCTAATTTTTCTTTACGCGAAATAAAGCAGTAACCTACAAATCTCGATGGTTCATATACAATAACTGCTTGCTCTTTGACGGTTCGTCCGGCACCGGTTATAAAATACAATTTTGCCTCTTGGTCAAGCGCTTTAAAAAACTCATTTACCTTGGCATTATAAACTTCGGTATGTTGCGGTGTTAAACAATCGCCTAAACATACTTTTTGTTGGGTATGCCTGCACTCGGTATTGGGTTGTTGCAGGTTGCACAATTTCGGACAAAGTTCAAATTCGTTTACCACTTGGTTTAAATAACTTAAACCAATGGTTAAATTAGAAAAAGTGGCCAATGGCTTTATGTCTTTTCTTAATTTATCTATGCCCAAGCGAATTTTGCCATATTGGTCGGGGTAATCATATAAACCAAAAGACTGCATATGCTTTTTTTGCGATCGGTTTTCATCGGGCCATAAACGTTTAATTTCATGGCTCTCAATTACCGATGCCAACAGCTCGTTACCGGTTTGCAAAAAACTTAAACCATAAATATCGCGCATAAAGTTTTGCTTTTGTTTGCTAACCATTTTGCCACTAAAATGACTACTTACACGCGTTTTTATATTTTTTGCTTTGCCTACATACAATGCCAGTCCACTCTGATCTATAAAATAATAAACACCCGGTGTTTTGGGCAATTGCTCAAACTCATCTTTATTTAAATTAGGCGGCAATTGCTGTTCTTTACTGCCTTTTTCGAGCATTTCTGATATAACAGGTAAGGCATCTTGTTGCAATAACATGCCAAATAAAATAGCTGTAGCTTCTGCATCTCCTCCTGCCCTATGCCTGTTTTGTAACTGTATGCCCAAAGCCGCGCATAAATTCCCCAAACTGTACGAACGCTTACCCGGAACTAATTTTCTGGCCAACCTAACCGTACACAAACGCTTAGCTGTAAAATTTAAACCACACTCTTCTAATTGATGCTTAACAAAATTATAATCGAAATTTACGTTATGGGCTACAAATATTTTATCTTTAAGCAAACTGTAAATCTGTTCGGCCACATCGTTAAACAGGGGTGCATTTTTCACCATTGCATCGGTAATTCCGGTAAAAGCCTGCAGGTAAACCGGAATGGGAATTTCCGGATTTATTAAGGTTTCAAACCGCTCTACAACCTTATTACCGTTATGTATTAATATACATATCTCGGTTATGCGATTGGCATTAGGCTGCCCACCGGTGGTTTCTATATCTACAATTGCATACAACGGCACAAACATAAACAAACTAAAGTATGCCTAAGTTTCAAGTTTTTAACGGTGTTTAACTAAATGTACACGTTTTTACTTACTTTTGAACCCACAAACTTACAAACGCTAAAACATAGCGTTTAAGCAAATTAAACAATACATGAGAGGAACCGGATTAGCTTTAGTAACACCTTTTAACGAAGATTACAGCATAGATTTTAACGCATTAAGCAATTTAATTGAATACACCATTTCGGGTGGTGTGGAATATTTGGTTGCATTAGGCACCACCGGCGAAAGTGTTACACTTTCTAAAGCCGAAAAAAAACAAGTGTATGAATTTATTGCACAACAGGCCAAAGGCCGTGTGCAGCTAGTGGCAGGCGTTGGAGGTAATTATACAGCCGAGGTTATTGAAAGCCTAAATCTTGTAAACGACTTAAACTACGATGCCATTTTATCGGTTAGTCCGTATTACAACAAGCCCAACCAGGAAGGCATATACCAACATTTTATGGCCGTTGCCAATGCCAGTGAATTACCCATTATTTTATACAATGTACCAGGCCGAACGGGCTCTAACATGACGGCTGCAACCACCTTACGGTTAGCCAACAGCAGCGATAATTTTGTTGCCATTAAAGAAGCCAGCGGCAACCCCGAGCAGTTTATGGATTTGTTACATGCCAAACCTGCCGATTTTGAAATAATTAGCGGCGATGATAACTTAACCGTACCTTTTATTGCCATGGGCATGTCGGGTGTTATATCTGTAATTGGACAAGCTTACCCAAAACAGTTTAGCACCATGGTACGATTGGCCTTAGATGGCAATATTACCGAAGCACGTCAATTGCATTACGAATTATACCCGATTATGAAGGCCATTTTTGCCGATGGAAATCCCGGTGGAATAAAAGCACTACTTAGCCAAATGGGCATTTGCAAAAATATTGTTCGCTTGCCATTGGCCCCTGTAAACAACCAAGTTTTCGAAAATTTAAACGCATTACGTTTAGCCATTAAGGCTTAACAGCGCGTAACATATGGCGCTTGTAAGGCGGTCCGGGCAAGCGTTCTACCTTAAATCCGGCTGCACGTAAATTGCGTTTTACCTCTCCTTTCGACGAATAGGTTACCAAAACGCCATTGGTTTGCATGGCGTTAAAAAGCATCTCAAACACCGGTAATGTCCATAACTCCGGTTGTTTATCGGGTGCAAATGCATCAAAATAAACCAAGTTAATGGGTTTAAACTTTTGCCATTCAACCGCAAGCATAGAGGCATTTATTTTTGTTATATTATAGTTTGAACCCACTTTTACACTTTTATTCCATGCAGCTTCATGCAGCTTTACAAAAGTATCGTAACCTTTATCATCAGGTAAAACATAATCCAATGTTTTTATTACTTGTAAAGGCAAAACTACCGTTTCAACAGCCAGATAATTAATTGTAAACGGCAAATCTTGCACATGCATGGCCGTAAGCCAAGCGTTTAAACCGGTACCAAAGCCCATTTCAAATATGGTTACTTCGTGCAATTGTTGGTTCAAACAATATTGTAAACCTTGCTGAATAAACACATGCAAACTCTCTTGTATGGCACCATTGCGCGAGTGGTAAGTTTCATTTAACTCTGCTACAAATAAGGTTTTTGAACCATCTAAGCAGGTATACAATTCAGGTTGTTGCATCATTAACGCATCAAGTAAATTTTACCGGTATTGTTTATAAAATAACTGTTTTCGTCTTTAGCGCGAGTGTTACGCCTTTCTATGGTTTTTCCGTTAATACGGGTTAAAACTTGGTACAAATACACACCATTGGCCAATCGGTCGCCAAACATATCGGTACCATCCCAGGCAAACCCGCTTATATTGTTGCCAATTCTAATAGTTCCAAACTCTTCTTTGGTTACCTCTCTAACCAATTTGCCACTAACCGTAAAAATGCGAATAAGCAAATCGGTAGGAATTTCGCTTCCGGTTAAAGTAAACACAAAGCGTGTGCTGGTAGTAAACGGATTGGGATATGGATAAAAATGCGTAATGGTACTTTTGGTTATTACGTTAAAATCTATTTCAAAATCGTTGGTTGCCGCTGTATTTCCGCTTGCATCACGCGATTGAATTTTAAGTTTATGCACGCCATCTGTTAAATCTTTAGGTTCAAACAACAATACCGCTTGATTTTTTTCGCCGTTGGCTGCAATAAATTGCACATTGGGATGTGTAAAACCAATTCGTTCAAAATCGGTTTGGTTTGGACGTTTAAACATAACATTAAACGTTTGCGTATCGTTTTGCAACATAAACCTGCTATCATCTGTAGATACCATGCGAATTACCGGATTAGGCGATACGATATCACCATTCATTATTCGCTGCCCATCGAAAGTAACCTCCAGTAATGGCCGTTTATTATCGTTTTGTAAATTTACGGCATGGTTAACAAAATTGTTGTTTAGGTTTTGCTCGGCCACAACCCCATTGGGATTAAACGTAAAAGCAACCATGTTATTTGAGCCTAAACCAACACTGCTAAACTGATGCTTATACAACAAGGTAGATTGTGGCTGAATAGCATTAATTTTCTGGCTATGTTGGTACCTAATAATGCGGTTTTGGTCGGTAACAATAACTTGAGCAATAGCACTATCAAATAAAGTACCCGATAAATTAAACAACGGAATTTGCAACCTAACGGTATCGCCTTGCTGCATATTGTTTGCGTAAAAATAATAACCCGAGTCGGGTAAAATGGTAACCTCCGGCGGAGCAACATAACTTAAATGGATGCGGTTAATTTGATGCGGCTCGCGGGCAACACTATCAACAAATCCAAAACGTACTTTTAAACGTGGAATTTGATTTGCATTAAACTGCGTTAACGAAACCGTTGCAGCTGTTTGATTGGCTAAAAGAAGTGTATCGTTTCCATTTCGGGTAATACCAATTACATCAAACCAATACCTTCCGGTTTGTTTGGGTTCAACCACAATATTTAAGCTTAGCCAACTAACAGCAACACCAAATGCATCGGTGGTAAACGTACCGTAAAACCATTTTTGTTTAACATTTTTACGAATATCCATGGGCTTGGTATCTTGCGGTTCATTATCTAACGGAGGCAAGTTTGGCGCATTAGATAAATCTGAATTATACACCGTATCTTCGGCAGCATAGCCCGGCTCAGCACCCTTCTGACCAATTAATCCCCAAGCGGTATATGGACTTCCTACAGCGGGAATTTTTACCGAACCAAGTAAGCTTAACGCTTGTTTATTTTCGGGTTTCCAATTGTTAATATTTGAGCTGTACCTGCTAAACATTGCCACATAATAACCCAAAGGAATGGAATCTATAAATCTTTTTAACTCGTCTTCTCCTGCAACAATATTGGTATTAAAAGTGTAGTAACGCACACTGGGATCAAACTTGTTTGCCTGCACGTGTGCACAGTTAAACGGATAATTGGCCAACTCCTCCGGATAATCGGCCCTAAAGCGAGTAAACACCAATGCAACCACACCCTGACTAATACACGAACCTACTCCGGCATTTAACAAATACGGAATGGTAACGCCCATGCGGCGATGATCCCATCTTCTGTTTTCAATGCCTAATGTAAACTCATCATCGGCAAATTCAATTCTTCCGGCGGTATCGTTAAATAACATAAAATCCGACGCAGAAATTTGCCTAACTTGATGGTAATGGTCTTTAACAAAATTGTTGGTAAAACCACTGGCACTGCTGCTGCATGTAAAACTAGAAGTTTGCCAAATACCGCCTGCATTGGGTGGTAAATTTAGCCTGGCACGCCAAAAAAATGTGGCATTTGCCAAGTTACCAGCAGGTTTAAATTTAAATGTGGCAAGACTATTGGCTTTAACAACATTACTGCTAACAAGCGCCGGCGATGTAAAAAACGGAGAAGTATCTAACTCAAACAAATATTCGTTTTGGGTAACAAACAAGTTGTTGTTTTGTACAATTAAAGAAATACTATCGGTTGAACCAACTACTTGATAAGCATATGGCATTAACAATTGCAAACCGCTACCCGGTAAAAAGTAAGTTAAGTTGGCAATATTATTGTTAAAATTAATTTCCTTGCCACTGCGCGTTGGATTTAATTCGGCCTGAAACGAATTATTACCTACCTGATTGTTATTAACCTTAAACCAGGCATAAACAGTATCCTTGTAAAATGGCAATGGCAATTTAATCGTTATGTTCTCGGTTGAGTTATCCGGCAAGGTTCGTCTAATTTGCACATCAAAGGTATCAGCAACTGCCCGTGCTAAATTGCTAACAATAATACCAACAGCCAGCGAGTCGGATTGGGCATTGGCATTGGGTGGAAAAATAAATAAATCGTTATCTGCAATTTTAGGGTCGGGCAAAGTTGGACCATAAACCGTAAATGCCGGATCGCCTTGTAAAATTAACTGCAATGCATGCGACTTGGCATAATCGTCGGTTCCGTTGCTCGATGCAGACAAGGCTTGTTGAATATTTAATCCAACCGGCAAGCCGTAACCTAAATTACCCAATTGGTTATAAAAATTACGCATTTGAGTATAAAGTGTACCGGTAAACGTAATGTTACTGTGCGCCAACCAGCCAATGGCCCCTTTGTTGGCAGCACAAATAAAATCTTTGCCATAAACCAATCCGGTACCCAAAGGATCTACATCGTTGGCATTGCCAATATTACAACCATTAAAATAAAAAAATACCGGTTTATTGTTTTCGGTTAAATCGTTTACGCCACCAAAATCCATGTCTAACACAGTTAACGATCCATGCCCCAAAAATGTCATAACATTAATACCTTCGTTAAGGTGGTTAATAAGTGTTTGCCTTAAATTGGTTTGTGTTGGCAATGTGGTATTTTTATGATACGAGAAAACATTAGCACCCGTGGGTGCAGTTAATACAGTAGCGCGCAAGGCATTTACTTCACGCGTAAAATCTTGTTGCTCGCCTAAAAAAGTACCTCCGCTTAAATGCAAAAAATGTTTACGCCAAAGTGCAATACTATCGGGGTGTGTTTCTAAACGAATTAATTTACTTAAGTAATTCAATGCCTCCTGGTTTGTTGCTGCCGGTACCCTTCCGGTTGCAATTTGTGGCACACCATTTGAATTTGAAGTGAATAAATTATCGCTAGATGGCTCGCCTATGGCAGGTACTAAATTTTTAGAAAAATTATCGGCATTGTTTCTAATTAAACTGTTTTGATAACCGCGGCCTAAAAGCAATAAAAATTTTGGCTTTACAACCGACTCGTTAAACATATGGTTAGCGAATCTTTTTATTGCCAATGGGTGATGATAACCGTAAAAGTAATAGTCGGCAAGCTCGTCGGTATATGCCAGCAATGTTCTGTACTTTTGCGACCTGTAGCTAAAATATTGCTGTGCCGAATTTGTTAATTCTTTATTACTTACCAATAAAAATTCCGGCTGCTGTAAGGTTGTAAACTGAGTAAAACTAACGGGTTTAACATTTGTAACAACATCCATATTATTGGCATCAAACAAAACATACTTACGCATTTGTGGCGTATAGGTTAAAACCATACTTAACTGCGCATTTACAAAATGGGGCTGAACCAACTGTTGGTTGGTTAAATCAAGACAAAAAGGCGCAGTGCCCGTAAAACCGTTAACCAATAAGCGGTTATTGGTTTGGTTTAAAAACGAGTTAAGTTCGAATATTTGTGCTTGGTTTGCCTGCCAGGTATTTTGTTGGTTGTATGCAACGGTTATGTACGATAAGCCGTTAAAATCGCTTAAAACACCTAAATCGTTAATTACTTCTATTCTAAAAAAAGTGGTATTTCCTAATAACGATGCAGGAATAACGCGGTTAATAATACGTTCGCCATAACCACGGTAAGTTGTATCTGCAATTAACGTATTTGGGTTGGGTGTATTTCCTGCAAAAATTCTAATATGGTGGTTGGGTTGATTGGGTAATGCTACTGCAAAATCAGATGCACCAATAACTTTTATCTGAACCATAGCATTGCCGGAATTTACCGGAAACGGTGTTTGTACCTGAAAGGTTGCCGACTGACCCAATCCGATTAAATTGCTCATCCATCCTTCGGCATCGGCATATTCGCTAATATAATAACGCTCGCGCGAGGGTAAAACACCACCCCTGTAATATTCTTGCAAAGGGGCCACATGTGCAGATTGCTGAAAAAACGGTTCGGCCACTAAGCCTGCCGATAGCGAATCGGTTTTTAAAACAAAGCGTTTAGGTACAATTACTGTAGTATCGGGTAAAACGGTTATAAAATAAACTGCGGTATCGGTAAATAAACTGTTAAACGTATTGGGTTGCTCGGCAGCGCTTCTGTACATTTCTGTATCTAATTTGCCATCGTTGGGCTGCGCCCAAAAACACAAGCGGTTATTTCCTGTAAATGTATTTGAAGCATTAAGAGGCAAAAAGGCTAAAGGCACTTCACTTCCATGTTTAAATACTTGTACACGGTTAGGTAATACTTGTTGTGGGTTCAAACCTGCCCTTTGTAAAAATGCAGAATCTATGGCATACACACCGGCTTTGCTAATTGTAAATTTGGCATAGGGCTGGTAGGGTTTTATCCATTCAAAACCATACTGACCAAGCGCTTGCGTAGCGCCAAAACAAATAAAAACGTATAAAAGTAAAAGCCTAAACTGCCTCATGTTACCGCGCTAAGTTAACGCATAATTTTTAAACTAAGTATACTTTACAATAAGTTAAACATTGTTTCATAAAAACCATTGGCTGCCTCAGGCAGGGTTTCATAATCATCAATAGGGTGCAAACCACAGCATTTAATGGTATTTAAACCCATTAACAAGGCATAATCATTATCGGCTAAATCAGAAGTTAACTTCCAACAATCATCGTTAATATTGTTATGCCATATATTATCATTTAACAAAACATAAACGCCTTGTGCTTTGGCAATATTTGCCAGTAAACGATTAGTGGTTAACTGTTTAGCATCAATAAAAAACTGAAACGCAAAATAGTTCCCCCACCAAAACAACATACGTATGTGTAAATGCGGCGTGGCACTGGTAAGCTTAGGCACATCGGCTACAAGGTATGGCAGGTTTAAATAATTCTCGCCTGCACTAATTTTTACTTGTTTCTGACTAATATACCGGTTGAATGCGCTGTTTAGCAGCAACTCATTGGCTGTTAATTGCAGCATATTCTTAATTTTCTCCATTGCAGCCAGTTTAAGCAACGGGTATTCGGTTGTTTGAACCAACTTAAGCTCGGCAGACGATAATTGCATGCTTGCAAATAACAAAAATTTAAACCGGATTAAAGCATACCATTAGTCTTTTGCAGGCTAAAAAAACTAACAAATGCAAAGTTTTACAAAACCAGAAAGATTTTACAGCAATTTATTCCATGAGGCATAACAAACCGGCCAGATTTTTAATGGTAAGATTTAGAAGTTTCTTTTTTAACCACAAAGTCCCCATGTATATCGAGATTAAAGAAGGTACGAAAGCCTCACAGAGATTCTTTTTACCGCAAAGCGTACCAAGAAGGCGCAAAGCACGCGAAGGCTCTATAAAGAAATTTATCAGTTACACAGAGCGCCACGGAGAAGGCACAGAGGTGCACAGAGATGAATTATGAGTTATGATTTTTTTAAACCTTCTAAACCATCTACTAATCTACCCATCTACAAATCTACCCATCTACAAAAAAGCTACACAGAGCACCGCAGAGTAGGCACAGAGCCTCACAGAGAAATTATAAATGATGCGTTATGAATTTTAAAACCAACTAAACCATTTAAACTCTCTACCTATCTACCCATCTACTAATCTACCCATCTACAAAAAAGTTACACAGAGCACCACGGAGAAGGCGCAGAGGTGCACAGAGAAATTATAAATGATGAGTTATGAATTTTAAAACCAACTAAACCATTTAAACTCTCTACCTATCAACCCATCTACTAATCTACATTCTACTCATCTACAAAATCTGCAAATCTACTTTCTACTCCTCCACCTGCTACATTTCTACCCTCCGCTTAATAATTAATTCAAACAAAACGCCAAAATTGATTTCATTTTGAAAATCAGGAAATAACGACATCTGCTGAACAACAAAACATTAAATACTGATAATCTATTACTTACACACGTTTTTAACAAATTATCCACAATGGCATGGTTTGTGTTTTAGCACTTTAAACAAAAACGCAACGTTATGATAAAACGCACCATTTACATTGGCAATCCATTTCATTTAAGTGTAGCCAACCGGCAATTGGTTTTAACGCAACCGCATGCCAAGGGAATAGACACTACCTTAAAGCAAACCATTCCGTTGGAAGACATTGGCGTAGTTATGTTAGACCACCAGCAAATAACCATAACGCAGCATGTATTGCAGCAAATTGCTGCATTTAACATTGCCTGTATAGTTTGCAATCAAAATCACCACCCGGCATTAATGCAATTGCCATTAGATGCCAATACCATTCAGCAAGAGCGCTTCGAGAATCAGATTGCGGCCACAGCGCCATTAAAAAAGCAGTTGTGGCAACAAACCATTAAACAGAAAATTATTAATCAAGGCAGGTTACTAAACAAGTTAGGCATAGAAACAAATGCATTTGAACACATAAGCAAACAGGTAAAAAGTGGCGATGCAGGCAACAACGAGGCCAAAGCAAGTGTAATTTATTGGAAAACCATATTTGAAGCATTTATACCGGGTTTTACGCGCGACAGGTTTGCCCCCTACCCCAATAATTTTTTAAATTACGGCTACGCCATTTTACGCGCAACAATAGCCAGAAGTTTAGCCGGAAGCGGCTTGCTGGTTACTATGGGTATTTTTCATAAAAACAGATACAATGCCTATTGCCTGGCAGATGATATCATGGAGCCATACCGTCCGTTTGTTGACGAAGTAGTGCTAAACCTGGTTAAAACACGCCCTGAAACAACCGAAATAACCAAAGAAATAAAACAGCAATTGTTGCAAGTGCCGGTTTTAGATGTTTTAATCGACGGACAAAGGAGTCCGTTAATGGTGGCTACCCAAAAAACTACAGCCAGTTTAGCGCGGTGTTTTAATGGCGAAACCCGTAAAATTTTATATCCTGAATTTGCTTAATATGAACCGACTTAACGAATACAGAATTATGTGGGTACTTGTATTTTTTGATTTACCAACCGAAACCTCTGAAGAGCGCAAAATCTACGCTCGATTTAGAAAAGAGTTATTAAACGATGGATTTAACATGTTTCAGTTTAGCATATACAGCAGGCATTGTGCCAGCAGAGAAAATGCCGAGGTACACATAAATCGTGTAAAAGAATTTTTACCCGAAAAAGGCCATATAGGCATTATAAGCATAACCGATAAACAATTTGGCATGATGGAAATATACTATGGTAAAAAACAACGCGAACCACAACAAGAAGTAATGCAATTGGCGTTGTTTTAGGTTACTTATTTCGTTTAACCTTAGGTAACTCGTCAATATCAGCTTTAACTTTTAAACGACCAGAAATAATTTTTATAGTTATTAAAGCTCATAAATAGTCAGCCCTTAAAAAGCCTCTAAAACATTCAAATATGTTAATCATGATTCAGGTACAATCAAAATTCAGGTAATTTTTTCTTTTTTTCCACCTTTGCTTCTCCAAAGGTGGAGCCAAAGGAGCCAAGCAAAGCCAAA
>VFQQ010004888.1_pt1 | contig 11473 bp, 8 predicted proteins | sample 3512341 | NCBI WGS metagenome assembly VFQQ01 (sample SAMN10412373, study PRJNA504923) | tailings metagenome | isolation source: Relicate 2 Philex TSF1 revegetated site | place: Philippines: Tuba, Benguet | collected 2017-08-29 | reverse complement strand
GCGCTGACTACTGACATCCGAGGGTGAGAAATGCGCAAGCGGCTCCCCCCTCCTCCGGCCTATGGCCGGTATCCTCCCCCGCAAGCGGGAGAGGAGTCCCCGACTGAGAGGTTGGATCAGTCCTGGGGCAAGGCCTTCGGCTTTTTGCGGGGGGCGTCGCCGGTGTGTTGGCCGGCGTTGGGGCGGTTCTTGTATTTGGGCTTGCCCTTGTCCTTGGACGGCGACTTCTTGTCCTTGGACTTTTTGGGTGAGACGGTGCCGGTGGCGGACTCGGTGCCGAGATCGAGGCCGCGGTCGGAGCGGACCTTGTATTTGGGTTCGCGCGGCGGGGCGGCTTCGTGGTCGAGGCGGGGCTGCCACTTCTTGTCGGACGGCGCCTCGGCGGGAGCGGCAGGCTCCCATTTCTTCTTTTCCGGGCGCGGGCCGTCGGAGTCCCACTTCTTCCTGGGGGTCGGCTCGTACGGTTTGCCGGTGCGCGGGCGAGAGAAGGGCTTGCCGGACGAGGTGAGCTTGCCCTCGACGCGGGTGATGGTGGCGCCCTTCTCCAGCGCGCCGGGCTGGGCGACGAGTTCGGCAAAGCCGGCGGCCTTGTCGGCGGTGATCTCGAAGCGGGTTTCGTGCTCGGAGATCTTGATCGAGCCGATGTCCCGCTTGGTGAGATTGCCGGCCTTGCAGATCAGCGGCAGCAGCCACTTGGGATCGGCGCGATGCTTGCGGCCGAGCGAGAGGCTGAACCAGACGCCGTCGGTGATGTCGACGCGGGGCTGCCGCTCGCCGGTATCGCCCTCGAAGCGTTCGCGGCGCGGGGCGCGGGCGCCTTCGGCCGGGATCACGGTGTGGGAGATATCCTCGCCGGAGGGGAGCGTGGCGCGCTGCTGGCGGAGATAGGCGGCGGCGAGCCGTTCGGGCGTCAGCTTGGCCACCAGTTCGGCGACGAGTGCGGTCTCGGTTTCGTCGACGGCGGGGGTCTCGAGCGCGGTCTGGAGGATGCGGGCGGACTGCCGGGCCTCGATGTCGGCGATGCTCGGGGCGGTGCGGGTGGTGGCCTGGAGGTTGGCGGCACCCAGCACGCGGGCTGCGGCGTTGCGGCGGAAGACCGGCGCGACGATGACGCAGATGCCCTTGCGGCCGGCGCGGCCGGTGCGGCCCGAGCGGTGCAGCAGCGTGTCCGGATTGGACGGCATGTCGGCGTGGATGACGAGATCGAGATTGGGGATGTCGATGCCGCGGGCGGCGACGTCGGTAGCCACGCAGACGCGGGCGCGGCCGTCGCGCATGGCCTGCAGCGCATTGGTGCGCTCGGACTGGGTGAGTTCTCCGGACAGCGCCACCACGGCGAAGCCGCGGTTCGCCAGACGGGCGGCGAGATGTTTTACGGCCTCGCGGGTGTGGCAGAAGACGATGGACGAGGTGCTGTCGAAATAGAGCAGCGCGTTGATGACGGCGTGCTCGCGCTCGTCCTTCTGCACCAGCATGAGCTGGTACTCGATATCGGCGTGGCGCTCCTTGGCGCCGGTGGCGGTGACGCGGACGGCGTCCTTCTGGAATGTCTCGGCGAGGGTGGCGATGGCGCGCGGCACGGTGGCAGAGAACATCAGGGTGCGGCGGGTTTCCGGCGCGGCGCCGAGGATGAATTCGAGGTCTTCGCGGAAGCCGAGATCGAGCATTTCGTCGGCCTCGTCGAGGACGACGGCGCGGATGGCGCTCAAATCGAGGGCGGCGCGGGTGATGTGATCGCGCAGGCGCCCCGGCGTGCCGATGACGATGTGGGCGCCGCGCTCGAGCGCCCGCCGCTCGGTGCGCTGGTCCATGCCGCCGACAGCCGAGGCGGTGACGACGCCGGCATCGGCATAGAGCCAGTCGAGCTCGCGGCGGACCTGCATGGCGAGTTCGCGGGTGGGGGCGATGATCAGCGCCAGCGGGGCGCCGGCCGGCTCGAAGCGCTCGGCGCCGGCGAGCAGCGTGGCGGCAATGGCCATGCCGAAGGCGACGGTCTTGCCCGAGCCGGTCTGGGCGGACACCAACAGATCGGCGGTTTCGGGCTGCTCCAGCATCAGCGCCTGCACGGGGGTCAGGGTGTCGTAGCCCTTGGCGGCAAGGGCGGCGGCGAGCGCGGGATGCAGGGTTTCGGGGGTCATGCGGGGCCTTCGAGAATGCCGGAGGGTCGCGGCCTCAAGGAGGCGCAGACGGGCCGGCTGATAAGGGAATAACGCGCGGGGACGGGTAAAGTCGCCGGTTTTGCGGGCGGTTTAGGGGGTTTGGAGCCGAAGGGCAAGGGGAACGTCCGGCGGGACGGGGTGCGTGGGACGCATGGCCGGGCGCCAGCGGGCGCTTTTTTCCCGGGAACGCGGGGAGATCGCTTACCCCTCTCTCGCGTCGCTAAGGGTTTGCGAGAGCAAACCCAAGCTCTGCGCTCTCTCCCTCAAGGGGAGAGAGTCCCGACTGAGAGATCTCGGCTCACGCACGCTCTCTCCCCTTGAGGGAGAGACGCGAGATTTACGAACGAAGTGAGTTAGTCACAGCAGAGAGGGGGATGGTCCAGTTGCGCAAGGTGCCCCCCACCCACCCGCTACGCGGGTCCCCCCTCCCCACAAGGGGGAGGGAAAACCGACTGAGAGGCTTAAAGCAAACGGCCGGGGCGTTGCCCCGGCCGGTCGAAGTTGATGCAAAAGCGGCTTATTCGACCTTGAAGGTCCAGAAGTGGGTTTCGCCCGAGGAGTCGTCGACGCCGTCATTGTCGGTGATGACATAGGCGGTGCCGGCGCTGTCGATGGCGAGGCTTTCGACCTTGTCGACGACGTAGCCGTTGAAGGTCTTGAGGTCGGGGATCAGGTCACGGACCAGTTCCTTGGTGACGGTCGGGATGTCGCCATCGAGCTTGGCCGGGACCAGTTCGGACACCGGGACGCGGTAGACGGCCTTGAGGCCGGCCTTGACGCCGATCTGGTTGTCACGCTCGACGATGTAGGCGTAGTCACCGTGGAGGGTGATTTCCGAGAGACCGACCCAGCCGCCTTCCGGCGCCTTTTCGAGCGGGTAGCGCACGGCGCCCCATTCCTTGGTCTCGAGGTTGTAGGCGAGGAGCTTGACCGCGCCCTTCTCGTCGTCGCCCCATTCGCGCTGCATGGCGACCCAGAGGGTGTCGCCCGACTTGGCGATGCCTTCGGTGCCGAAACGGACCTGCCCAGCAAGCAGGCCGACCGGGAAACCGATCTCCTTCTTGATGACGCCGTCGGCATCGACATTGATCAGGGCATGCGGGGTGAGGGTCGAAGCATCGCCTTCATTGGCGAGCCAGAAACCGCCGTTGCCGTCCTGGGTGATGCCCTCGAGATCGAGCTTCTGGGCAGCGTCGCCATTGCGGGTGATGACGGTCTTCTTGACGATCCGGGCCGGCTTGGCGGTAGCGTCGATCTCGTAGATCGCCGGGGCGCCGTAGAGGACGTTGTCGGAGACGGCATAGAGCGTGCCCGGCTTGTCGGCATCGGCAACGGCGCCGGAGATGGCGGCCCAGCCGATCGGGTGACCGTCGGCGTCCTTGTCGGACACCAGGGTCGGGTAAGCGGCTTCGCTTGCGCCGAGCTCGTAGACCATGACGTGCGAACCAACACCGCCATCGGCGCGAAGGTCGACCTCATTGGCGGTGGCGAGGAGGTTGCGCTCCGGGATGGCGACGAGGCCTTCGGGCGAGATGCCGGAGGGCAGCGACTGGACGAATTCCGGATCGGCGCCGGCGGTGTCCTTGTAGACGGCGATCAGCGAGGAGCGTTCCTCGGCGATGAAGATGTAGCTGGTGTCGCCGAAGGTGGCGACTTCCAGACCCTCGGGCTCGACGCCCTTCTTGTTGCGGAAGTCCGGATAGTGACCGAGCGTGGCAGCGTTGACGTCGAGCTGGTTGCCGGAATCGAAGGCAATGGAGCCATCGCGATTGAAGATGGTGAAGCCACGGCTGCCGCCGTTCCAGTCACCCTCGTTGGCGATGACGAGACGATCGTTGTCGAGCCACTTGACCGCGTCGGGCTCGCGCACAACCGGCTTCTTGTCGGACGAGAAATCGATCTTGCCGTCGTTCTTGGTGTCGACGCCGGAGACGCCGGTCTCGCCGGCATCGAAGCCACCGACGACCGTGCCGGTCTTGGCGTGGACGATGGCGACGTAGTTGTTTTCCTGCATGGTGACGGCGACTTCGTCGGCGTCGTTGAAGGCCACGAACTCGGCTTCGGCATCTTCCGGAGCGATGGTGGCGAGGCCGGTCAGCTCGACCTTGCGGATCGACGCGTCGGTGGCAGTGCCATCGGCGGCGAGATCGACGAGGACGAGGTAGCCCGACGGCATCTGCGGGATGGCGCCGTCGTTGATCTCTTCGTTGCGCTCGTTCTCGATGGCGATGGCGAGCAGGTTGCCGGCCTTGTTGTGGGCGATCGAGTCGGGCTGGCCGCCGAGCTCGACGGTGCTGAGCACGTCATGCGACTTGAGATCGATGACGATCAGCTGGCCGGAGACGTCGATGAAATCCTTGCGGGTGTTGACCGCGGCATAGACCTTGTCGCCGATGATGGTGACGGAGGTCGGCTCGCCTTCGACCGAGACATAGCCGGCGGCCTTGGGGGCCTTGGGGTCGGTGATGTCGACAAAGCCGATGCCCTTGCCGGGGCTGTCGGAATAGACCAGCGTCATGCCGTCGTCGGAGGCGGCGATGATTTCGGACGAGGTCGCTTCGGCTTCGGGATGGTTGAGCTCGACCGGGAAGCTGGCAATGCGATTAAAGACCTGGGCGGTGGCCGGCAGGGCGGTGGCGAGCAGCAGGCCGGCGGCGAGCGCGGCCAAAAGGCTCTGACGCTTCATTTCAAATCCCCCTAAGGAAAATGCGTGAACGGCATCCGCGTATGCGGGGGAGAAGAAACCCACGTGACGGTTGAGTGACGGGTTTGTGACAGCCGTCATACCTTCGTTGGACGTGCCGGGCCGACTGCAACATCCCGCCCCATTTCTACTGCGACTAAGGCCCTGGCGGGCCTAGGTCTCTTGTCTCCCTCAGGGCGAGAGGGCTGAGGCACCATCCAGCCCCACGCACCCTCTCTCCCCTTGAGGGAGAGAGGCGAGACTTGTGAGCGTCAGCGAACTAGTCGCAGCAGAGAGGGGGCGGAATGTTCCAGTCGGTGCAAGGTGCACCCCCCTCCACCGGCCTATGGCCGGTCCCCCTCCCCCGCAAGCGGGAGAGGATCGCCGACTGAGAGATCAGCGCGGGTCCTTGCGGGCGGCGGAGGCGAGGCGGGTGAGGAGGTAGGCGTGGGTGGCGGGGTTGGCGACGATCAGCGAGCCGGTGCGCTCGTAGTGGTCGGGGCCGCGGCCCCACCAGTCGGTGACGATGCCACCGGCTTCCTGGACCATGAGGATGGCGGCGGCGGTGTCGGTGAAGCCGGTTTCCTCGAAATAGCCGGTGAGACGGCCCATGGCGACATAGGCGCAGCAATTGGCGGCGCTGCCAGGCGTGCGGACGCCGCCGACTTCGTTGACGATGCGGTCGAGGCGTTCGTACCAGCCGGTGTGGCTGGTGAGCTTTCTGGTGGCGAGGCCGGTGCCGATGCAGAAGAGGCCGGTTTCGGCCTGCTCGCTGACCTTGAGGCGGTTGCCGTTGAGGAAGGCGCCCTGCCCCTTGATGACCGTGAACATCTCGTCGGCGGGCGGATTGTAGAGCACGCCGAGCACGGTCTCGTTGCCGCGGCGGAGGGCGATGGAGATGGTGTAGTGCTGGCCGTTGATGAAGTTGGTGGTGCCATCGATGGGATCGACCAGCCAGCGGTGAGTCTGGTCGCCTTCGACGGGGGCGAATTCCTCGCCGGTGAAGGACCAGTCGGGCCAGCGCGAGAACAGGCGCTCGCGGATCAGCAGTTCGGACTGCTTGTCCGCCTCGGAGACGAAGTCGGCGGGGCCCTTGATGCCGATCTCGATGTCGCGGAACCTGGCGAAGTGTTTCAGGGTCAGCGCGCCGGCGTCGCGAGCGACGGAGACGACGTAGTCGAGGATGTCGGCGTCGGTCATGCGGGCACTCCCAGGGCGGCGCAGAGGCCTTCGGGATCGTCGGTGGTGATCTGGTCGACCTTGAGCGCCAGCAGCTTTTCGACGGTAGCGACGGAGGCGGGATCGGAGGCCTGGATGGTCCAGGCGTCGATGCGCTTGCCGTGCTGGTGGAAGGCATCGACGATGTCGAAGCCGGCATCGGACGACATCGTCACGATCTGCCAGTTGAGGTAGACCATATGGGCGCCCGGCGAGGCGGCGAGCGCGTCGTCGACGAAGGTCTGCAGCGTACCGGCGGCGAGGTGGGACTTGAAGATGTGCTCGTCGGAGGGATCGAAGCCGATCTGCATGCCGGGGACGGCGTCGGTCAGCAGCTTCACCGCGGCGGCCGAGCCGGACGAGACGATGATGTTTTTGGCGACCGGCAAAGTGGCGCGGCGGAAGTTGGCGATGGCGCGGCCATCGAGAACCTTTTCGTCTTCCTTGTAGTCGAGCTGCAGCAACGCATCCGGATGGACCTTGCCGGAGGCCATGAGCGTGCAGAGATCGTCAAGCAGCATCACCGGCTCGTTGATCGGCGCGCCGTCATTGCCGCGCAGGCGCAGCAGTCGGATGACGTCGTCGCTGGTGTGGGCGACGGGGCCCTGCCCGGTGGTCTCGCGATCGAGCGTCTTGTCGTGCAGCACGGCAAAGCCCTTGTCGCCGGTGACGACGAGGTCGACCTCGATGGAGGCGCCGAGCGCCATGGCCTCGAGGATGCGCTTGCCGGTGAAGACCGGATCGGACAGGCGGCGGCGGCCGCGATGCCACTTGAACCAGGTCTGGTGGCCGTTACGCGTGATGGAGATGGGGGAGGTCATTGGGGGCGGTTTGGGTGCTGTGGGCAGTGCGGTGGATGACGGCATCGTCGCGGTAGGCGGCGACGGCGGAGGGTTTGAGATCGACCGACTGGCCGGCGACGAAGGCCTTGGCGTCGGCGATCATCGACTTGATGCGGGTGCCATCGGGGAGGTCGATGTCGACGAGGCCGTGGGTGCCGTAGTCGGTGACGCGATGGATCTTCGCCTGGCTGCCGGCCGCCAGACCGATCGATTCAGGCCGCATGGCGAGGATGGCCGGGCCATCGGCGACGGGCAGCGGCAGCACGAAACCGGCGCGGGTGAAGGTGCCGTTGGCGACCTTGCCCTCGACGAGGTTCATGGTGCCGATGAAGCCGGCGACGAAGGGGGTGGCCGGCTCGCGGTAGACGATGTCCGGGCGGGCGACCTGCTCGACGCGGCCATCGCGCATCACGACGACGCGGTCGGAGAGCGCGAGGGCCTCGTCCTGGCCGTGGGTGACGAAGAGGGTAGTGATCTTGAGCCGCTGCTGGATGTCGCGGACTTCTTCGCGCAGGCGCTCGCGCAGATGCTGGTCGAGGCTGGCGAAGGGTTCGTCGAGGAGCAGGATCTTCGGCTCGAGCACCAGCGAGCGGGCGAGCGCGACGCGCTGCTGCTGACCACCCGAAAGCTGGTTGGTCATGCGCGTGCCGTAGCCCTTCAGCCCGACAAGATCGAGCACGGCTTCGACACGGTCGCGGATTTCGGTGGCGGGGAGCCGGCGGATCTTCAAGCCGAAGGCGAGGTTGTTGAAGACGTTCATGTGGGTCCAGAGCGCGTGGCTCTGGAACACCATGCCAGTCGGGCGCTTCTCGGGCGGCAGGCCGGAGACGTCTTCGCCATCGATCCGCACCTGGCCGGAGGTGGGACGTTCGAAGCCGCCGATCATGCGGAGGAGCGTCGACTTGCCTGAGCCGGAGGGACCGAGCAGCGTCACCAGTTCGCCATTGGCGACCTTGAGCGAGAAGGTGTCGACCGCGACGGTCTGGCCGAAGATCTTCGAGACGCCTTTGATTTCGAGTTCGGACATCTCAGCCCCCGAAGCCGCGGGCGAAAGACCCGTTGCTGATCACGCGGCGGGCGAACAGCAGGGCGATGAAGCTCGGCACCCAGAGCAGCACCGAGAGGACGGCGCCGTACTGGATGACGGGCTGGTTGTTGATGAAGGAGATCATCAGCACCGGGAGGGTGCGGATCTGCGGCGCGCCGATGAGCCAGGCGCCTTCGGTTTCGTAGAAGGTACCGACGAAGCTCAGCAGGATGGCGGCGGCGATGGTGGGGCCGGCCTGCGGCAGGGTGATGGACCAGAAGACGCGGAGGGGCGAGGCACCGACATCGCGGGCCGCCTCTTCCATGCGGCGGTCGACAGCCTGGAAGGCGGCGACGGGAATCCAGATCATGAACAGCAACGTGCCGACGAGCTGGATGAGGACGACGCCCCAGAAGGTGCCGATGAGATTGAGCTGCAGGAAAATGCCGGCGATGGCGACGAGCAGGCCGAACTTCGGGAAGGCGTGACCGGCGAGGAAGGAGAAGAAGAGGATGTTGCGGCCGGGGAAGTCGAGGCGGGCGAAGGCATAGGCGGCCGGCAGGCAGATGATGGCGGAGAGCAGCGTCACCGTGGTGGCCAGCGTCAGGCTCATGGTGATGGAGCTCCAGACGTCGGCGCGGGCCAGCACCATGCCCCAGAACTTGAGGCCAAACTCCTGCGGGATGACCGAGGGGTAGCGCCAGACATTGGTGAAAGCCCAGGTGGCGACGACGAGCAGTGGCACCAGGATGCAGAGGGTCAGCAGCGCCGCGAAGACGATGCCGAGCCAGTCCGTGGGGCGATCGGTACGGATGCTGGCCATCAGGGCGTCCGGTTCTTGGCGACGGAGCGCACGTAAAAGAGGCCGAACACGATGCAGAAGCAGAAGGCGATGACGGCCTGGGTGATGGCGTTGGTGGGATCGTTGAGATCGCGGAAGGTGCGCTGCATGAAGGGGCCCATCATTTCGGGCGAAGCGGGGCCGAGCACATAAGGCAGCGTGAAGGCCGAGAAGAGGCCGAGCACGGTGAAGCTGATGGCGACGAGGATCGAGTTGCCGATGCGCGGCAGGATGATGTGCCAGAGCACGCGCAAGGGACCGGCGCCGACATCGCGGGCGGCCTCGATGGAATGGTTGGAGACGCTGCCGAGGCCCGAGACGAGGATCAGCACGGTGAGCGGGATGTTGTCCCAGACGAGACCGATCACCGGGCCCCAGGGGGTGAGATAGGGCGAGCGGATTTTCGGCAGGCCGACGGCGTTGAGCAGCAGGTCGACGGTGCCGTTGGGGCCGAGTACGCGGATCAGCGCGTAGCTCAGGATGATGGACGGCACGAACATCGGGAAGATGGCGAGGCTCTGCACATAGGCGGCCCAGCGACTGGTCGAGAAGCGCAGGTAGAGCGCGATGGGCAGGCAGACGAGGAGCAGCAGCACGGCGCAGACGCCGGTGGTCCAGAGCGTCAGCGACAGATTGCCGAGGCTGTAGCCGTCGGAAAAGAAGAACTCGTAGGTGGCAAAGGACAGCGAGCGGCCGCCACCCTCAACGGGCAGCCAGATGGTGCGGACGATGGCCGAGATGATGGGCCAGATGATCGTCCAGCAGACGAGGAAAACGGGAACAGCGACGAGCAGGAGGCCGATAAGCCCCCTGCCCTTTCTCGTTCCGACGATGTCGCTCGCCGGCGAGAAGGTCACGCGTTGCGGTCCACGTTGGGAGCGACGTTGCGGTACCAGCCGTCGTTGATGGCCTTTTCCCAGTCGCCGCCCGGGAAGGACGGGATGGTGGTCGGGATGACGTCGGCATACTTTGCGCGCAGGTCCTGCGAGACATAGTCCCACGACACGCCCGGGAAGCCACCGAGTTCGCTGAGCACGGACGACTGCACTTCCTCGGAGAGGAGGTAGTCGGCGAGCTTGAGGGCCGCGTCCTTGTTGGCGCCGTTGGCGAGGATGGCACTGCGCGAGAAGCCGCCCGGGAGGGCGAGGTCGGAGAGCTGGACGAGACCGGTGGTCTCGGGCAGGACGCCGGTGTTGATCGCCTGGATGGCCTGATCGGACCAGGCCGGGATCATGGTGACGGCCGACTGTCCGAGCAGCTGGATCGACGGGGTGTTGCCCGAGGTGTAGGCGCCGTTGTCGAAGAGCGAGCCGGAGATGTCCTTGAGGATGTCCCAGGCCGGGTTCAGCGCAGCGTCACCCGATTCCTGGGTGTAGTTGTCGATCTTGAACTTGCCGAGGTCGTTGCCGTTGGCAGCGAGGATGGCGCGACGGACGAAGTTGCCGCCCGAACCGCCCTTGTCGGGACGGTTGTAGATGAACTGGCCCGGGTTGGCCTTGATCCAGGCGACGAGAGCGTCCCAGGTCTTGGGGGCATCGGCAGCGGCGAGTTTGGTGGTGTCGTAGGCGAGGAGAACCTGCGAACCGCGGTAGGGCAGCGAGTAGTCGCCGTCGAAGGCCAGCGGGTTGATCTTGGAATAGTTCGAGAGACCGGCTTCCTTGATGTTCACATAGAGACCGGCGTCGATGCCGCCAGCCGGGAGGCGCGGATCGGCGGACTCGAAATAGTCGGCCTGGGGGTCGGTCTTGGTCTGCAGCGCAGCAAGGGCGCGCTCGGCAATGGCGGTCTGGCCAGCAGCGTCACCGGCGTCGACGAGGTTGAGGGTGATGCCCGGGTTGGCGGCTTCAAAACCCGGCTTCACGAAGTTGGTCCAGAAATCGAGGATGTTCTGGTCCGACGAAGTGTACCAGTCGATCTTGCCGGCTTCGGCGAAGGCCATACGCGGCAGCAGGACCATGCCGGCGGCAGCGCCACCGACGGAAAGCATAAACGCACGACGTTTCATGTTGAATTCTCCCATGTTTGCCTGCGGAGGATCCGCGGCTGGTCAGTCTGGCGCCGACCTTGCGGACCAGACTATTCCCGGCATGGCCGGAGGCAAGTGAAAAATGGAACGAAAATTCCATTGTGACACCTATTTGACCATATGTTCCGGTAGGTGCGACGGGCTTAAACCGCAGTTCAGTGACAGTCGCGTGACGAGTCGGGGTGTTTTTGTCGGTCTCCTGTCACACTGCGAAGAAGAACTGGGCGGGACGCTTGCACCGATGACGTTGGGGCAATGCCGGACGCTCAGACACCGTCTCGATGCATGGGCTCCCCCCCACCCTGACCCTCCCCCGCAAGGGGGAGGTGACGCGGCTGCCGGTGCCCTTGGCCCTGTATCCCCGCCTGCGCGGGGACGGCGGGGGGAGTGGCGCACAGAGCCCTCAGTCGGGTTCCTTATCCCGCTTGCGGGGGAAGGTGGCTGCGAAGCAGACGGAAGGGGTGAGCCGCTTGCGCCTGCCCTATCCTCGGTTGGCTGCCCTCGGCGCAAGTTGCTCCCCCCTCCACCGCGCTATGCGCGGTCCCCCTCCCCCGTAAACGGGAGAGGCTCGCCGACTGATAGGTCACTGATTCAGAAAGTGGCGGCCGACCTCCGCAAAGAGTTCGAGGTCGGCGAGGGAGTCCGAGAGGATGGTCTTGGGTTTTTCGCCGGTGGTG
>VFQQ010004887.1_pt1 | contig 11475 bp, 13 predicted proteins | sample 3512341 | NCBI WGS metagenome assembly VFQQ01 (sample SAMN10412373, study PRJNA504923) | tailings metagenome | isolation source: Relicate 2 Philex TSF1 revegetated site | place: Philippines: Tuba, Benguet | collected 2017-08-29 | reverse complement strand
GATCGTGGCGGCGCACCTTGACTCCATCAAGGTGGTGGTAAAGAGCCATGGTAGCGGACAATTTATACAATCAGAGCTTGGAGAGGCTGTCCTAGACCGGATAATAACGGCAGCCGTTGCTGCTGTCTTCAAGCCTGAAGTGTCTGGCCTCGAATACACTGGAATTGTTGTTACGGGTTATGGGGAAAAGCAGTATTTCCCTCAGCTAGAGCAGTTCAAGGTGTTTGGTTTATTCAAAAATAAGCTCATTTTTGTGCGTTTAGACAAGGGTTGCACTTCCATACGCACCGACAATGCTTCAGAAATTGTCCCCATCGCTAAATCTAACATGATCAACACTTTTAGGCTCGGCGCAGACGTCAAAACGTTGGAAACAATCGACAACTACGCTACGACAGCACTTGATGAGTTTGCTGACGCGTTGGTGCAAGCTGGGCATCTTCCGGCCGGTATTGATACGGCTCCGATAAAGGCTGAAGTGTCGAACGCATTCACTGATCGCGTCAGAGAACACATTCTGAAGGCTCATGGGCGACCACTTCGGCGTGTCATAGGCATGCTGTCGCCCGAAGAGCTCGCTGAATTAGCGGAGACTTTCGTTTCGGCGGAATCTCTGAAGGAGCGCGTGACTTCTCCCACAGAGACTGTGAGTGGACCTATCGACGTTGCGGTCATCACAAAGGGAGATGGGTTTATCTGGATCAAGCGAAAGCACTATTTCGACCCGAGCTTGAATCTTAGGTTTGTCGCCAAGAAGCATCAAGAAATCAGCTGATAGCCATGAAAAATGACCTGGCTGAACTAGTTCTGGAAGACAACCGCAGACCTGTGTCCGAGCGCGGAACTGACTCACACTACGCTTGCATAGACCCGCGCGGTCACAAGAATCGCCCGCAGCTCAAGGATGAATTGGATCGCATGCTGGGCACAACAGCAAAGCCTGACAAGAAGGACTCTCCCCTCCGCCATTCCTCTTGACGGCTCGAAATCCCCACGCAACAAAAGCCGAGGATTCACACGCAAATTCGCACGCACGGGCATCGGTCAAGCCCCGTAATAATCAATAAAAACAACGTGTTGCCACCGAAAGTTGCATGATATGCGTGTGAACACCGTTAGTTAAATCATTGAAGTTAAACAATAAAATGCGGGCGTAGTTCAGAGGTAGAACGTCAGCTTCCCAAGCTGAATGTCGAGGGTTCGATTCCCTTCGCCCGCTCCAATCCTCATGCCGGTGAATAGCCAACTCACAAAAGCCCCGGAGGCTCGCCTCCGAGGCTTCGCGTTGCGTAGCGCGAAAGTCTCCGGTCTACCTGTTTCCCGGAAGATCCTTCATCGCCTTGCCGGTGAGGCTGCCGTCGTCCGCTTTCGAGGTCGGGCTGGATGTCGATCCGCCGCCGGTGACGCCTGGCGAATCTTTCATTGCCTTCGCGGTGAGGCTGCTGTCGTCGGGCTTGGCCGTGGGGTTGGCGGTCGTTCCGCCGCCGGTGTGGCCCGGCAGGTCGTGCATGGCTTTTCCGGTCAGGCTTCCGTCTTGCGGCACGGGAGGTTGAGCCAGCGCAATCGAGGAGGATGCGGCCAGCAGAACTGCCACGAGGAGGGTCTTGGTCATTGTCTTCTCCATCTTTAGGACACGTTGCCGTGCGCGCACATCGGATGTACGGCGGAGAAGACGGCGGGTTTCAAATGAGTGGCGGGCGGCCTAACGCGCCTCTGCGCTCGTCGGAGCGGCGGGCGTGACGCGCCAGATGATGTTGCCCACGTCGTCCGCAACGAGCAGTGCACCCGTCTTGTCGATCGCGACGCCGACAGGCCGGCCAAGTGCCTCGCCCTTGTCGTTCAGGAAGGCTGTCAGAATGTCTTCGGGCTCGCCTGCGGGTTTACCGTTTTTGAATGGGACGAAGACCACCTTGTAGCCGCTCGGCGGCCTGCGGTTCCAGGAGCCGTGCTGTCCGACGAACACTCCGTTTCTGAGACGTTCGGGAAGCAGCGTGCCGCCTGAAAAGGTTAAACCGAGCGACGCGGTATGCGCCCCAAGCGCGTAATCCGGAACGATCGCCTTCGCGACGAGATCAGGCTTTTGCGGCGAGACGCGCTCGTCGACATGCTGGCCGAAATAGCTGTACGGCCAGCCGTAGAAACCGCCGTCCTGGACCGATGTCAGATAGTCGGGAACGAGATCATTGCCGATCTCGTCGCGCTCGTTGACCACGGTCCACAGCACGCCCGTCGAGGGCTCCCACCCCATGCCGTTTGGATTGCGCAAGCCTGAGGCGAATACGCGGCTGATTCCGCTCTTGAGATCGATCTCGAGGATCGCCGCGCGGTCCTTTTCGGCGTCCATGCCGTTCTCGGCCACGTTGCTGTTCGATCCCACGGTTGCGTAAAGTTTGCTGCCATCCGGCGAGGCGATGACGTTCTTGGTCCAGTGATGGTTGAACGGAAGCCCCGGCAGGTCGGCGACCTTCACGCCCGGCTCCTTGATCTCCGTCTCGCCCTCCTTGTAGGGGAAGCGCAGGATCGCATCTGCGTTGGCAACGTAGAAATCCTGGCCGATGAGCGCCATTCCGAATGGCGAATGCAGTCCGGAAAGAAACACAGTGCGTGTTTCAGCGACTCCGTCGCCGTTGCCGTCACGAAGCAGCGTGATGCGGTCCGCGCTCGGCACGCCGGCGCCCGCGTGTGTCATGACCTTGCCCATGACCCAGCCGGCGATGCCTGATTTCCCGCCGCTGGCCGCGGGCTTGTTGGTTTCCGCCACGAGGACGTCTCCGTTTGGGAGAACGTAGAGCCAACGCGGATGGTCGAGCCCGCCCGCGAACGCGCCGACAGCAAGACCTTCGCCGGCCATCGGCTTGCCGCCCTCGGGCCAGCCGATGGCGCGGGCCACGTTCACGGTGGGGATGAGTTGGGATTTCGGCTCTTCCAGCTTGGGATTAGGCCCATACGTCGCTGATGCCGGATTGGGCGAGTCTTCGCCGCAAGCTGCAAGCGCAAATGCCAGCAGCATGGCAACTGCAAACGGCAAGGTGGGCACGGCACATCCTTCCAAAGAGACAACGGGTTTCATAACCACGCGCGCAGACGCGCAAGGTTCCAATCGGCTAGTCTCGGATGGCTTTCCGCTCGCGCTCAGCCGGAATTTCCACCGGCTTGCCGAGCGCCTCTCGTACGTAAAGCCGTCGCACGGCCACGTCGCCGACGATGGCTAGAGGATAGCCGAGGAGGAAGCCGAGCGGTCCGAAAAGCAGTCCCATCGCGACGGTTGCAAACAGCCCCACGGCAGCGGGCAATTCGACCACCCGGCCAACGACGAACGGCATGATGACGTTGTTCTCGAGCTGTTGGACGACGACGGCAACCGCCAGCGCCGCGAGCGTCATGTCCCATCCCTGTCCGGACGCCAGAAGTAGTGCCGGGATCGCGCCGACGACAGGGCCGACAATCGGAACGAACTCCGTCAAACCTGCGATGAGCCCCAGGGCAAGGGGAGACGGAACGCCGGCAATCCACATGCCGAGTCCTGTCAGGACACCGACGATGCCCATGGCAATGAGCTGCGCACGCAGCCATCGCGAAAGAGCGAATGCGCAATCGTCGACTGTTGATGTGACGGGTTTGTGCCAGCGCTCGGGAAAGAGCGCGATCAAACCGCGGCGATAGATCTGGGGTGAGGCCGCAAAGTAGAGTCCGCCAACCAGCACTAGGACGAAGCCGGCGACGGCGGCGACGGCATTTGTTCCGATCGAGACGGCTCCGGACGCGATGGCCCCGAGCGCTGTCCCGCCCACCTCCTTCGCCAACGATTCGATCTGGAGCTGTTGCGTGAGCCTTGCGAAGGCGGCGGGCGCATTCTGCACAAGGTAGGAGATTTGATCCGATAGGCTCGTCCCGAATTGGAGGACGATACCCGCTACCACCAGCACGATGAGAAGCATGACGGCAAAGAGCGCAAGCGGCTCGCTAAGCCCGGTCGCGGGCATGATCGGCTCGATCATCGCTCGGAACGCGACGGCGAAAAGAACAGCGGCGAAGATAAGCAACAGAAGATCGGAGAGAACCCATAGCGCGAGGGCGAGGGCGCCGATGGCGAATACCGTAAGCACGCGGCGGATGAACACCCACTCGGTCATGGCAAAGTGCACCCATACGCCAAAGAGGCCCGCATCGCTCATTGCGCGCACGGACCTCTCGGCGGGAGACTTGAACTTTAACGAGCCCAGTACGTAGGCGCGCCGTAGTGCTCATGGGTCTGTGTCTCCCAGGCGCGATCGGTCCAGGAGTCGTCGCTGAATTCCGGAGCGTTGCGCAGCTGCGCCTCGGTGATGCCGGTGCGGTATCCAGCGACCTGCTTGTCGTACTTCAGGGCCGACCACGGGATCGGATAGTGGCTATGGGCCAGTCCCAGGATGCCGCCAAAGCTCATCACGGCGTAGGCGACACGCCCGGTCGTCTTTTCGATCAGAAGATGGTCGATCTCGCCGATGACTTCGTCGTCAGCGCCGATGACGTCCGTGCCGTGGACGTCCTCGCTGGAAATCAGGCGATGATCGGGATGTGCGGTGGCTCGAGCCATGGGAGTCCTCCATATTGCGAATTCGGTTGTCTGCCGATTGCTCCATAAACCGGCACCAACCACATTTTGTTTCACTTGAAAGGGCTCTCCTGGCTGCGAAGCGCTTGCGTGCGCGAAACCGCACTGCGACTGAAAGCCCGGGAACTTGGGCTTCCGCAAAGGGTTATTGCGACAGGGGGAGGATGTTCTTGATCGATACCACCTGGAGCAGAAACAATGACAATAAAGAAGCAGCTGATGATCATGGTCCTCGCGACGTCTGTCGGCGCGATTGGGTCTGTGTCCGCGATGGCGCAGGCGCCAGGAAAACTTGACAATCAAAACGCCGTGACGGATCCCGCCAAGCCGAACTCTGGCCCGGGCGTTCAGGGCGCTCCCGATACGCGCACCGGCCCTGCAACGCGCGCTCCGGGTGGCGCGTCGACCGAGGGCACGTCGACAGGTGAGGGCGGCGCCACAACCACGCCGAGCCAGGATTCGAGCGGCGTGGAAGGAATGCCGGGTAACAAGAGCGGCGCCGCGACGAAGGCACCGTCTGGCAGCTCTGCGCAGTAACGACCAAGCAGCCATGCCATGAAAGATCGGGAGTTCACGCTCCCGATCTTTTTGGGCCAGTGTCCTCGCTCACTACAGGGCGTCGCGGGTGCGTGGATCGGTCTCGCGCCGGTCCTCTTCCTCGGGCGGACCATCTGCCGGCAACTCGGTATCGCCTGACGGTTCGATCGGAAGATTGGGGCGCGATGTCTCCGGCTGGCCCGGAAGCGCGGGCTTTTTGGGCGGTCTTGGATCTTTCTTTTCCATATCGAAGCAATGCGCCCGGCGCGGCGGGAGTTCCTCGTGTTCACCACCATCGGTTTTAGAACAGGCGCGTGGAACCGTTCGCAGAGCATTGCCCTTTACGACACAAGGGAAGGCGTCGATCGAATGAAGGAAAGCATGACCGATTTGCAATGTTTTCCGAGGAACCGTCGGACAGTTGACAAGTTGGAAATCAAGTGCGCGCGAAAGGAGTAGGCGCCCAAAGGAGAGAATGATGGAAAGAGATTTCGGCGCAGAAATCGCGAGATCGTTTGGGACGCGATTGAAGCGGACCTACGAACTGGATGAGACGGTCCTTCCCCGGCAGATGTTGGTTTGCCTCGAGAAGCTGAAGGACGCGGAGCACCAGATGTCTTGCAAGGCAGTGTGCCAATCGTCCGAGGATCGGCCCCGAGGTTAAGGCGCGGCGAAACGCGCCCTCGCTCTAAGGAACCCTCCCGGTAGGCACGAGTTTCCGATGCGTGGGAGGCAGACCTCAAACAACAAAAGGATGAATCATGACCAAGACGACATCCGTACTCGCGGCGCTTGCCGTCGCATTCAGCGCCACCACCGCGTTCGCCCAGTCGACAGGCGGCAGCGCGGCTGATCCCAATCCAAGCTTAAATAAGCAGCCGGCTCCGAGCACCGCCACACCGTCTGATCCGGCCGCTGGCGCAAACCCGAGTGCCCGCGTTCCGACGTCGCCTCCGGGAACAGGTAACTCGGCGAGTGAGGGCCTGAGCACCGGTGAAGCCGGCGCGAATTCCCCGGCAGGCATCCCGGCAGACCCGAACACGAATGAGAACCAGCAGATGGCCCCGGGCAACGCCAACCCGTCCGATCCGGCCGCTGGCTCTAGTCCAGGCGCTCGCGTTCCGACCGACCGCTCCGCGCAGTAACTGACTTTCGTCGTAAAGCACGCTTCGTGCGAAACCCCCAGGTGATGCCTGGGGGTTTTTTGCTTGAGCCCGAGCCGTTGCTCGGCTTCAGTGTGGTAAGTCAACTCCGGTTGCGAACATGCTTGCACGACGCCGACAGCCTCAGACACCGCTTTGGATTGCAGCGATGCTGGCTGCCTTGGCTTTCATCGTCTCAGCTCATGCGCGCGCGGAAGGCTGGTCGCCGGACAGGGCATCTCATGCGGACGATCTCGTGGCGCGCTTCCTGGCCGGCGTGAATGCGTCCGCGGAGAACGACAGCAAAGCCGCTCTCTCACTGGCCATTGGTACGCAACGGGGGCAGCTCTTCGCAAAGGGATACGGGGAACGCGCGCCGGGCGTGCCGGCCACCGCGCACACGATCTATCACGTGGGTTCGCTAGCCAAGCAGTTCACGGCTGCCGCCGTCCTCGATCTGATCGGCCGCGCGGCGCACTTGCGCGACGGAACGCCGCTCACGCTCGATCTCGCGCTGTCACGTGTCTTCGACGGAGTCGAGCATTGGCCCGGTATGGAGGCCGAGAACGGCAAGCAGCCCGTGACGCTTCGCAGCCTCCTCTCAATGACGTCCAATCTGCCGAACTTTACGCGCATCCCGCCCGCTTCGGCCGACCCATGGGGACGCATCGGCGCCCCCGAGCTTCTCTCCCAGCTGAAGAAGATGAAGCCGTCGGGCTGGCCGAACACGTTCGAGTACTCGAACACCAGCTACTTTCTTCTGTCGGAGGTCATCGAGGAAGCCGTCGTTCCCGGCGAAGGGCATCCCCACGCGCATCAGGACTATCTCGCCCGCACCATCTTTCCACGCGCGCATCTCGCAGAAACGGGATTTGTCGGCGACCCGAGGCTCGAGATGGTGGCGGCCCAGCCCATCCATCGCAGCCAGCCCGTGTTCGACAAACCCGATTGGCTGAAAGGCAGCGCCGACATCGCAAGTTCCGCCGCCGATCTCTACGCATGGAACAAGGCGTTCATGACGGGCGCGATCCTGCCGCTAGAGCTACGGGATGTCATGCTCTCGGATAGCGCGCGCGTAACGCCAAGCCTCTATTACGGCATGGGGTGGTTCATCGAGCATCGAGATGGACGGGACGTCTATTTTCACTCCGGCCGGGTGCCGGGCTACACCTCATACAACTTGATCGCTGCCAAGACAGGCCACGACGGCAAGCGGCAGGACGAATGGACATCCGTCACGTTGCTCGTGAATACCGATGTTGCGGAAGGCCTCGAGAACCTCGCAGACGATCTCCTGCGCCTCGCGTCGGAGAAGTAGCTACGATCCGCGCGCGTCAGAGCGTTGCGAGAACGTTGCGCCTTCGGTGTCCTTCGCCAGAACCTCGATCAGGTCACTGCCGCCGCCGCTATAGCTGATGCGGAAATGCGGATTCTCCGAAATGGAGATTCCGCCTTCCACGCGAAACAGCGTGGCGCCGCCGCTCTTGACCTCGAGGTCGTTCACGAACCGCGCCGGAACGTAGCCGCGTGACTCCGGGTCCAGCTGCAATCCCGTGAAGTTGGGATGGCGGATCATCACCTGGGCCTCGCGGAAGGTAGCGCCGCGCGCTGGCTCGCTGTTGGTTTTGATGTCGATCTTGCCGAGCCCGGCCAGCGCAGCTTCGATATCTTTCGATGGCGTCGCCGAGCATCCGCCCGCTCCGGAAACGAACCGCGAGGACATATGAAGCTGTCCATCGGCTGTCTCCAGGATCACCCTTACCTTGGAGAAAGAATCGAGACGGATGCGCGTCGCGAGCTGCCGCTCGCCGATGTCGGCGCCGGTCCGGAACGCATCGCCGAATTTGAACGTCGCCGCCACGGGCGCCGGATTGCGGTCGATGAGAAGCGTAAGCGCGACGACATTCGGGGCCACGTTGCCGGGGATGCGGATGCTGACCGGCACCAGGGCAGCGTCCTCGGCGCGCTCCGGGGCATAGAGCGTCACCATGCCGTCGTTCTCCCGGATGTCCCGGGCGCCGAACACCTCCTGGCGAAGCCCCGGCCAGAGGTCGTCCTCGGCCGCCGAGGCGTAAGGCACGGAAACGGTGGCAAATGCTACAAAAAACAAGCTTTTGAAGACGGATGAGCTGAGCGAGGAAGCAGCGCGGGTCATGGATCCGATCCTCCTAATGGGTGCACGGAAGGCGGCTTGCTTACCGAGCCCGCCGAATATGCTGGCTGGCTCTTGCACGATGCGACATTTTATAACATAGGAGATGTTACCTTGTTACATCGAAAGTTTCCATGCCTGCGCCGCTGTCTCTTTCCCACCTCCTCCGGGTCGTTCTCGCCATGCTTGCCGCGCTGACGGGCGCTACCAGTCCGTCCGGCGCCGCCGAGGCTGGAGATGCAACATTCAACGTCACGATCGGGATGGGTGCGTCCGCCCGCACGGAGGCCTGGACCGCGGGAAACGCCAAGACATTTTCCGACTGCGAACCGGATTGCCCTCCCATGGTGGTCGTCCCGAATTCGCCCGCGGGGTTCCAGATCGGATCTCCTCCAGAGGAACAGGGGCGGCTCGACGATGAAATCCAGACCGATGTCTCAATCCGTGCCCTCGCCATCGGCGCGCGCCCGGTCACGGTTGCGGAATACAAGGCGTGTGTCGCGGCCGGCGGCTGCCAGCCGCCTGAATGGCTTGAGCCCGGCGGCCAGCACAACATCGAGACCGGCTCGAGCCGGTACTATTTGAACCTTGGCGAGGCTATAACCGGCCCCGACCGGCCGATTGTCGGCGTCAGCCATGTGGACGCGATGGCATATGCCAAATGGCTGAGCGCGCTCACGGGCCATCACTACAAGCTACCCTCGGAAGCGGAGTGGGAGTACGCCGCGCGCGCCGGCACCAAGACGGCGTACTGGTGGGGCAACAGCGTTCCGGCAGACGGCGTGGTCCGGGCGGCGTGCATTGGGTGCGGAAGCGAGTGGGACGGCAAGGCGCCGGCTCCGGCAGGCGCCTTCGCGCCGAACCCCTGGGGGCTCTACAGCGTGCACGGAAACGTGTGGCAATGGACCGCCGATTTCTATTGCGACGACTACACGTCAGGACCCAAGGATGGCTCGCCGCGCCTGACCGATGATTGCGCATCGGTCGGCGATCGCCCGCCTGCGCGCGGCGTTCGCAGTTTGCGCGGCGGGTCCTCCTTCTATCCGGCGAATGCGATGAGGTCTGCGATGCGCGTGCGCAACGTTCCGGATTTCCGCAACTTCAGCGTCGGTTTTCGCGTCGCGCGCGATCTCGCGCCTTGAGAACGAAAGCGAGATAGCGAATGTCGTTGCGCAGATTCATTGGCCTCGTCAGCCCTTTCGGACCCAGCAAGTCTGAGTCCCTGAACGCCACCCTGATCCGCAACATCTCGGTTGTGCTGGCGCTGACGCTCATTCTCAGCGTCGCGCTCACCTATTGGCAAGCCGCCACGAAGGTCGAGACGGAAGTCGGCGCCGCGCTGTCGATTGCCGAGAAGACCGTGCGCAAGGTGATCCAGGAGATCGCCCACGACGACGACCCGCGTCTCCAACTCGTGCGCCTGGTTCGCGTCTTCGATGGCAACCGTCACGTGAAAGCGACGTTCATTGAGCCCGAGCCGATCGGCGCGCGGATCTCGAGTTTTGTGGCCCCTGCAGAAGAGCTGCCGGAATGGTTCTATGCCCTGATGGCGCGGCAAACTGAAGTCATCCGCATTCCATTGCCAAGTGAGCTGAACAGCTTCGGTACGTTCGAGCTGGAATCGGAGCAGCGCGGCGAGGTTGGGGAAGTCTGGGACGACTTCTTGCTGAAGCTGGCCATGCTGACCGTATTCTGCGCGCTCGTCTCGACGCTTGTGTACATTACGGTGGGCCGTGCGCTCGAGCCGCTGCCCAATCTCTCCAAGGCCTTCGAGCAGCTTGGCGGCGGCGACTATTCCGTGCGCGTTGCCGAGAGCGGGCCGACCGAGCTCGCGAAGCTCTGCACGGGCTTCAACGAGATGGCGGGCCGTCTCGGCCAGATGGAAAAGCGCAACCAGCAACTCAACGAGCAACTCGCGACGGTTCAGGAGGAAGAGCGCGCCGATCTCGCCCGCGATCTGCACGACGAAGTGAGCCCGTTCCTGTTCGCCGTCGATGTCGATGCGTCGAGCATCCGGCAGATGGCGGACAAAGATGCACCCGAGCCCGGCGTCCTGGCTGCGCGCGCCGACGCCATCCGCGAGGCCGTCGCGCACATGAAGAAGCATGTGAAGTCGATCCTCGGCCGCCTGCGCCCGGCTGTGCATCTGGAGCTTGGCCTTGCCAACGCCATCGAGACGCTTGTGGCCTCATGGCAGTTTCGAAATCCCGACGTCGTCTTCAACGTCGATGTGACGGACCGTGGATGCGGCCAGAAGCTGGACACGGTGATCCATGGCATCGTGCGCGAGGCCATCAGCAACGCATTCAAGCACGGAAAACCAACCGAAATCGGAGTCGATATCACCCGTGATACCGACGACGATGTTCGAGTCGTCGTGCGGGATGACGGAGGCGGGTTGAAACCGGCCAGCCTGTCGAGCGGCTTCGGTCTCATCGCCATGCGGGAGCGCGTCACCGCGCTGGGCGGGACGCTTGATATTAAGAATAGGGAAGATCGTGCCGGAGTTGTTGTGGACGTCCGGCTTCCGATACGTGAAAGTTATACCGCTTTCGACGGATCGGCCGATCCGGGGGACAACGCATGAAGGTACTTGTCGTCGATGATCACGCCGTCGTGCGGCAGGGCGTCCAGCGCCTCCTGTCGGCGCTGCCCAATGCTGTCGTATTCGAGGCGGCGACCGCTCACGAGGCCCTTGCGGTTGCGCGCAAGGAGAACCCCGATGTGGTCGTGCTGGACATCAATCTCGAAGGCGCGAGCGGCCTCGAGTTGCTACGCCGTTTCCGCATCGAGAGCCCGTCCGCGCGCGTGTTGATGTTCAGCATGCATGCCGAGCCGATCTACGCTAATCGCGCCCTCAAGGCAGGCGCCTATGGATACGTCTGCAAGAGCGCCGGCGCGGAGGAGCTGACGACGGCCGTGCTGCGTGTTTCCGAAGGAGAGCGCTATCTCGACAGCACCATGGCCGGCGAGTTGGTCATGAGCAGCGTCCGCGCCGAAGATCCTTTGCGCAAGCTCACCAACCGCGAGATCGAGATCCTTCGCATGCT
>VFQQ010004886.1_pt1 | contig 11477 bp, 8 predicted proteins | sample 3512341 | NCBI WGS metagenome assembly VFQQ01 (sample SAMN10412373, study PRJNA504923) | tailings metagenome | isolation source: Relicate 2 Philex TSF1 revegetated site | place: Philippines: Tuba, Benguet | collected 2017-08-29 | reverse complement strand
GTGATCCAGACCAACACGGCGCAAGCCGTGGCGACCAAGCGGGCACTGCAGGCCCTGGGCAAGAACATCCCCATCATGCTGTCGCTCCACAACGGCGTGCTCGCATCGTCCAAGGCGATGGGAAATCCCAATGGCTTCGCAGGCGACTTCGAGGTCGGCGCCATTGCCGACGCCAGCGAGGACGACACTGCGGCGCGCAAGTTCTACCGCATGCTGCAAGAGAAGCATGGCTTGAAGGCGGGCTGGAACGCCATGACCACCATGGGGCTGGCGCAGGGCCTCGCCACCGTTCGCACCGTGGAGGCGGTCGTGAAGGCCAAGGGCGCCGCCGCGGTCACCGGCGAAGCCGTGCATGCCACGCTGCTCTCCAAGCAGTTCGGCGGCGCCGAGCTGATGGGCTTGCTGCCGGGCATGGACTTCGCGCCGGAGAATCCGTTCCCCACCGGCACGGCCAAGATCAACATCGCGACGCTGAAGGACGGCAAGGTCGTCCGTGCGGCCGGCGATGTCGCCGTTCCCACGATCGGCAAGTGGTGAGTGCATGAGCAGCGGCAGCGAATCGGCCGTCGTCGAGGCACTGCGTGCAGCAGCCGGTCGCGCCGGGTCGGCCACCGGGACGCCCGCCGGGCCGCTGCTGGCGCTGACCAACGTCGAGGTCCTGTACGCCGAGGTCATCCTGGCGCTCAAGGGGGTGTCGCTGCAGGTGGCCCCCGGTGGATGCGTGGCGCTGCTCGGCGCGAACGGCGCCGGCAAGAGCACCACGCTGAAGGCGATTTCCGGCATCATCGACTCGGACGACGGCCGCGTCTCCGCCGGCGGCATTGCCTTCGACGGGCGTTCGATCCGCGGCCACGACACGGCCGATGTCGTGCGCGCCGGCTTGGTCCACGTCATGGAAGGCCGGCGGGTGCTGCCGCACATGACGGTGGAGCAGAACCTCGTCATCGGCGGCCATATGTTCCGCTCGGCGGCGGCGATGCGGCGAGCGCTCGACGGGGTGTTCACAGCCATCCCACGGCTCGCTGAGCTGCGCTCGCGAACCGCGGGCTACCTCTCGGGCGGAGAGCAGCAGATGCTGGTGATCGGCCGCGCCATCATGGCCGAGCCGCGCCTGATGCTGATCGACGAGCCTTCGCTCGGCCTCGCGCCGCGCATGATCGAGGAGGTCTTCGCCGTGCTGCACCGGCTGCGCGCGCAGGGCCTGTCGCTGCTCATCGTCGAGCAAAACACGCGCGTGGCGCTGGACATCGCCGACTATGGCTACGTGATGGAAGGTGGGCGCATCGTGCTCGAAGGCAGCGCGGCCGAACTGCGCTCGAATGAGGACGTGCGCGAGTTCTACCTGGGGCTCGACCGCGAGGGCGCGCGCAAGAGTTTCCGCGACGTCAAACACTACCGCCGGCGCAAGCGCTGGCTCGGATGAAACCACTTCGAAAGCGGCATGCCATGAGCGGTCCTCTGAAAGGTCTGAGAGTCATCGAGTTCGGCGGCATCGGCCCCGGCCCCTTCTGCGCAATGATGCTTGCCGACATGGGCGCGGACGTGATCCGTCTGGACCGCAAGGCCGACAAAGGCCGCGACCGTGGCGCTCCGGGTTTCCTGCTGGCCGGCCGGCGCAGCGTGCTGCACCGCGGCCGCCGCTCGGTGGCGGTCGACCTCAAGTCGAAGGAGGACCGCGACCGCGTGCTGGCGATGATCGACGGCGCCGACGCGGTGATCGAAGGCTTCCGCCCGGGCGTGCTCGAACGGCTGGGCCTGGGGCCGGACGTGCTGCTCGCGCGCAACCCGCGCCTCGTGATCGGACGCATGACCGGCTGGGGCCAGCACGGCCCGCTGTCGCAGGCGGCCGGGCACGACATCAACTACATCGCGCTGTCGGGTGCGCTTGCCACCATCGGCCGGCGCGAGGGCGGGCCGGTCGCGCCGGCGGCGATGATCGGTGACCTGGGCGGCGGCGGCATGATGCTGGCGTTCGGCATCGTGTGCGCCGTGCTCGAGGCACGCCAGTCGGGCCAGGGGCAGGTGGTTGACGCCGCGGTGCTCGACGGTGCGGCGCTGCTGACCTCGATCGTCTGCGAACTGCGCGGGCTGGGTGGCTGGCGCGACGAGCGGCAGACCAACCTGCTCGACGGCGGCTCGCACTTCTACGACACCTACGAATGCGCAGACGGCCAGTGGATCTCGCTCGGATCGCTCGAGCCGCAGTTCTATGAGCTGCTGCTCGACAAGCTCGGGCTGCGCGACGACCCGGTCTTCCAGCGCCAGCGCGACCCCGCCGCGTGGCCCGAACTCAAGGAGCGCCTGGGGCGGATGTTCCGGTCGCAGCCCGCCGCCCACTGGTGCGCCTTGCTGGAGGGCACGGACGCCTGCTTCGCACCCGTGCTGGCGACCGAGCAGGCGGCCCAGCACCCGCACAACGTGGCGCGCGGCACCTTCTTCGATCGCGAGGGGGTGGTGCAGCCGTCGCCGGCGCCGCGCTTCAGCCGCACCCCGCCCTCGCGGCCCGGCCCCGCGCCCTACATCGGCGAGCACGACAGCGAGCTTGCGTAGGCCGAGTTCCTCGGGTGTCGGGTCTAAGCATTGCTTATGATAAGCAATGCTCATTGAAAGACCGGCGAGCCGATCGCGTCGACGCCAGGGAATCGGCTTTCTGGTGGCCGACTCCGCCAGGCGTTTGCGCACCGCGTTCGCCGGCCGGCTGCAAGGCACCGGCCTGACCCTGGCGCAGGCGCGTGTGCTGCTGCACGTGGCGCGTGAACCCGGGATGCGGCAAGTGGAGCTCGCCGCCCTGCTCGAGGTTGCGCCGATCACCCTGGCGCGCCTGATGGACAGGCTGGAAAGCCAAGGACTCGTTCAACGCTGCCCCGACGAATCCGACGGGCGCGCTTACCGGATCTTCGCCACCCGTGCCGCCGCCGCGCCCCTGGCAGCCATCGAGACGATCTCGGACGCGCTGGTGCGCGAGGCGCTCGCCGGAATCACCGCGGGCGACGAGCAGATCATGGCCGCCTGCCTGCAGCGCATGCGCGCCAATCTCGCACGTCTGCCGACCGTCGAACAAACGACGGATCACGCCGAGCGATGACCGAGCCGGCGATCGTCGACGACGCTGCACCGCCGCCGGCCCTGGGGCGGCGGCGGCAGGCATGGCGCTGCGTCCTGCTGGTGGTGGTGCCGCTTGCGGTGGCCGTTGGCGCCGGCCTCGTCTACCTGAAGGGCGGCCGCTGGGTCTCCACCGACAACGCCTACGTCAAGGCGGATCGGCTCGCGGTGAGCCCCGAAATCTCCGGACGTGTGACGCAGGTGCTGGTCGTCGAGAACGCCGAAGTGGCGGCGGGGGCGGTGCTGTTCAGGATGGACCCGTCACCCCTGCAGATCGCCGTCGAGCGCGCGCAGGCGCGGCTGGCGCAGGTCCGCACCGACCTGTCCGCGCTGCAGGCCGCCTACCGTGCCCAACAGTCCGAGATCGCGCTGGCCGGAACGCGGCTCACCTTCGCGCTGAAAGAACAGGAGCGCCAGGCGGACCTGGTGGCGCGCCAGTTCGTCTCCGCGGCCCGCTTCGACGACGCACGCCTGGCCGCCGAGATCGCGGCGCGCCAGATCGCCGCGCGTGAGGCGGAACTGGCGCGCATCGGCGCCGAACTCGGTGGCGGCCCGGGCGCGCCCGTCGAACGGCACCCGAGTCATCTCGTGGCCGTGGCCGACCTCAAACGCGCGGAGCTGGACCTGGCGCGCACAGAGGTCCGCGCGCCGGCTGCGGGCGTCGTCGGCCGGCTTCCGAAGCTGGGCCAGTACGTTGCCGCGGGCAGCAGCGCGCTGGCGCTGGTGTCGGCGAGCGACCTCTGGGTCGAGGCCAACTTCACCGAGACGGAGCTGACCCACCTGCGTGTCGGGCAGGCGGCGCGCGTCCGCGTCGATACCTTCCGCGACCGCGAGTTGCAGGGCTCGGTCGAGAGCGTGAGCCCGGCCAGCGGCTCCGAGCTCTCGATCCTGCCGGCACAGAACGCCACCGGCAACTGGGTGAAGATCGCACAGCGCGTGCCGGTGCGCATCCGCTTCGCGCCCGGAAGCGACCTGTCGCTGCTGCGCTCCGGGCTGAGCGCGGAAGTGCAGGTCGATACCGGGCAGCGACGCACCCCGTTCGGACTCAGGCCTTGATCGCAGCGCCGGCCGACGCCGTGCATGCCGCCCCGCGGCGAGCGTACGTCACCGTCTCGGTGATGCTGGCCACGATCATGCAGGCGGTGGACACCACCATCGCCAACGTCGCCCTGCCGCAGATGCGCGGCTCGATGGGCGCCACGCAGGATCAGATCGCCTGGGTGCTCACGTCGTACATCGTCGCTGCCGCCGTGACGATGCCGCTGACCGGCTTCATCGCCGCGCGCATCGGACGCAAGCGCCTGTTCATCGTGTCGGTGGTCGGCTTCACGATCACGTCGATGCTGTGCGGCGCCGCGCAGTCGCTGACCCAGCTCGTCCTGTTCCGGCTGCTGCAGGGTGTGTTCGGCGCCAGCCTGGTGCCGCTGTCGCAGGCGGTGCTGCTGGACACCTATCCGCGCGAGCGGCACGGTTCGGCGATGGCGATCTGGGGCGTGGGCGTGATGGTGGGGCCGATTCTGGGGCCCTCGCTCGGCGGCTGGCTCACCGAGCACTACAACTGGCGCTGGACCTTCTACATCAACCTGCCGGTCGGCCTCCTGGCGTGGCTCGGGGTTTCGCTGTTCGTGCAGGAAACGCCCGTCGAGCGCACGCGCCGCTTCGATCTCTTCGGCTTCGGCCTGCTCGGCCTGGCGATCGGCACGCTGCAGCTCATGCTCGACCGCGGCGAGTCGCTGAACTGGTGGTCGAGCCCGGAGATCGTGACGGAGTCGCTCGTGGCCGCCGTCGCGCTGTACATGTTCGTGGTGCACATGTTCACGCACCCGCAGCCCTTCCTCGAGCCGGTGCTCTTGCGCGACCGCAACTTCGTCGTCGGCTCGAGCTGCATGTTCGCTGTGGGCGCGATCCTGTTCGCCACCATGGTGCTGCTGCCGTCGATGCTGCACGACCTGATGGGCTACCCCGTCGTCGACGTCGGCCTGCTGCTGGTGCCGCGCGGCGTTGGCACGATGGCGGCGATGTTCGTCGTCGGGCGGCTGGCCGGGCGTGTGGACACACGGCTGCAGATCGGTACCGGGCTGCTGCTGACCAGCCTGGCGATGTGGGAGATGACGCGGTTCAGCCTGGACACCCCCGCCACCACCGTCATGTACACCGGCATCGTGCAGGGCCTGGGCCTGGGCTTCGTGTTCGTGCCGCTGTCGACGATCAGCTTCTCGACGCTGCCGCCGCGGCTGCGCAACGAGGGCGCGGCACTGTTCAGCCTGATGCGCAACATCGGCAGCAGCATCGGCATCTCCGTCGTCGTTGCCCTGCTGGCGCACAACGCGCAGGCCAACCATGCCGCGCTGGCGGAGTTCCTCCACCCCTACAGCCTGCCGCTGCGCGAGGCGGCAGAGTCCGGCGCGTACGACCTGGCATCGCCTGCGAGCCTGGCCCTGCTGAACGCCGAGCTGACGCGGCAGTCGGCGATGCTCGCCTATCTGCAGAACTTCCGACTGATGATGTGGGTGGCGTTCGGCGTGCTGCCTCTGCTGCTGCTGCTCAGGCCGGTGCGGGGACCAGCCGGTGCCGTCGCGGCGACCTCGGCCGCGAAATGACGGGCGACAGGCCGCGCGCAGCCAACCAACGCCCGAGGTCGTTGGCCGTGGCGCCCGCAATGTCCCAGTTCGTCTTGGGCACGTCGTGGACCCGATGTCGGCGAAGAGCTGTCCAGCGCGCCCACATCGATGGCCTCACGTCCGACTACGCGGGGTTCCGGAAGGGAGTCATCGGCGACTAGAAGCCGTCGTTCGACGTGAAGCAGAACGACGAAAACCAGCTGCCGAAGTGGTCGTACTACCGCAAGCTGAGGGGCTTCGAGCCCAGGGCGGCCGCATGCACGTGAGCACCCTGATTTCCGCCGACGCGGTCCTGTCGCGCAACATCGCCGCACTCGATGCGCAGGACATGGCCGGCTGGCCAAATGCCTTCTTCTCAGACCCGGCTGCTTCCTACGTCTGCATCTCGGCCGAGAACGGCGCCGCGTCGCACTGATGCACGACGGCAGCCGCGCTGGTCTGGCGGACCGCGTGTCAGTCCCTCGAGGTCAAGGTCTGGGCCGACACCTGCCAGCCCTACCGCACGCGGCACTTCTTCCAACGGGTGGCCTGTCGCGAGGCACCGGCCGGCTGCCTCGAGTGGACATCGAACTTCTCGATCGTGGTGACGCCCGAAAGTGGTAGCTCGAGCCCGCTCACCTCGGGCCTGTGCAGCGACCTGGTAGAAGTCGCAACCGGCGGCGCCCAGTTGCGGCAGCGCGGCGCCGTCTCCGACGCCGACGCCGACGCCGACGTGCTGCCGCGTTACGTCGTCTCTCCCTTCTGAGCGCGCCCAGAGCCGGGCAGCGCCCCGCCCGCCCCCGGGCGGGGGTCAAGGAAACTTGGGCCGGGCCGGCGTTTCCTTGCGAGCAACCAGCGGCGCAATCATCGCCTTCAGCTCGCCCTTCTGTATCTTGCCGGTCGCCGTCTGCGGCAGCGCGTCGAGATAGCGGATCGCCGTCGGCCGCTTGAACCTGACCAGGCGCTCGGCGCAATGCGCCTGCACTTCGTCGAGCGTGAGTTGCGCTGCGCCCTCGCGGGCGACGAGGAAGGCGAACACCTCCTCGCCGAACAGCTCGCTCGGCTGCCCGACCACCGCCGCCAGCGCGATGCCGGGCATGCCGTAGAGCACCTGCTCGACCTCGCTGGAGTAGATGTTCTCGCCGGCGCGGATGATCATGTCCTTCTTGCGGTCGACCAGGTACACGCAGCCCTGCTCGTCGCGGTAGCCGAGGTCGCCGGTGTGCAGCCAGCCGCCGCGCCGGGCCTCGGCGGTCGCTTCCGGCCGGTTCAGGTAGCGCGACATCACGTTCGGGCCGCGCGTCACCAGTTCGCCCACCGTGCCCGCCGGCAAATCGGCGTCGATCTCGTCGACGATGCGGATCTCGGTGCCCGCGATGGCGATGCCCACCGACCCGGCCTTCTCGAGCGCCTGCGGGCTGGGCAGCGTGACGGTGGTGCCCGAGCACTCGGTCTGGCCCATGCCACGCACGAGCGCGGCGTTCGGGAACAGCGCCTGCACCGCCTCCAGCTTGTGCACCGGCATCGGCGCCGCGCCGAACGCCACCCGCGTGGCCGAGCCGAGGTCGAAGCGGCCGCGGTCCTCGAACTGGGTCAGCAGCAGCAGGATCGACGGCACCGCGAACACCTGCGTGATGCGGTGCCGCTGGCTCAGCTCGAGCATCCGCTCGGTGCCGAAGGTGTCGATGACGAGCGTGCCGCCCACCGCCAGCGTGGGCAGGAAGACGGTGTGGTTGGCGATGTGGAACAGCGGCGTCACCGCCAGGTTGACCACCTGCTCGTTGTCGTACCCCCAGGCCGGCGGACCCTGCAGCGTGCCGGCGATCAGGCTGCGGTGCGTGTGCACCACGCCCTTGGGCCGGCCGGTCGTGCCCGCGAGGTGTAGTAGATCGCGGCGTCGCCATCGATCGGCACCGCGCCGGTGTCGAACACCCCGCACGCCGAGCGGGGCAAGGCACCGTCGAGCAGCCGCAGCGCCGGCGCGCCGCCCGGGCCCGGGGGCGATGCCGTGTAGCGTCTCGGCGAAACGTGCCTCGCTGAGCACGAGCACGCAACTTGCGTCCTGCAGCATGAAGGCAATCTCGGCGGGCACGAGTTTCACGTTCAGCGGCACCGCCACCGCGCCGAGTGCCAACACCGCGAAGTACCAGATGTTGTACGTGTCGCTGGTCTCCAGCAGCAGCGCGACGCGCGCGCCCTTGGCGATGCCGTGCTCTGCGCGCAGGCAGGCCGCCGCGCCGTGGACGGCATCGAACAACTGGCGATAGCTGAGCGAGCGCTCGCCGAACACCATCGCCGTCTTGTCGGGCAGCCGGCGCGCGGTGCGCGACAGGAAGCCGGGGTAGGTGAGGTCGCCCATCAGCCCATGCGCAGCGGCCGCGCGGGCCCAGAACGTGCCCTGCCCCTCGCGCTGCCGGCGCCCGCGTGCGTCGATCGTCGCTGCGTCGTCGCGGCTCATCGTCGCCCGTGCGCTCAGTACGACTTCGGCAGGCCGAGCACCTTCTCGGCGATGTAGCACTTGAGCAGCTGCGGGCTCACCGGCGCGATGCGGAACAGCATCACCTCGCGCAGCAGCCGCTCGACGTGGTACTCCTTCGCATAGCCGTAGCCGCCGAGCGTGAACATCGCCGTCTGCGCGGCCTCGAAGCCCGCCTCCGCGCACATGAACTTGGCCGCGTTCGCCTCGGCGCCGCAGGGCTCGCCGCGGTCGTAGAGCGAGGCCGCCTTGAGCATCATCAGGTTGGCCGTCTCGAGCTTCATCCAGGCTTCGGCGAGCGGATGCTGCACGCCCTGGTTCTGCCCGATCGGGCGATCGAACACGACGCGCTCCTTGGCGTACTGCACGGCGCGGCGCAGCGCGTTGCGGCCGAGGCCGATCGACTCGGCGGCCACCAGGATGCGCTCGGGGTTGAGCCCGTGCAGAACGTACTCGAAGCCGCGGCCCTCCTCGCCGATGCGGTCCTCCACCGGGATGCGCAGGTTGTCGATGAACAGCGAGTTGGCGTCGATCGACTTGCGCGACATCTTCTCGATGCCGCGGATCTCGACGCGCGCGCGATCGAGATCGGTGTAAAAGAGCGTGAGGCCGAAGGTCGAGCGCTTGCCCGGCGCCGGCTCGTGCGTGCGCGCCAGCAGCAGGATCTTCTGCGCCACCTGCGCCGAGCTGGTCCACACCTTCTGGCCGTTGACCACGTAGTGATCGCCGTCGCGCACGGCGCGCGTGCGCAGCTTGAGCGTGTTCGAGCCGGTGTTGGGCTCGGTGATCGAGAAGCAGGCGCGTTCCTCGCCGCGCATCAGCGGCGGCAGGAAGCGCCGCTTCTGTTCCTCGTTGCCGAACACCACCACCGGGTTGAGCCCGAAGATGTTCAGGTGCACCGAGGACGCGCCCTGCCCGCCGGCGCTGGACTCGGTGATGGCCTGCACCAGCACTGCCGCGTCGGTGATGCCCAGGCCCGCGCCGCCGTGCTCCTTGGGCATCGCGATGCCGAGCCAGCCGGCCTTGGCGAACGCGGCATGGAAGTCGAGCGGGTAGCCGCCTTCGCGGTCACGCTCGAGCCAATACTCGTCGGGGAAGTCGGCGCACAGCCGCGCCACGGCCTCGCGGATGGCTTCCTGCTCGGGGGTGAACGAAAACTCCAGCATGGGATGGCTCCGTGACGTTTCAGGAGGATGCGGCGGATTCGTGGCGCCAGACGAGTGCGTCCAGCGCGAAGACCTGGCCTTGCGTATCGCACACGAGGGGGTTGACCTCGATCTCGCGCACGGACGGGTCGGCGGCGAACAGCTCCGCCAGCCGGTGCACGACGCGGGCGATCTCCGCCAGCGGCGCAGCCGCGCGCCCGCGAAAGCCGCCGAGCAGCGCCCGGCAGCGCAGGCCGTCGAGCATGCGCTCGATGTCGGCCGGCGCGAGCGGCAGGAAGCGGCGCACGACGTCGGGGTCGACCTCGACCTCGAGGCCGCCGCGGCCGATGACGAGGAAGGGCCCGAGCACAGCATCGCGGCGCAACCCGACGATGAACTCGAACGCGAACGGCAGCATGCGCTCGACGAGCACGCCCTCGCACGGCAGCTCGCGCTGATCAGCCAGCACGAGCATCTCGCGCACGCGCGCCGTCACCTCGGCGCGCGGCACGTTCAGCAAGATGCCGCCGCTGCCGCTCTTGTGCAGCATCCGCGGGCTCTGCAGCTTGACAGCGAACGGGCCGCCGGCCAGGTCGGCCAGGCGGCTGTCGGCCTCCCCGGCATCGCGCAGCAGCACGCCGGGCGGGCGCGCCAGGGCAACGCGTTCGTGCAGCCAGGCCTTGCTGGCGGCCTCGGTGAGCGCGACCACCGGGCCGCTCGAAGCAGCGGGCGGCGCTTCGAACTCCGGCGCTGCGCTCTGCCAGTGCTCGGCCAGGCGCGCCGCCCGCGCCACCGCCAGCACCGCCGGCGGGATCTCGCCGAACACCGGCAGCCCCGCGGCCGTCAGGCGCTCCACCGCCGGCGGGCGGCTGGCCTGCCAGATCACCACGCAGGGCCGGTCCCAGCCCGCGACGCCGGCGATCATGCCGTCGGCGACGGCGAGCTGCAGGTTGCTCAACCCGCCGCAGAACAGGATCATCCGGTCGAACTCGCCGGAGTCCACGATCGTGCGCACCACGCGGCCGAGCAGCTGCGGGTCGGTGGCGATCTGCGCGGTGATGTCGAGCGGGTTCTGCGGCGTCGCGAAGTCCGGCAGCAACGCGTCCAGCGCGGCGGCGGTGCGGCTCGACAGCGGCGGCACCTCGAGCCCGCAGGCGATGGCCGCGTCGGTGACGAGCACGCCGGCGCCGCCGGAGACCGACAGCACGCAGGTGCGCCGGCCGGGACGCACCGGCTGCATCGACAGCACGCGCGACAGGTCGATCATTTCGCTCAGCGAGTCGACGCGGCAGACGCCGCACTGCTCGAAGAAGGCGTCGTACAGCACGTCCTCGCCAGCGAGTGCACCGGTGTGCGACGCGGCGGCCGCGGCGCCAACCGCGGTGCGGCCGGACTTGAGCACCAGCACCGGTTTGCGCGCCGCGCGCGCGCGCGCGGCGGCGCGGCGGAACCGCGCGCCGTCGCGCAGCCCCTCGACGTACAGGCCGATGCTCGTGGTGGCCGCATCGCCGGCCATGTGCTCGAGCAGCTCGGCCGTGTCGACGGCCGCCTCGTTGCCGGTGGACACCCAGTTGGCGACGCCGAAGCCGGCAGCCAGCACCATGTCGAGCCAGTAGGTGCCGATGGCGCCGCTCTGCGTGACGAAGCTGAACGAGCCGCCCTTCAGCTCGCGGTCGCGGATCGCGAAGGTGGACGACGCGACGAGGCCGTTGTTGCCGTTCATCGCGCCGAGGCAGTTCGGCCCGATCATCGGTACGCCGGCGCGGCGCACCAGATCGGCGAGCCGTGCCTGCCGCCCGGCGCCCTGCGCGTCCTGCTCGGCGAAGCCGGACGACAGCACGATCAGGCTCGCCGCGCCGGCCGCCAGGCAACGCTCCACCTCGGCGAAGACGTCGGGCGCGGCAACGGCGATCACGCACAGGTCGGGCGCCGCGCCGATCGCCGCCACCGAGGCGTGCGCTCGCAGGCCCTGGATCGTGTCGCGGCGCGGGTTCACCGGGAACACGCTGCCGTGGTAGCCGCCCGTGGTGAGCAGATGCACGACGCGCCCGCCGACCTTGGCCAGGTCGTCGGACGCGCCGATCACTGCGATCGAGCGCGGGTCGAACAGCCGCGCCAGGCCGGCGTCCACGCCGGGCTCGCGGCCGCTCAACG
>VFQQ010004885.1_pt1 | contig 11477 bp, 13 predicted proteins | sample 3512341 | NCBI WGS metagenome assembly VFQQ01 (sample SAMN10412373, study PRJNA504923) | tailings metagenome | isolation source: Relicate 2 Philex TSF1 revegetated site | place: Philippines: Tuba, Benguet | collected 2017-08-29 | reverse complement strand
ACGTAGATGAGGGTGTTGGCGGTGCCGAGGTCGATGGCCAGGTCGGTCGAGAATTGCCGACGGAAAGCTTCAAACATGGTGCGTGGATCCTGTGGGGCACGGGCACGGCTTCGCGCGCTCGTCGCCGGGGTTGGGGCCGGAGGTAGGGCCGGGCATCGGTGCTAAGTGGTTGATTCCAAGGCGGAAACGCGGTGACGGAGGTGTCGCCGTTAAACCTTGGATAATACCGTATCCCCTGTGCACAACTGCACGCAATTGGGGCGCAATTTGACCGCTTACACGTCGTTTCAGGGGCGATCGTCGTCCCATGAGCGCCGACCCCCCTTCCACCCGGAACCCGTTTCAGCCATGTCCCTGACCCTGTCCGACATCGGGCGCATCGCCAACCTGGCGCGCCTGGAGCTCACCGATGAGCGAAGCGAGACCTTGCGCACGCAGCTCAACGGCTTCTTCGACATCGTCGAGCAGATGAACGCCGTGAACACCGAGGGCGTGGAGCCACTGGCCCATCCCACTGCGGTCATCGATCATGTGTCCCTGCGCCTGCGCCCGGACGTGGCCAGCGAGCCGAACGACCGCGAAGCGAACCAGAAGAGCGCTCCGGCCGTGGAGCGCGGCCTCTTTCTCGTGCCCAAGGTGATCGAATGAACGACATTCATCAACTGGGCGTGGCCGGCCTGGCCGCCGCCATCGCCGAGAAGAAAACCAGCAGCGTCGAGGCCGCGCAGCATCTGCTGGCGCGCGCCAGGGCTCACGCCTCACTCGGTGCCTACCTCGCCTTCAACGAAGACGCCACGCTGGCCCAGGCCCGCGCGGCCGACGCGCGCATCGCCGCTGGCGAGCGCACGCCGCTCCTGGGCGTGCCGCTGGCGCACAAGGACATCTTCGTCACGAAGGACTTCCCCACCACCGCTGGCTCGAAGATCCTGGAGGGCTACCGCAGCCCCTTCGACGCGACCGTGGTGCGGCGCCTGGCCGAGCAGGGCGCGGTCTCGCTCGGCAAGCTCAATTGCGACGAGTTCGCCATGGGTTCGGGCAACGACAACTCCGCCTACAGCCCGGTGCACAACCCCTGGGACGTGGCGCGCGTGCCCGGTGGTTCGTCCGGTGGTTCGGCCGCTGCGGTGGCCGCCCGCCTGGTGCCGGCGGCCACCGGCACCGACACGGGCGGCTCGATCCGCCAGCCCGCCAGCTTCTGCGGCATCACCGGCATCAAGCCCACCTACGGCCGCTGCTCGCGCTATGGCATGGTGGCCTTTGCGTCCAGCCTCGACCAGGCCGGCCCGATGGCGCGCAGCGCTGCCGATTGCGCCGTGCTGCTCGGCACCATGGCCGGCCCCGATGTCGACCGCGATTCCACCAGCCTCGACCACCCCGCCGAGGACTACACCGCGTTGCTCGGGCAACCGCGCGAAGGCGCCAGCGCCGCGCAGCCGCTCAAGGGCTTGCGCATCGGCCTGCCGAAGGAGTTCTTTGGCGGTGGCTGCGCCGGCGACGTGCTGGTGGCCGTGCGCGCCGCGCTGGCCGAATATGAGAAGCTGGGTGCCACGCTGGTCGACATCTCCCTGCCGCGCACCGAGCTCTCCATCCCGGTCTACTACATCATTGCGCCGGCCGAGGCCAGCTCCAACCTGAGTCGGTTCGACGGCGTGAAGTTCGGCCACCGCGCCGCCAAGTACGACGACCTGGTCGACATGTACAAGAAGTCGCGCAGCGAGGCCTTCGGGCCCGAGGTGCAGCGCCGCATCATGATCGGCACCTACGTGCTGAGCCACGGCTACTACGACGCCTACTACCTCAAGGCGCAGCAGATCCGCCGCCTGATCGCGCAGGACTTCCAGGCCGCGTTCGCGCAGTGCGACGTGATCGCGGGCCCGGTGGCGCCCACCGTGGCGTGGAAGATCGGCGAGAAAAGCGACGACCCGCTGGCCAACTACCTGGCCGACATCTACACCCTCTCCACCAGCCTGGCGGGCCTGCCCGGCATGAGCGTGCCGGCCGGCTTTGGCGCCGGCGGCATGCCGGTGGGGCTGCAACTGGTGGGCAACTACTTCCAGGAAGGCGCGCTGCTGCAGACCGCCCACGCTTTCCAGCAGGCCACCGACTGGCACACCCGCGCTCCGCAAGGCTACTGACATGAGTTCCAGCAAAACCCTTCTGGTGCAAGGCTACGAGGTCGTCATCGGCTTCGAGACGCACGCGCAACTCTCCACGCAGTCCAAGATCTTCAGCCGCGCTCCGGTGGCCTTCGGCGCCGAGCCGAACACGCAGGCCTGCGCGGTCGATCTCGCGCTGCCTGGCACCCTGCCGGTGATGAACCAGGCGGCGGTGGAAAAAGCCATTCGCCTCGGCCTCGCGCTGGGCTCGCACATCGCCGAGCAGAGCGTGTTCGCGCGCAAGAACTACTTCTACCCCGACCTGCCCAAGGGCTACCAGATCAGCCAGTTCGAGATTCCCGTGGTCCAGGGTGGCGAGGTGTCTTTCTTCCTCGGCGACGAGAAGAAGACGGTGCGCCTGGTGCGCGCGCACCTGGAGGAAGACGCGGGCAAATCGCTGCACGAAGACTTCGTGGGACAGAGCGGCATCGACCTCAACCGCGCCGGCACGCCGCTGCTGGAGATCGTGACCGAGCCCGACATCCGCTCCAGCGCCGAGGCCGTGGCCTATGCGAAGGAGCTGCACAAGATCGTCACCTGGATCGGCATCTGCGACGGCAACATGCAGGAAGGCTCGTTCCGCTGCGACGCCAACGTCTCGGTGCGCAAGCCCGGCGAGAAGCTGGGCACGCGCCGCGAGATCAAGAACCTGAACTCGTTCAAGTTCATGCAGCAGGCCATCGACTACGAGGTGCGCTGGCAGATCGAGCAGATCGAGGATGGCCTCGCGATCCAGCAGGCCACCGTGCTGTTCGACCCGGACACGGGCGAAACGCGCGCCATGCGGACCAAGGAAGACGCGGCCGACTACCGCTACTTTCCCGACCCCGACCTGCCGCCGCTGGTGATCGAACGCGACTGGGTCGAACAGGTGCGCGGCGAGATGCCCGAGCTGCCGCGCGCCATGGCCGAGCGACTGGTGCGCGACTACGGCCTGCCCGAGTACGACGCCACCACGCTCACGCAGAGCCCGGCGATGGCCGCGTATTTCGAGACCGCCGCCAAAGCCAGCGGCAGCCCGAAGCTGGTGAGCAACTGGGTCATGGGCGAGGTGTCGCGCCGGCTCAATGCGGAAGAAAAGGACATCGGCACCGCGCCGGTGGACGCTGCGCAACTCGCGGCGCTGGTTGGCCGCATCGCCGACGGCACGGTGTCGAACAACGCTGCCAAGCAGGTGATGGATGCCTTGTGGACGGGCGAGGGCAGCGAGGTCGACGCCGTCATCGAAGCCAGGGGGCTCAAGCAGATGAACGATTCCGGTGCGCTGGAAAAGATCATCGACGAGGTGATGGCCGCCAATGCCGATAACGTGGCCCAGTTCCGCGCCGGCAAGGAAAAGGCCTTCAACGCGCTGGTGGGCCAGGTGATGAAGGCCAGCAAGGGCAAGGCCAACCCGCAACAGGTCAACGACCTGCTGCGCCAGAAGCTGGGTTGATCAGCGCCCCGGCGGGCTGCCGGGGCGGGCGGCGCTGGCGGTGGTCCAGAGTTGCCGGAGCTTGGCCAGCTCCTCGTCGAAGCGGGCGTTGATGCGTTGTTTCTCCTGGGCCTGTTCGTCCAGGAAACGCTTCTGCACCAGCATCTGCTTCTCGTTGTCCTCGATCTTGCGCTTGAGCCAGTTGGGCGCCTTGCTCACGTCGCCCTGGTAGAACTCCATCTCGACGTCGATGTCCTTGCGCTGCGCCAACAAGGCCTGTTCACGCTTGTTCACGGCGCCAATCACTTCGTCGATCTGACTCAGCGCGTCGGCGCGCTCCTTGTCGTGCACACCCTGGTTGGGGTAGCGGATCATCAGCGCGCGCTCGCGGCGCCGCTCTTCCTGCACGCGGGCACGCTGCTCGTCTTCCAGGCGTCGCTGCGCCTCGAGCTTGGCGCGTTCGTCGGCGGTGTAGCTCGGCGGAACCACCTGGCGCACGATGCCGGTGTTGCCCCGCTTTTCCTGCTCACGGTCCAGGCATTCCACGATCGGACGGTCGGAGGTGATGCGCCGCCCTTTGCCGTCGACGCAGGTGTAGACGCCTTGCGCCTGTGCCCCGCTCCAGAACGTGGTGCAGAAAGCCAGCAGCGCGAAACGCACCGGGAGGAGGGATGGGGATGGGTTGTGTGGCATGGAATCGGATCGGAGGCTCAGGACACACCGTATCGCTGGCGGTAGGCCAGGACACGATCGCGGTGGGCATCCAGGGCACCACCGGTGTGCGCCGTCAGATACTGCAGCAAATCGGCCAGTGTCGCAATCGCACAAACACCGAGCCCGAGCTGCCGCTGCACGTACTGCACGGCGCTGTGATCGACATCGCGAACCTGGCCATCGGGACCCACTTCCGTGGCCTGCTCCTGGCGGTCCAGCGCGATGGCCACCGCATGGGGCACGGCGCCGGCCGCGCGGATGAGCGCGATCGATTCGCGTGCGGCCGTGCCGGCCGACATCACGTCGTCGACGATCAGCACGCGCCCCTTCAGCGGCGCACCCACCAGCGAACCGCCCTCGCCATGGTCCTTGGCTTCCTTGCGGTTGTAGGCAAAGGGCACGTTGCGGCCCAGCCGCGCGAGCTCCACGGACAGGGCCGCGCCCAGCGGAATGCCCTTGTAGGCGGGGCCGAAGATCATGTCGAATTCGATGCCGCTGGCCAGCAGGGCTTTTGCATAGAATTGCGCGAGCCGACCGAGCTTGGCACCGTCGTCGAACAGGCCCGCGTTGAAGAAATAGGGGCTCAGGCGACCGGCCTTGGTCTTGAATTCACCGAACTTCAGCACGCCCGAGTCCACGCAGAACTGCACGAATTCCTGCGCCAGCGCATCGGGGGCGACGGCCAATGCCGCGCCTGCTTGCAAACCCATGGGGACATCCTTGTTCAAACTGACCAGCCTCAACCTCAACGGCATCCGTTCCGCCACCACCAAGGGGCTGGAGAAATGGCTGTCCGCGCACCGGCCCGATTGTATTTGCGTGCAGGAAGTGAAAGCCCAGGCGCCTGATGTGAGCGGCCGCTTCGAGCAGATCGCCGGTCTGCAGGGCCATTTCCATTTCGCCGAGAAAAAGGGTTATTCGGGCACGGCGGTGTATACCCGCCACGAACCGAGCGAGGTGGTCACCGGCTTCTGCTGTCCGGAGTTCGACGCCGAGGGCCGTTGCACCGAACTGCGCTTCGACACGCCCCAGCGCAAGCTCTCCATCATCAGCGCCTACTTTCCCAGCGGTTCCTCGGGCCCCGAACGGCAGGAAGCCAAGTACCGTTTCCTCGATCAGTTCTTTCCCTACCTGCTGGCGCTCAAGGGCCAGCGCGAATTCATCCTGTGCGGCGACGTGAACATTGCGCACCAGAAGGAAGACCTGAAGAACTGGCGCAGCAACCAGAAGAACAGCGGCTTCTTGCCCGAGGAGCGCAGCTGGATGACCAAGCTGATCGAACAGGGTGGCCTGATCGACGTCTACCGTCGCCTGCAACCCGACACCACCGACACCTGCTACACGTGGTGGAGCAACCGGGGCCAGGCCTATGCCAACAACGTGGGATGGCGGCTGGACTACCACCTGGCCACGCCTGCCATGGCGGAGAAGGCGCGCAGCGAATCGATCTACAAGGGCGAGAAGTTCTCCGACCACGCGCCGATCACGATCGACTACGACTTCAAGCTGTAGGCCTCAACCCTTGCCCAGCGGAGGCCGACCGAACAGGCTCGATGCGTTGCTGATCGGACCCAGCTCGGCGGCGGCAGCCAGCAGCGTGGGCGCCAGTTCCAGCATGCGGGCTTGCGTCAGGCGGGTGCGAGGTCCGGCAATGCTCAGCACGCCGATGGCCTCCTTGCGCCGCAACACCGGCGCCGCCATGGCGGCCATGCCGGGCGCGAACACCTCGTCGATCATGGCGTAGCCGCGCACGCGCGCGGTGTGCAGGATGTCCAGCAGCTCCCTCACCGTCGTCGGTGCCTTGGGGCCATAGTCCTTGGGCAGGCCGAAGCCCTGGCGGCTCACCAGTTCGAGGGCGCGTTCGTCGCTCAGCGTCAGCAGCCAGGCGTAACCCGATGAGGTGCATGAGAGGCGCGCCTCGGCGCCCATGTCGGGGTCGTAGCGCAGGCCCACCTGGCGGGCGCCCTGCGACTTTGCCACCCAGGTGAGCCGGTCGTCGTCCACGATGGACAGGCGCGCGAGTTCGCCGGACTTCTGCGCCAGCCGCTCCACGATCGGCTCGGCGATGTCGACGATGCCCGCGTTGCTGAGGTAGCCCAGCCCGAGTGAGACCACCTTGGTGGTGAGCACGTAGTCGCCCTGTTTGCGGGCCTGCCGCACGTAGCCGCGCCGCTGCAGGTCGCCGAGCAGGCGGTGGCAGGCGCTCAAGGGCATGTCGAGGTCGGACGCCATCGAGGCCAGGGGCAGGCCGTCGGGGTGCGCAGCCAGGTGTTCGAGCAGGGTCAGTCCGCGGTCCAGTGCCAGGCTCATGGGTCAATATTTCATATCAAGGAATGAGTTTCCAATTGGGAAAGACTTTCCGCACGCAGAACAAGAATTCACGCCGATGGCCAACCTGATCCGGCGAGCCGCGATGAAAACACGGAGACAGCGGTTCGCGCAAGCCCCCCCGACCCGGCGTCTCCCCTCACAAGGACCCCTTTTCCCATGACCGGCACCGTCTACGTTCTCAACGGACCCAACCTGAACCTGCTCGGCGTGCGCGAGCCGCACCTGTATGGCAGCACCACCCTGGCTCAAGTGGAACAGCTGTGCCGCCGCGTCACGGCCGAACTGGGCCTGGCGTGCGAGTTCCGCCAGTCCAACCACGAAGGCGTGCTGGTGGACTGGGTGCAGGAGGCGCGGGAGAAAAGCGTCGGGGTGGTCATCAACCCGGCCGGCCTGTCGTTCCGCTCGATCCCGCTGCTGGACGCGCTCAAGACCCTGGACCAGCCGATCGCCGAGGTGCACATCACCAACATCCACCGGCGCGACCCGCTGTACCAGCACTCGCTCATTTCGCAGGGCGCCACCGGCGTCATCTGCGGCTTCGGCCCGTATGGCTACGAGATGGCGCTGCGCGCCGTGGCCCAGCGCCTGGCAGCGGCACCCGCCGCCTGATGCACCGCCACCACCCTTTCACCCAACCACACAGGAGACCTTCCGCATGACCACCTCACTCAACCGCCGCTCGGTGCTGTGCGCCGGCGCCTCACTGGCCGCCGCCGCAACCCTGCCGGCCTGGGCGCAGACGCCGCCCACCCTGCGCTTTGCCGCCGTGTTCTCCGACAAGGACATCCGCGCGGACATGATGAAGATGTTCGCCAAGGACATCGAATCCGACTTCAAGGTCGAGGTGTTCCTGAACTCGACGCTGTTCCGCCAGGGCACCGAGCTCGTGGCCCTGCAGCGCGACAACCTGGAGATGGGCAACATCGGCCCGCAGGACATCTCCAAGCAGATTCCCGCCTGGTCGCTGCTCACCTCGGCCTACCTGTTCCGCGACGCCAACCACCTCAACCAGTTCTTCGCCAGCGACATGGGCGTGCAGATGAAGAAGATGGTGGAGGACCAGTTGAAGGTGAAGATCCTGGGACCGACCTTCTTCGGCACGCGCCAGGTGGGCCTGAAGCCGAAGAAGAAGATCAACGTGCCGGCGGACCTGGCGGGCGTGAAGCTGCGCATGCCGCCCGGCGACAGCTGGCAGCTGCTGGGCCGCTCGATCGGTGCGAACCCGACCCCCATGGCCTACGCCGAGACCTACACCGGCCTGCAGACCGGCGCGATCGATGGCCAGGACAACCCGCTGCCCAACGTGCAGAACATGAAGTTCTTCGAGGTGATGTCGCAGATCGTCATGACCTCGCACCTGGTGGGCTACGACCTGCTCACCGTGAACATGAAAACCTGGCAAGGCATGGCGCCGGCGAAGCAGCAGGCCTTCCAGGCCGCGGCCGACAAGGCCATTGCCTGGAGCACGGCCGAGCACCTGAAGCGCGAGGCCGAACTGGCCGATGGCTTCAAGCGCCAGGGCCTGGAGGTGTACACGCCGAACGTGAGCGCCTTCCGCGAGCACGCGCAGAAGATCTACCTGGCGTCGGACGAAGCGAAAAGTTGGCCAGCCGGCATGCTGGACAAGATCAATTCGATGAAGTGAATCGATCCATGGTTGGCCATCTCGCGTCGTTTCTGCGCAGGTTCGCGAACGTGGTGGCCGCCGGCCTGCTGGCGGCCATCTTCGTGGCCTTCATCATCCAGATCGCGCTGCGCTACCTGTTCAACTGGCCGGTGGGCTGGACCACCGAGGTGTCGCTGGTGGCCTGGCTCTGGCTGGTGCTCTGGGGTGCTGCCTTCGTGCTGAAGGACCAGGAGGAGATTCGCATCGATTTCCTCTCGGCCAACCTCGGCACGCGCTGGCGCATCGGCATGGGCCTGGTGGGCTCGGCGTGCATGGTGGTTCTGTTCGGCATGCAGTTGCCTGCGGCCTATGCCTATGTGACTTTCATGAAGGTCGAGCGCAGTTCCTACCTGAACGCCGGCTTCGACGTCATCTTCTCGATCTACATCCTCTTCTCGGTGGCGCTCATCGTCCGGCATCTCTGGAACATCGGCCAGCTGCTGCGTGGCAGGCTGCCGGCCGAAGCCTCCCCCGAACAAAAAAGCTCTGCGCTGTGAACTTCACCAGTCCTTTCTCGCTGGCGCTGGGCGCCATCCTCGTGCTCAGCCTGCTGGGCGTGCCCGTGGGCCAGGCCATGATCGGCGGCTCCATCCTGTACCTGTACCTCAAGGGCATGGACATGGGGACCGCGGCGGAGCAACTGCTCAACGGCACCTACCAGAGTTTCCTGCTGCTGGCGATTCCGCTGTTCATCCTGGCCGCGACCATCATGAGTTCGGGCAGTGTCATGGACCGGCTCATGCGCTTCTGCAACGCGATCGTCGGCCGCTTCCCCGGCGGGCTGGCCCAGGTCAACGTGCTGCAGAGCATCGTGTTCGCCAGCATGTCGGGCTCGGCGCTGGCCGATGCGGCCGGCTCGGGCAAGCTCATGCAGGTCATGATGACCAAGGACGGCAAGTACACCGCGAGCTTTGCCGCCGCGCTGACCGCAGCGTCGTCCGTCATCGGCCCCATCCTGCCGCCGTCGATCCCGCTGGTGCTGTATGCCCTGGTGTCGGGCACCTCCATTGGCTACCTGTTCCTGGCCGGCATCCTGCCGGGGCTTCTGCTGGGCGTGGTGATGATGGTGCTGATCCACTACCTGGCCAAGCGCCGGAAATTCCCGGTCGAGCCGGCCGTGCCGCTTCGGGAGATGCCGCGCATCACGCGCGAAGCCTTTCCCGCGCTCATGCTGCCGGTGGTGCTGCTGGGTTGCCTCTACAGCGGCGTCACCACGCCGACCGAAGCTGCCGGTCTGGCGGCCGCCTACGCCTTGCTCATCTCGGTGCTGCTCTACCGCAGCATCGGCTGGCGCGACATCCACGATGCCCTCATGAGCAGCGCGCGCATCAGCGTGTCCATCGGCATCCTGATTGCCGGCGCGCTGGTCTTCAACTACGTGATCACGGTCGAGAACATCCCGGCCAGCCTGAGCAACCTGCTGGCCACCTTCAACCTGTCGCCGCTGGGCTTCCTGCTGCTGGTCAACCTGCTGCTGCTGGGGCTGGGCTGCTTTCTCGAAGGCTCCACCATCATCCTGGTGATCCTGCCGGTGCTGCTGCCCACGGCGACCGCGCTGGGCGTCGACCCAGTGCACTTCGGCCTCGTGGCCGTGCTCAACATCATGATCGGCCTGGTCACGCCGCCCTATGGCCTGCTGCTGTTCATGATGACCAAGATCGCCAACGTCTCCCTCACCGCGCTCGTGGTCGAGATGGTGCCCTTCCTCGGCATCATGATCGGCACGCTGGTCGTCGTCACGCTGTGGCCCGACATGGTGTTGTTCATCCCCAGGCTGGCGGGTTACTCCGGCTAGGCGGGTGCACTCAGCGGTACTGCGCCGCCGAGATGAATTCCTTGAAGGTCTCGCACCACACCACCACGGTGTTGAACGCTGCCGGGTCCGCGCCAGCAGGCAGTGCGACGACGAAGTTCTCGAAGGTCTTCACATCGCCCACGCGCAGCATCTGCGCCTTGAGCGGCAGGAACTCGGCCTCGGTCTGCACAAAGCGGGGCGAGAGGTAGAGCTTGTAGTCCGGCCCCGGGGCCAGGCGTCCGTTGAGCGAGATCGCCTCCGGACCGACGGACACCGTGCCCTCACCCCAGTGCAGTGCATCGCTGCCGGCGAGGTCCCGGCGAAACTGGCCGGTGAAGCGCGCCTGGGCCGCGAGGGCGCTGACCTCGCTCGTCTCGGGTGCGGGCGGCGCGATCAGGATGGGCAGGAAGTAGATGCCGGCGGCAAACCCCAGCACGGCCACCAGGCCGTGCGAGGCGAGCAGGAGCAGGGTTCTTTTCATGTGCGGGTTGTACACCAGGTCCACCTAGAATGGCGCGTTTCATCGGGCCCCCCATGCTGCGCTACCTCACCGTCCCCGTCACCGCCTTTGCCCAGAACTGCTCGCTCGTGTGGTGCGACGAGACCATGGACGCCGCCGTGATCGACCCCGGTGGCGAACTCGATCGCCTGCTGGCCGAAGTGAAACGCCTGGGCCTGAAACTCAAGGCCATCTGGCAGACGCATGCGCACATCGACCATGCCGGCGGCACGGCCGAACTGGCGCGGCGCCTGGACCTGCCCATCATCGGCCCGCACCCGGGCGATCAGTTCTGGATCACCGGCCTGCCGCAGCAGGGTGCGATGTTCGGCTTTCCACCGGCCGAGGCGTTCACGCCCACGCGCTGGCTGGCCGATGGCGACACGGTGCAGATCGGGCGCTGCACGCTCGACGTGCGCCACTGTCCGGGCCACACACCGGGCCATGTGGTGTTCCATTCGCGGGAGGCCAAGCGCGCCTTCGTGGGCGATGTGCTGTTTGCCGGCAGCATCGGCCGCACCGATTTTCCGCAGGGCAACCATCAGCAACTGCTCGACAGCATCAAGGGCCGCCTGTGGCCCATGGGCGATGACACGGTGTTCATTCCGGGCCATGGGCCGGAGAGCACGTTTGGCGATGAACGAAAAAGCAATCCCTATGTAAGGGATTGAGCCCCGGCGCAGGATCTCAGCTCTTGCGAGCCTGCTCGTACAAGCCCTGCACGCGCGGCACGTTGGCCTCGAGCTCGCGAATGCGGTCGGGACCGCTGGGGTGGGTGGAGAGGAAGCTCGCGTTCGAGCCGCCGCTGTTGGCCGCCATCTTCTGCCACAACGTCACACTGGCGCGCGGCTGGTAGCCGGAGCGGGCCGCGAGCTCCAGGCCCACCAGGTCGGCCTCGGTTT
>VFQQ010004884.1_pt1 | contig 11478 bp, 9 predicted proteins | sample 3512341 | NCBI WGS metagenome assembly VFQQ01 (sample SAMN10412373, study PRJNA504923) | tailings metagenome | isolation source: Relicate 2 Philex TSF1 revegetated site | place: Philippines: Tuba, Benguet | collected 2017-08-29 | reverse complement strand
GCCATTCGGGCGAGCCTCGCCGATCCGGCCATCATGACGAGGGCGGAGTTTCCGGTCCCTGGTCACGATGGTGATCCGAGACCGAACGAGGGATCGCCCTGCGCGATCTCCAGGACCGTCTGTCGAAGGACTGCGGCGAACTCGTTGGTCGTCGAACTGCTTGACTTGTGGGCCGGCAAGACGACCCGTCCCACGATGCTTTCCGCTGGCTTCAACGGCACGAACTGAAATGACGTGGGGTTGGCGACTGCCAGGATGCTGAGTTTGTCGAGCAACGCGATGCCGCTCGCCCGCTGCACCAGCGCGCAGGCGACACTCGATTGCGACACCTCGATCGCGGGACGCAATGACATGTCGCGCCGCTCGAACAGACGGTGCGCCAGCTCCCCGAGCGGCAGGTGGGGATGCAGGCAGATCAGCCGCTCGTCCACGAGTTCCTCGACCTGAAGGAACGCCCGTCGCGCAAGGGCATGTCCACGTCTCAGCACGCATCCGAACGGTGACGTGCACAGGTCGTGGATTTCGATCCCCGAGACCGGGATCGCCTCGATCAGCAGTCCGATATCGGCCCTCGACTGCGCAACCCGCTGGCCGACTTCGCGGGCGGTGACCACGTCAATTGCGAACTCGATGTCGGGCTTTCGCTGCTGGAACAGCGCGACCGCGCGCGGGACGATGGAATTGGCGAACGCAGCGATCGACGCGATGCGCAAGGCACCGCTGCGTCCTTCTTTCAGATCCCTTGCCCGGCGGCCGACAGCCTCGGCCGACGTCAGGGCCTGGACGATGTCGGCATACAGGAGTTCGGCTTCTCGGGTGGGATACAGGCGCTGCCGCTCCCTGCGAAACAGCCCGATCCCGAGGCGACTCTCGATCTGCGCAAGCGTGCGGCTGACCGCCGGCTGCGACACGTGCAGGGCCAGGGCGGCTGCCGTCACGCTGCCCTTCTCGATGACCGATCGCAGGACGGCCAGTTCCCTGAGATCCAGGTTCATAATTCCACAGCATGAAATCAGTCGCTCTTAGTATTGGCGCTCATGAGATCGGCCCGTCAACATCGCCGCGGGCACCCTGCTGGAACCGGCCTCATGAAAATCACCGAGATCCGCGGACATCATGTCGGGTTCGTGCCATCGCCGCCCATCGGCAATGCGAGCCGCATGATCCGCCGGCGGGAGTTTCTGCTGCTGGAGGTGATCACCGACTCGGGCAGGCGCGGCTGGGGCGAAGTGTTCTCGTCGCCTGATGCCGCCGCGGCCATTGTCCGCACGCGGTATGCCCCCATGCTACTGGGCCAATCACCCCAGACGTTCCGGGCCTTGTGGGAGCGGATGGCCGCAACCGTTGGCTATGACCGGCGTGGCCCGGCCATGATGGCCATCTCCGCGGTCGATATGGCGCTGTGCGATCTGGCGGCGCAGGAGCGGGAGACAAGTGTGGCAGCCATGCTGGGCGGAGGGTTGCGGGAGCGCGTGTTCTCCTACGCAAGCGGCCCGTTCATCGTCGAGGGCAGCGCACCCTATGGCCACTATGCAGCGGAGGTCGACCAGTGCCTGAAGCTGGGGTTCAGGGCGATCAAGCCGCGCGCGGGCGTCAGTCCCGATGCCGACGGCCGCATGCTGGCGGCCATGCGTGCGCAGGTCGGGGCCGATGTCGGTCTGATGGTGGACATCAACCAGGCCTATACGGCGCGCGCCGCGATCGCGTCTGCGCGGCAGATGGAGCTGTCGGGCCTGCTTTGGATCGAAGAGCCGGTCGAGCCCGAGGACATCGGTGGTTATGTCGCCGTCTCATCGGCGGTGTCGACCTCGGTTGCCGGCGGCGAAGCGCTGGGTAGCGCCGCCGCGTTCCGGGACTTTCTGGTCGCCGGTGCGATGTCCGTTCTTCAGCCCGACCTGACCGTCTGTGGTGGCTACACCGGGTTCCTGCGCATCGCGGCGCTGGCGGCCGCGTTCGACGTGCCGATCATGCCGCATGTGTTCGGGACGATCGTCAACCACCAGGCGGCCCTGCAGGTCGCGGCGCTCCTCCCCCCGCGCCGCGGCGGCGGCCCCTCTTCCTATCCCTATGTCGAGGTCGACGTTTCCAACAATCCGCTCCTGGCGCTGCAGGGGCAGGTCCGCCCCCACGCGGACGGCACGCTCGATGTCCCCGGCCTGCCGGGCACGGGCCTTGTGCTCGACGCCGACCAGCTCGCGCCGTGGCGGCACGACACCTGGATCGCATGCTGACAAGTCCAAAGAAGAACGCCCGGGAGGTTCCTGCCATGCTGTTGTCGCGACGCTCGCTCACCCTTGGAATGCTCGCCGCAGGTGCCATCAGGAGCCGACCTGCCCTCGCTGCGGATTGGCCGGAACGCCCGGTGACGATCGTCGTGCCCTTCCCGGCAGGCGGCAGCAACGATGTGGTCGCACGACTCTTTGCCGAGCGTTACGCTGACGTCCTCAAGCGCGCCTTCGTGGTCGAGAACAGACCCGGCGCCAACGGCAACATCGCAGCGGCCTCGGTCGCCAAGGCCACGCCGGATGGCTACACGTTCCTGCTCTCCGGCAACGGCCAGAACGCGATGAACCACTCGCTCTATCCCCGCATGCCGTACGACTCGACCAGGGATTTCGCGCACATCTGCCTGCTGGCTTCGACGCCGAATGCCATCATCACCCCGGCCGGCTCGCCGCTCTCAAGCCTCGGCGAACTGGTGCGCCAGGCCAGGGAGAACCGCGAGGGTCTCGCATTCGCGAGCCCGGGCGTTGGCAGTTCGGGGCATTTGTCGCTGGCCATGCTTGAGAACACGGCGCGGTTCAAGACGCGACACCTGCCCTACAGGGGGGCAGCGCCACTGGTCACGGACGTCCTGGGCGGACATGCGCCGGTGGGCATCGTCAATCTCGACATTCCCCTCGCCCACGTGCGGGCAGGCCGCCTGCGCGTCCTGGCCGTCACCAGCGCCAATCGCAGCGCGCTCTATCCGGATGCGCCGACGATCGCGGAATCGGGTTTCCCGGGCTTCGAGGCCGTCGGCTGGTTCGGGCTGTCAGCGCCAGCAGGGACCCCCACCGAGATCATCGAAACGATGAACCGGCTCGCCAACCAGTTCCTGGTCGAAGACGCCATGAAGCAGCGGTTCGCCGCTGGCGGCTATCTGCCGGGCGGCGGAAGCCCGGCGAGCTACGCGGCGTTCATCGCGCGGGAGATCGACAAATGGGCTGCCGTGGTGAGGACCAGCGGCATTTCGGTGGAGTAGCCCGGCAGATGCGCGCACTCTCGCCTCGGCCTCTTGGCGCTGATCCGAAGCCATGCGCTGGATCGCCGGACGGCAGAACTCCAGGTCGCGCATCACACCAGGGCTGGCTTCCTGCACACGCTTGAGGTCGGGAAAGCCGTCAGAGCTGTCGCCGGCTTCGTCGCTGTCGCTTGAGCAGTCGCCGGGCATGGTCGGACCGGATCGATGCCTGCGCTCAATCACTCCGGCTGCGTAGCGCCGCACGCGTGTGGTGCGCTGTTTCGATGTCGCTTGCTCCGGGCCGCGTCCGTTCTGCCGACGTCAACTCCGCGCCCGTATTGCGGACGTATCGCGCCGCTTCAGAAGCGGACCTTGCAGGCTTCAGACGGCATCCCTGCGCCACCCCAATCACTGCCGCTTCTGATGGTCAGCAAAGCGACGGTCTTGCGCGCCAGGCTGCCGCAGGTGTGCCGGGACTGCGCCCCCGTCGATCTGGCGCTTTGATGGCGCCTCCCAGCCTGTTCGCCTGGCTGTCGCCATCAGGCAGCCTGCTCGGCCGCCTGCTGTAACTTGCTGCCGGCGACCTCGCGGAAGTCGGGCAATGGCGCCAGCCAGCGGCGCGACAGTGCCTCGGTCCGGGTCGACCAGGCGAAATCATCGCGGCCATAGACGCGCCAGAAGATCTGATCCGAAAGCTCGAGCAGCGCGAAGGCCCCCGCCGGCTCGCCGGAGGTGGTGAAGGTCTCGGTCAGCGACTGAAGCGTGATGTGGGCGATGCCGTCGACCATGGTCAACGTGTTCCAGTGGACGTGACCGGAGATCCAGACGACTGGTACGCGCGCGGCACGGAGCACGGCGCGGATGCGATCCGCGGTGGGATAGGTGGAGAACCGCTCATTGTTCTGGAACCAGTAGTTCCCGGCCTGCGAATGGCCCGACACGGGCACGTGGCTGACAATGGCGAGCGGCCGGTCGGCGCTGGCAATCGTGGCGGCGAGCCAGGCGAGATCGGTCTCCTGCAGGGCGAAGCCGGAGGGCCGGTGAAGCTTCGCGTCGGCCCGCCAGACGACCAGCCGCCACTCACCGATGTCGACGACCTCGTGGTGCGCGCCGCGACCCAGGATCGCATCGTTGTCGGCCACGTCGAGGTGGTCGCGATCATGATTGCCGTCGAGATGGAAACGCGGCGGCGCGATCGAGGCAAAGGCCTCTGCCACGTCGCGCTCCAGCTCGAGGTCGCTGTCGCGCGCCTCGTCGGAAATGCGATCGCCGAGATCCAGCACGGCGTCGGGCTTCGCCTCCGCGACGAAGCGGCGGAACTCTTCCATCAGTCCCAGCGCGGCCGGGCCAGCCTTGGAGAAGGACGGCTTGCCGTGGTGGATGTCTGTGACGATGCAGAGGCGCGTGGCGCGAGACATGGCGGTTGTCGCTCGGTCAGGTCTAACGGATCAAAATGCTGCCCGCCCCGGCGAGCCGGGACGGGCCGATGGCGAAGACGCGCTCAACTGGCGCGGCGCGGCAGCAGCGGCTGCACCGCGGCGCCCATCGCCGCGAGCGCCTCGTCGGCACCCTTCGACTTGTTGACCACCGACTGCAGGTGATCGTTGATGACGTCGGTAATGCGGAGCGCATTCTGGCCGGGGAAGGCATACCAGCCGTTGATCACGTCCTGCTGGCGGATGGCGACCAGGTGGTTCGGGTTGTCGCGATAGAATTTGCCGAGCATTTCCTCGCGCTGCGCCGGAATGGTCGTGCCAGGCATGTAGCCGGTGGCGTTGACCATGGCGGTCGCGCCGACCGGGCCGGTGGCGTATTTGATGAACTTCCATGCCGCTTCCTGCTTGGCGCGATCGCGGGTGAACATCATGGCGACATTGCCGCCGGCCGGCAGGCGCGGATTGGCGGCCGACAGCGGGAAGCGGCCGCAGACCAGCTTGAAGCGCCCGCCGATCTCGCGGTTGTAGCGCCCGAGCTGGGCGGTCGACTGCATGGAGATCCCGAGCCGGCCGGAGAAGAAGTCCTGGAAGGCCGTGTCGGGCCGCATGTCCGCCATCTTGCCCTCATCGACCATTCTGCGCAGCACGCGGATGGCCTTCTGGCCGGGCTCGTCGGAGAAGGCGACGCGCGTCTCCTCGGCGTTCAGCATGGTTCCGCCATGCGACATGACCAGCGCCTGCCAGGCCCAGTTGCCGGTGATCGTCCAGTCGTAGAACAGGCCGTTGCGGTTCTGGGCCGGAGCGGAGATCGCCGCGGCGAGGCGGATGACCTCGTCCCAGCTTGTCGGCAGCTTGTCGGGGTCGCCGCCGGCGGCCTTCAGGAGATCGACGTTGTAGTAGAGGATCGGCGTCGACATGGCGAAGCCGATGCCGGTCTGCTTCGTGCCGGTCTGGCCGAGCGACAGCAGGGTCGGCGAGAAGCCGAGCGAGGCGGTCTCGGGATCGGCGTCCATGAACGGCTTCAGGTCGACGGGGATGCGGCGCTCGTCGAGCGTGCGCTGGCGGTTGAGGCCGTGGAAGGCAACGTCCGGCAGCGTGCTGGTGACGACATCGCGCAGGTGGCGCTGGAGGATTTCCTCATAGCCGACTTCCGGAGCCCGCAACGTGATCCTGATGGCCGGGTTGGCTCTCTGGAAGTCGGCGGCGATCTTCTCCATCAGATCCTTGAACAGGACGGGGATCGAGTACTGGACCTGCAGCTCGACGGGCGTCGACTGCGCCCTGAGATAGGAGGGCAGCGCGATGGTGGCGGCGGCGCTCGCAAGGAAGGTGCGACGGGTCGTCATGATGGGGCTCCGGGTGTCGTTCGTTCGAGGGACTGCACTCATTTGACGGCGGTCATGGTGACCCCGTCGATGAACCAGCGCTGGGCGGCGAGGAAGGCGATGACGAGAGGCGCGGTGATCGCCGTTGCGGCCGCCATGAGCGGGCCGTAGTTGGTGCCGGCCTCGGCGTTGGCGAAAAACACGACGCCGAGCGGCGGAGTCGCGAGGTGCTCGGACTGGACGACGATCAGCGGCCAGAAGAACTCGTTCCAGTTCCACACCAGCGACAGCACGCCAAAGGCGATCACCGCAGGCATGGCGGTCGGCATCATGATGCGCCAGACGATGGCGAACTCGCCGAGGCCGTCGAGCCGCGCGGCATTGATGAGATCGTCCGGGACGGTCAGGAAAAACTGGCGCATCAGGAAGATGCCGAAGACCGAGATGGTCGAGGGCAGGATGATGGCGGCGTAGCTGTTCAGGAGCCCAAGCTGCCAGAGCAGGATGTAGAGCGGGATGGCGGTGACCTGCGGCGGGATGAGCAGGCCGAGCAGCACCAGCAGGAACACCGTTTCCTTGCCGCGCCAGCGCAGCTTCGCCAGCGCGTAGGCGCAGGGCAGCGCGGTCAGCAGCTGGCAAGCGAAGATCGCGCCGGTGACGAAGAAGCCGTTCAGGATGTAGCGGGCGAGAGGCTGCTTGGTGAAGGCGTCTGCGTAGTTCTGCCAGGCGTGCCATTCGCGCGGCAGTAGCGTGAACTCGGGTGCGAAGATCTCGCCAGACGGCTTCAGGCTCACCGAAATCATGATGACGAACGGTGCCAGCATCAGGACGGCGCCAAGACCGAGAACCGCATGTCGGAAGAGCTGGAAGCCGAGACCGGTCGAGGCGATGGAGCGGGTACGCATGGTCGTCCTCAGCCGTAATGGGTGTTCTTGTCCTGCAGGCGCACCTGGATGACGGTGACCAGCAGGACGAAGCCGAGGAAGACGACGGTGAGCGCCGCCGCATAGGCCGAGCGGAGGAACGAGAAACCCTCCTGGTACATCTGGAACAGCAGCACGTTGGTGGCCTTGTTGGGCCCGCCGTCGGTCAGCACCTGCACCGTGTCGAAGACCTGGAATGCGCGGATCGCCGTGATCGTCACAACGAACAGCATGGCGGGGCCGAGCATCGGCCAGGTCACCCGCCTGAACCGTTCGAAGGCGCCGTCCGCCCCGTCGACGGCGGCCGCCTCGTAAAGGTCCCTCGGGATCGCCTTCAGGCCGGCAATGAACAACACCATCGACAGGCCGACGGCCTGCCAGATGCCGATGACGCCGAGGGCGTAGAGCGCCGTGTCCGGGTTCTTGAGCCAGTCGGTGGTGGGGATGCCGACGAAGGCAAGCGTGCGGTTGATGGCACCAACCGTGGGGTGGAATGCAAACTGGAACACCAGCGCCATGGCGAGCAGGGTCGAGACCACCGGCAGGAAGAAGGCGGCACGATAGAAGCCGCGCAGGCTCGTTCCTGCCTCGATCAGGATGGCCGCGCCGAGGCCAAGGAACACCGACAGCGGCACGACGAAAGCGACATAGGCGAGCGTGTTCCGCAGCGTCTTCCAGAATACGGCGTCGCCGACCATCTCGCGGTAGTTGTCGAGACCGGCCCAGCCGATCTCGGGCATGCCGAAGGTCCAGTCGGTGAACGAGAGCAGGAACACCGCTACCGTCGGGCCGAGCAGCATGATCCAGATCAGCGCAAAGGCAGGTCCCGCCAGAACCCAGGCGGCGAGTTGCTCGGCTGTCTCGCCGGCCCGAGCCTTGCGAGCGACGGCGGACGGCCACCGGCCGGATAGCGCGAGGTCAGACATTCGCGGTCTCGCCGCGGGCAGGTTGCGGGGCACCGGTCCCGGTGGAACGCGACGTCAGCCGCCGGCCATCCTTGCCGAACACCAGCACGCGCTGCGACTGCGTCACGAGCGACACGGGGGTGCCGATCCGCATGCGCGCCCCGGCCGCCGGCTCGACGCGTGCCACGAGCGGCCTCGTCAGCGGCTTGGCGATCACGTGGACGAGCGTCTCCGCGCCGAGCATTTCGACATGGCGGATGGTGCCTTCGATGGCGATGTCGCCGGTCGTTGCGGGGCCGCCGATCATCAGGGCCTCGGGGCGGATCGCGACGGTGACCTCGGCGCCGGGCTGGCCTATGACCGGCACGGGCCAGGGCAGTCCCAGCACCTCGATGCGTCCGTCTGCGCCAATGCGGGCGGGCAGCGTGTTGATCTCCGGCGTGCCGATGAAGGTGGCGACCGCCAGATCCTGCGGGTCGTCGTAGATCACCTGTGGCGGCGCGACCTGCAGCAGATGGCCGCCCAGCATCACCGCTACCCGGTCCGACATGGTCATGGCCTCGGCCTGGTCATGGGTCACGTAGACGAAAGTGGAGCCGAGGCTGCGGTGGAGCTCGGAGATTTCCGTGCGGGCCTGCACGCGCATCTTGGCGTCGAGGTTCGACAGCGGCTCGTCCATGAGGAAGGCCTTGGGCCGCCTCACCATGGCGCGGGCGAGCGCCACGCGCTGGCGCTGACCGCCGGAGAGCTGGGCGGGTTTGCGGGCGAGCAAATGGCCGATGCCGAGGCCGTCGGCGACTGCCTTCACGTCGGCCTCGATGCCCGCGCGCGCCGTTCGCGCACCCGGCGTGAACCTGCCCGCCAGCGGCAGACGCTGGATCATCGACAGGCGCCGCATTTCCAGCGGCAGCGCGATGTTCTCGGCGACCGTCATGTGCGGGTAGAGCGCATAGGACTGGAACACCATGGCGACGTCGCGCGCCTTGGGTGGCAGATCGTCGACCATGGTCGAGCCGATGAAGACGTCGCCGGCATCCTGCGTCTCGAGGCCGGCGATGATCCGCAGCAGCGTGGTCTTGCCGCAGCCGGAGGGGCCGACCAGCGTGAGAAACTCTCCGTCGGCGATATCGAGCGAGACGTCGTGCAGGACCGGGGTGTCCCGGAATGCCTTGCGAATGGTCCGCAGCGAGATGCCGGCCATGATGCCTCGTCCGACGACGCCTGGATGGCGACATTACTTGTCGCCTTTAAGCCGACAAGTTAACGGACGTATGACGGTCGGCACGCTTTTGCTGCGCCGCGGCAGTTGCGGGTCAGAGCGTATCGATGCGGACGACGAGACTGCCGCTCGGAATGACCGCATTGCCGTAGAGGAGCGGCCGTCCGTCGGCATCGCTGTCGACATACATCATGACCAGCACCGGGGCGTCGAGCGGAATTGCGAGGGCTTCCGCCTCGCGCGGGCGAGGCATGCGGCAGTCTACCCAGGTCGAGGCGCGGAAGAAGCTGTCAACGCCGAACTCGGCCAGCGCTTCCGTGAAACTGCCCGTCCGGGCGACCGCGACATCAATCCCGCGAAACCGATCCTGCTCGAAGATGTGGTAGCTGTAGATCAGCAGGGACGGCGTGGCACCGCGGACGGTTTCCACCATCAGGATGGGCGTGCCCTCGTCGAGGCCGAGCATGCCGGCGATGGCCGACGTCGCCGGCCTTTCGCTGGCGCCGAGAAGCCGGCCCGAAGGGACCGCATTCATCTGGCGCTCGATCTCGCTCCATTTGGAATCGCGTGTGATCCGGTACTCGGGCGGCCGGTCCTCGACGAAAACGCCGCGGCCGCGACGGGCCCGTACCAGACCGAGGATGGCGAGGTTGGCGAGCGCGGTGCGGACGGTATGGCGGTTGACGGCAAACCGCTCGGCGAGATCATTCTCCGATGGCAGTTGGTCGCCCGGACCGATCAGGCCCGAACGGATCTCGGCCTCCAGTTCGGACTGGATGAGCCGCCAGATCGGAAATCGGTTCTTCGCCATCGGGATCGCGCCAGCCAGATTCGGTTGATTGTCGACGATCACAACTCCGCGGGGCAATGCCTACCGACGCTCGCACCAAGCAGGCCTGCTCCAACATACCTGTTGCGCCGAAGCGAAGGTGGCGGGCAGTCGCCGACGAAAGCAGGCGCGTCCACCGACCCTCGCCAGATCAGCAAGGGATCGGGGTGCAGTTCCCTGGATTCCAGGGCTGCCGCTAACGTCACCCTCTCGTCACAAAAGGTGTCGACACATCGCGCAGGCCGGAGCATGAGCCACATGGACTATTTCAAGCGCTTCAACTTCCTCTTCGCGACGCCCGCCTTCGACGAGGAGGACCTCGAAGGCCAGCGCTTCCATCAGATCGTCGGCGAGATCGAGCGGTCCGGCTTTGAGGTCGTCAGGGCGCCGAAGCTGGAGGATGCGGAGATCGCGGTGCAGACCGATGCCGCCATCGGCTGCATGGTGGTCGACTGGGGCAAGAAGGGGCTCGAGGGCCGCAATGCCGCGCTGATCAACCTGATGCGCCGGCGCGGCCTCGACTTCCCGATCATCCTTCTGATCCGCCGCAAGCGCTTCGAGGACCTGCCCGTCGAGGTGCTCGATTTCATCGACGGCTACGTCTTCCTCTCCGAGGAGACGCCGGCCTTCATCGCGAAGAACCTGATCAGCCGGCTGAAGCAATATGCCGAGACGCTGAAGACGCCGTTCTTCGGCCAACTCGTCGACTATGCCGAGGAGGGCAACCAGCTGTGGACCTGCCCGGGCCACAACGGCGGCGTGTTCTACAGCCGCAGCCCGATCGGCCGGGTGTTCATGGAGCATCTCGGCGAAGCCGTGTTCCGCGACGACCTCGACAATTCCGTGCTCGATCTCGGCGACCTCCTGACCCACGAGGGCCCTGCGCTCCAGGCGCAGAAGGAAGCGGCCAAGATCTTCGGCGCGGAGAAGACCTACTTCGTGCTGAACGGCACCTCGTCCTCGAACAAGATCGCGCTCGGCGCGCTGGTGACCGACGGCGACCTCGTCCTGTTCGACCGCAACAACCACAAGGCCGCCCATCACGGCGCGCTGATGATCGCCGGCGGCATCCCCGTCTACATCCCCACCGTGCGCAATGCCTGGGGGCTGATCGGCCCCATGTGCCACGACGCCTTCGACGAGGACACGCTGCGCGAGCGCATCCGCACCCACCCGCTGGTCAAGGACCCGGAGGCCTGGAAGCGGCCGCGGCCGTTCCGCGTGGCGGTCGTCGAGCAGTGCACCTATGACGGCACGATCCACAATGCCGAAATGATCCTCAAGCGCATCGGGCATCTCTGCGAATACATCCTGTTCGACGAGGCCTGGGCGGGCTTCATGAAGTTCCACCCGCTCTATGCCGGCCGCTTCGCCATGGGCCTCGGCGAGCTCGGGCCTGATGCGCCGGGCATCATCGCCACGCAGTCCACGCACAAGCAGCTGGCGAGCTTCTCCCAGGCCTCGCAGATCCACATCAAGGACCGGCACATCAAGGGCCAGAAGCGGCGCGTCGAGCATCGCCGCTTCAACGAGAGCTTCATGCAGCACGCCTCGACCTCGCCCTTCTATCCGCTGTTCGCCTCGCTCGATGTCGGCGCGCAGATGATGAAGGGCCGCT
>VFQQ010004883.1_pt1 | contig 11479 bp, 8 predicted proteins | sample 3512341 | NCBI WGS metagenome assembly VFQQ01 (sample SAMN10412373, study PRJNA504923) | tailings metagenome | isolation source: Relicate 2 Philex TSF1 revegetated site | place: Philippines: Tuba, Benguet | collected 2017-08-29 | reverse complement strand
GCTGTCCCGTCGCCGCCCGGTCCGGGATGCAACGGCACAAGCCTAAGGTCTCGCCATACCGGAATCTGAACTCCGGTCCGGAAGCGCCAAGGCGGCGAGCTGCTGGCCCACGCCTAGTCTGTTGACGCTTCCCCCGCTCGGTCTTCTGCAAGACGGCGGACGGCTACTCCCCAAAGGGTGCGGGGGATGGTGTAGCGCGGATAGACCGGACTGCCAAGCGGCAGCATGCATACGGCCATAGTCCTACTGCGGGAAATATTTTAATAAAAACAATCTGGAGTATTTGTTTCTCAAAGAACAAAGAATAAACTGAACAGCATGGTCGCACGTTGCCGCACGGTCGCATTTCAGGGCATCGAGGTGATGCCGGTCGAAGCGCAGGTGCAGCTGTCGAACGGCCTGCCGGCCTTTGCCGTGGTTGGCCTGGCCGACAAGGCGGTGGGTGAGAGCCGCGAACGCGTGCGCGGCGCGCTCGGCGCCATCGGGCTGGCGCTGCCACCCAAGCGCATCACCGTCAATCTCGCGCCGGCCGACCTGCCCAAGGAAGGCAGCCATTACGATCTGCCGATTGCGCTGGCTTTGCTGGCTGCGATGGGCGTGCTGCCGCCCGATGCGCTGGATGGATATCTCGCACTTGGCGAACTCGGTCTTGATGGCGCGGTCGGTCCCGTCACCGGCATTCTCCCCGCCGCACTCTCGGCGCATGCGCAGGATCGCGGCCTGATCTGTCCCCAGGCGCAAGGCAGCGAGGCGGCCTGGGCCGGCGATGCCGAACGCGTGCTGGCGACGCCCTCGCTGCTGGCCCTGATCAATCATTTCAAGGGCAGCCAGGTGCTACCGCATCCACGCCCCGGCATCGCCGAGGAAGATGGCGCCGTACTGCCCGATCTGCGCGACATCAAGGGTCAGGAAAGCGCCAAGCGTGCGCTCGAAGTCGCCGCTGCCGGGTCGCATAATCTTTTGCTGATCGGACCGCCGGGGGCCGGCAAATCGATGCTGGCGCAGCGCCTGCCCGGCATCCTGCCGCCGCTGGACTCGGCCGAGATTCTCGAAGTCAGCATGATCGCCTCGCTGGCCGGGCAGTTGCCGGATGGCAAGCTTACACGCCGGCGTCCGTTTCGCGCGCCGCATCATTCGGCCTCGATGGCGGCCCTCGTCGGCGGCGGTTTGCGGGTGAAGCCGGGCGAAGTCAGCCTCGCGCATCTCGGCGTGCTGTTCCTCGATGAACTGCCGGAATTCAATCGCCAGACACTCGACTCCTTACGCCAGCCGCTCGAAACCGGCGAATGCATGGTGGCGCGCGCCAATGCGCATGTCAGCTATCCTGCCCGCGTGCAGCTCGTCGCCGCGATGAATCCCTGCCGCTGCGGCCATCTCAGCGATCCAACGCAGGCCTGCAGCCGCGCACCGAAATGCGGCGCCGATTACCAGGCGCGCCTGTCCGGTCCGCTGCTCGACCGCATCGATCTGACGCTGGAAGTGCCGGCGGTGAGTCCCGACGATCTGTCTGCACCGCCGCCGAGCGAAGATTCAGCTGCCGTGGCCGCCCGCGTAGCGCAGGCGCGCGAGATCCAGCGCGACCGTTACGCGCGCACCGGCAGCGGTGGTTTGTCGAAAGACGGCCGCAACGTGATCCGCACCAATGCCCAGGCCGATGGCCAGCTGCTGGAACGGATCGCGGCGCCCGACGATGCCGGGCGCAATCTCCTCACCGAAGCCGCCAAGGCGATGCATCTGACGGCGCGCGGGTATCACCGCGTGCTGCGCGTGGCGCGCACGCTGGCCGACCTGGAGGGCAGCGACAGCGTGCGCCGCATGCATGTGGCGGAAGCGCTGAGCTACCGCCGGCTGGGGTTTGTAAGGTAGAAAAAGGGCGCCGTTTCCGGCGCCCTTGCGACGAGTAAAATTGCTCCGATCAGGCGGCGATCAGCGCCAGGTTTTCACCCGGCAGTGCGGTAACACCAACGCGCACCAGAAGATCCAGGTTCAGCAGAGAGACCATCCGATCCGGACGTGCCAGTAGAGCAGTCAGGAAAGCATGCTCTTCCGCCATGCCGGTCTCCGGCACCGGCTGCAGCTCACCGTCAGACGCAGACAGGATATCCGATACCGCATCCACCAGCAGGCCGTAGAAACCGGCTACAGCTTCCACCACGATTACCACATGAGTTGCTGTCGGCACGCTCGCCTCAGCACCTAGGCGGATACGCAGATCGTAGATCGGCACGACCTGGCCGCGCAGGTTGATCACGCCTCGAACCGCGGCAGAGCAATTCGGCAACGGACTTTCCAGCGTCCAGCCACGGATTTCCCGCACGGCCAGAATATCGATTCCGTAATCCTGGCCGGCGACCGCGAAGGTGAGATACTCGCGAACAGTGGCGCCGGCGAGTTCAGTATCACCGCGCGTGCTCATTAAAATTCCTCCCAGTTCTCGGCCTGCGGCTTCACAGCAGTATTACCTTGGGTGGAAACGGTCTTCAGGGCACGGGCCGGCTTCTGTGCCAGCGGGTTGCTTGCCGCAGCCTTCAGCGCCGGACGAACGACTCCTGCGGGGCGAACGGCCGCACTTTCGCCACTCACCTTGTAACGCTGCACCAACGTGGCAAGCTCCTCGGCCTGATTGGACAGCGACTGTGCCGAAGCAGAGGTCTCCTCCACCAGTGCGCCGTTACGTTGCGTCATCTCGTCCATTTGGCCGACAGCGCTATTGATCTGCTCCAGACCGGTAGCCTGCTCGCGGCTCGCAGCTGCAATCTCGGCCACGATGTCGCTTACCTTCTTGATCGCCGAGACGATTTCAGTCAGCGACGAGCCCGCCTGATTGACCAGAGTCGCGCCAGTTTTAACCTGGCTGTTCGAGGTTTGGATCAGCGACTTGATATCCTTTGAGGCATTGGCCGAACGCTGCGCCAGGGCACGCACCTCTTGTGCGACCACTGCAAAGCCCTTACCGGCTTCACCGGCACGCGCCGCTTCGACGCTGGCATTCAATGCCAGAAGATTCGTCTGGAAGGCGATCTCATCGATCAGGCCAATGATGTCGGAGATTTTGCGCGCGCTCTCCTCGATCTGATTCACAGCGCTCACCGCATTGGCGACCACACCGCCGCCCTTCTCGGCGGTATCCCGTGCGGCGACCGCCAGTTGGTTGGCCGCCTGGGCATTGTCGGCATTCTGCTTCACGGTGGTGGTGACTTCGTGCATCGAAGCAGCAGTCTCCTCAATGGAGGCGGCCTGCGATTCCGTGCGCTGCGCCAGATCCTGGCTGCCAGTGGAAATTTCCGCCGAGGCTGCCGCGATCGTATCGGAAGCCTCGCGAATGCCGCCGATGATGTCGGTCATTGCTCCCACCAGATCGTTGACCCCGGCGCAGAGCGAGCGGATTTCGCCGGACTTTCCGTCGAGATCGATGCGTTGCGTCAGGTCGTTGGTCTTGGTGGCATCCACCACCTGCTGCACTTGTTGCACAGCGAGTTCAGTCATCTGCGCCAGTTTGGTCTGCGCCGTGATGTCAGTGGCGTATTTCACCACCTTGTAGGGCCGGCCGTTGGCATCCATGATCGGATTGTAGCTAGCCTGGATCCAGACTTCCTTGCCGCCCTTGCCGATCCGCTTGTACTGGTTGGCATCGTATTCGCCTCGCCCCAGCTTGTCCCAGAAGGCTCGGTATCCGACGCTTTCGCGATAGGCAGGCTCGACAAACATGCTGTGATGCTTGCCTTTCACGTCGTCGAGCGTGTAGCCGAGGGTGGTAAGGAAATTCTCGTTGGCATGCAGGATGCGACCATCGAGCGTGAACTCAATCACGGCCTGCGCCTTGTTGATCGCAGCAAGCTGGCCCTCGTAGTTGGCCATCAGCATCTTCTGGTCGGTGACGTCGGTGGCGAATTTCACCACTTTATAAGGCTTCCCGCTCTTGTTGTAGATCGGGTTGTAGCTGGCCTGAATCCAGACTTCCTTGCCACCCTTGCCAATACGCTTGTACTGCGCGGCATCATATTCGCCGCGGCCGAGCTTGGCCCAGAAGGCCTTGTAGTCGGCGCTCTCGCGATAGGCCGGATCGACGAAGATGCTGTGATGCTGTCCTTTGATCTCATCCAGCGTATAGCCGAGGGCCTTCAGGAAATTCTCGTTGGCATGAAGAATCTTGCCTTCCAGGGTGAATTCGATCACCGCCTGGGCTTTGCTGATCGCATCAAATTGCGCCCTCAGGTCTTCGTGCTCTTTTCCAAATCCGAACATGACTTCACCTTATAGTAGCAACAACCGATTCCCTCGGTCAGGTCGGTGGCCATAAGAGTATAAAAATCAGATCCAGATACATTACCTTTTAGTCACCTTTTCCCAGATTACCGGCAAATTATCCGCACGAAGAAACACTCTTGCCAGTTTCAGAGAAAACCCAACAGCATGTGATTAACAACCGCAGGGGGTAATACAGACCCAGCGGCGTGGGCTTTTCCCGTTCCGCGGCGCTTTGCTGGCTTGCTGCGCGTGGCGCGCACGCTGGCCGACCTGGAGGGCAGCGACAGCGTGCGCCGCATGCATGTGGCGGAGGCGTTAAGTTATCGCCGGCTGGGATTTGTGCGGTGATCAGGCGCGAGTAAAGCGCCGCATGCCGAAGGCAAACAGGAGCCCGCCGGCATACATCAGCACGCCATAGAGGCCGCCGGGGATCGCCAGCGCGTCGTCCTGCAGCACGGTGCTGGCGATCACGATGGCGAGCGTCGCATTCTGCACAGCCGTTTCGATGCCGAGCGTGACCGACTGGCGACGTGACAGGCGTGCCAGCCAGGCCACCAGGAAACCGACCGCGAGCATCAGCAGGTTCAGTCCGATGGCGAAGCCCGCGAGGCTGCCGAAATTGTCGCGCAGCAGCGCCCAGTTCTTGGCGACCGCGCCCAGCACGATGATGATGAACAGCACGGCAGCCACACGCGTGGCGCGCGGCTCCCAGCGCAGCGCGCCTTCGGGCCAGTGCGCGCGCACCAGCATGCCGAGCCCGACCGGCACGCCGAGCATCAGGAAAATCTGCCCCATCATCAGGCCGACCGGCACAGTGACGGCAGCTTGCGCATTGCCACCAAAATGCTGCATCGACCAGATCACGATCGGCGGCAGGGTGAAGATCGTCGCCACGCTGGCGACCGCCGTGAAACTGACCGCGAGCGCCACATCGCCGCGCGCAATGTAGGTCAGCAGGTTCGAGGTCGTACCGGTGGGACAGGCGGCCAGGATCATGAAGCCGATGGCGAAGACACCGGTGATGCCGACCGCCTTGAGCAGCAGGAAGCAGATCAGCGGCAGCAGCACGAAATGGCACAGCACGCCGACAAGCAGCGCGCGCGGCTGGCGCAGGATGCGCCCGAAATCCTCCACCGTCAGGCCGAGACCGAGCGAAAACATGATGAAGGCCAGGATGCCCGGCAGCATAAGAGTCGTGACGATATCGCCGTCCATGGCGTTCTCCCCTGAAATCATCTGACCGGCCGTCTTCGCGGCAGTTCCACGATACGCGATGCAGATCGGGCTTCAAGCCTCCGGCCGCATTGTCAGGCTGCAATCGCGCGGTCGCGTTCGTTCGGCCGGGGCCGTAGCATGGGCGGATGAATCGCGCGGGGCGCCATGCCATGGTGCGACGTATTCGATCTCACTGGAACCGTAACATGACCGCCTCGTCTTCCATCATTGCCCCGCCGCGCTCCCTCGCACTCGAACTGCTGCTGCTGGCCTGCCTCGCCACGCTTTGGGGTGCGTCTTTCACCTTCATCAAGCTGGGCGTCGCGACCATCCCCCCGGTCACCTTCATCGCCGCACGCACCGTGATCGCCGGTGCCCTGCTGCTGTGCATCCTGCGCGCCCGCGGCATCCGGTTGCCGCGCGACCGCGCCACCTGGCGCAGCCTGACGATCCAGGCCTGTCTCAATTCGGTGATGCCCTTCACGCTGATCGCCTGGGCCGAAACCCGCATCGATGCCGGGCTGGCGACGATCCTGAATTCCACCACGCCGATCTTTGCCTTCCTGATCACCTGGGCGATCACGCGGCATGAAGCCGTGACGACGCGCAAGCTGTTCGGCACTGTCATGGGCATTACCGGCGTCTGCCTGATCATGGGCGTCGGTGCCCTGACCGGGCTGGGCAACGATCTCTGGGGCCAGCTCGCCATGCTGGTGGCATCGCTGTCCTATGGTGCCGCCGCGATCTACGGCCATAACTTCAAGCATCTCGATTCGATGGTGCCGGCGGCGGGATCCATGCTCTGCGGCGCCGCGATCCTGGTGCCGCTCAGCCTGCTAATCGACCAGCCCTGGACGCTGCAGCCCTCGATGACATCGCTCTGGGCACTGGTGGCGCTGTCGGTCTTCTCGACCGCAATTGCTTTCGTGATCTATTTCCGGCTGGTGCGCACGCTGGGCTCGGTCGGCGTGACCTCGCAGGCCTATCTGCGCATCCCGATCGGTGTCGGCATCGGCGTAGCCTTCCTGGGCGAAACCCTGGCCGGTTCGGCCTGGCTCGGCCTGATCTTCGTGGTGATCGGCGTGGCGGCGATGTCGCTGCCGGCGCGTAAGACGGCGTAAGGCTTACTCGCCGTCAGACAGATAGATCGCGCCCAGGATCTTGGTGACACGACCGCCTTCCATCAACGGCAGTGCCAGCTTGTCGACCTGCAGATATTCGCGTGCCGAGGGGCTGATGCGCGAGGTGTAGACCGGCGCACCGATCCGCACCACCCTGGCATATTCATCCTGCGGCTTGGCACCGATACGGTCGGACGAAGCGCCGACCAGCTTGCCGGTGAGATCGAAGCCGAAGAGCTGGGTCAGCGCCGTGCCGTAGAGGCGATAGCGGTATTCGTTGTTGTCGAGGCAATCGAGCAGCATCAGGTGGCCGAACCAGGGCAGCAGGTCCTGATGCGAGAAATCGCTGCGCGGTGGCGCCTGGCGGCTGCCGCGCTTGACGTCCCAGAGATCGAACAGGCCGCGCAGTGCCGGGTGGGAAATCGCCACGTCATGGCTGTCGTCGTGATAGGACAGACTCTGGCGCTTGAACTGCAGCATCATCGGACACGCTCCGGGAAATCGCCTGTGGGCAGCCTGCTTGGATATGGGGTATCCAAGCGCCGATTGCGCGGCCTGACCCAGTGCTTTTCCGGTTCGGATGCAGTCCCGGGCCGAAAAATCCGGTAACCTTTCTCTGGTCGGTGCGTTAGGACCGGATCGCGGCGACAGCTGCGGGCGAAATCGTGACGGTCAACGCAGCCTGACGGGTAGTCGAAAGGGCCGGAAGCCGCTAAAAACTTGCCACACATTTGGCCAGATGACCGGCTTTCCTGCCGCCCGTAGCGTGGATGCATTCAGAGCGATGACTGTTCAAAAAGCAGATGTTGCCATTATCGGCGCGGGCCCGGTCGGCCTGTTCGCCGTTTTCGAATGCGGCATGGTCGGCCTGACCTGCCACGTGATCGACGCGCTGGATGCCATTGGCGGACAGTGCAGCGCGCTCTATCCCGAAAAACCGATCTACGACATTCCCGGCTTTCCGCAGATCAGCGGCGCCGGCCTGGTGGAGCAGCTGGAGCTGCAGGCCGCGCCCTTCAAACCGGTCTATCACCTGGGCCAGCGCGTCGACAAAGTCGAACAGCCCAACGGCGTTGGCGGCGGCTTCCGGCTCACCACCTCAAAAGGCGATGTGATTGAGGCTGGCGCGGTGATCATCGCGGCCGGCGCCGGCGCCTTCGGCCCCAACCGCCCGCCGCTGGAACGTATCGAACAGTTCGAGAGCCAGCCCGGCGGCTGCGGCGTGCATTACCTGGTGCGACGTGCCGAGGATTTCCGTGCCCGCCGTATTGTGATTGCCGGTGGCGGCGACAGCGCAGTGGACTGGGCGCTGATGCTGCACGGCATCGCGTCGCAGATCTGGTTCGTGCATCGCCGCGACCAGTTCCGCGCCGCGCCCGACAGCGTCGCCAAGCTCCGCGCACTGGACGGCCATGGCCTGGATATCGTGGTGCCCTATCAGCTCGACGCGCTGGAAGGCGGCAATGGCGTGCTGACCGGCGTGGCGGTGAAATCACTGGAGGGTGACGTGAAGACCCTGCCAGCCGATGCACTGCTCGCTTTCTTCGGCCTGAAAAGCGATCTGGGGCCCATCGCGCAATGGGGCATGGAACTGGAGCGGCACCACCTGCCGGTCGATCCGGCCACCTGCCAGACCTCGGTGCCCGGCATCTTCGCCATCGGCGATGTCGCGACCTACCGCGGCAAGCTCAAGCTGATCCTGACCGGCTTCGCTGAAGCGGCTTCCGCCGCGCATGCGATATATCCGCTGCTCAACAACGGCAAGCCGCTGCATTTCGAGTATTCGACCTCGAAAGGCACGCCCGGCAGCGGTGCGAAAGCCTAAACGATACGACTGGTGCGGTTGCCCCAGTAGCGGTCCTTGATCAGCCTTTTGTACAGTTTGCCGGTCGGATGGCGCGGCAAAGCTGCCTCGAAATCGATCGAACGCGGGCATTTGATGGCGGCGAGATGCTGGCGGCAATAGGCCAGCAGTTCCTCGGCCAGTGCCGGGCCGGCATCTTTCATATCGACCGGCTGCACGACCGCCTTCACTTCCTCGCCGAAATCTTCATTGGGCACACCCACCACGGCGACATCCGCCACCTTCGGATGCTCGATCAGCACATTCTCGGCTTCCTGCGGGTAAATGTTCACACCACCCGAAATGATCATGAAAGCTTTTCGATCCGTCAGGTAGAGATAGCCTTCGGCATCGACATAACCGATATCGCCCAGCGTGCTCCAGCCCTTGTCGTTGAACGCCTGTTTCGTCTTGGCTTCGTCGTTGTGATAGGTGAAAGGCTGGCCATTGCCGAAATAGACCAGGCCGGACTCAGCAATTCCCAGCTCGGCACCGCTCTCGTCATCCACGATATGCAGCTCGCCAATGATGGCGCGGCCAACCGAACCCTTATGCGTCTGCCAGTCCTGGCTGGTGATGAAGGTCATACCGTTGCCTTCCGACGCCGCGTAATATTCGAACAGCACTGGGCCCCACCAGTCAATCATCTGCTGCTTGGTCATGCTCGAGACCGGGCCGGCGCCGTGAATGGCGACGCGGTGCGAGGAGAGATCGTAGCGGTCGCGCACCTCCGCCGGCAACTTGAGCATCCGCACGAACATCGTCGGCACCCAGTTGCTATGCGTGATCCTGTGTGCCTCGATCAGGCGCAGCGCCTCCTCGGCATCGAAATGCTGCATGATCACCAGCGTACCGCCAACGCGCAGCACTAGCATGCAGTAGCGTAACGGTGCCGCATGATAGAGTGGCGCCGGATTGAGGTAGCGCATCTCCGGGCTGTAATCGTAGAGCTTGTAGCCGTTGTCGACGAAGTAGCTCCGCGTACCGACCGGATCGCCGCTGATCGGCCGCTTGATGCCTTTGGGTTTACCGGTCGTGCCTGACGAATACAGCATGTCGCGGCCCTGCATCTCGTCGGCAATCGGCGTCGCCGGCATGGCGGAGACTGCAGCCTCCCAGCTGTCGTAGCCGGGCGCGACACCGCCGATCATGTAGAAACGCTCGACGCCTTTGCACTGCGTGCGTAGTTCAGCCGCCATCTCGCGGAATTCGTCGGTGATGACCAGCACGCGCGCGCCAGAGTCGCTGGCGATATAGGCAATCTCGGGCGCACTAAGCCGCGTGCTGATTGGCGTGTAATACAGCCCGGCACGATCAGCACCGAAACAGACCTCGAAAAATTCCGGCCGGTTCTCGATCACCAGCGCCATATGACTGCGCGGGCCGAGGCCGAGCTTGCGGAACAGTTGCGCCGCCCGGTTCGAGGCGGCTTCGAGCTGGCCGAAGGTGGTGACCGCGCCGGTCTCGGCCATGATCATGGCTGGCTTGTCGGGCGTCTTCAGGGCGTGCTCGGTGATATAGACGAGGTCGGACAAGTCAGCCTTCCTTTTCCAGCAAGACGCGCAATTCGGTCTTCAGGACTTTTCCGTAATTATTCTTCGGCAGCGCAGCCACAAACCGATACTGCTTGGGCCGCTTGAAGCGGGCGATATGGTCGAGGCAGAGCGCATCCAGCATAGCTTCATCGACGGCGGCGCCAGCGCGCCGCACGATGAAGGCGATGACCTCCTCGCCCCAGTCGGCATGCGGCTTGCCGACCACCGAGACCTCGTCGACATCGGGATGCTGCAGCAGCACCTCCTCCACTTCGCGCGGATAGATATTGCTGCCGCCCGAAATAATCATGTCCTTGGAGCGGTCCTTCAGGGTCAGGTAGCCGTCGTCGTCGAAACTGCCGACATCGCCGGTATGCAGCCAGCCATTGCGCAGGGTCTGTGCGGTGGCGTCCGGGTTGCGCCAGTAACCGGCCATGACGACATCGCCGCGACAGATGATCTCGCCGATCTCGCCATTGGGCAGCGGATTATCGTCGGCATCGACCACGCGCACCTCGACATCGCTGCGCGCCACGCCTGCAGATCCCAGCCGCGCCAGATGACGGGGATGCCCGGTATCGACATGCATGCCCTTGTCCATGCCGGTGATGGTCATCGGCGCTTCGCCCTGGCCGTAGATCTGCGCCAGCTTGGGCCCCAGCACACGCATGGCATCCTGCAGATCGGCGACATACATCGGCCCGCCGCCATAGACGATCGTCTTCAGATTTGAGGTATCGGCATCGGCGATCTGCGGCGCATGCACCAGGCGATGCACCATGGTCGGCGCGAAGAAGAAGCTGCAGCCCGGCCAGTGCGCGATCAGCTCCAGCGTCTCGGCCGGGTCGAAGCCGCCTGATTCTGGAATCACCTGGTTGGCGCCGCGCGCCACATGCGGCAGGCCATAGAGGCCGGAGCCATGGCTGATCGGCGCGCAATGGATGATGCAGTCCTGCGGGCCGACATGATCGACATCGGCGAAGTAGTTCATCACTGCCGACACCAGGTTGCGATGTGTCAGCATCGCGCCTTTCGGCCGCCCGGTGGTGCCCGAGGTATAGAACAGCCAGGCCAGGTCGTCGGGCACCACATCGGCCACCGGCAGCGCCGGTGCGTCATACAGCGCGGCAAAATCCGGCGACTCGAGCAGAATCAGCGGTGTCGGTGTCAGCGGGCGCAATTCATCCGCCAGCGCGGTGGAGACCACGGCCAGTTTCGCGCCGGCATTCTCCAGGATCCAGGCCACCTCGCGCGCATGCAGTTTGGCATTCACCGGCACGGCCACCATGCCGGCATGCCAGAGCGCGAAGAGCAGCTCCCAGTATTCCGGGCAGTTCTTCAGCAGCAGCGCCACGCGGTCGCCGCGCTGCAATTTTCCAGCGGCCACCAACCCGGCCGCCAGCCTTGGCACACGGCGGCCAGTCTCGGCATAGGTGAGCCGCACGGTCCTGCCGACCGACAGGGCCGGCCGGTCGCCCCAGACTTTTGCCGCGCGGTGCAGCAGATGCGCCAGATTC
>VFQQ010004882.1_pt1 | contig 11480 bp, 14 predicted proteins | sample 3512341 | NCBI WGS metagenome assembly VFQQ01 (sample SAMN10412373, study PRJNA504923) | tailings metagenome | isolation source: Relicate 2 Philex TSF1 revegetated site | place: Philippines: Tuba, Benguet | collected 2017-08-29 | reverse complement strand
TGAACCTAAAAAAGGTCGTGCTGGCGAGAAACAGCCATGGAACGGCCTATTAGTTGAAATCCAATATCGCACTTCAATCCAGCACGCATGGGCTACGGCAGTTGAGTTGGCTGGATTTATTACGGAAAATGACCCAAAATTTGATAGAGGCAATCCGGATTTCATTGAATTTTTTAAAGTATGCAGTGAAATTTTGTCTCGCGGTTTTGAAGGATCATTTTCCTGCCTCCCAGATTACACTAATCAGGATATTATAGAAAAGTTTGAAGATCTTGAAAATAAGACCCATATGATTCGACTATTTTCTGAAATAAGAAGAAGTGAGGGCGCTATAAATCTTGATGGCGCCTCCATTCTCATATTTCGTTATGAAGCAGATTTATTTTCTGAAAACCAGCTAGAAGTAAAAAGCTTTGAAACCGTTAATCAGGCAATATCAGAATACAATAGACTAGAAGAAATCCTATCCGATAAGGCTGATATTGTTTTAGTAGGATCAAGATCCGGAGAATCTATTAAATCTGCTTATCGAAATTATTTCTCTGATGCCGAGGAATTTATTTCTCTAATACAGGATGGAATAAAAATTCTTGAAAAATCTGAATTTGTTGTGGCTCCTGATGGAGAAGTCATACAGGCATTCGCCCTCTAAATTACAAGAGGGCTTGGAATTACGGTGACAGGTGCAATAACCCCTAATTAGCCGTCCCTACACTCCCGCATGGATGCCCGATCACGCCTGTCCGGCGCTTGTCGAAGGGTCCGGTATGACTAAGCGAGTGCTGCTTCGCGCCTTTGCGCCTTTGCGTGAGTTATAATCGGTCAACACCCGACCTCGCGACAACCCGGCAACGCCGCCCCGCGCCCGCCCAAATCCTCTTTCAAGCCCTCCGCCCCAAAAACCGCTTTCCTACCTTTTTTCGCCATGCCACCCTCGCGGCTTGGATCTTTGACTCGTCCGATCCCCCCTGCCCCCCCGCGCGCGAAACATTGCGGCCGCGTGCGACCTTTGCGATGTTTCGCGCGGTCGCTGCGATGGATGACCTTGGCGACCTTTGCGCCGACGCCCGGTCACTAACCCCTTGTTTGCGGGGTCGATGCGGTGACAAGTTTGACAACTTCCGGCGCCGCCGCCCGCTCAATTCAGCGCCGACCCCGCCGGAAACCCGCGCACCCCCGCGACCGCGAACATCACCCCGCCGCGCACCGCATCGGGCGCGTCGGCCAGCAGGTACAGCTTCACCAGCTCGCGCGTCACCTCGCTGTCGTCGTCGACCACCAGCCGCAGCGACGCGATGCCCAGTTCGCTCTTGGCGACCACCACGTCCTTGATCAGCGCCAGCGGCCAGCGCTCGCCCCCGCCACGGTACAGCGTCGCCCCGTCGTGCCAGATATAGGCGCCCCGCCAGCGCCAGGCGCGGTGAAAGGCGGCAAGGCCGACCAGCGCGGCCAGCATCATGCCGCTGACCAGCAGATTGCCGAACAGCACCGCGCGCAGCATCGCCCCCGCGCCGTCGTCCCACACCGGCAGCGCCTGCCGCAGCGCCAGCACCGCGGCGGCCAGCGCGCACAGCAACTGCCCCGCCAGCAACGGCTTGGCCTTGAGCCGGCCCAGCACCACCTTTCGCGATCCAACAGGCTTCATCGCCCCGCCCATAGCAGCCTTGCCGCCGGGCGCCAGTCGCCAGGCGGTGCCGCCTATCGGCAGCGCGGGTGGGTGCCGATGTCGCGGATGTCGTAAACGCGCCCGTCGGCGACCGTCATCTGGACGCACTGGCGGCTCGCGCGGCGGTTCCACACGCTGTACGCGGTGTTGCCCGATTTGAAGCTGTCGACATTGCTGAACCCGCGGCTGCGCATCGCATCGTCGGCGCTCGACGCGCGCGCGCCGTTCAGGTCCATATACTGCCCGACCTCGGCATAACCGCCGCCGCCATAATGATGGCCCAGGTTCGAACTGCGCTCGTTCACCCCGGCCTGATAGCCACTCGAATAGGCGTCGGAGCGGCCGTAATTATGATAGGGCGCGTTATACAGGCCGTCGCGGTATCCGCGGTCGAACTCGCCCGTGCCCTGCGCGTCATATTCCTTGTCCTTGTGATGCTTCTTGCTCGCTAGCGCGGCGATCAGCGCGATCCCGGCGACCGCCGCAACCGCAGCCCCGGCATTGTCGCCGCCGCCGCCCTGGTTGCAATCGGACTTCGACGCGGTTTCGATCGACTGATATTTGCCGTCCCACGTCGCCACATGCGCGCATTGCTTGCTGTCGCGGTTCCACCAATAGCTGTGCTTGCGGTCATATTCGCTGTGCGTTTCGATATGGGTATAGCCGCGCATTTCCAGCTGCGTTTCGCCGCTCGACCCGCGCGCGCCGACCAGGTCCTGCAACCCCGGCGCCTGTTTCGCCAGCACCGGCGTCGCCAGCATCGACGCGGCCGTCAGCGCCGCGACCAACTTCATCGAATAATGCGTCATGATCTATCCCCTGTTGCGATGGCATTGGGGGGATGGCGCGGCGCTTCCCGCCTGTCGCGCAGCCCGAACGACCCGGCCGGACGGACCGCTGCGGCGCGTCCGGCTGTCCGAATCCTGTAGCGTAAAATCCGAGGTGAGTCTTTGACCTTGCACAAAATCCCGAGCACCTAGCCGCCATCAAAAAATGGCCCGCCCCGGACATCGGGGCAGGCCGTGAACGCCGCGCTTGTGGGGGCTATTCGGCCTCTTCGAACAAATCGACCGCATTCGCGCCCGTCGCCGACAGGCGGACCGTGTCGCCCTCGACCGCCGCGACCAATCCCGCGGGCAGATAATGATGTTTGCCGTCGACGCTGTCCTGCCTGGTCAGCTTGATGCGCTCGCCGTCGAGATGGTCGACGGTCCCGACATGGACGCCGTCGGCGCCGATGACATTCATATGTTCCTTGATCGCGCTATGGTCGTGCTCAGCCATCGTCATTCTCCTTGCTGCTTTACGGGACCGCCCGCAAAGTCTGTCACCGCAACGCCCGGCCGCGGCCTTCGATCCCGCGGCGCTGACGAACCGCCCGAAAGCTGCGCTGCTTTCCAAGCCGCCGTTCGCGAGCTAGGTTCGTTCGATGAACCGTTCCCCCTTACTCATCGCTGCGACGCTGGCTGCTGCGCCGCTCCCCGCTGCCGCCTGTTCGGTGGCGTCCGGCTACCGCGTGCCGACCAATATGGAGCTGGTCATGGGGGCCGACCTGATCCTGCTGGCCAGCGTGGCAGACGGAGGGGCGGCCATCGATGACCCCGACGAACCGCGGATCGCCATCGAGCCGATCTCCGCCATAAAGGGCGAATTACCGGCGACGCCGCTGACGATGCCGGGATGGATCGCAGCCGGCGACGATGCGGTGCTCAGCAATCCCTATGAATTGAAAGACGCACATCCGCAAAGCCTGGCGGGGGCGTGCGTGCGCACCAGCTTTCCGCGCGGTTCACGCGTCCTGTTCTTGCTGGAATGGCAGGGCGATCACTGGCGCGCGGCGGGCGGGCCGTTCAGCCGCTGGGCCGAAGATGTACTGACCGACGAAGCGCCGTGGCTGCAGTTGGTGCGCCTCTATGCCGAAGCCGGTGGACTGCCCGCCAGCGATCGCGCCGCCTATCTCAACGCCCGCCGCGCTGAATATGGTGCCGAAACCGACAAGCCCGTGGCGCAGCTGATCGCCGCCGACATCGCGCGCCAGCTCGCGGGTCCAACCCCGCCGTTGCGCGAGGAGTTACCGCCCGTGCCGGATGACACCCCATATTCTTAAACTTGCGGAGGCCTCGCCCATCAGGCAGCGGCGGCAAGCACTTTTTTCTCGATTACCCGGATGAACACATCAGGATCCTGCGCACCGGGGATCATCATGCGGCCGCCCAGGATGAAGGCCGGAACGTCGGTGATATTCTGGTCGGCCCAATAGGCCTCTTCGCTGCGGACTATCTCGCCGAACTCGCCCGATGCCAGGATCGCCGCGGCGCGATTGCGGTCGAGACCGACCGACGCGGCGATGTCGGCGAGCACCGCATGGTCGCTGACGTCGCGATTGTCGGTAAAATGCGCCGCAAACAGCGCGAGCTTGAGCGCGGTTTGGAAGCCGGTCGCCGCCGCCTGATCGGGTTCTTCCAGCGCGCCTGCCCAGGTCAGCACGCGGTGCGCATCGAAACTGTTGCGCATCCGCAAATCGGGCCCGCGGTTGAATGCGAAGCCAAGATCGGCGGCCAACGCCGCCAACTTGCCGCTGTTGGCGCGGCTCTGATCGGCGGTGATGCCATATTTGCGCATTACGTGCGCGGCGGCATCCTCGCCCTCGGGCGGCATGTCGGGGTTCAGCTCGAACGGGTGCCACTGGACACGAAAATCGACGCGCCCGGCGAAATGCGTCATTACTTTTTTAAACTTCAGCCACCCGATGATGCACCAAGGGCACATGATGTCCGAAACGATATCGACGCTCAGTCGCGGCAACCCCTGTTCCGTCAACGCCCATCCCCTTGCCGGCATATTTCAGCCGGGTGTCCGACGGTCCTTGCCCGAGCGTCGGTCGGCCTTGCGCCGTTCCGGCCCCTTGTAATCCGGATCGTCATTGACGCGCCGATCGGTTGCCCGTCGATCCGATCGCGCCCGTTTCTCGTCATCGGTTGCCATACGCCCCTCCACCCAAAAAGAGAAAAGAAGCGACCCGGGGCGCAGTAACTCACAAATCCGCTAAAAACACAACAACAGCGCTCGATTGCGATATTTCGGGGCGGATCAGCGGGGTGTATCGTCGACGCTGCCGACATGACCCGTGGCGATTGGCGCTTCAGCAGGCCGTGACAGCGCCCACCAACTCGCCAGCATCAACACGACCGTCAAAGCCTCGACAATCATGCCCTGGATGATACCCCAATTGGTCGGATCGCCCATCGCCGCACCGATCAGGCGACCCACGAGCGCCGTACCGAACAGCGCCGCCGGCACCAGCAGAGCACGCACCCAGCCCGGCAGCAGCGCGCCCAGCACCGCTGCACCCGACGCCACGATAAAAAAGGCCGACAGATCGGCGCGCAACGTGTTGATCGCCACCCCGGTGATCGAGAAGTTGAACGTCTCTGAATAGCTCGCCGGATCGATGACGCCGCGCAAACCGACGATCGCAAAAAAGGCGGCCCATAGCAGCACCGCGCCACGCCAGATCCAGTTGGTCATCATCGTCTCCCCATAGCTGTCGTCCAAGCTGAACCAACAGGCGGGAATGTCAATGGTTGCGAAGGCTTACCCCGCGTCGGCGGCAAAAGTCTCTTCGATCCAGCCGCCGCCGAGCACGCGACTGGCATCGGCCGCATCATAAAGGACCGCGGCCTGCCCCGGGGCCACGCCATACTCCGGCGCGGCGAACAACAGCCGGTCACCCTCGACGCGCGCGGGAACGGGCTTCGCCATGCTCCGCACCTTGGCGAGGACCGGGCGGCCTTCGACGGCGCCCAGCCAGTTGGTTTCCCCAAGCCCTGCCCCGGCAACCGCCAGAGCCCGCCGTGGACCGACCACGACCTGCTTCGCGGCCGCGTCGAGGCGCACGACATAGAGCGGTTCGGCCTGTCCGCCGATCTCGATCCCGCGGCGCTGGCCAACGGTATAGTGGATCAGCCCCTTGTGCGCGCCCAGCACGGTGCCATCGACATGGACGATCTCGCCCTGGTCGTCGGCTTCGGGGCGCAGCTTGCGTACCAGCGTCGCATAATCGCCGTCGGGGACGAAGCAGATGTCCTGGCTGTCGGGTTTTGCCGCGACACCGAGGCCGAGATCGCGCGCAATTTCGCGCACCACGCTCTTTTCCAGCCCGCCCAAGGGGAAACGCAGGAAGTCGAGTTGCTCCTGCGTCGTCGCGAACAGAAAATAGCTCTGGTCGCGCGCCGGATCGACGGCGCGGTGCAATTCGGCGCCGGCCGGCCCTTTCATACGCCGGACATAATGACCGGTGGCCAGACAATCGGCACCCAGCTCCTTTGCGAGCGCAAACAGGTCGGTGAACTTGACCCCCATGTTACAGCGGACGCACGGGATCGGGGTGCGTCCATTCAGATATTCGTCGGCGAACTGATCGATCACTGTGTCGCGAAAGCGGCTTTCGTGATCATAGACATGATGCGCAAAGCCCAGCCGGTCGGCGACCGCGCGCGCGTCGCGAATATCCTGTCCGGCGCAGCAGGCACCAACGCGCTTTGCCTTGGCGCCATGGTCGTAAAGTTGCAGCGTCACGCCGATGACTTCGGCGCCCGATCGCGCCGCCAGCGCGGCGACAACGCTCGAATCGACTCCGCCCGACATCGCGACGACGATTCGCCGATCCTTGAGCGGCACGGCCAGCTGAAAGTCGGCCTCGGCAAGCCCGGCAGGAGAAATCATCGTCGCCATGATGCGCGCCATCTAGGGATGCGATGGCAAAAATGCCAGCATTTCCGCCGCAGGTGTCAAGATATTGACGCAGGTTAAGTTTCGCTAACAAGGCATGAAATGGGCATTTACGCGACCTTAGGCGGTCTACGGTAAACAGGAAAAATGAACTTTGCCCCGTCCGAATTCCCGCGCCTTGCCGGCGCCGCCAGACTGTCGGAGCCCGGCTTCGACATTCTGCTGGCGGTCGCCGGAGCCCGGCAGACGGCGCAGCCCACGGTTCGAATGCTCCGCGCGCGCGCGACTCGCCGGACGCACGTCGCAACCGTTAATACGCTTTGCCAGATGTTCGGTCGCGGGCGCAGCAATGCGGAACAAAACGGCCCGCGCGTCGTTCGTTTTTTCGACCTGTCGGACGGGTTGAACGGTTCGCCCGAAACTATGAATGCGGCGTTTACCAGAGGATTTCAGCCGATGTTGAACCCCTCTGATTTAGAGACGATCGCGTCGGAAAACTTCCCCCCCGACGACGAAACCATGGAATGATTATGATCGAGAACCAGAAAATCCGACCGGCACAGGTCATCGGCCCCCTCGGCGAACCACTGACGCTGGACTCGCTGCCGCCGCCGTCGACGACGCGCTGGGTCGTGCGCCGCAAGGCCGAGGTTGTGGCCGCGGTCAACGGAGGGCTGCTGAGCGTCGATGAAGCGTGCGAGCGCTACAGCCTGACGCTGGAAGAATTTGCCAGCTGGCAGCGCTCGATCGACCGCAGCGGAATGCCGGGGCTGCGCGTGACGCGCATCCAGCACTACCGCGACCTGTACGAGCGCCAGCAGCGCTTTTGACGCTGTCGGTCCAAACCAGAGCAACGGGCGCTTCGGCGCCCGTTTTTTTATCGCTGGGTCGCGAGCGGAAAGGTGTTGCGAAAAAAATCTATCTTGATTCCATGGTTTTACAGATTCTTTGCAACCCTGACGTTCATCCCGCGTTAAGCCCCGGAGTCAACTTTGGGAGTCACTCAATATGCGTAAGATGTTCACTGCCCTCGCCGCTGCTTCGGCACTCGCCCTCGGCGCTTGCCAGAGCCCGGAGGCCGACCGCGTAGAAGATCAGGCAGAAGCCCAAGCCGATGCGATCGACGCTCAGGCCGACGCGATGCCCGAGGGTCCGGCCAAGGAAGCCATGGAAGACAAGGCCGATGCCGTCGAAGCCGCGGGTGAAGAAAAGGCCAATGCGATGGACGACAATGGCGAGATCGCCCCGTCGGAAGTCGGTGCGGACCCGGCAAAGAAATAAAAGCCGCTTTCTCTGAAGAATAGCGCAAAGGGCGCCGGATCGATTCCGGCGCCCTTTGTCATGCCCCCAAGTTTATTGTTGGTGAAAATCACGGGTTGTGACGCACGTCACCGCATCGTGGCCGGACCGCCGATAAGAAAGTGGCGTGGCCCGGGAGTTTCCATGCCCGCGGGCCATGGCTACCCGCCCGCCGCCGGTCGCGACCCCCGGCGGCGGGCGGGACAATCCGACGAGAGTGCCGTCATCGCAGTCGAATGTCCGAACCCTCGGCTAGCGCTCTTAAGACATCCTGAACCCCGGGTGCGTCGGCGTCGGCTCGCAACGACGCAAGGCCGGCCGCAACGTCAAGCCTGTACTCGGCCACCCCGGCCGATTCACCTTTCCATTCCGCATCAAGCGACTTCACCAGACGCTTTGCGGCGGCATTTTCCGACAATATATGGACATCGAGCACCGTCAGCCCTTCGACAAGGCAATGGACCAACAGCGCCGCCGTCATCATCCGCGCCAGACCGCGCCCTTGAAATTCGTCGATAACAGCGACGGAAAATTCACCGACGCGGCCGCCTTCACTGTGCCGTACCGCATGAACTGCTCCGATAGCCGGCTGACCGACGCATTCGGCACAAATGGCGCCCCACGCAATATGGTCGTGGCCATCGACATCGACCAGCTTTTCGATCACCGCGTCGGGAAGTTGCGGCGTCGGCGAAAAAAAGCGCAGGTAACGCGATTCTGCCGACAGTTTGGCGATTCCGTCGCGCAATAATTCTTCGTCGTCCGGGGTGATCGTCCGCAGGCACACCGATGTTCCGTCGTTCAGCGCGCTGTGCACCACGACATCCTCGATCGCTCTCGATTTTCGCGAACCCTGTCCACCCGTTGCGGTCATCGCGGCCTCCCGGTTGCCACATGTTAGGGGCAGCGGCGGTCGCTGGCAAATATCGGGTGAAGTGGCGGTTTAGGTGAGATGTTGAAAGATGTTCGATTCTTGCACTTCTATTACACCTACTCCCTGAATAGCACGGCGAGGCCGACCTTTCGTGATCCACAAGACCATCGAACCAGAAATCCATATCGCGCAGGGTGCCGAAACTTTCGGCGCGCGGCTGGCACGGCTTCGGCGTGGTCAGGGGCTCAGTAAAACCGACGTCGCCGATCATCTGGGCATCAGCATCACCGCCATCTGCCATTGGGAACAGGACCGGTCGCGGCCGAAATCGGCGCGCCTGAACGATCTGTCGGAGCTGTTCGGCATATCGACGGCGGAGCTGCTGGCCGACGATGGCGGACCGGGGCAGCTGAACCTGGCCGATCTGGTGTCGCGCGCGCGCATCGAAATCGCCCGCGCCGCAGGCACCGTCCCGTCCAAGGTCCGGATCGTCATCGAAATCTAGCGTCAGGTCACGGCGGCGCGCACGGTAAATTCAGGGCGCTGCCATTCGCCGCTGGCGATCACCTCGCCAAGCAGGCGCCCGGCGTGCCAGACATCGACGTGGCTCAGGGTCAACGGGGTGAGGCCCAGACGCAGGACGTCGGGGTCGCGAAAGTCGCCGATCACGCCGCGCGCGATCAACGCCTGCGTGATGGCATAGGCGTGATCGTGCCGAAAACTGATGTGGCTGCCACGCGCGACAGGATCGCGCGGCGTGACGCATTCCAGGCCGACAGCCTTTCCTGCGGCCAGCAACATGTCGAACAGTGTGGCCGATTTCCGTTCGACCATCGCGAAGTCGACGCCATCCCACAGCACAAGGGCGGCCTCCAGCGCGCCGAGGCCAAGGACCGGCGGGGTTCCGGTCAGCCAGCGCTTCATCCCGGTGGCCGCGACATAATCGTCGGTGAAGGCAAAGGGGGCGGCATGGCCCATCCACCCCGACAAGGGATTGCCGAGGGCCGCCTGCCACCGTTCGGCGACGAACAGATAAGCAGGCGCTCCAGGGCCGCCGTTCAGATATTTATAACCGCATCCGACCGCCAGATCGGCATTCGCACCGTTGAGATCGACCGCCACCGCGCCCGCGCTATGGCTGAGGTCCCAAAGCATAAGCGCGCCGGCGGCATGGGCGTCGGCGGTCCACCGCGCCATGTCGAAGCGCGCGCCGGTCTTGTAATGGACGTGAGTGAGCAGCAGCACGGCGGTATCGTCACCCAGCGCATCGGCGAGCTCGTCGCGCGCCACGACGCGCAGTTCGGCACCGGGAACACAGCCGACCGCGCCCGCCGCGATATGCAGGTCGGTCGGGAAATTGCCCGCTTCGCTGACCACCACCGTACGCGCCGGGTCGCGACGCAAGGCGGCGACGAGCAGCTTGAACAGATTGACGCTGGTCGAATCCGCCGCGATGACCTCGCCCGCATCAGCTCCGATCAGGGGTGCGATCTTGCCACCGATCCGGGTCGGCGCGTCGATCCAGCCTTCGTTCCAGCTGCGGATCAGCCGTTCACCCCACTGCCGCTCCACCATATCGGCGCTCGCCGCCACGCTGGCCTGCGGCAACATCCCGAGCGAGTTTCCATCAAGGTAGATCAAGCCATCGGGGCGCATGAACCGGTCGCGCAGCGGAGCCAGCGGATCGCGCGCGTCGAGCGCCTCGGCTTCGGCGAGCATCATCATGGCACTTTCCCGTGGCGCCCCAGCGCAGCCAGGATCGCGTCGCGTTGTTTGCCCCAACTGACGCTGTCCGGCGCGATCAGCTCGACATGCCCTTCGCCCGGCGTCACCTCCATCGGCACCGTCACGCCGCGCTTCGCCATCGCGGCGCTGTAGGCGGCGCCGGTCGTGGGCGGGATCACATGGTCACGGTCGTTGTTGAACTGGACCTCGCGTGCGCTGCCCAGCTGCATTTCAGGCGGCGAGGTGCGGGCGTAGTCGCCGCGCGCCATCGCGGCGGGGGCGTCGGCGCCGCAGGCATGGCCGATGCTGGCGGCCCCTGCGCGCAGGTCGGGCAAGCCGCCCTGGCTGATCGCAAGGTCGATGCGGATCGGGTTGGCGCCGCGCAGCACATCGTCCGCCGCCAGCGCCGGGCGCCGCGCCAGCCACAGCGCCAGATGGCCGCCCGCGCTATGCCCGATCGCAATGCGGGTGCCGCCGGTGTCGAGGCCGTGCTTTGCGCCCTCGGCGACGAACAGGTCGGCGGCGCGACCGACGTCTTCATAGGTTCCCGGCATCCCGCCGCCGCGATCGACGCCGCGATATTCGATGTTCCACACCCCGACACCATGCGACCGCAAATCGTCGGCGATCCAGTTCATGATGTCGCGCTCCGCCACCGCGGTTTGCCAGCAGCCGCCGTGGATCATGATCACCGCGGGGTGCGGCCCCTGCCCCTTCGGCACCCAGACATCGACGATCTGCAACGCGTCATCGCCATAGCGGATCGTCGCGTCGGGCGACGGCTTGGCGCGCGTCAGCAAGTCGGGCCAGGTCATGATCGGCTTGTCGTTCACCGCGCCCTCCGTGCTGCCACGCTCTGCCGACGCAGGGACGCAGGCGGCGAGCATCAGCGCCAACCCCGCGACACCCGCTTTCATCGCCCCGATCAGGCGTCGTCACCCATCCGCAGCGCGGCGATGAACGCCTCCTGCGGAATGTTCACATTGCCATATTCGCGCATCCGCTTTTTGCCCTCTTTCTGCTTTTCGAGCAGCTTTTTCTTGCGGGTCGCGTCGCCGCCATAGCATTTGGCGGTGACATCCTTGCGCAGCGCAGCGATGGTTTCGCGGGCGATCACCTTGCCGCCGATTGCGGCCTGGATCGGGATCTTGAACATGTGGCGCGGGATCAGGTCTTTGAGCCGTT
>VFQQ010004881.1_pt1 | contig 11481 bp, 19 predicted proteins | sample 3512341 | NCBI WGS metagenome assembly VFQQ01 (sample SAMN10412373, study PRJNA504923) | tailings metagenome | isolation source: Relicate 2 Philex TSF1 revegetated site | place: Philippines: Tuba, Benguet | collected 2017-08-29 | reverse complement strand
CCATCATGAGCACGAACGATAGCAATTCATGTAATACACAGTCAGCAGCCAGCCAGCCTCCCTGCCGCACCTCGTTGCCCAGGCGGCCCACGCCGTTGCCGTAGAGCGACACCAGGTGGCGCGCCAGCTTGCGGTCGGTCGCCTCGTTGGCCTTGTCCAGCAGCTGCAGGCCAATGGGCGGATGAGAGGAAGAGGCAGTTGAGTCGGAGGCTTGCCCTTGCCTCCACAGGGCGGCCAGCTTGCTTGATTGGCCATGCTGGGAGAGCTTCAACCAGCGACCCCTTGAGCCCCCTCACCAGGTAGATGAGGTCGAAGCGCGACATGAGCGAGGGCGGCAGCTGGATGTTCTCCACCACAGACAGCTGCGGGTTGTAGCGCGAGCCCACGGGGTTGGCGCTGGCCAGCACTGCGGCGGGGAAGCAGGACAGGGAGAGGGGAGGGCGTGATTGATTGGCGGGGCTGGCGGTGGCATGCACACTGTGCTGCCGGCCTGTGTTCGTTACCCAGCATGCCTCAGCAATTTATAAGCCAGGCCCACTGTTTGCCTCAGTTGCCTTTGCTCCCCTGCCCCCCGAACCCACCGCTGGTGCGTGCGTTGAGGGTGGCGATGATGCCCGCCTTGGCCACAGAGATGGTCTGCTGCTCCATCACCTCATGCAGCTGCGAGGCAAGGGAAGGCAGAGGTGCCGGCCAGCATGGGATCTCAGCACTCGCGCAGCGGGCAGCGCAGAGCCGCCAAGAGTAATCCTCGCAAAGCAGGTCATGAAGTGCCCCGTGCCTGCGTGCAGCAAGCACCGTTATATTCCGCCTTGCCACCCGCACTCAACCCCGCTGCCCCCTCACCATGGAGCGCGCCGCGTCGCTCATCTTGTCAAACTCGTCGATGCAGCAGACGCCCTTGTCGGACAGCACCAGGGCGCCGCTCTCCAGCACCATCTCCTTGGTCTCGGGGTCCTAGGGAGGTGTGTGTGTAGGGGGGAAGGGATATGTTAGGGCGGGCAGGACGACAAATAAAGGGCGGGTGGCTGGGTCGCTGGCTCAGCAACACGGCTTTGCAGCCTTGGCGGAAGCATGCTGGGCATGGCTGCAGGCTGGATTCCAGGCTGAACCCAAGTTCCAGGGCAGAGCTCTGCAGATGGGCTTGTATACCGGGGGCAGCCGCGGCTGCGCACCTTGGTGACGTAGGCGGTGAGGCCCACCGCCGAGGAGCCCTTGCCGCTGGTGTAGATGCCGCGGGGAGCCAGCTTGTGCACGTAGCTGCATTGAAAATTGCAGGATCGAGAGTGATGAGCGAGTGCGGCCTTGCAACGGATCACAGTGAAAGCAAGCACCGGCGGCTTGGGAATGCGCGGCACAGCCCGCCCACCCTGCCCTGCCCTGGCCCCTACAAGGCGCTTGCACCTGAGCAGCTGCGACTTGGACACACCAGGGTCGCCCACCAGCAGCACGTTGATCTCGCCGCGCGTCTTGGCGCCCGGCAGCACCTGCGGGCAGGCACAGGCGAGGGGGAGCGCTTATGCAAACAGGTGTTGCCATACCCTGGTTGCGTTCCATGGCGCGGGTGTTGCCGCACGCAGCCTCTGATACTCTAAGCCCCAACTGTACAACCCTGGCGTGCTGCCCGCCCCCGCCCCCACCTTGGACACGCCTCCAAACAGCTGGCACAGCACGCCCTTCTTCACGTCCTCCAGCTGCCAGATGGAGGGCGCGATGGAGGCGGACAGCCGCTCGTAGATCTGCGGGTCCGCCGCCAGCGCCTGCGGGGCAGGGGGAGATGGAGGGAGGGGCGTGAGACCAATGGGGTGGGGCTTCGGCCAGGGGCAGGAAGGCAGTGCAGGGAGACAAGCTGAGGGCATGCAGTGCGCCTCACGGTGCCCCGCTGTGCCCTGCTCCTGGAAAGCACACACCGCCCAGCAGCTGCCGCTGCCAGCCTTCCACTGTCCCTAGTGTGCTGCCGCAACCGCCCCTCCAATGCTCACCCTGAACTCGGCGCGCTTGGCCTCCATCTCCTCCCGAGTCATGTTGCCGGTGTGCTGCAGCGCGCCCTGGTCCTGAACGGCACGGCATGGTGGGGTGGCGGGGCGGGGCGCACAGTGAGGCTGGAAGGGTGCGGGTGCCAGCTGGTGGGAGAGCGTGGCCCGGCTGGCTAGCTTGAGATCGTCATGGCAGCAACCCTGCGGCGCCCGCCACACCGCCAGCACTGCCCGCGCTTGCCTGCGTGGCGGGGGCGTCCGCGATGTTGCGCTCGCCCTGGCTCAGCGTCTCCTCCACCTCCTGGCTCTGGCTGTCGGCCGCAAACATGGAGAAGAGGGAGGAGGCCTCGTCCTTCTGGATGTGCACCACGTCGATGTACGTCTTGTACACCGCCTGTTGGGTGGGCGGGGGAGGAAGGATCGAGGCAGGGAGTGAAAGAAGGCGTACTGAGGGGCAGTGGGCAACCAGGCAGCACGCGACTGTTGGGATTCGCTGGTGGACACTGCGCGGATGGCCCACTGAATAACCCAACACTGATGGTGCATATTGTACGCCAGGTTGCCCAGCTGGGCTTGCCCCAGTTCGCCCCACCCTAGCCCCATCCCTCACCCCCTCACCCCTCATCCCAGCCCGCCGCCCGCACCTTGAGCTCGCGCAGGCGCGGGTTGGTGCGCACACCCGTGGCCTTGTACACGCCCGTCACCGTGATGCGATCACCAGGCTTGGCCAGGTCCACCAGGTCCTGTGTGTAGGCATGGGCGGGGAGATTGGGTGTGGTTTTGGCCAGGTGGGAGGTATGAGCGGGTGCAGGGGCTGGGTATGAGGATTGAAAGGTTGGTGTGGCAGGGCTGCCAACGGATGGCTTGATGCCGCAAACCATCACAGCCGCAGTCAGCCTGACTCCAACATGCACCCAGCCAGCCCTACCGACAGCTGGCTGCTCAGCAGCGCAGCTGCACCCCGATTCAGGCTGCCCCCCGCACCTGGCGCGCAAACATGGACACGGTGTGGGGCGTCTCCCCCTCGGGGATTTCGTTGGGGTTCTCCTGCATCTTCATCAGCTGCTTGTCCAGGAACAGGGAGCGGTTGTACACCATCTGCATGGAGAACTTGGCCTGCAGCGGGTGCAGGTGGAGGGGTGGGCAGCAGATGGCAGGGGCGAGTGGGGAGAGGTGGGGAAGCCAGTGCGGCAGATGGCAGGGGGCACAACACCTCTTTGATGCGCGGGCACCAAGTGATCAGCAGACATTGGCAATGTCTTCTGTCCCAACCCCTGTGCCCAGCCCCCTGAAGCCTCCGCCCATGCGCCCGCTCCGTGCTCACCTGGCAGGCGGGGTTGCCGCACTTGGTGGGCTCGTTCACCTTGCCGCGGTCGTTCCAAGACATCTCCTCGTGCCCGCACTGCGTGCACTGGAACAGCGCCAGGCTCTGGTCGGGGATGACGCCGCTGGTGCGCGTCACCTGCGGGGGGCGGGGCGGGAGGGCGGGCAAGTGGGTTGGTGCGTGCGGCAATGGATAGCTGTGCAGATCCAGGTCTGTACCCTCAGTGGCAACACCGCGACCACGCGGCCACAGCTCTGTTCACCACTCGCCACCAGGTGGGTCAAATGCAGCACGGGTGCACTAACAACGGCATGCCAGCCCTGTCATCCGGCGCACCATGCCGGACACGGAGATAAGCTTGTTGATGTCGGCGGGGTTGAGGTCGCGGATCACCTTGGTCTCGCGCAGGTTGTAGATGCGCGACTGCGGCGGGCAGAGCAGGTGCTGGTCGAGATGGGAACGCAACACCATGGGGGCAGCTGTGGTGCAGAAGGCATCCAGCTGGCCTGGAAGCACTGCCGGCCAACAAAACGCATGGCTGCCGCTCTGCACCTCGCTACACCGCTAGCCCAGGCACACCTGCAGCATGATTTCCTCAGGGTCCTTGTTCTCCAGCTCAGCCGCAATTGCCGACAGCTGGCCGTCAAAAATGGGCACTGCACAAGTGGGGACGGCAAAGTTGCTGCGCGTTGACACCACGGGTGCACCGCTCGCACAACTTCTTCAGTTTTGCTGCAATCACTCGGTTTCTGCGCTGCACAGTTGCAGCATCCGCATCATGCAGCATCTGCCACATAGCCCCCACCTCATGTCCGCCGCCGCTCACCCGTCTCAATTGGGTAGCTGACGGCCCAGTTGTACAGCGTGCGGTCAAACGTGTACATGTGGTGGCCGTCGATGTTGAAGCTGACCTCGCCGCGCGCACGCACCTGCGAAGTCAAGCATCCGCAGCAGGTGGGTCAGAGGGTGCCACGGCAGCAGGGGCAGCGCTCGCTAGTCGACGGGCCTGCCACACTGCTGGCCTGTGCAGTGCGTCCCGGCACAGTATCCACGCTGCCTGCATGGAACCAACCAGCCACACACGGCAGTGGCATGCAGCGGCTGCAGCGCGCCGCCCACCTCCTGCAGCAGCTGCATGTACTTGGGCTTCTCATCCGTGCCGCTCTCCTTGAAGGTGCGCACAAACGCGTTGAAGCGCGCCTGCACGCGGCTCACTGCAGGCAGCGGGGCGGGAGGGGCAGCGGCAGAAGCCCAAAGCGGCACACAGTGAGCTGTCCTGCACATGGGAAAAAGCAAGCATGCTGCCGCGCACACAGTTTGGTGTGCATGCAGTCGGTTCGCCAGCCCTGCCATGTGCCTGCACATCATGGGGCTTCATTCGTTTGCCAAGCCCCGTGCCGCACCCGACAGGTTGGTGCCCCAGATGTAGGTCTGGTCTGCATCGGCGTCCATATCGTTGGAGGACAGCGGCACCGACTCCTGCAATTGCAATGGGCAGTAGCAGCAACAAACTCAACAGCCAGCGAGGGGCAAAGCACGGTGGGAGGCAGCGTGCGTGACCGCTCATGCGAGCAGCCTTGCTCGTGATGGCCAGCCAGGCATGCTCATGATCGCTTCAGAGCGAGGTGCAGCGCAAAGCAGCATGTCGTTAGACCAGGATGTCCCCTGGTGCACGCCATGCCCACTGGTTGTGCAAGCCCCGCTGCCCTGCGCAAACCCTGGCCAGCATGATGCAGCTGGCTGTCCGCAGCTGGCGCTACCGCGGGGCCTCGCATGCTTCCGCCCCTGGCGGAAACACTGCAGGCCACTGCTCACCGAGGGTGCCAGGCTGGTACGGCGGCTGGCGGAACCGGGTGCCCCGCGGAAGCCGACATAGTGGCCCAGGTCGGGGCGGCGCATGGAGGCGGGGGTGGGCTGCGGCTGGCTGCTCACGCCGCGCAGGCCGGTGCCCAGCTGCTGCGAGGGGTTGAGGCCCAGGCTGTGGGGCGTCTGCATCACGGACGCTCCAGGGGTCTGTGCCGCCTGCTGCGACCGCGACGCGGTGCGTGCCGCGGACATGGGGGCAGGGCTGGCTGCGGGGCCTGCAGAAACAGGTGGCGGCGGGAGGCGGGCGGTGGCGGGCGGGCGGGCGGTGGCAGCCAGGGCGGGCGGCAGGGGGCGCGGCGCCTGCCAGCGCTTCCGGCAAGGATACTGTGCGACTGGGGCTGCCCGGCGGCGGGCCAGGCGCTCGTCAGATTTGAAGCCGCAAGTCGAGGGGCGCACTGCTGGGGCTGTTTGCGGGCCGGCTGGGTTGCTGGTCGGATCGGTGCGTTTCGCCGATCACTCACCAGCGCTGCCAGCGGGCTGCGGGGCGTTTCCTTGCGACGCCATGGTGCAGTCGCGAGCTCCTCTGCTGCCCGCGCTGCCTCCTGGCGCCTGTGCAGCGATCAGGTGTGTCGCGGCGTGGCCCTCGCAGATGGGAACAGCCGCTGCATTTCGCCTGCTGCGGAGGACAGCACAGGAGATGAGCCTGCCAATCACGCTTGCAACGCTGCCATCGCGCTTGCTGGGGTGTCAGTCGCTGCTCAGGGGCCGCAGGCGTGCAAACAGGCTCCGGCGCCCACCGCGCAGGTCTCCCCCACCCCCACCGCCTGCCTGCCAGGGCTCCCAGCGCCCCACACAACCCGGCAGCCAGAATGCAGTCGACAGCAGCAGTGCGGGGCCAGCCCCTGCGGGTGCAGCAGCCCCGCCGCGCCGGTGCCGCCCGCCGCGGCGCTGTGCAGACGCAGGCGCTCTTCTCCTTCCTGGCGCCCCCCAAGGCCAAGGCGGGCCCTGGCAAGGCGCAGGTGCGCACTCCTGTGGCAGAGTGTGCAGGGTGCTGGGTGATCGCCTCTTGCCGCAGCAGGCCTGGGCTGCACTTGATGCGGCGCAGCGGCACCGTGGTGTATCACTTGCACGGTGCAGCTGCCAAGGCCAGACTGCCGATCACGGATGCGCCCACATACTTCCGCTGCTGCACGGCGTCATGTTACCTGCATCTTACCAGCAAATCTCATATCTTGTACCAAATGCCGCAGGAGCTGGTTGACCAGCTGCTGGAGCTGTCCAGCCGCACCGACGGCGGCCTGAACGCCAGCCCCGCCAAGCGCCAGCAGATTGAGGAGCTGGTGGACGAGCTGGAGGCCTTCTGCCCCCGCAACCCGCTGCGCTCGCCCCTGCTCTACGGCGACTACGAGGTGGGGGGCAGCTGTTGGCTGCCACCATGCGTGTGTGTGTGGTCATATGCCTGCTGGACAGGCTGCGTAGGTGTGCCGCTGCTGATGAGCAGCTGCACAAGAGTCGACCGGAGCGCGTAGCCTGCATGAACATACGTCACAACCTGCTCTTGTGCTGCATGCAGCCAGCCGCATAATGTCCTTTCTCGCCCCCAACCCCCGCCCGCAGGTGACCTACACCTCCAAGCCGCAGGCGGCGGGCGGCCCCTACCGCTCCCTGCCCGGCCGCATTGTCTTCCCGGGCCAGCGCCCCACCCAGTCCATCCAGGTGGGAAGGCGTGCGTTTGTGGTTGCATTTGCAGCAGCCCTGGCAGCGCTGGCATGGAACCAGCCTCCCTGGTGCACGCACACTGCCACACTTTTTGTCTGTAGTGCGCTGCTCATCTCTGCCGACGCTGCCGCCCCTTGTCCCACATCCACCGCCGCCGGTCTCTCGCTCCCTCTCGTTGTGCAGCCGCCCAACGTGCTGGTGAACGAGGTGGCGTACAAGACGCTGGGCTTCCTGCCCGGCTCGGTGCGGCAGGAGGGCGAGATCACGCCCATCAGCTCCGACACCTTTGAGGTGGGGAGGGTGGGTGGGAGCAGAGTGTGCAGGCAGTGTAGGAGGCCGCAAGCCACTTGTAGCAGGGGAACAACCCGTTGCGTATGTGCTGCTGACCTTGTGTGCTAGAGCCAGCATGCCTACCCTCATCCACCCAGCACACCGCTGCCACCGCTGCAGCTGGTGTTCAACAAGGGCGGCAAGCGCATCATCCAGATCGTGTACCTGGACGACCGCGTGCGGTGAGGCCGCACCTCTGCATGTGTCACTTGTTGGCGCGTGCCCATGCATGCTAATGTAGACCAGCTCCTTTGTTTAATACTGAGGTTCCTTGGAGCGTGTGGGCAGTGTTCAAGCAGTTGTGGATGCCATGCGCTGCCTCCCCACTCCTACCCTGTGCAGTGTGGCGCGCTCCATCCCCGATGAGGACGCGGGCACCGAGGGCGCCATCTTTGTGTTCCGCCGCCTGGTGGAGGAGGAGGAGGTGGAGGAGGAGGTGCGCCATGCTGCTGTACTTTTGAGACGAGGGCAGGCAGAGGGATGGCGACACAGCATGGCAGAGCACGAGAGACAGTGCGCATGGACTAGAGGTTGAAACAGACGCATCGCGTCGCTGCTGCATGCCCGATGCTGCGCGTCACGCAGTTCGGACACCTCACATCTCCTCACCGCCGCAGGAGGAGGTGGTTGTGGAGGAGCCCCCCAAGCGCGGCGCCTTTGCGTTTGGCACCCGCAAGATGAAGGCTGCTGCGGCCGAGGAGGAGGAGGAGGAGGAGGCGCGGCCCGCCCGCCGCCCCTTTGGCACCCAGCTGCTGGGCCGTAAGGAGGGGCTGGCCACCATGGCTGAGCGTCGCTACGCAGAGCAGCAGGGCAGCCGCGGCACCCAGGGCCGCGGCGCGCGCGGCGGCAGCGCGCCCGCCCCCACCGGCACCGCCCGCAAGTCTCGCGAGGAGATTGCCGCGGAGCGCGCCGCTGCCAAGGCGGCTGTCGAGGAGGAGCGGCGGGCAGCGCGTGAGGAGGCAGCCCGCGCCAAGGCTGCTGCCGAGGAGGAGCGCCGCCGCGCCCGCGAGCAGCAGTGAGTGCAGACGAGTGGGTGGCTTGGCAGTCGGCTGCCTGCGGCCCCGGTTGGCATGCCGTTGTGACTGTTGAGGTTGGTTGTGCAGTGCAAGGCATGTGCAAGGTTACTTGCCTGCCGCCCTGTCTTCGCCCGTCTGCTGAGGTTGTGTGCAACGACACACAGTCACACGTCTGCCCCCAGCCACCCCGCAATTGAGCCTTTGAACCACTGCGCCCCACCCTGCCCACCCGCCGCACCACCGCAGGGAGGCTGAGCGCGCTCGCCAGGCCGAGCTGCGGGAGAAGGCCAAGGAGCAGCTGGCGGCGCTGACCGCTGAGGCGGCCGAGGCGATGGACGAGGCGAAGGAGGCCGCGGCTGCCGCCAAGTGAGAGTGGGGGTGGCTGGGCTGGCTGGCTGGTGGGCTGGTGACATGGCGGTTGAGACTGTCCAGTTGATGGGACAGGCTGTTTTTGCATTTCTGGGCAATGACGTTGAACCACCTTATGCTGTGCCTGACCCGCCCGCCTGCTGCCCCCGCTCCCTCATCACTGCCCCAGGGAGGCGGAGAAGGCGGCGTCCTCGCTGCTGCAGCAAGCGGGCCAGGCGCGGGGCCTGATTGACCAGGCCGCCGCCGCGTTCCAGGCGGCGGTGCAGCAGGTGGAGGAGCTCAAGGCAGCGGAGAAGGAGGCGGCGGCCGAGGCGGGAGAGGCGCGCGGCCTGCTCAAGCAGCTGGAGACCGCGGCGCGCCGGCGGTAGATTGGGCATGAGACTGTGTGCCAGCTGGAGGCGCCGGGACGCAGCGAGAGGCATGGGCGGCAGGCAAGACAGCAGCGTGAGAATTCCACCTGCCAGCGCTTGTAAGTAACCCTGGCCGTCCCGGCTGCCCGTTCCCTGTGTGTCCCCTCCTTGCTCCACCCCACACCACACATGCTTGCACTGCTGAGATGCCGCGGCTCCCACAAGGGGGCCGCCCTTGCTTGTGGCGCTGAGCTGCTCTTTGAATGGCCGCCCAGAGCTGATTTTGGCCTGCCACACCACACTGCTCCTGTCCACCGCCGGCTGCCCCTCTTGCATGGCGCTGGGCCGCAGACTTTCTGTTGCATTGCTTGATGCTGAGATTAACCAAATGAGGCACTGCTCTGTTTGAATGCCGATGTCTGGCCCTTGGAGGCCACTGTGATACAACAAGAGAACATTGCTGCTGCTGCTATAAAGAACATGGGTCGCAAATCAAAGGAGGCAACCGGTTGCCGCGTCACGGTCAGACGCGCACAAATTGCCGCTTGTCGCCCTCTTGCCGCGAGCCGTACGGGTTTTGTGCGCTGAACTTGTGCCCTGCAGCAGAGGGCAGCAGTCGGGGGATGTGTTGGGATTGCAGCTATTACTGCCTCCACAACTGCATGACTGCCACCCGCACCAACCAACCATGCATTCTGCACCCACCCAGCCACCCACCCCACCCACCCGTCTTCATGCGGCGGTAGTCGGCGCCCTGTCCGCCCTTCTGCGCCTTGCGCGTGTTGGCCGCCTTGCTCTCGAGGTTGATGTTGACGCGGGGCGGGGAGGAGAAGCCAAAGGAGCGGGCCACGGCCTTGAGGTCCAGCGAGTGCACGTTGAAGGTGTCCTTCAGGTGGTGCGAGTTGTAGGCCAGCAGGTAGGACCTGCCAGGGAGGGGGCGCGGGGAGGGGGAGGGTTGTTTGTGTGTGCTGGTGTGGTGCATCCAAGCGGGAAGAATGCAGGTTCGGGCCAGTGCTCCTGGGCCGTGCAACAGCATGCCAGCCAGATGTAGGTGCTGCACTGGCTGCACTGGCCGCGCACCGCAGACTGCAGCACACATCCAGCCGCAGCTGTGCACCACCCAAGCAGCCCCCCTGCACTGGCCCGCACCTGAACGCCTCCTTGGCCGACTGGTGCAGGTAGTAGTTCTTCTCCACCAGCTTCTCCAGCTGGCTCTGCACGTTGGACAGCTTGCTGGTGGGGAACTCGTACTCGTTCAGCGGCACCTGGGCGGCCTGCGAGGATGGGACAGGGAGGGATGGGTGGGTGGGCGGCGGTCAGTGGGGATGCCTGGGTGACAGTCTCGAGGAACACATGGCCTGCTGGTCTCGCCCATGGTTCGCAGACACAGCATGCAAAGGCCAGGCAACCCACCCCTCCCACAAACACACCTTCAGGTACTTGAGGAAGGACAGCTCCTCCGGCAGCAGCATGAGCAGCGCGCGGCCCCGCCCGCTGCGCCCACGCGCCGTGCTGCAGGAGGACAGGGAGGGCGCAACCGCAAACGCGAGTGAGCAGAAAAGTATTGTGGTATCAACTGGCTTAAACTGGTGCAAGGTGCTCTTGAAAGGATGGTGGATGCAGGGGCTGTGCACAGGGGGCCGTCGGTACTTCTAAGTGTGTCAGCAACCGGCGCGAGCGCGAACCCGGGGGCTCAAGCGCTCGAGCGCCGCTCCGATGGTTGATCCTTGAAGTTTGGGGTATCGTCATACGGCAGTGCACAGTGCAGCAAAACTTGATGCGTGCAGCGGCCGCATTCATGCTTCATGCACACTCACATGCAGGGCAATCAGCGAATCTGTAACGCAACACCAGTGCGGAAATGATCCAACGTCCGGCACGCCTAGCAAGACAAACGGTAGCGCGGCTACACCCAGCACGCCTCCCTGTCTCCCTCCGCCCTCACCGGCCCACGCGGTGGATGTACTCCTTGGGGTCATCAGGCGGGTCGTACTGCAGGGCAGGAGCAGGAGGGCGAGCAGGCAGGTTGACTTGCAGGAACCACGAGCAGCTAATGCGAAGTCGAGCGTGTCTCGTTAGCACAACCAAACACCGCCGCTGCCACTGTCCCACCTGCCGCGCCCACAGCAGACCTCCTGCCCTGCATTTCCCACACCTGGATGATCCAGTCGACCGCGGGGATGTCGAGGCCGCGCGCCGCCACGTCTGTGCACAGCAGGATGCCGCTGTCGGCCTGGCAGAACTCGAAGAAGGTGGTGGTGCGCTTGGCCTGGGGGGTTGGGCAGGAAGAGGGTGTGCCAGGTCAGCAGGTTGGGTCAGGAGGAGAGGGCTGATGTATTGCCAGCAACAACACGCACGTTCAAAGGAGCCAAGAAGACCGTATGGCATGCTATGCGCCCCAAGTCCCCGCACTCTGCTGGCCCCCGCAACCGCACCCCGCACCCCGCTGACCCTGTCCAGCTGCCACCTCACCTGCTTCTGCTTGCCGTGGATGGCCTTGACGGGGATGTCAATGTAGTTGAGCAGCTCGGAGTGGAACTTGACCGAGTTGCAGGAGGAGAAGAAGACCATGACCTGGGGGGGGGGGGGGGGGC
>VFQQ010004880.1_pt1 | contig 11482 bp, 13 predicted proteins | sample 3512341 | NCBI WGS metagenome assembly VFQQ01 (sample SAMN10412373, study PRJNA504923) | tailings metagenome | isolation source: Relicate 2 Philex TSF1 revegetated site | place: Philippines: Tuba, Benguet | collected 2017-08-29 | reverse complement strand
GACCACGCTGCCGATCTGGATGCTGCAGGAGCTGATCCGCCCGCGCCAGCGGCCAGTCACCAACGTGGTGGCGGTGGTGATCATCGCGCTCACCTTCGTGCCCATCCTCGCCGCCTACTTCCTGACGCGGGCCGACGAGCCCGTCCATCGTTGACACACCGCTGACGCTTCTTCACCCTTCCATCAAGGAGCCCGACCATGGCCGACCTGCCCACCCAACTCTTCATCGACGGCGCCTTCGTGGCCGGCGAAGGCGAAGCCGAGCGTGTGCTCAACCCCGCCACCGGCGCGCTGCTGGTGGCGCTGCCCGAGGCCAGCACCGAGCAGGTCCACAAGGCCGTGTCGGCCGCGCACCGCGCCTTCGAGGGCTGGAGCGAGACGACGCCGATGGAACGCTCGCGCATGCTGCTGAAGCTCGCCGACGCCATCGAGGCGAAGGCCGAACAGTTCGCGCGCCTCGAAAGCCTCAACTGCGGCAAACCCTTCGCGCGGGCGCTGGGCGACGAGATCCCCGCCGTGGCCGACTGCTTCCGCTTCTTCGCCGGCGCCGCGCGCACGCTGCAGGGCCCGCTGGCCGGTGAGTACCTGGCCGGCCACACGAGCATGATCCGCCGCGACCCCGTGGGCGTGGTCGGCTCGATCGCGCCCTGGAACTACCCGCTCCTGATGGCGGCCTGGAAGACCGCGCCGGCACTGGCCGCCGGCAACACCGTGGTCATCAAGCCGAGCGAGCAGACGCCGCTGTCGACGCTGCTGCTGGCGCAGGTGGCGGCCGAGATCTTCCCCAAGGGTGTCTTCAACGTCATCACCGGCCGCGGCTCATCAGTGGGCCAGCCGCTGGTGGAGCACCCCAAGGTGGCGATGGTGAGCCTCACGGGTGACGTGGCCACCGGCCGCAAGATCCTGCAGGCCGCGAGCTCCACGCTCAAACGCACACACCTCGAGCTCGGCGGCAAGGCCCCGGTGATCGTGTTCGACGACGCCGACCTCGCGGCGGTGGTCGAGGGCCTGCGCGTGTTCGGTTACTACAACGCGGGGCAGGACTGCACGGCGGCCTGCCGCGTGTACGCCGGTGCCAGGATCCACGACAAGCTGGTGGCCGATCTGACGAGCGCGGTGAAGTCGATCAAGGTCGGCACGCAGGAAGAGCCCGATGTCGAGATCGGCCCCCTGATCAGCGACCGCCAACGCAACCGCGTGGCCAGCTTCGTGGAACGTGCGCAGATGACCGGGCACATGGAGATCACCACCGGCGGCAAGGCCCACGGCGGCTCCTCGGGCGGTGGCTTCTTCTATGAGCCCACCGTGGTGGCCGGTGCGCGCCAGGACGACGAGATCGTCAAACGTGAGGTCTTCGGCCCCGTGGTGAGCGTGACGCGCTTTTCCGACACCGAACAGGCCATCGCCTGGGCCAACGAAAGTGACTACGGCCTGGCCAGCAGCGTGTGGACGCAGGACGTGGGCCGCGCGATGAAGGTGGCCAAGAAGCTGCAGTACGGCTGCACCTGGATCAACACGCACTTCATGCTCGTCAACGAGATGCCGCACGGCGGCCTGAAGAGCAGCGGCTACGGCAAGGACATGAGCCTGTATGCGCTGGAGGACTACACGGTCCCCCGCCACGTGATGGTCAAGCTCTGAACCGTCAGCCGAGCAGCTTCGCCTGCACGCTCGCTGCGGGCCAGGCGAAGTTGCCGCCGCCCAGGTGGTGCAGCGTGTGCAGCTCCGTGTTGTCGTCGCTGAAGGACCAGCGGCCCTGCGAGAACACACGCTCATCGGCCTGCGCCGATACCACCTCGCCGAAGAAGGTGTCGTAGGCGGCCTCGCTGTGCGGCTCGGCAATGCGGCGGCATTCGAGCCAGGCCACGCAGCCTCGCACCAGCGGCAGGCCCAGCACCGGGCCGGGCAGCGCGGCCACGCCGTGGCGATCGAACTTGTCCCACTCGCGGCCGCTGCTGTTGCCCACGGTGTACGTGAAGTCGGCCAGCACGCGGCCCGGGATGCACAGCGCGAAGTGGCCGCTGGCCAGCACGAGCTCGCGCGTGAAGGTGCTCTTGTCGATGACCACCGCGATGCGCGGCGGCGTGAACTCCACCGGCATCGACCAGGCCGCGGCCATCACGTTGCGGCGGCCCGCGTGGGCGCTGGTCACGAGCACCGTGGGGCCGTGGTTGACGAGGCGGCTGGCGTGGTTCAGGGCAACGGGCTGCATCATGGCGGGCGGCGCTTGGAGTCACACAATCGGTGGCCATGATCACACGCGACACCCTGCTGGCGCTGCTGCGCCGCGCACTGCACGAGGACGAGGCCGTGGATGCCGCCTGGGAGGGCGGCAGCGCCGCCTTCGCGCGTGACGACCTGCTCTCCGACATCGACGCCGTGGCCGTGGTGGCCGATGACGCGGTGGAGGCCGTCTTCGCGCGTGTGGAGCAGGCGCTGGCCACGCTCTCGCCCATCGAGCTGCAGCTGACGATGCCGCCCCAGCCCGGCTACGCGCAGAGGTTCTACCGCCTGCGCGAGGCCGGCGAGTTCCTCGTCATCGACTTCGTGCTCTTCCGCCGCAGCGACCCGCTGCTGTTCCGCGAGGTGGAGCTGCACGGCCGCGGCACCACCTGGTTCGACCGCAGCGGCGTGCTGGTGGAGCGGCACCTGGACGGGGCCGCCGACCTCGAAGCGGCGAAGGCGCGTGTGCCCGTGCTGGCGGCGCAGTTCGAGATGTTCCAGCACCTCGTGCTGAAGGAGATCGCACGCGGCCACGGCAGCGACGCACTGGCCTTCTACCAGGCCTGGACGCTGCGCCCGCTGGTGGAGGCGCTGCGGCTGCTGCACGCACCGCACACGCGCATCTTCGGCCTGCGTTACCTGGCGCGCGACCTGCCGGCCGCCGTGGTGGCACGGGTCGAGTCGCTGGCCTTCGTGGGCAGCCTGCAGCAGCTGCCTGCCGCGCACGAGCAGGCGCGCGCCTGGGGCCGCGAATGCCTGCGGCGGCTGCAGGCGCTGGGGCCCGGGGCGGGCATCGGGGGCTGAAGCGGCGTGCCTGCAGCGTGCGGCTGCACGCTTGCGGTGGGGGGCTGCCCATAATGCCCGCGTTGAGCGGCACGGGCGTGCCGATAGAACCTCCGATGGACTCTCGCAGCGCAGACGGCGCGCATCAGCAAAGCCCGCACTTCGCGCGCGCGCTGGCCGATCTCGGTGACCGCAAGGCCGTGGTGGCGCGCACGGCCATCCACAACCAGCAGGGCCTGAAGGTCATCGACAAGGGTGTGGCCGTGAATGCCCGCCTGTACGAGATGCTGACGCGCCACCGCCTGAGCCAGCCGCTGGCCGAGAGCGTGAGCATGGAAGACATGGTCACGCCGGCCACCGTGCGTGATCAGGCCCGCGAACTGGCCGCCGCAGAGCCGCTGTTCGGCGCGCTGGTGGCCACGCCCCGCGCGGGTGAGGCGGTGCTCGACGAGCTGGCGCTGATCCCGCTGCCTGACGCCGTGGCGCTGCAGCTCACCACGATGCGCGAGATGCAGTCCGATCTCTGGCAGCACAGCCTGCGCTGCGCGCTGCTGGCCGGCTGGCTGGGCCAGCGGCGGGGCGGCACGCGCTACGACACGCGCATGCTGTGCGCCGCCGGCCTGCTGCACGACCTGGGCATGCTGCACCTCGACCCGGCGCTGCTGAGGCCCGAGACGGTCTTCAGCGCGGAGCTGCGGCGCCAGCTGCATTCACACCCGCTGCTCACGGTGATGCTGCTGGAGCGCCACCACGAGTACCCGCGTGAACTGCTGCAGGCCGTGCTCGACCACCACGAGGCGGCCGACGGCAGTGGCTACCCGCGCCGCGCGGGCAGCACGGCCATCAGCCCCTGGGGCCGGGTGCTGGCACTCACCGAGGTGGTGACGGCGCTCGCCGCCCCGCAGCGGGGTGCCTCGGCGGCGCGGCTGTCACTGACGCTGCGCATGAACCCCATGCGTTTCGACCCCGCGCTGGTGGCCGAGCTGCTGCCGCTGTTGCGCACGCTGGGGGACGCCCCGCCGGAGGCCGCCGGCGATGCGCTGGCGCGCCTGGCCGCCATCGACGAGCTGCTGTGCGCCTGGCCCGTGGGCGTGCCCGCAGGGCCGCAGCAGCAGGCGCTGCAGGCGCAGTGCGCGGGCCTGCAGCGAACGCTGGCCGATGCCGGCATCGCCACCGCGCAACTGGTGATGCTGGAAAGCAGCGATGCGGACGAGGGCGGCCAAGCCGAGCTGGCCCTGATCGCCGACGAAGCCGCCTGGCAGCTCAAGGCCCTGGCGCGCCGCGCGCGGCAGCTGTGGCCCGAGCCGGATGCGGCGCAGAAGCCTTCAGGCCTCGAAGCGTGGTTGGAGCGCGTCGCGCAGTTGCCCGGCTGAAGCCAGCGCGTCAGGCGCGCCGCGCACGCGAGCCCTCGCGCGCCATCTCGATGAACTCCTGCGCCGCCGGCTTGCAGCCGCTGCCGCGCCGCCAGACCAGGCCCACGTCGACGGTGGGCACGGCGTCGCGCAGCGGGCGCACTTCCACGTGTTCGGCGTCGAGGGTCCAGGGGCGGTAGAGGAAATCGGGCAGCACGGCAATGCCGGCGCCGGCGCCCACGAGCGAGCGCACGGCTTCGAGCGAGCTGGTACGCAGGATCGTGCGTGGCTTGAGCTGGTGGCGCGCCCACACGGCGGTCATCAGCTCGTCGATGCGGTCGGCCTCCAGCTGCACCTGGTCGCAGGCGGCGCAGTCGGCCAGCGTGAGTTCGGTCTGCGCGCAGAGCGTGTGGTCCGAGGGCAGCCACACCCGGTTGGGGCTGCGTGTGAGCGTCTCGGCCACCAGCGCCTGCGGCTCGCCGAGGTTGCTGATGAGCATGATGGCCACGTCGAGCTCGCCGTTGATGAGCAGGTGCTCCAGGAAACGCGGCGCGTCTTCGGTGACGAACACCTCCACACGCGGGCAGCTGCGGCGGTAGCGGCTGAAGAGCTCGCTCAGGTAGTAGCCGGCCACGAGGCTGGTCACGCCGATGGACATCGGGCCGGTGAGGCCGGCGGCTTCGTCACCCGCGCCATGTTCGCGCGTGGCCTCGGCCACGCTGGCCAGCACCTTGCGCGCGCTGGCCAGGAAGCGGTGGCCCTGCGGCGTGAGCGTCATGCCACGCGAGCTGCGTTCGAAGAGCTGGCGGCCGAGCTCGGCTTCGAGCTCGATCAGGCTCTTGGTGACTGCGCTCTGCGCGATGTTGAGCATGCGCGAGGCGGCTGCCGTGGAGCCGCTTTCGGCCACGGCGATGAAGTAGCGGAACTGGCGCAGCGTGACGTGGGACGACACGGCGGCGCGGTGCGTGTGGGATCAGGCCTCGCCGGCGCCGAGCTTGTCGAGCAGGCCGTTGAGTTCTTCGAGCGAGCCGAAGCCGATGGCGATCTCGCCGGCCTCGCCGCGGGCGGTGCGGCGCTTGACGCGGATCTCGACCGCGGCGGTGAGTACATCGGCCAGGCGCTCTTCCAGGCGCGCGAGGTCGCGCGACTTGGCCTTCTTCGCGGGAGGCTTGGCCTTGCCGCTGTCTTCGCGCGTGGCGCGCGCGACGAGTGCTTCTGCCTCGCGCACGCTGAGCTTCCTGGCCGCGATCTCCTGCGCCGCCATCACCTGGCGCGCCGCGGGCAGCGCCAGCAGCGCGCGTGCGTGGCCCATGTCCAGGTCGCCGGCCAGCAGCATCTGCTGCACCGGCTCGGCGAGGTTGAGCAGGCGCAGCAGGTTGGAAGCGGCGCTGCGCGAGCGCCCCACGGCCTGCGCGGCCTGCTCGTGCGTGAGCTTGAACTCGTTCACCAGGCGCTGCAGGCCTTGCGCTTCTTCGATGGCGTTGAGGTCCTCGCGCTGGATGTTCTCGATCAGCGCCATCACCGCGGCGGCTTCGTCGGCCACCGGCTTCACGAGCACCGGCACCTCGTCGAGGCCCGCCAGCTTGGCGGCGCGGAAGCGGCGTTCGCCGGCGATGATCTCGTAGCGGCCCGCTTCGGCCAGTGGCCGCACGAGGATGGGCTGCATCACGCCCTGGCTCTTGATGCTCTCGGCCAGCTCGTACAGCGAGCCTTCGTCCATGCGCGTGCGCGGCTGGTACTTGCCGGCGCGCAGCACGGTGAGCGGCAGGGTGGCAGGCGCGGCGTTGTCGGCGGGTTTGTCGCTGACCTTGGGGCCGAGCAGGGCTTCGAGGCCGAGCCCCAGGCCCTTGGGTTTCTTCGTGACCATGGGCGCGGATTGTGGCTTCACCGGCGCCGGCGCCTTTCCTGGGCCGGGAACAGCACGTCGCGCTCGAGGTAGCGGCGCAGCTTCTGCACGCGCGGGTCGCCGCGGCCCGGCATGTGGCCGAGGTAGTCGACCACGGCATCCACACGCAGCAGCAGCCGCCCCTGCGCGTCGCGCCGCCACTGGCCGGGCAGGCGCGCCGCGAGCACGTCATCGGGCTCACGGCGGCCGAGCACGCGCAGCAGTCCGGCACCGCCGAGCCACACATGGCGGCCATCGTCCTCCACCTGCAGCGGCACGCCGGCGAAGGCGTGGTAACGGCCTTCCTCCTTGCGCCAGGCGTGCTCGCGCAGCTTGTCCTTCGACCAACCCAGCGCACGCAGGCCACCGACGATGGCGAGCACCACCGCAAGCGCCAGGAACACCGAGAACACCAGCGAAGCGAGCCCGCCGCCAAGCTGCGAGAGGCCGGCCAGCAGCCCCACCAGCACCGCGGCAGTGACGAGCGCGGCGAGTGCCGGCCGGTTCACCGGCCCGCCGTGGCGCGTTCGAGCCAGCGCAGGCCCGCGGGCCAGTCGCCCAGGCCGGAGTCGGCGTTGAGGTGGCCGCGCTCGCCCAGGCATTCGGCCTGCGAGCCCCAGGCCGCTGCCATTGCCCGCGCGCGGTCGGCGCTGCAGAAGGGGTCGTCGCTGCTGTACAGGGTCACGCTGGGAAAGGGCAGCGGGGCGGAGGGGACGCGGCGCCAGCTGGCCAGCTGGGGCGGCATGTCAGCGCGCGCGGTGTCGGGTGGCGCCACCAGCAGCGCGCCCCGGACCTTGGCGGTATGGCCGCTGTGCCCGGCCCAGGCCGCCGCCAGCTGGCAGCCCAGGCTGTGCGCCACCAGCGCCACGGGCCGGTCGGTGGCCTGCACCACTTCGTCGAGCCGTGCCATCCAGTCACCGCGCAGCGGGTGCTCCCAGTCGTGCTGCTGCACCCGCTCGAAGCCGTGCAGCGTTTCCCAGCGGCTCTGCCAATGCGCGGCGCCGGAGTTCAGCCAGCCGGGCAGGATCAACACACGCAAGTCTTCGAACCCCATTGCCGGTATCCTTGCTGCATTGCAGCGATTGTGGGCGAGGGCGCCATGGCATTCACCGTTTTCGTCGATGGCCAGGAGGGCACGACCGGCCTGCGCATCCACGAGTACCTCGCCGCGCGCCGCGACGTGGAGGTGCTGCGCATCGACGCCGACAAGCGCAAGGACAACACCGAGCGTGCCAGGCTGCTCAACGCCGCCGACGTGGCCTTTCTGTGCCTGCCCGACGCCGCAGCGCGCGAGGCGGCCGCACTGGTGACCAACCCGCGCACCTGCCTGATCGACGCCAGCACCGCTCACCGCACGAAGGCGGAATGGGTGTTCGGCATGCCCGAGCTGGCGCCGGGCCAGCGCGAGAAGCTGCGCCACACCAAACGCATCGCCAACCCGGGTTGCCACGCCAGCGCCTTCATCCTGCTGCTGCGGCCGCTGGTGGACGCCGGCCTGGTGCCGGCGGCGACCACGGTCAGTGCCACGTCGATCACCGGCTATTCGGGCGGCGGCAAGAAGATGATCGAGCAGTACCAAGCCCAGCCGCTGGAGCCGGCGCTCACATCACCGCGCCCTTACGGCCTGGCGCTGGCGCACAAGCACGTGCCGGAGATGATGGCGCACACGGGCCTCACGCAGGCGCCGATCTTCCTGCCCGTGGTCAGCAATTTCTACAAGGGTCTGGCCGTGACCGTGCCGCTGCCGGTGGCCGAGCTGGGCACCACGCCCGAGGCCGTGCACGCGGCGCTGGTGGCGCGTTACGCCGGCGAGCGTTTCGTCAAAGTGCAGCCGCTGCGTGACCCGGCGGTGCTGGAGGCCGGCGGCTACTTCGACGTGCAGGCCTGCAACGACACCAACCGCGTCGACATCTTCGTCTTCGCCAACGAACGCCAGGCGATGCTGGTGGCGCGGTTGGACAACTTGGGCAAGGGCGCCAGCGGCGCCGCCGTGCAGGCGATGAACGTGCACCTCGGCGTGGACGAAGCGCTGGGGCTGTAGTTCAGCCGACGCTGCTGCCGGGCGCGTCCCGGTAGTGGTAGCCGTAGGCGGCGGCGAAGCCGAGGCGGCGGTACACGCTGATCGCCGGTGCATTGGCTGCATCGACTTGCAGGTAGGCAACCTGCGCTCCTTCCGCGGCTGATACTGAGAGCAGGCGCTCACACAACAAGGCTGCCAAACCATGGCCGCGCGCCTGCGGGTCGGTGAAGACATCGTACAGACCCACCAGCGCGCCTTCGCGCGCGAACTGGCCGCAGGCCATGACCTGGCCGTCGTCGTCGCGGCGCAGGGCATAGCCGCGGTAGGGCACCGGCGAGTGCAACAGCCGCAGCGCGTGGCTGGCGCGCTGCTCCGGCGGCGTGCCACGCAGCGCGCCCACGGCTTCGGCGAAGGCGGCGCCGTCCAGCGACTCCAGGCGCAGCCCGTCCGGCGGTGCGTGCCCGGGTAGACCGGCCAAGGTCGGCCGGATCATCACCGTGGTGTGGTCCACCAGGCGCCAGCCCAGGCGCTCGAGTTCGTGGTCGAGTCCGGCTGGCACGGTGAAGCGGTGCAGGCGGAAGATCATCGGCAGGTTGGCCTCGCGGTAGACCTCGGCAGCGAGCGCCATCTTCTGGGCCGCCGGCAGCCGCCCCGGCGCCAGCGCGTTGATGCAGCGGGCGCGGCGCGCCTTGCCGGGCAGCGCGCGCACCAGCCAGCCGTCGATCCACCACTGACGCGGCGGGGCGCTGGCATTCAGGCCAGCGTCTTCGACGCGCGACATCAAGGTCCTGTCGAAGCGCCCCTCGTTCATCCCAGCCGCGCCGCCATTTCCCGCGCGAACTCGATGAAGGCCTGCGCCCCTTTGGAAGCCGGGTCGAACGTGACACCCGGCTGGCCGTAGCTCGGCGCCTCGGCCAGGCGCACGTTGCGCGGGATCACGGTGTTGAAGACCTTGTCGCCGAAGTGCGCCTTCAGCTGGTCGCTGACCTGCTGCTGCAACGTGATGCGCGGGTCGAACATCACACGCAGCAGGCCGATGATCTCCAGATCGCGGTTGAGGTTGGCGTGCACCTGCTTGATGGTGTTGACGAGGTCCGACAGGCCTTCGAGCGCGAAGTACTCGCACTGCATCGGCACGATCACGCCGTGCGCCGAGCACAGGCCGTTGAGCGTGAGCAGGCTCAGCGAGGGCGGGCAGTCGATGAGCACGAAATCGTGGTCGTCCTTCACGGCGGCCAGGGCGAGCTTGAGGCGCTTCTCGCGGTGGTCGAGCTCCACCAGCTCGACTTCGGCGCCGGCCAGCTCCCGGTTGGCGCCCAGCACCTGGTAGCCGCCGTGCGGGCTGGGCTGGCGGGCTTCGGTGATGCTGGCGGATTCGAGCAGCACGTCGTACACGCTGAGTTCGAGCGCGCGCTTGTCGATGCCCGAACCCATGGTGGCGTTGCCCTGCGGGTCCAGGTCCACGAGCAGCACGCGCTTGCCGAGCTGTGCCAGTCCGGCGGCGAGGTTGACGGTAGTCGTCGTCTTGCCGACGCCGCCCTTCTGGTTGGCGATGCAGAAGATGCGCATGCGCTTACTGCGTCCCCAGGCGGATGCCGAAGCCGACGAGGAACACACCGGCGAGCTTCTCCAGCGCGCGTGCCAGCCGCTGGTGCGCGCGCACCTGGGCGCTCACGGCGTTGGCAAAGGCGCACAGCAGCAGGCCGTAGGCGAGCGTGATCACGGCGATGGTCACCGCCATGGCGGCGAAGGTGACGGCGCCGCGGTGGGTGGCGGGGTCGATGAAGAGCGGGAAGAAGGCCATGTAGAACACGATGGCCTTGGGGTTCAACAGCGTGATCAGGAAGGCCTGGCGCGCGTACTGGCGCGGCTCGATCCGGATGGGCGCGCTGCTGCCCGGCTTGGCGAACAGCAGCTTCAGCCCGATCCACGCCAGGTAGGCGGCGCCGGCGTACTGCACGGCCTTGAAGAGCAGGGGGTTGGCCGCCAGCAGCGCGGCCACACCGGCCACGGCCAGCCACATCAGCACCTGGTCACCGGCGATCACGCCGAGGGTGGCGGCAGCGCCGGCGCGCAGGCCGCCCTTGCCGGTGGAGGTGAGCAGCGCGAAAGTGCCGGGGCCTGGCAGGGCCAGGAAAACGAGGATCGCGGCGCAGAACGCGCCGTAGTCGGCGATGCCAAGCATGGGTGTGGAGCCCAGCACGGGTGCCGGGGCGTGGGGATCAGGGACGCGGGAGCGTATCGCAGATTGGCGCGTTCGCTGGCGTTCAGCGGCGCTGGCGCATCCAGATCAGGCAGCGCTCGGCGTCCAACCCAGGCACCTGCAGCGGTTCCACGTGAAACACCTCGACGGTGGGCGGCAGGGCGGCGACCTCGTCATCGGGCCGCTTGCCCTTCATGGCCATCCAGGTGCCGCCCGGGGCCAGGAGCGGCCCCGTGAGTGCGGTGAAGTCGGCCAAGGGGGCAAAGGCGCGCGATGTGATCAGGTCGAAGGCCGGCTGCGCCAGCGCCTCCACCCGCGCGTGGTGTGCGTGCAGGTTGCGCAGGCCCAGCGTGCCGGCGCATTGGCGGATGAATGCGGCCTTCTTGCCGACGGTGTCGACGCAGTGCAGGTCCAGCGCCGGCAGCATGATCGCCAGCACCACGCCAGGCAGGCCGCCGCCGCTGCCCACATCGAGCACCCGGCCCGCGGGGCAGCGTGCTTGGAGCGGGCGGACCACGGCCAGGCAGTCGGCCAGGTGCTGCACGCGCATGGCGCTGCGGTCGCGCACGGCGGTGAGGTTGTAGGTGGCGTTCCAGCGCTGCAGCAGGTCGAGGTAGGTCTCCAGCGCCTGCAGCTGGGCCGGCGTGGGCGCCAGCCCGAGCGCAGCGCTGGCGGCCGCGAGGGTGTCGCCGGGCATTCAGGCGGCCTTGTCGACGGCTTCGGGAGCGGCGCCGGCAAAGCCCTTGAAGCGGCCTTTCTTCAGGTGCACCAGCAGCAGGGAGATCGCCGCCGGCGTGATGCCCGAGAGGCGCGAGGCCTGGCCCAGCGTGGCCGGGCGGTGGCGCGTGAGCTTCTGCCGCACTTCGAAGGAGAGGGCGTGCACCTGGCCGTAGTCCAGGTCGTCGGGCAGCTTCAGGTGCTCGAAGGCGGCGGCACGCTCAACCTCGTCTTTCTGCTTGTCGATGTAGCCGGCGTACTTGACCGTGATCTCGGCCTGCTCGATGACGGCGTCGGCC